>ENA-ORDI01000724-ORDI01000724.1-marine-metagenome-genome-assembly--contig:-NODE-724-length-20831-cov-7.109039_pt1 | contig 20831 bp, 18 predicted proteins | sample MGYA00248628_ERZ508525 | MGnify/ENA primary metagenome ERZ508525 (study PRJEB26195, sample SAMN05422138) | marine metagenome | isolation source: East of Porto Seguro, South Atlantic Ocean | place... | reverse complement strand
ATATTTATATAATTTGAATTTATATTCTAATCAACTCACCGGAGAGATTCCTGAAGAGATATGTAATCAAGGAGATAGTACCCCAAGTATTGGTAATAACAAACTATGTCCACCCTATCCAGAATGTATTGAAGATTATGTAGGAGAACAAGACACCTCAGAATGTGAAGAACAACTACTATGTAATGAAGGTGAAGTGGATCTTGGTTGGGGAGATTGTAATGAACTTTGGTCTGGTCATACTGATGGTTGTATGTCATCAGGATGTTATTCAATTGAACAGACTACTGAATTAATTCGTACTTATACAATAGTAGGAGAAATTCCATCTGAAATAGGTGAATTGGTCAATCTAAGATATATATATATAGAAGGTTGTGATATATCGGGAGAAATTCCACTCGAGATAGGTAATTTGGTAAACTTACAATCATTTTCTATATATGATAATGAGGAGTTCTTTGAATCTAGTGGTCTTACTGGAGAAATTCCAGATGAGATTGGAAACTTGACAAATTTAGAATGGTTAGAATTAAGTGATAATCAATTAACAGGGGGGTTCCCAGAGAGTCTAGGAAACTTGATGAATTTAGATGGATTATTTTTATCTAATAATCAACTTGATGGTGAAATACCAGTGTGGATAGGAAACCTTATAAATCTTACTTATTTACAATTAGATGGTAATCAATTTATGGGACAGATACCTTCTACAATTGGTAATCTTATAAATTTATATCAATTGGATTTACAAAATAATCAACTTAGTGGAGAAATACCAATAGAGATTTGTAATCAAGGGGATGGTATTCCTTATTTAGATAATAATCAACTCTGTCCTCCTTATCCAGAATGTTTATCGGAATCAGGTATTGGATACCAAGACACCTCAGAATGTGAAGAACCATCCCTCTGTGATGAAGAAACAGAAGTTGAGTTATGGGGTGAGTGTTATTCAATAGAAAATACAACTGAAATACTATTACCAAGTAGTGAACTTACAGGAGAAATTCCAGAAAGTATTGGGGATTTGATAAATTTAAATAGTTTGGTACTGTATAACAATCAACTTAGTGGTGAAATCCCTGAAAGTATTGAAAATCTAACAAATTTGATGTGGTTAAATTTGTATAATAATCAACTCACTGGAGAAATTCCAGAGAGTATTGGGAATTTGACAAATTTGACATCCTTAGACTTAGGTTTTAATCAATTTAGTGGTGAAATCCCTGAAAGTTTAGGTAATTTGACAAACTTAAATCACTTATGGTTATATCATAATCAACTAAATGGTGAGATTCCTATAACTATTTGTAATATAGATCAAAATCTTGAACATTTTTATATATACGATAATCAACTCTGTCCACCTTACCCCGAATGTCTAACTGAAGAAGATATAGGAGAACAAGACACTTCAGAATGTGAACCTGACCCCCAAATTGGTGATGAATGTGTTACAGAAGATGGTTGGATTGGTTTTTATGATTGTGAACTTTGTTGTTGGGATGAATGGATTATTGAAAATTGGTTAGGTGATGGATGGTGTGATTATTTAGGTGGATGTGGATTTGAAGGACCTCTATTCAATTGTCCTGAATTAGGATACGACTGTGGTGATTGTAGTGAAGATTGGGATGGAACTGACCCATCAGGATTATGTAGTGATGATTGTTTATTTCCTGGTGATGTCAACAACGATTCAATACTGAATATACTTGATATAGTTTCAATGATTACTCTTATTTTAGATGGAGAATATGATGAATGTGGTGATGTAAATTCTGATGGAGATTTGAATATCCTTGATGTGATAACATTTGTTAATATCATCCTTTCTATCCCTTAATACCTCTCAATAAACACAATATCAAAATCAGAAAGGGAGACCATAGGGAGTGTGCAATTAATAATGTAAATAGAATTCAATTTAAATTAGTCCTGGTTTCTCTTTTATCCCTGCCTTAACTACACAATATAAACTCATCAAAGGTAATTATAAATATAGTTAGTTAACAATATTGTTAATTATATATATTTATGTATGAAAATTCAAGACATAAATGAAATAGATGATCTTTTATTCAGTTATGAATATATAGCCCAAAAGTTGGGTATTAAAAATGAGTCAGCCAAGGTACTCTGTAGTCGTTATGTAAAATTGGGGTACCTTTTGCGCATTAAGCGTGGTGTTTATATGCGAAGAGAGCGCTGGCAATATCTATCAAATAACGAATTACTACAAATTGCCAATATCATCCAGGTACCCTCTTATATTTCATTGACAACGGCTTTATCCTATTATGACTTTACCACCCAGGTTCAGCAGAATTTCGTAGAATCTATTGCCGTGAAACGATCTCTTATAAAAACAGTTCAGAAGGTGGATTTTCGCTATTTTAAAATAGCACAACAATATTACAACGGCTTCATTAAACAGAATGGGATATTTATTGCCGCACCTGAAAAAGCCTTGGCAGATGCCCTCTATTTGACATCTGTTGGTAAATATAAATTGGACTTTTCTGCTTTGGAATATGGTAAAATTGATTATCCCCGGCTCAATCAAATTTTGAGGGCTTATCCCGAAGGAACCACGAAATTATGGAGTAATTATGCAAGAACTCAAGCTGCATGAACAATTTGAGATAGAAGTATTGGACTATCTGAACAGCACCCGTCTGCTGAATAATTTTGTTTTCGGCGGCGGTACTATGCTGCGTTTATGTTATGAATTGAATCGTTATTCTGTTGATCTGGATTTCTATTTTACTGAGCAAAGTCGGGAGAATGCAGAAGGTATCTTTGCTAAAATTATTAATGAATTTGAGAAAAAGTATGTCATTACTGATAATCAGGAAAAATTTCACACATTCCTACTAGAAATAAGGCATAATAATTATCCCAACCGGTTAAAAATTGAAATTAATAAAGACAGAGTTTATAAGAATTATAAACCAATGATAGCATTTTCAAAACATGCTGATCACCAGGTGATGGTGAAAACAATACCTATTGCTGAGATGATGGAAAATAAAATCCGTACATTTCTTGATAGAAAGGAAATCAGGGATGTATTTGATATTGAGTTTTTATATAGAAGGGGAATCAATTTACCGGCAGACAGTAAAAAATTGAGGCAATTACAGATAGGTATCCAACAATTAACATCCACTGATTTTAAAGTTAAACTTGGGTCTATTGTTTCACCCGAATTCAGGGAATATTACAATAACTCAAAATTTGAATTTTTAGAAAAAGTATTAGAACAACAGTTGTCAAGCATTAAGTAAATTATTCTGCAGAATTGGTATTCTCCTCTAATCTTCGTAAATTACTATATGAATTTCAGGTGGAAAAATTGGGTTAGGTGTAAATAATATTAGGTAAATTGACCAATCAAAATGAATCGAATAATTTCAAATTTCTATTTTCAAATTTCTATTTTCATACTTAGCATTAGCTGGTGCCAGGACTGCACCGCCGGTGACTGCAAAGAAGGCTACGGCAATTATATATACGAAGATGGCTCAAAATATATGGGTATGTTTCAGGAAGGTAAAAAATCGGGTGAAGGTATATTTATTTTTCCTGATGGTTCCAAATATATTGGTGAATATGAAAATGATAAAATGCATGGTGAAGGTACATTTACCTTTTCAAATGGCTCTGTATATTCGGGAGAATTTGTTAATGGAGTAAGCCATGGAGAAGGTGTATTTACTTTCCCTGATGGTGCCGTTTACGAAGGCGATTTTGAAAATGGTAAAAAAAATGGTCAAGGCGTATTTATATTGAGCAACGGAGATATGTTTTCAGGTTCATTTAATGATGGCGTGCTCAATGGTTCTGGTTCCTGGAATGGAGAAAATGGCGATAATTATTCAGGGAATTTTCAGGATGGCCTTTTTCATGGGCAGGGCACCTTCACATCTTCCCTTGGATCTAAATATACAGGTGAATTTCAAGGAGGAAGGAAAAATGGATTTGGCACCTATTTAATTAATACTTCATCCAATGGTGAAAGATATGTGGGTGAATTTAAAAACGATATGTTTGAGGGATTTGGAACATATAATTTCCCCAATGGCTCTGTTTATACCGGCGAGTTTAAGGAGGGTCTTTTTCATGGGGATGGGATTTATACGCTCAGTGACGGAACAGAGTTTGAAGGATATTTTGAATTTGGGGAATTTATACATTCGCATTAGATCATCGATCCTCTCAATATATCCTTTTCTAAATTAGTCATCCCTTAAAATACTTCTATATTTATCCCTTGGAAAATCAATCACTTTTAGACTTTTCTGAAAATATTTCCGCAGATGTAAAGGCGCTATTTTCTCTTAATCCACTTAAATATTCTCGTAAGGAGATTGCACATAATTTAGAAATTAATGCCGAAAATCTTGCAATTCCAGAGCAGGTTCATTCTGCTGTGGTTGAGTTCGCCAGGTGTCCAGGCATGTACCCTGTTGCTGATGGATTGGTTACCCAAGATCCGGAAATAATACTTACACTTAAGGTAGCAGATTGTGTACCGGTATTTTTGCATGACCCCTCTAAAAATATAATAGGTCTGGTACATTCAGGGTGGCGGGGGACGGTGGAAAATATTGTTCTAAATGCCATTCAATTGATGGAGAAAAACGGAACCGAGACTGGTGACATTAGATGCATTTTGGGTCCCGCCATCGGTATCTGCTGTTATGAAGTAGATGGGGAAGTTGCTAAAAAATTTGACGATAAAGCGAAAGTGAAAATGGAAGAACGTAAATGGAGGGTTGGGTTGCACGAGCAGATTAGGCTGCAGTTGGCATCAGTAGGAGTGCAGAAAAAAAATATTCGCTCCTCTGAGATTTGTACTTATGAATCACAAGGTTACCATAGTTACCGCCGAGATGGAGAAAATGCCGGTCGAATGTTTGCATTTTTAAGATTGAAATAATGGACTGGATTCAAGCACTTATATTGGGAATTGTTCAGGGACTCACAGAATTTCTTCCGGTAAGCAGTTCAGGCCATCTCGTATTGGCACAGCATATTTTAGGTGTAGATGAAGCAGGGGTTCTTTTGGAAGTAATTTTACACATGGGAACATTAGCTGCCATTTTAGTATATTTTTATGATGACCTTAAACAGTTGCTGCTTGAATTCATTAAAGGTGAAAAGGACGCCAAGAACTCTGTTTTATTTTTAATAATTGCCACTTTGCCGGCTGTGTGTGCTGGATTGGTTCTCCAAGACACGATTGAATCTACTTTTACTATAGCTATTGTGAAATGGATGTTCATGATTACCGGATTAGTTGTGGGTGGGACTTATTTTTTTAAAAACCGACCCAATAGAGAAATGGTTTTAATGATCGCATTCTGTATTGGACTTGCACAAACATTTGCCCTTTTACCGGGAATCTCCCGTTCAGGTATCACAATATCAGTTGCCCTGATAATGGGGATTCAACACCAAAAAGCAGCAAAATTTGCTTTCTTTATGGCAATCCCAGTTCTGTTCGGTGCAGGATTGCTGCAGGCAATTTCTATTGAGCCTCAAAGCAATATTTTATCTACCCCATTAATTGTTGGATTTATTTCATCTGCTGTCACAGGATATTTGGTAATAAGTTGGTTATTAGATGTAATTTCACGGGGGAAATTCTATTTGTTTTCCCTATATTGTTTTGTTGTTTCTTTTTTAGCATTTACTTTTATCAGTTAATTTACTATGAGTCAGAAAAACGCATCCATTGGTCAAATAATTCGTAGACTTCGAGCGCGGGAGATTGCTCCTGTGTATGCCCTTTATGGTGGAGATTCATTCCTCGAGGATTATTTCATGCTGGAGCTCTCACAATCATTTCTGAAAGGAAAAGGGGTAAAATTACATCTCTCCTTAGATCAGGATTCTGAAGAAAAGTTATTTGGGGAACTTTCGGCTATTTCAATGTTTGAAGAAAAACGAATTATCATTGTCAGGGAGATAAAAAAACTGAGAAGTAAAAAGGGCAGGCAAGAACTGATTCAATATATCCAAGCCCCTAATCCCCAGATTGTATTGTTAATTATTTCAACCGAATATGATTTGCGAAACAGCTTCCTGAAAAACATTGCAGATCACTCAGAATTATTAGATTTGCGAACTCCCTTTGAAAATAAAATGAAAGAATGGGTGCAGTTTATCATAAATAGCAGAAAAATTAAAATTACCGAGGGAGCAATTGATCATTATATCCGGATTTATGGCGATTCAACCGCCCATGTCATAAATGAAATAGAGAAAGCTACCCTTATGTTGGGAGATGATGAAATTAATGAAAACAATATTGAAAAACTGGATGGTTTTGATCGTGTATTTCAAATGTGGCATTTTCAGGATAGCATGGGAAAAAAAAAATTACAAACTTCAATGGAAATAGCCCTATCGCTTTTAGAAAATGGAACCAAATTCCCCCAGATATTAGTGAATTTAGTATATTTATATCAACAAATGCTCTGGAAAAAAATGGGGCAGGTCAAACCCAGCGGTTATACAGGAATAAATAAAATTATTACCTCCAACTTATCACGTTATGATAAGGCATATTCCCACAGCGAATTGGTGCAAGTTATCCAGGAACTCAGAAAATTGGATGTATTAAGCAAATCAACCTCCATCAATGAGACGTCTCTTATTCAACCCCTCATTGTAAAAATATGTAATAATCAATATGTCTAATTTTGAATTGACCGATGAACAGCTGATTAAAAAGTTCCAAAATGGGGACGTGGGAGCCTATAATCAGATTGTTTATCGCTATAAAGACAGATTATTAAATTTTATTTACCGTTTCTTGAATGATATAGATCGTGCGGAAGATTTGGTCCAGGATACCCTTATTAAATTATACACCCATAAAGATTCATATCGAGAGATTGCAAAATTCTCCACTTGGCTATATACTATTGCTGCAAACCTTGCTCGCACAGAATTACGGAAAATCAAGCGTCGAAAAACTTTTTCGGTTTCAGAATTGAGTCGTGATGACAGGGAATTTATTATATCCAGTACTGATATTGAGCCTGACGACGAGAATTTAGCTCAAATATTCGAGAAAAACGTCCAACGCGCTTTAGCGGAGCTTCCTGATGATTTTAAGACAATTATCATACTGCGAGATATTCAGGAACTTTCTTATGATGAAATTAGTAAAATCGTGGAAGTTCCTCTGGGAACGGTGAAATCCCGTATAAACAGGGGAAGAGTAAAATTACAGGAATTATTAAAAAAGAAAGGGGAGAGACCTTACTGAATGAATTGTTACGATTTTGAGCTGAATATATCAGCCTACATAGAGGGAGAATTAAAACAGGCGGTTCGGGAGAATTTTACCAATCATAAAGAAGCCTGTGAAAATTGTTGTGAAAAATTGAGTGATATTTCCAGATTAATGGAAAATTTACCCAAAATGTCACTATTAAGAACATCCAGTCAATTTGACCAAAAACTCCAGGAGAAAATCCGTGAAATTGATAATCAGGGGCCTTCAATCTGGCAGCGGTTAATACAGTTTAAACCACTTGGATTTGAACCGGCACCGGCCTTGGGAATTGCTTTGGCAATGGTCATGATTATCGGGGCATCCTATTTATTATTAAATCAAGATGGTCTGCCCAATATTGACTTTGAAAAATTATCCACCCAATCTCAACAAAATACACCCCGGGAATTTGAACCCTCGGTCATTACCCCCACAAAAAATCTACCATCTATGGCAGATTCAGACACATCAGCTAAGCCAAATCCAAAACATTTGGAGAACCGAATCCAATTAGTAGGTGGTAATAAATAGTATAAAATCCTCGGATTTATAGGTGGAATTCCAGTATCTTTACAGCTGTATTTTTAGTATAAATAATTTAATCTTATGGAAAAGGAAAACTTATAATGGCAAAGAACCAATCCTTTGGTGAAAAAGTAGGACATACAAAAAAATCTTCTAAAAACCACATTATGTTAATAAGATCGGGTCGATCTGACAAAACGGGTGCTTTACGGTTTAATGGAGAAATGGTTTTTGTACCAGAGGGAAAAAACGCTGACGGCCTTGTAAAGGAACTGCTCGCTAATAAAGCGTAAAGTTATATGTTAATTATTGAAATAGGAGGGTAATTCCCTCCTATTTTTGTATTAGGACAAATATTTCGGAAAAATGTTCATTAAATTTAGAAAGGCATTATTAATTGTTTGTTGTAGTTCGCTTTTTTTCGGTGGTACATCCAAAAAAAGTGAGGCTTATGAATATTTTATGAAGGGTGAGTATGAGCTTCTACAAAACGATTTTAAAATGGCAGAAAAATATTATAAAAAAGCCCTTTTTCTTTCTCCCGATTCTCCTACAATACTCAATTCCTTAGTCGATTTAAAAACCTATCAGGGAAAATATTCTGAAGCCATTAATTATCTGGAAATAAATTTAAAATTAGATCCAAAGAATAAAGAAATAGGACTGAATCTTTATGAGCTATATTCCCAGGAAGGAATCAATACAAAAGCAGAGTTATTATTAGACTCTCTCCTTATTTATTTTCCAGAAGATATGGATATATTATTCGCCCGTGCAAATACTCAATTCTCAGCTCAAAATTGGACTAATTTGCTCAAAACCTATCAAGATATTTATGAGATCGATCCTCACCAGAATGAAATCCTCATTAAAATATATGAAATTGGAGTTGCCACAGGAAATATAGAGTTAGTTAGGGATATTTTATGGGAATTAAAATCAATTTCCCAAAGCCAGCTGATTTTAGAATTATTAATTGAAATTGCGGATAGTTCAGGAGAATATTCAGAAGCTATCTCGTTAATGTATGAATTGATGGAAACAACTGGAAGTACCGATAACCAATTAATTAATTTGAGCCAGCTCCATCTTAGAATTGAGAAATTTGATGAAGTAGTAGATATTCTCAGTCCTATTTATGAAAAAGGAAATCATTCTTTAGACGTACTTAGAATGCTCTTAATCGCCTATTCCTCTTTGGGACAAATAGAAAATGAGATTAATGTCAGTAAGATACTCATGAATGAATACCCTGATATTCCGGTAGGATATGAAGCCTTATCTTTTGCCTATTTACAAGCTGGCTCCAATGAAAAAGCAGTTGAGATATTACTTCAGGCATTACCAAAATTTCCAGATGAAGTTACATTTCCTTTTTCCTTAGCAACTATCTTTTATAATTCGGGAGATTATTTAAAAGCCGAAAATTATTTTCATAGAGCGCTAACAATACAACCGGATTTAGTTGCTGCAAAACATTCCCTGGCATTGATGTACGAAGATATGGATGATACCAGTCGTTCAGATTCACTATTTTTACACATGATAAATCAGAATGAGAATGATGCTGGTGGGAGAAATGATTATGCTTACATTTTATCAGAGCGGAAGAATTCTTCTAAAGAAGATTTTAATTATGCACTTCAATTAGCAGAACGGGCTGTTGCAATGGAACCTGAAAATGCTGCTTTTCTAGATACAATCGGTTGGATTTACTATAAATTGGAAACCTATCAAAAAGCTGAAGAATTCATTGAAAAAAGTCTAAGCTACAATGAGGATAACCCCGTAATTTTAGAACATCTAGGTGACATTTACGTGAAAATGAACAAAACCATTGAAGCTATTAATATTTATGAAAAATTACTTGAAAAAGATTCAGATAATCAATTGATAAGAAATAAATTAGATAAAATAAATGACTGAAAATCCTTCTATCAGTATCATTGTCCCTGTTTTAAATGAAGAGGGTTCCTTAGATAAGTTTTATAATGAAACAACAAAATCCTTGAATGAATATTCAAATTGGGAAATTATTTTTATAGATGATGGCAGCGATGATGAATCTTATAACATTATGCGGAAATTGGCTGATGAGGACAATCGAGTTTCTATTATTCAATTTTTTAAGAATTTTGGGAAAGCAGATGCACTTTCTGAAGGATTCAAACAAGCCAATGGGGATGTCGTCATTACAATTGATGCAGACCTTCAGGATGACCCGGCTGAAATTCCCCGATTAGTAGAGAAAATTCAAGAGGGATGGGATGTTGTGTCAGGGTGGAAAAAGGACAGGAAAGATCCAATTTCAAAACGCTTACCTTCTAAATTATTTAATATGGTTACCAGATTTTTAACCGGAATTAAAATTCATGATTTCAATTGTGGCTTAAAAGCATATCGGCGAAAAGTGGTTAAATCAATTGATATTTACGGGGGACTTCATCGCTATATTCCTGCAATAGCCGGGCAAAAAGGGTTTTCTATAACTGAGATTGCAGTAAATCATCGCCCCCGGGAATTTGGTGAAACCAAATACGGGGGAAATCGGTTATTCCACGGATTTTTTGACCTGTTCACCATGTTGTTTACGGGAAAGTATTTCGATAGACCTCTCCATTTTTTCGGATCAATCGGATTAGTCTTTATTTTCATTTCAACTATTAGTGAAGTTTATCCCATTTATGATAAAATCGCAAATGGAATCCCCTTTCAAAAACATTTTGCCCTCATAGTATTTGGTGCCATGATATTTGGATTGGGCCTGTGGTTTTTCTCCATCGGTCTATTGGGAGAATTACTTGTAAAAGCATCTGGAACATCTGAAAAGAAAATCCATTCTGTGTATTCAAAAAACCAGAAATAAATGCAAATAGCACTTATCTCGGTTGCGCCACCATATCGAGGTGGAATTTCCAAACATACTTCCATTTTGGTTGAGAAACTATCCATTAATCATTCTGTGGATGTCATTAACTATTCCCGTCAGTACCCTGATTTTCTTTTCCCTGGAAAAACTCAATATTTAGAGAACAAATCAGAAATAGAAAGAAGCTGCCGATGGATAGATTCCATAAATCCCCTCACATGGTTCAAAACAGGGAACAGGCTTGCCAAGAAACATTATGATCTGGTTATTTTCAGGTTTTGGAATCCTTTTTTTGCACCTGCCTTGGGGGTCATTGCAGGTGTCATTAAGAAAAATTCTCCAAAGACAAAATTAATGTCATTATCTGACAATATCCTTCCTCATGAAAAAACACCTCTGGGGGATTTTCTCACCACTTATTTATTTCAGAAGTTGGATGGGCACATTGTGCAATCCAGTCAAACAGAAAAGGAGCTGCAGGAAGTGGTGGATGATCCCATATATGAAAAACGGTTTCATCCCATATATACCAATTTCCCTAAGAAAATAAACAAAAACACTGCCAGGAATAAATTGGGATTAACAGCAAAATATATTATTCTCTATTTTGGTATAATTCGCGACTACAAAGGATTTGATATTCTGTTAAAGGCAATAGCCAAATTAAAAAATAGTGGGCTTGATTTCCATCTTCTTGCCGGGGGAGAATGTTATGGAAACGATGAAAAATATACCCAATTAATATCTGATTTAGAAATTTCCGATTTTGTCACTTGGCATAATAAATATATCCCTGATTCAGATGTGGCTGAATATTTTTCAGCTGCAGATGTAGTGGCATTGCCCTACCGATCTGCCTCTCAAAGTGGGATTACTCAAATTGCCTATTATTATGACATCCCTGTTATTGTTACCAAAGTGGGAGGACTTCCAGAAATTGTGGATGAGGGGCAGTCAGGATTCACCATTGAACCGGAAAATCCAACGGAGTTGGCGAATATGTTAGAAAAACATCTAAAGAATGGCACATTTTTTGAAATGGAAAATTATATAAAAACATTTAAACAGAAATTCTCCTGGGAATATTTTGTTAATGGAATTGAATCAGTGTATTCAAGAATATGACCGCCCACATTAAAATACTCATTTTGAATTGGAATGGTAAACATCTTCTTAAGCCCTGCCTTGATTCTGTTTCCGCAATTGATTACCCCAATTATTCAGTCATGGTCATTGATAATGGCTCAACGGATAATTCGGTTAAAATGGTGAAGGAAAACTTTTCCGAAGTTGAATTGTTAGAGCTGGAAAATAATAATGGATTTGCAGGGGGATACAATCGGTGCTTCACTCAACTAAAAAATGATTATTCTGAATTTGTACTGCTGTTAAATAATGATACGGAAGTTGATCCAACCATCCTCAGCAGTTTTATCCAGGCAAAGGAAATGTACGGAGATAATAATTTATATGGCGGAAAGATATTTTATCAAGACACCCCAAATTTAATTTGGTATGCTGGCGGAAATGTAAATCTAAAACGCGCAAAAATATCTCACAGGGGAATTCGACAAAATGATTCAGCAGAATTTTCTAAACCACTACAAACAGATTATATCACGGGCTGCTGCCTGTTTACTTCAATGGAGGTAATAAATCAACTGAATGGGTTCGATGAGCGGTTTAATATGTACGGGGAAGATGTGGACCTCTGCCTGAGAGCTAAACATAAAGGTATAAATTGTTATTACTGGCCAGATGCTAAATTATACCATCATGTGTCCGCCAGTTTAGGTGGTGCATTTTCATTGAAAAAATTGAGTAAAAAATTAATTGGTATTGGACAGTTGTATAATAAACATTATTTGGAATTAGCTAAAAAGTAACAATATTGCATTTTTTCACCCAAGTTAAAGAAAATTATCACCAAGCCATTGCTGTTAGCAATGTAAAAGATTTTTGGACAAATCAGGTGTGCCGTCGAATTGCAGCTGTTTTTGTAATTCTCATAAACCCTACACCCATTACCCCCAATATAGTTACCGTAGTATCATTTACAGTTAATATGGTAGCCAACTATCAATTATTAAATAATCAATTGGGCATAGCTGCAGTATTATATTTTTTTGCCCAAGTATTGGATTGTGCCGATGGGCAGTTAGCCCGTTTGCGGGATGTTGTCTCTAATTTTGGAACGTTTTTTGATCCCGTACTGGATGGCTTAAAAGATTTAATAACATTTCTGGTTTTAATAGCATATTTTTCAGAAACAAATTTATTTTATTTCAGCTTAATAGGTATGTTTAATGTATCCGCATCAATAGTATTTGATTGGGTTCGCCATACTATCCAAAATAGACCGAAAGATGAAAAGGAATCTGACAAAAATTTATTCATAAAACTGGGGATAGTATTCTGGAGCGTCCCCACCAGAAACTTTATATTGGTTTTCAGTTTGATTATGCAATATCCAGCAGCAATTGTGTATTATACCTGTTTTCCGGGAACCTATTTTACATTGAGGAAAGCATGGTCTCTGGTAGAAATGCTCAAAGAAAAATAATTTCTTAAATATGAATTGAAAATAATTGTATGAATAGGGAATTAAATAAACTCTTTTTTGGAGTGTTACTTTATCCCATTTACCTTCTTGGTAAAATAATACCAAAATCTGAAAATATGTGGATATTTGGTGCCTGGTATGGCAATCGCTATTCTGATAATACCTCGTATTTATTTGAATATGTAATTAAAGAGAAAAAAGAAATCACAGCTGTTTGGTTATCTGATAAAAGGGAGATAATATCAAATCTGAGGTCCAAAGGCTTTAAGGCATTCCATAAAAATTCTATTTTAGGATTCTATTATGGATGCAGAGCTGCAGTTACTTTTGTCAATTGCGGTTATTCTGATGTAAATATGTATGCTGTTGGTAAGTCGTTAAAGGTTCAATTGTGGCATGGGATTCCCTTAAAAAAAATTAAGTATGACGATAAAATAAATGAAAACAAATATCATAATCCCTTTTACAACGGAATTAAATCCGCACTGCTTTTTATTTTTCCCTTTTTAAATGATTTGTTTAATTTAATTATATCTTCATCAAAAGAGGTAACTCTGAGAATGGCATCAGCATTTAGAGTTGATCCAGCTAAAATTATTGAAACGGGGTATCCCAGGATGGACAGAATATTTGCTCCAAAAGATGAACAGTTAAATTTAATAAACCTGAGGCAAGAATGGAGTGAATTTGGTAAAATTATACTTTATGCTCCAACCCATAGAAAAGAGGGTCAAGGTGGTGCCAGTTTATTTGATTCCATGGACTTTCAAATATTCAATGAATTTTTATCTAATAATAATGCTGCCATGTTCATAAAGATGCATTATCATCATGAATTAAATAACAATTATTTAGTAAATAAATCTTTTTCAAATATTATTTATTTGGAAGAGAGTGAGGTACCAGATATAAATAATATTTTACCTTTCGTAGATGTTTTAATTACAGATTATTCAGGTGTATTACTGGATTATTTAATTTTAGATAAACCAATAATACCAACCTCATTTGATCTTGAAGACTATATAAAAACCGATAGAGAATTATATGAAGATTATTCCGAAACCGTTTTGGGTACTAATTGTAACAATTGGGACCAGGTTCAAAATAGGTTACAGGATATTTTTTTGGGTAATGATTTAAGTATCTCTTTCAGAAAGGAAATGTCAACGAGATATTTCAAATATTTGGATACTGACAATTGTAAAAGAATTATCGAATCAGTTACACATCATTTGAATTTGCCATTGTGAATACCAATACCAAAATTGCCAAAGAATCTGCAATCTCCTTCACAGGTATGGGTTTTGGGCAAATATTACGCTACCTTTTCACTACTTTTTTGGCACGCTGGGCAGGAGTAGAATTACTTGGAATTTACTCAATTGCAAACGCCGTTACTCGTATTTCGGAGGTGATTGGAAAGCTTGGACTTGACCAGGGAATTCTGAGAAAAGTAAGCCGGGAAGAAAATCAAGAGAACAAGCAAACAGCTATCCTGTCAGCACTTAAAATGGGGGCATTCTCAGGGTTAATATTTATGCTCATTCAAATAGCACTTGCTGGCTATTTAGCAGAGAATATTTTCAATCAGTCATCTCTGCTCACAAAGGTCATTGCTATTCATGCCCTGTCTTTGCCCTTTTATATTATTCTTCATATTTCTGCTTTTTCTACCCAGGCGTATAAACTGCTCAAATATAAAATTGCAGTAACTGAAATTCAAAACCCACTCATTTTACTGTTAGCAATGCTCGTCTGTTACTTTTTCTACTCTGCAGAATCTGCTATTATTATTCCGGTTGTGCTTTCTGCTGTTCTGGGGTGTATCACCATAACGATATTTTTGAAAAAAGTTTCAGGTGTTAATATTCTATCTGTGAAAAAGGGAGAGTTTAGTCAAGACTTGTTGCATTATTCCCTGCCCATTATGTTCATGTCAATTCTAGGCACCGTACTTCATTGGACAGACGTAATCATGCTGGGCTATTTTACGGACCCCACAACCGTTGGACTATACCATCCGGCAGCCAGGACTGCAGGTATTGTCCGTATTATCCTGTTGTCATTTGCAGGTATTTATGGTCCCCTCATGGCAGAAATGTATGCCAAAAAACAGACCTCAGAAATGAATCACCTTTTTAAACTGGTCACTCGTTGGATCACCACTTTTTCCCTGCCTTTTGCAATTCTGATCTTACTCTACCCCAAAAAAATAATGTTGATTTTTGGAAGTGAATTTTTACCGGGATACCCAATTTTAATGATATTGGTTTCAGCCGCTTTCATTCAGGCAGTTTTTGGGATTGGAGGTACCACACTGAACATGACCGGATTTCCTAAAATGAACCTATTGAATACCTTCATAGCCTGCGGACTAAACATCGGCTTAAATTTCTACCTAATACCAACAATGGGTGGAATGGGGGCTGCAACTGCAACTTTAATAACCCTGTCATTCATCGCCTTTATACGAATTATACAAAATTGGAAATTTCTCCAGCTTACACCATGGAGCCCAAAACTAGTAAAACCAATTATCGCTGGAATTTTGGCTTTTGGCACAGGTTATCTCGTGAAAGGTTCCATTATGCCATTTCATACCATCTTAACCTTAATCAGTGGCGGATTCATTATCGTTATTGTATTTTTTACCACACTTTGGCTGCTTGGATTAGATGAAGATGACTCCGGTTTATTGGCAGGTATTCAAATTATTCTAAACAATTTCAAATCTAAAGCCTCTGATAAAAATGAAAATATTAACTAAATACCAATTTCATCTCATTTCAATGGGCATCATTGCCTTGGCAGTGGGAATTCTTTTCCACAAACCTCTTACAGGTGAATTTACTTTTGGAGGTCCAGATTCACTCTCTCCCAGTGCTGTTCATCAGGGAATAGAATCTGCTGAAAAAGAATTTGGAGAATATCCTCTCTGGCTTCCCTGGGTATTCAGTGGATTACCATCTATTCATTCATTCCAGAATATTTCAGATTTCTATTTTCCAAACGCAATTATTAATAGTCTGAAATGGATGGGATTTCCGGGATTTTGGAATTATATCCTCCATTTTATTCTGGCAGGGATGGGTGTGTTTGTACTCCTCACCCAATTGGGAACCAATCGCCTCAGCGCATTATTTGGCGGACTATCATTTGCACTCATGCCCTATCTTATTACTATGGTTGTACATGGGCATGGCAGTCAAATGATGACCACTGCCTGGCTTCCCTGGGTGATTTGGGCAATACTTCGTTTGTTTGATAAAACAAATATTGGGAATCTCGGCATTCTTGGATTGGTTGTGGGGTTTCAATTGCAGCGTGCTCATGCCCAAATTGCCTATTATACTTGGATGGCAGGAGGGTTACTCATTCTCCTGCTTTTATTAAACATTCACAAATTACAAATCAACAAACCCAAGTGGATTCTTTTTACAGCAGTGGGACTCATCTTGGGGCTTTGCATGGCAATGTGGATTTATCTGCCGGCATTGAACTATACTCCTCATTCCATCCGAGGCGCTGGAGGTGGGGGTGGCACGGGATTTGAATATGCCACGGCCTGGTCATTCTCATTTGGCGAAATGTCCACCTTTTTCATTCCCTCATACTATGGATTCGGCGGTGCAACTTATTGGGGCAATATGCCTTTCACCGATTATCCCAATTATATGGGGATCATCGTCATCACTTTAGCCATAATTGGACTTCTATTTTCCGAAAATAAAATTAAATATTTCTTTGGATTGACAGCATTATTGGCTCTGCTTATTTCATTTGGGAAAAACTTTTTTCTTTACCAGATATTTTATGATTATTTCCCTTATTTTAATAAATTTCGAGTGCCGGCCATGTTTCTCATCCTCACCCAATTTTCCGTTGCTGTATTAGCGGGATTAGGTCTGGATATATCCTCAAAATTGATTGTTGAAAATAAAAATAATGAAACGGTGAAGAAACTGCTTTATGTAGTGGGGGGAGTCTTGCTGATCATTCTCGGATTGAAATTTATGTTAGGCAGCAATCCTGAATTTGGAGTTCGAAGTCACCCTGTTCTTAATTCGCTGCGAATGGATATGGTCAATAGTGATATGAAAATGTCAATAGTATTCCTTCTCTTAGGTGTGGGCACATTTTATATCACCCGTATGGGATGGATTGGGCACAAAATATTAATGAGTATTATTATTGGCCTGTCAGTGATAGACCTTGTACTGGTAGATCATCAAATCATTGAACCGGATAAAGATAGTTACCGCCAATCAACCATGACCAAAAGATCGGTGAAATCTGCCTATCTCAGTGAAGATGAAGTGATTCGGTTTTTAAAAAAGGATACTGCATTATACAGAATACTGCCTCTGGGAAGTTTGGCAAATGAAAACAGATGGTCTGCTTTCCAAATTGAAAGTATCATGGGATATCATCCAGCTAAAATATACCGCTATAACAAGGTGAAAGATGAAGTAGGTTGGAATTCCCTGGGTGTTCTGCAGATGCTGAATGTGAAATATATTGTCACATTGGAAGAACTTCCACATCCTGCCTTTGAAAAAGTATTTACGGGTAAATTATTCCATCAGGGTAAATTTCAGAAAGCCAATGTGTATCAGTTTAAATATGCTCTTCCCAGGGTATTTTTTGCACAAAATGTAGAAATTCATACGGAACTGAATGACCATTTGGATGTTTTAAGGAAACAGGGGTTTAATCCATTGAATACAGCTGTTCTCGAACAGCAGATTGGTGAAATAGCATACCATCCTGATGCAGATGTAGAAATGATGTATTGGTCACCAGATAAAATTGAAATAGAGGTGAGTACACCAACCGATCAGTTTTTAGTATTAAGTGAAATTTATTACCCTGAAGGGTGGGAAATTACCAGCCATCCAGATTGGGAAATACACCCGGTAAATACCATTTTACGGGGATTACACATACCCGCAGGTGACCATCATATTGTCATGGAGTTTGTTCCAAATGATATCCGCTATGGCACCTTTTTAACCTGGGGCTCTACAGCCATATTAATTTTATTTATTCTGGCAGGGATAATAAGTAAACGAAAAGTGAATGAAAGCATCGCAGAAACCATTTAACATCAAACTCAGCCTGTTTATTCTGGCTATGTCCATTATTGTCATGATATTCTGGGTAAACCGCATTATGATAAACCAACTCCGGGATGAAGCCCGGGTACAGGCGGAGATTCTCGCCAAGTCGTACTCCGATGCCATTAATAGCTCTAATCAGGAAGACATTCGCTTTGTTATGGACATCCTCCTGCCATCCATGAATTTCCCCATTCTCATTACCTCAAAAAATGAAATTTCCGCTGGACTGAATTTAGGGATTTCTGCCAAAGAGGGAAGCGCTGAATATAATTCCCGAGCCTGGGTAATGGTGAAAAAAATGGATCAAACCTTTCCGCCCTTAGATTTGGTTTGGGATGATGTCAAATGGGGAGAAATTCATTATTCTGACCCTCAGGTGGTGACGCGACTACGCTGGATGCCTTATCTGGAGGTTGGTTTCGGTATTGTATTCATTGTCATTACCCTTTGGGGAATGCAGCTCATCCGCAGGAGTGAGAAGAATTTAATATACGCGGGAATGGCACGAGAGACAGCCCATCAATTGGGAACACCGGTTTCATCACTTATGGGTTGGGTGAAACTCCTTCGGGAAGAAAAAGAAGATCAGACCACATTACTTAATTCTATGGATCAAGATATTTTACGTCTATCTGAAATTTCTGAGCGATTTTCTAAGATTGGGTCCCAACCAAAACTGAAAGAAATTGTCGTATCTGAATTGATTTCTGAGGTAACTGATTATATGAAGAATCGCCTACCCAATCAATCGGGAGTTGAAATAAACTTTACCGGTAATAGTAATATCAATATACAAGGGGACTGGGTACTGCTTAGATGGGCAGTAGAGAACCTCATGAAAAATGCAATAGATGCTATGGGAACAAAAAATGGAGTCATTTCAATTGATCTTAGGAAAACTGAAGCTGGGATTCAATTGGATGTGAGTGATACTGGTAAGGGTATTCCACGAGTGGACTGGAAGAATATCTTTCGCCCTGGGCACAGCAGCAAACCTCGAGGCTGGGGATTAGGTCTAAGCCTCACCCAACGTATAATTGAAGAAATTCATGGCGGCAGTATTAAAGTTCTCCAGTCAAAACCGGGGAAGACCATTTTTAGGTTATATTTTCCATAAACTTTAGGGGCAAGGTTTACTTGCCCGGGAATTCTGGGGGTGTGTTTTAAATCCGTCCCCTACAATTAATATTATAAGCAGTGACGACCCATTTGTCTGTCCGATATTTGACTTTCAAGTTACAGATGGTTGACATATGCACAATCACCATTAATTTTAATAATACAAATAAAACGATTCTTTTTTTATATCCTGTACTACACTTAAATTTCCCGCCTGTCTTTTAAATAAGGAATTAGAATTATGGCAAAAATTTGTGAAATCTGCGGAAAGAAACCCATTGTGGGGAATAATGTGAGTCACTCACATCATAAAACCCGTCGGCGATGGTTACCCAACCTGCAGCGGGTTCGGGCAATGATGAATGGCACCAAAAAACGGATTAAAGTTTGTACCAATTGTTTAAAATCCGGTAAGGTATTGAAAGCTATTTAAGCGCAGATACATCTCGTAAGATTAAAAACCTCCTGTTTAGGAGGTTTTTTTGTTTGGGAATATTCTATTACTTTCAACAAGTAACCCTGATTGTTGAAGGGGTGAAATAAAAAAGCCTCTCATCTCTGAGAGGCTTTTATTGGTATCTAACAATTATTGAGGAGGGAGTAAGCTCCTCACTCCAATTAGGAGTCCATCATATTACTGGCAATATATTGCCCTATTTATTCCTGGCGATTACGGATAAACGCCGGCACATCCAGATCGTCACCAAAGGTAATTACGGGTCCCGCAGTTTCTCCATCTGAATCATCCTCTTTAAACAATGTGGGTGTACTTTCGGGTTCATTCACAGGAGTTGATGATTCCTGAAATGCTGATATACGATTGTCTTCCTCGTTCATATTATTATCAACCCGAGGCAGGGTAAATTCAGGTTTAGCAGAATGAGGAATTGAATTATACTCTCGTTTACCATCCCCATTTAACCCGGTAGCAATCACCGTAACCCGAACTTCATCGGTAAGATTTTTGTCTAATACACAACCCAGGATAACATTGGCATCAGCGCCCGCTTCTTCATAAATAATGCTGGAGGCATCATTCAGTTCATGAATAGTCATATTTTCTGGCCCTGTGATGTTTACCAATAAACCCTGTGATCCGGTAATGCTGGCATCCTGCAGCAGGGGAGAGTTGATTGCCTGTTGTGCCGCTAAAATTGCCCGTTCTTCTCCATGTGCAATTCCTGTACCCATAATAGCATCGCCCATATTCTCCATTACCGTTTTTACATCTGCAAAATCAAGATTAATTAACCCGGGGATATTTATGAGGTCAGAAATTCCCTTGGTTGCCTGATGCAGTACAGAATCCGCCAATTTAAAGGATTCCGTAACGGT
>ENA-ORDI01000721-ORDI01000721.1-marine-metagenome-genome-assembly--contig:-NODE-721-length-20899-cov-3.007492_pt1 | contig 20899 bp, 19 predicted proteins | sample MGYA00248628_ERZ508525 | MGnify/ENA primary metagenome ERZ508525 (study PRJEB26195, sample SAMN05422138) | marine metagenome | isolation source: East of Porto Seguro, South Atlantic Ocean | place... | reverse complement strand
GAGGATGAAATGAGCTGGCCGCAAGGCGTGAAAGATGCCCGGCAATGCAAGGGCGACGTGGCGTCGGGCCCGGTGTCGCACGGCGTTGGAAGCTGCAAAAGTCCGAAATACTGGGACTTTTCGATTTACGCCAACATGATCCTGCTCTGCGCGGGCGGCGATGTGGAAACAGCGCAAAAGTTGTGCGGCGAGTTGCTGGTCATGCTTGAGCCCCCAGAAGACGGGGCGTAACGATCGGGCGGGCAACGAAGGGGTATAACGTTGAAGGCCTTACCGGGGCCAACAGCGCCTACTTCGGCTTCTGGGGTCTGGACCCCTATAACCGACAGGACTATGAACTTCGATTTTTCTCGCCGCATTCAGATGCTGTCGAACTCGGAACTGCTCTCGCCGATGAGCGGATTGGCGATAGCGCGAGTCTCGATGAGGAAACTGCCACCTGGCCTGTGGGGATTAAAGACGCCAGGCGTTGCACCGGAAGCAAGGGATATTCCGGACCCCAGAACTGCAAGACTCCCAAGTACTGGGACTACTTGATCTACGCCAACATGATCCTGATCTGCTCCGGGACGGACCTGGCGACCGCGCAGATTCGCTGCAACGATCTGTTGACCGTGCTGGATCCGCAGGATGATGCGGCCTAGCTGAGTCGCACGGCTTGGTAAACGGCCATGATTGCCCGGTCCCTGTTGCGCAGGGATTCAATCCCCCAACCCGTCGCTCAGTCCTGCGGGGGTGCCGGGTTGACGAGGTCGAGACCAATCGTTTCAGGGAATACTCCCGCCAGTTCTTCCACGGTCCAGCGTCCGTCCTTATATATCGACCTACCCTGCTCGGGTGAGTTCATAAGGCTGACGCGGTTGCCGACGCAGTGGAAAATTCTGCCGCTCACCTCCGATGCCTGGTCCGATGCCAGCCACGCGATCATCGGTGCGACCTGGTCTGGTTCATTGGTAATCGTCCCTTCAGGCGGCGGCAAAAACTCGCCCTTGCGCCTGTCGCGGGTAGAGTCCGGCACCGAGTCGGTCATGCGGGTATGGGCTCCAGGAGAAATCGCGTTCGCCGTCACGCCGTATCGTTCGAGATCCCTGGCAACTACCCGGGTGAACCCGGCAATGGCGTCTTTCGCAGCGCCGTAGTTCGACTGACCGCCGTAACCGTACAGGCCTGACACAGAGCTGAACGTCACGATGCGCCCACTGCCCTGTTCTTTGAAGATTTTCGATGCTGGCTGCACGACCGAGAACGTTCCTTTCAGGTGCACGGCCATCACGTCGTCCCACTCCTGCTCTGTCATGTTGAACAGCATTCGGTCGCGCAGAATACCGGCGGCTGTGACGACGATATCTAGCCGACCGAACTCAGCCATCGCCTTTTTGACGATATTCTCCCCGCCTTCGAGTGTAGCGACCGAATGGTACGAGGCCACTGCCCTGCCGCCGAGTTCGGAGATTTCTTCAACGACCTGTGCAGCCGGTGTTGCGTCTTCGCCAGCGCCATCAAGGGCAGCGCCAACATCAGCGACAACCACTGAAGCTCCCTGCGATGCGAGGAGTTTTGCGATTCCCCGGCCAATTCCACGCCCGGCACCCGTGACAACGGCGACCTTGCCTGCGAGTCGTTTCTTGGGCAAAGACCCGGTTACCGGCGGAAGACCCAGGAGTCGCGGTTTCACCTGCGCATCGAGCTGCTCCGGCTCCCACGTCGCAGGCGGGCTAGAGTTGTAGATCGTCTTCATCCGGCGTGGGAGGGTCATGTGAACGACGTTGCCGCCGTAAACGAGGAATACCTGGCCGTTAACCGGCGCAGAGTGATCGGAAGCGAGGAACGCCACGAAGGGCGCGACATCGCCGGGCTTCCACGGAGCTTCACCGGCTTGTGGCATCAGGCCCTGATCGGCAAGTTTGGCCCTGACGTTTTCAGGAATCGATTCGACCATCCGGGTCTCTGCACGGGGTGCGATGGAGTTGGCCGTAACGCCGTATTTGCCGAGATCCTTCGCTACGACTTTTGTAAATCCGGCAATACCCGATTTTGCAGCCCCGTAGTTCGCCTGACCGGGGAAGCCTGTGAGACCCGATTCAGAGGTGAAAGTGATTACGCGGCCGCCACGCTGCTGGCGAAACAACGGCGCGGCGTGCCTGACGATGTTGAAAGTTCCCTTCAGGTGCACATCTACAACGGCGTCCCACTCTTCTTCGGTCATGTTGAAAATCATCCGGTCACGAAGTATTCCTGCCGCGGTCACGACGATATCGAGACGGCCAAATGAGTCGAGCGCGGCCTGGACGATGCGCTCTCCGCCGTCGAAAGTCGCCACCGACTCGGTGATCAGCACTGCATCGCCGCCCGCTGATTTGATTCCCGCCACTACTTCTTGTGCCGGGTCCTGGGATTCCGTTTCGCCCGACAGCGATACACCGGCATCGTTAACAACAACCCTGGCTCCGTTTGCAGCGAGTTCCTCGGCTACACCACGGCCGATCCCTCGACCGGCACCGGTAACTATCGCGACCTTGCCTTCTAGCGCACCGTTCATCGATTTTTTCCTTTCAGTCAGCCTTCTGAGGCCCGAGGGTTCCAAGAAGAAACTGACTGCGTATCGTTGCTTTTAGTGGCGATCTTGTCGCTACTAAAAACTTGCCTTTATCGGCAGTGCCACAAGCGCCCGGCCCGGGGTCGTTACAACGCCTTCAGGGTTGCGCACTCCGATTTCAAGTTCGACGAGTCCGATCCCTTTTTCGACTCTCGTTTCAGTGACCTTCCCGAAACAGGTCGCGCTCCCACCGGGAAAGTCGATTGCCCGATACGAGACGTCCAGTTCGACAAGCCGACCGGTCGGGCCCATCCACCCCGCAATCAGCTCCGCCAGCCATGCACTCTTCAGTGCCCCGTGGACAATCACCGTCGGGTGACCCGCAGCCTGCGCAACATTCAGGTCGTAATGAATCGGCACAAAGTCCTGCGCGGCGCCCGCATACATCACGAGTTGCCGGGTGTCTGGATGCTTGACCAACTCGGATAGTTCATCGCCGGCAACTACATCTTCGAACCAGAGAGTCGGAGTTCCTATTCCTGGATCAATGACCGTCAATGCCGAGGTCCTTTTCGCCAGTACCGTACGTAATCGTGGTCGTTGTCTGACTCGCAGCTACCTGGCCCAGCTGGTTCACATAGCTGATTACTGAAACCCTGAACAACATCGTTCCGAGGCGACCCTGCTTCTGGAAAATATCGATGATCTTTCGCGTCACTGTTATCCGGTCGCCAACTCGGACGGGTTCGTGAAATCGGTACTCGCTGCCGCCGTCGAGGATGTGTGCGAACGGCTCCGGGTAGGGTTTTGGATATGCACCGGGAAGCAGCGACCTGACGAACGTAGGTGGCGCGATAAGCCCGCCGTACGATGACTTCCGCGCCGCTATTTCATCGGTGTAAAGTGGGTTGGGATCACCCACTGCACATGCGAAACGTTCGACCGCGTGCCGTTCGATTTCGTATGTGACCGGGTCGGATTCGATCCCTATAAATGACCGAATATCTTCGGTGATCCCGTTTGATGCCGATGTTTCTGATGCCGTCATGTCGACAGTCTAGCCTTTGTTACGCCTGGGTTTGCCACCGCCCCGGCCCGACATTGACTGCTCTGGCGTGCGCGACCCGGGGGTGCGACGCCTTACCTGGGCACCGACAGCTGCAGCTGTTATCAGGATTGCGGCGGGGACGAACAGTATGCCCACCGACGAGATCGAGATGATCACGTAAACGTAAATCAGGAAGGTCGATAGCCACAGGTTGACTTTGCCTGAGCGTGTTGGCGGGCCGTCCTTCGGAATCGCAAGCAACGTGCCCGCGGTGAGTACGACGGGCAACAGGCTTATCAGCATCAGCAACCCCTTGCCTGCGGCCAGCAGGGTGCGCCGGGTCACCTCTTGAGTGTCAGAGCTCGTTATTTCGATGAGCGGAACGACAAGGAGTACCACATAGCCCAGCACAGCAAAAGTGGTTGCGGAGAAGGCGAAGAAATATATCCGGTCCCAGCGAGGCATTTTCATGGCAAACGATTGTATGGGTCGCGGTGCGGCCATCCCAGCCCCGGCGGTTGCCTGAAATGAGTCGATTCGGGTTGGTGCTCTCGAAAACGTACTTTCGATTCCACAACAATCCCCTCACCCCAACCCTCTCCTGAGGGGGAGGGAGTTCGGAGGTATCACGCTCCGGTCGTACCAACTAACGCAACGATCAGGGTTCGATCACGGTGAAGAGCCGCCGGGTCGGTTCTTCAGTAACCTTCCCTGCCAGGTGTGCCTGAAGCTGCGGTGCGATCACGCTCGCCGCGGCGTCCGCGTCTTCCTGTGTATCCCATAGCACAAAGAGCCCGTACTGACCGTCCAAATCGTCACCGAAAACGGTGACTGACTTGCAGCCCCCGAGGCCCCGGATCTGGGGGCCAGGTCGCCAGCCAGTTCGTCGGCCGCCGACCGCATCCCCGGCCCAAAATTGAATAGAACTAATCTTGCGAACATGCCTCCCCCTGAACCTTGAGAATCTCGCGATGCGCAAGCACCCGCGCAAGCAGCGGCTTCATGCCGAGTGCTGTGGCAATGGCGCTTGCTTTGTCCTGGAGTTCGGCCACCTGGTCCAGAAGCCTGTCGATTCGTCGTTGTACCCGTTCGGTAGGCATAACGGGCAGATGACAACGCGTTTGCGATGCGGTGCAAGTAAATATGCACGGCACGAACTGTTTGTGGGTGGTCTAACATCCGGTAGAAGCCGACCGAGACCCATCGCCGAAATCTGACATGAACGTTTTGCTGCTGTCCGACATACATTCGAACCTGCCTGCGCTCGAGGCGGTGCTCGAGGACGCCAACACCACCTTTGACATTGGTGAAACCTGGGCACTCGGCGATCTCGTCGGGTATGGCGCAGAACCAGCGGAATGTCTCTCGTTGTTGACAGAAATCGACGCCGTAGCTGTCGCAGGCAATCATGATCTAGCAGTTGCGGGGACTATTTCGACAGCGGACTTCAACCACGTGGCCGCCGCCGCGGTGTCGTGGACCAAGGGCGTGTTGGACGGTGGGTACGTGGAGCATTTACGGGGTTTGCCTGTCACCCTTGAGCGTCACGGAATCACGCTGGTGCACGGGAGTCCCCGGGCTCCAGCCTGGGAGTATGTCGATCGCGAGGACGTTGCAGCCAGTGCGTTGAACAACGTTGATACGGTGGGGCTTGCCGTTGGGCATACACATTTTCCCGTTATTTATGAGCAACGCGGCAGGGAGATCGAGCGGGTGCAACCTGTGACTTTACAATGGCACTCGGTAGCGGGATCAAAATTCCTCGTAAACCCCGGCAGCGTCGGGCAGCCGCGCGATCGCGATCCGCGGGCGTCCTACGCTGTGATCGACCTGGACGCGGAATCAATTACGCACATGCGTGTCGAGTACGACGTTGAGCTCGCCGCCGGCAAGATTCGTGAGGCCGGACTACCGACATTCCTCGCCGACCGCCTGCGAGTGGGGATGTAGGCGCCGGTGGCGGAGACGCAATATTGAACTCGGATCAGGTACTCAACTGCGATTGCACGATCAAGCCATCAATCGTGCTAAATCGGCGACAGTTTCGACTATGAAATCGGGACTCGCATCTGCCAGGGACCACTCTCGACCCCCAGAAATCCACGCGGTCTTCATGCCTGCTGTTTGGGCGCCGACGATGTCGGCCGAGGGGTTGTCTCCGACGAACAGAATTTGGCTTAACTCGACACCAATGCCGACTTTCGAGGCTGCGAGTTCAAATATCGCGCGGTCGGGTTTACCTATATTGACCAGAGACGAAATAATCACCGTTTCAGTCATCTGGTCCAGGCCCACCGACTGAACGACGTCTTCTTGCAGGGGGCTCCCATTGGATACGATGCCCCACGAAATTCCAGCGCTGGACAGCACTTTCAATACCCTGATTACAGAATCTTTCAGCACGAACACTCTCGGGTAGTTTCGATCCCACCAAATTTCGAGTTCGTCGGCCGATGTCCGTTCGGTCATCGACCTGCTGATGACCCTTTCCATCTGCTGCCGCTTGTCCGGTATCCAGCCTCCTGCATCAATTTCGACAACCGCATTGACGAAGCACTGCTCCGATAAGCCGGCCCGTAGAGGATGACATTCTCGAAACTACATTGAACCCAGTTGACTGATTGCTCGATCGCGATCCACCAATGTATTGTCCAGATCGAACAGTACGGGACTCACGTTCAGCCCGGATATTCGCATTATGTAATTTCTGTCATACGGGCTTGAGCGGCGTCTGGTGATTGGACGGCAGTTCAACGTTGATCCGGTCTCCCGGCTGTATTTCACCGCTTTTCACGACAATCCCCATCACCCCGGATTTTCCTACTAGTTCGCCGTCTTCATCGCGATCGAGAACGGCACCCATCAATCCAGGAATCAGACCGTCCAATTGCGAGCACGGATTTCGAAGTCCCGTTCCCGCAGCTCGTCGAACAATTCAAAGTGAATCAGGTGGGCCTGTCAAAGATTCGGTTGAGTCGGATTAGCCCGCACTCGTAACCCGTGCTTAGCCGTCGAACCACGGTGTGCATCTCCTTCGACACCGAGTCCTTCGATTAGCATGATCGACGGCAGCGTGTGCTTTGACATTGTGTGCATGCCGCTGGCATGAACGGCGAGAACTGACGGATTCATTGCCTTCTCCTCTCTAAGGAGCAAACAGATCGGGGTCTGGAACGTCGAACTCGGCATCGGCGGATTCATCCGAACGTTCCGAATCCCTGGCTTTGACTTCCACTTTTTCGAGCGGTGCGAAAGATAGCATGAGGCGTTTCACACCCTCTCCGGCAAACGCCACCGTAACCTGCGTGTCGCCTCCCGTGCCTGAAGAACTGACCACGATCCCTTCGCCGAAATGCTCGTGTCGCACCTTATCGCCAGCTGAGAATTCGCTTTGCGAACGCCGGGCCGGTCGTGGTGCCGAAACCGCAACCTGCCGCCGCGTCCACATTGGATCGACAACGCGGTCGGCCACTCGGGCGTGGCCGCGTATATCGCGTGTCGTTACCAGCGATTCGGGGATCTCAGCCAGGAAACGTGATCCCATCTGCGAGCCAGGCTGGCCCCGGAACCGACGCTGGAACGCCCTGAACATGTAAAGGTGTTTCCGGGCCCTTGTCATCCCGACGTAAAGCAGTCGCCGCTCCTCTTCTAACTGCGAAGGATCATCGACGCTTCTCGAGTGGGGCAGCAGCCCTTCTTCGAGTCCAACAAGAAAAACGGCTTCGTATTCAAGGCCCTTTGCCTGGTGAAGAGTGATTAGCGTGAGGGCTTCATCTCCCGCTCCGAGTTCGTCGCCGCCCTGAAGACCGTCCACATCGGAGACAAGTGCGACATTTTCCAGAAAATCTACCAGCTGACCCCGCTCTTCAGACCCGCCGAACTGTTCGGCTGAAGCTTTCAGTTCCTGCAGGTTTTCCATCCGTTCTTCGCCGCGCTCCTTATCTTCACGCATCATCGCCCCGTACCCGCTGCGTTCGACCGTCAGATCGATAAGTTCCGTAGTGTCCAACGCCATCGACTGTTCGATCAATCGCGTCACGAGTTCGCCAAAAGCACCCACCGACTTCAGTGCGCGGGTCGCTAGTTCGACTTCGAACGCGGCAGGTTGATCGTCGCCGACCTGCACACGACTGATGTCCAGAACGACATCAAGCAGCGGCACGTCATTCACTGTTGCCACCCGCCTCAATTCAGAGAGCGTCCTGGCCGATATTCCGCGGGTTGGGACGTTGACGATTCGCTCGAGTGCGATGTCGTCACTTGGGTTTGCGATAAGGCGCAGGAATGCCAGAATGTCCTTGACTTCCTTGCGGTCATAGAACTTGACACCGCCAACGAGCCGGTAAGGAACGCCCTCGCGGTTGCAGGCAACCTCGAAGGCACGGGACTGTGCGTTGACGCGGTACATGACCGCAATTTCGTTTTGCCCAATGCCCTCCTTTTGCCTGAGACGTGCGGTCTCTTCAAGGACCAGGCGGGCTTCTTCTTCCTCGTTATAGGCCTCCGCTACAATAACCCGATTTCCGCGACTGTTTTCAGTCCAGAGTTCTTTTTCCATCCGGTCGTCGTTATTGCCTATGACAGCATCGGCCGCCTCGAGAATGATCTGGGTCGAACGGTAGCTCTGGTCGAGCTTCACGATTTTCGTGCCTTTAAATGTCGCCTGAAAGTCGGTCAGGTTCGCAGGGTCGGCGTGACGCCATGAGTAGATTGACTGGTCGGGGTCGCCAACGACGCAGATGTTGCGATTTTTGAGTGCGAGCAGCCGGGCAATCTGGAACTGGAGCGGGTTGGTGTCCTGGAACTCGTCGACCAGCAGGTGCTCATACCGTTGCTGATACTTTTCCAGGACCTCGGGATAGCCCTCGAACAGCATGAACGTCTTGAGCAGCAGGTCGTCGAAGTCAACCGCGTTCGACCTGAGCAGTGCGCTCTCATATGCCTCGTACACGCGTGCTGCGACCTCTTCCCGGTAGGTCTCCGTACGTTCAGCGAACTGTGCGGGAGTCCACATGTTGTTCTTCGCGTGGGATACCGCACCCAGCAGTGCCCTGGGTGGGAATTGTTTTGGATCGATATCCAGGTCGTCGAGGATTCTGCGGGCCACGCGCGCCTGATCGTCATCGTCGTAAATGGTGAATTCAGGCTTGAGTCCAACGTGTTCTCCGTCCGACCGCAACACCCCGGAACAAAACCCGTGAAAAGTCTTGACCTGCAACTCGTCGGAGCCGTACCCAACGAGCCTCTCGCAGCGCTCCCGCAGTTCACGCGCCGCCTTGTTCGTGAATGTGACAGCAAGGATTTTCCACGGCCGAATGCCCTTTTCGCCGACGAGATAAGCAACCCGGTGCGCCATGACGCGGGTTTTACCGGAGCCCGGGCCCGCCACGATGAGGAGTGGGCCGTCGGTATGGGTAACAGCCTCACGCTGTCGCTCAGAGAGACCGGCAAGCAGTCTTTCCGTGGGTGAAGTGGGTGAATTCGTGGGCATCAAGCAATATTAGCCGCCAGTCGGCCCGAATCTTCGGCCTGATGGCACGAATTTGCTGGCTGATTACCAACTGGATACGGATGTTGGAAGTCCTGTGGCGAGACCTGAATCCGCCTGGAAACAGTTGCAGAACCAGTCAGCTCTAGCTGTGCTTAACACGGAACGAAAACGCCTGGGGCGAAAATCTCAAGCGCCCACCTCCGCCACTCAGCATTCGATGGTCGAGGTATTGGTCCTCAACCACCTGTCCCGGGTGACCGCCAGGGTCTTGTCGTCGACGCGCCAGTAGTAGCGGACGAGGCTGAAGTAGGCATCAATCCGCCATGAGCCGTAAAGCAGGTATTCAGCGCTGAACTTTGCATCTTCAAAGGAGTCCCAGCAACTGGCAGGTTCGTCTTGATTGAGGAACCCGCGATGTCTCGCGATCTTCAGGTACTCCTGGACCTCATCAATGACCGCGAAAGTGTCACGCGTGGCGGGGATTTCCTTGAGTGTCCGATCATTTTCGTAAAGCCACACGGAACCCAGTATAAAAAGCGCGCCCAAGGCCACAGATACATAAAACGTCGTCTTCGCCGCGAAGGTTTTAGTAAGGCGTCGCTGTTTGGGACCCCGGCGCGGGGCAATTGTGTCGAGAATGCTCATTAAGGCTTGGGATTTCGGCCTGGACGTTTCGATCCCAGCCAGATCACAGCTCTACCGGCACCAGTAATTATGACCTACGTTTTCGACCGTTCAATGGGATGAGCTGGGCATTTCTACCGCGTTGCGGGCTGGACGAGCTGATCGGCAATGGCTGAAATATCGAGGTGCTCAGACACCAAGTCGACCATCCGGGAGAGCTTGTCGGGGTGATCGAAGCCAACCTCGGGCTGAAGTCCTTCCAGCTGCTCGGCAACGTCGTGCGTATTACCGGGCACCACAATCAGTGGAACCTCGGCCTGTGCGGCCTCATACATAACGTACTCGACCGGTCGTACGCCCTTGGTAAGTATTAGCGCACGTGTCGTGTCGGTCTGTATCGCAGCCAGTTGTACATCGGGCCTGTCGCCACGGACGATGACGCCCGTGTTCTTGCGACTCGCAAAGTAAAACGGGCCCCAGTCAAGTACCAGGCCGCCGATCAGGAAGTTTTCGATCAGGCGGTCGGACTGGTCGTCCCCGCTCAGGAACTGGCCGCCAAGAAACTCGGCTACCTGTCCGAGCTTCGGGGCGAGCATGCCTCGGTCGTCGGGAATCGTGCCAAAAAGTTTCGTACCGGCGGTTTCGATATCGGCGGCCAGTCTCCCGCTAACGTATTCCCCCCTGTACCGTGGTATCGCGTTGATGACCACCCCGGCAAGCCGCGAGCCATATTCGCTTGCTGCCGCCGAGATTCCCTCGCCGTAGCGCGCCACTAGGAGGATGAGGCCATCGGTCGCTTCGCCCAACTGCAGGTTGAATTGAGCGTCGCTCGAACCTTCGATTATCTCGACACCGCCGCCAGTCGATTTCGAGAGTTCGGAAATGTTTGAGACGATTTCATCGGCCGCTCCGCCGATAGCGGGAATTTCTGGCAGCAGACTGGCAAACGTCGCGGCGTCGGCATCGTTGGCGGCGTCTGGACTGGACGCCTTCCCCAGTGCAATTGACGTGGTTTCCGACCCCATTTTCACGGCGAGTGCGGCGGCCAGTGCTGACTTCCCGGCACGGTCCGATATGGAAGCGATTATCAGGGTCGCCATTTAGAATCCTCGAAGATCAGGGTGTCGTGTTCGGTACGAGTGTGTCGCACGGGCGGGTAACTCGTAAACCTGTGGCAGATCACCGGAAAAAGAGCAGCCCGGATTATATCAGTCAAAACCGAATATTCGATCGAATCTTGCGTGGTGAAATATGACTATAAGCGGGTCTGTCGCAAGCTTCACAACCGGGGATCTACGCTGCGACTGAGCTTGTGCTGAAATCTATTTTCAGTAACCCGTCGAGACCTGTCGCCGACTCTATTGCCTCGGTTCCAAGCCGGGGCTACGATTGTTTGCTGCGCACCACTTCTGGCCGAGGTAGCTCAGTTGGTAGAGCAATGGACTGAAAATCCATGTGTCGGCAGTTCGAGTCTGCCCCTCGGCACCATATATTGAACCGAAAAATGGCCCTCGTGGAAATTTTCGAGGGTTCTTTTTCGCCGTGCTGCACACAAACTGCACACAATTTGTTATTTCACGCTCGCCGCTGCTTCCCCGTAAACATCCGCTGCTTCCTGTTGCAAACCACCGCTCACGTGCGCGTAGCGGCTGAGCGTAAAACTCGGAAGAATGGCTCACGAGAGGAGTCCCTAATCATTTGTGTACCAACGTCATTAGCCGTAAGCGTGAAGAGGGATGGTGCGCGTGCGATTTCGACGTTAGTTGGTCAGTCAAGGATGGCTTAGAGATTGTGAGGAGCAGGTCTTGAACAAGCTCCGGGCTGTGACCTTTTCCTGGCATTTCTGCCTCCCTTCAATTCATCCAGTATCTGATTTTTCAACTGGATACGTTTGTGGGGGTCAGGTCAAGCGTGCGCCGAGTTCTGACAGAACCGATGCTGAAACATGCTCTCAGTACTGACGCACCTATTCGGAGTGGGCGATGTCAAAAACTTGCAAGCGGTGACGGTTACTGTCGACCACGAACAAGTGGTTTTCCCTGTCCAGTGCGAGTGAGGTGGGACCCCAGAACAGTTTTTCGATGTGCGCCGACCGCTCGTGAGGGTCATCGGTGTTGAAATCGATGTCCCGCTCCAAATTTGCGCCCGCTCGGGCTTTGCTCTCCTCGACATTCGTGTCGAGAAAGTCCTGTGCCCATTTGGAGATCGTGGCGTCACCGCCATGCAATTGGACGAAGCTGCCTTCGGGATCCAGCACCTGTATGCGCTGGTTACCCCAGTCCGCTACGTAGATGTAGCCATCCGAATCGACACAAACGCTTGACGGAGCTTCAAATTCACCAAAGCCCCGACCTGAAGAGCCAAAGTTCGCCAGGAATTCTCCTTCGGACGAAAACTTCACAATTCGGTCGTTGCCCCAGTCAGAGACAAAAACGTTGTCATCCGTATCGACAAAGATCTCCCACGGCAGATTTAGCTGACCGTTGCCCGAGCCAAGTTCACCGAACGTCATAATGTGCTGCCCGCTTCCAGTGAACTTTTGAATTCTGCCGCTCAGGTGATCACTTACGAGTAGCTCGTCATTGGAGTTGAATGCTATTCCGTTGGGGCCGTTCAATTGGCCTTCACCAGTCCCGGACTGCCCCCAGGTGTCGAGTAGTTCTCCTTCGAGAGTTCGAACCATGATGCGATTCAGGTGATCATCACTGGTGAAAATTCGCTGTTGACTGTCTATAGCTATCGAGGCGTTCCAGATGGCCTGTCCTGACCCGGTGCCAAACGAACCGAAAGTGCCGAAGTACTCCTCTTCAAGATTCATTACTGTTACGCGCACACCCCGAGGATCGCTGTCCGAACCCCGACCGAGCACAAAGATCTTCCCATCGTCTGCAACAGTTGCCGACCACGGGTAGTAGAACCCGCGACCCTGCATCGCCGCCACGCCGATCGTGCGGTTGTAGGAGAGTCTTGCGGTTCCGGGTTGTGTGGCGGTTGTCATGGTGTAACCCAGGGTGGCCTTACGCCCTCTGGAACTCGGGTGTGGCACCGACCAGTCTCAGCACATTTGCTATATGTTGCCGAGATTTTGATTCACTGTCGGACGATCGGTTCATTTCGCTAAGCTGGGCTTCAGCGAACTCAATCAACGCGGACTGAGTCTTCTCCGAAACATCGGTCAACGACAACACGTCGAGCGCCCCCTCAACAAGTCCCTCGGGCGTCAATTCGCTCGGATTATCCGTTGCTATCCGATCAATCATCGTCCGAACGCCAGGGCTGTCGAGATTGCCAAGTCGCTCCGATGCAAAGTTGACGCGTTCGACCAGAGCCCCTGAGTCGATCCACTCGGGGCCCCAATGCCATCCTTCAACCGAAGGTGGGTTCAGCAGCCACTGGCCCATGAAAGTTGCCTGTAAATGAGTGGGGTTCATATCGATCTTTGGGCGGTCGAACTCCTCTGTCAGACGCAATACTCCGGCCATTAGTTCTGCAGGACTTTTCACTCGTTGGTACCGCGCCTGCTCTGACTTAAAAAAGTCGGATTTGAAAAGGAATCGCAACATCTCGGTGATGTTGTAATCGCTTTCGAAATAAACTTTCGACAACGCCGCTATCGCATCTTCGTCACGAGGTGGCTTGTAGGGCCACTCCGGCACGGGAGGCTCATCGGCCACGAAGAAGCTGTACATATGGCGCGAGAGGAAAGCAGCAGTGGCTGGCTGTCCACAAATAATCGCGACGATATCCTCACCGTTGAGGTTCCCCTTGTGATCAAGGAATTCCTTTTCGCCGTTATCATGATCATCTTCTTTGTACTCGAAATGGAACGAAAGACGACCGTAGGGCCAGACTGAATCGCGCGCCGATTTCAGAGTCATGTACTCGGTATTGCCGATGGTCCAGCCGGTGAACGCTCGAGCCGCTTCTTTGACATCGTGCTCCGAGTAATTGCCGACCCCCATTGAAAACAGTTCGAGCAGTTCGCGGCCGTAGTTCTCATTAACGGAGCCTCGATGATTCTCAGAATTGTCCAGCCACACGATCATCGCGGGATCTTTCGACAGCTCAATCAACAGATTTTCAAAGCTGCCCATACCATGTCGCTCGAACATCCTGATCTGATCGTGCAGGACCTTTCCGTTCGCCAACTTTGAGTAACCAGTAGCGAAAATGCCGTGCCACATCAGACCGACCTTCTCCCTGAGTGGGGCGTCAGTCGAAACCATTCGATACATCCAGTTTGCCCCGGCCGATTGGTTGCCCATCATCCCAGAATATTCCGGGTGATACCGGCGAATAAGATTGTCCGTCAGCCGAGTCGGGTGGCCGATCATCTCGAGCAGGTGATCAACCGTCTCGTTGTAGCTTTTCTCGACAAGTTCGTCGAGCGTTTCGCGGGAAACGCCGAACCCGGCGCGGCGCATCAGGTGTGCCATTAGTTGTACGTCTTTATCAGCCACGATCTACCGCCTAATCATGTCGAACTGTTCGTAGTTCTTATCCAGGACAGCCTGTGGATTAATACCCATCCACTGGTCGAGAACAGTAGCATAAATCCCCCGGAAATCGTTGTTGAAGCGCATGTCGCCTTCGAGCTGTTCGCTCAGTTCAAGTGATGGGTATTCGCCGTACATCCCGCCCTTGACCGGGTTGCCTATGACGAACGTCACACCGCCCGAGCCGTGGTCGGTTCCGCTGCCGTTGTCCTTGATGCGCCTCCCGAACTCGGAAAAAATCATGATCACAGCGTCGTCGCCCCGACCATGTTCTTCCAGATCGGCCATGAAATCATTAACTGCCGTCGAAAGCTCGTGCCACAGCTTCGCGTGGTTTTCGAGTTCACCGGCATGCGTGTCATAACCTGCATGTTGAGTGTAAAAAACGCGCGTCCCAAGATTGGCGAGCAACACCTGAGAAATGTCGCGGAGTGCCTGAGCGATCGGGATGTCAGCTTCGTATTCAATCGAAGACGAATAATTTGCGGGAGCGGAGCGCAAAATATCGGCGCCCAGGTATGCGCCCATTCCGGTTTCGCCGATCGCCTGCAACACAGCATCACGGGTGTCATCAGGTCCGTACATGCGAGCGAACACATCGACAGCCATGTCCCGGGTCATCTGGTCCGCTATGTCTGGCATCAGTCCATAAGTTTCGAGATTGCCGACTGAAGCGACCGGAACGCCCTTCGCGTGGAGTGCCCTCGGAAGCCCGCGTCCGAAGTTGATGCCTGTGATGACGTTTTCATGGTCGGGGTCAAGTTCGCGGATAGTTCGGCCCAGCCATCCGCTATCTGCGATGTGGTCAGACTCGGCCGTGTGCCAGATGTCCATTGAACGAAAATGCGATCGGTTTGGCCTTGGGTAGCCAACTCCATTCACGATTGCCAGTTTGCCCGCGTCCCAGAGTTCCTTCATAGGACCCATGCTTGGGTTAAGTCCCAGCGTCCCATTCAGGTCGATCACCGTTTCGTCCGTTAGGTGGATCGCCTTGCGCGAATCGTGGTAAATACCGTCTGTATACGGCACAACCGTGTTCATTGCGTCGTTTCCACCTGACAATTGGATGACGACAAGGGAAGGCTTGCGTTCAGCGATGGTCATTACCAGAGGTTCCCTTCATAACGAACGCGGTGATCGGAGTCCGAAATCTTATCAACAACGCGACCAAAAGAGAACTGGACCAACCGGAAAGACAATGAAACTCATCACCCCTAACGACCCGCGCTCCACGATTCGTCACGAAACCGGTAGTTGCGGCATATGTAGCCAACGAGCCTCTAGGTTTCGCAGTCGGGATGCCCGTCGGCCCAGCGACTGAATGAAACTTCATCCGTGCCGGCCTGGTTGATCCTCGCCATCCGGGCTCTGCAATCCAGCCACGAGCGGCGCCAATCTTCAGCGCTGCGCAGTTCACTTTCCGGATGAGTTCGACTTCTGGCAACAAATCCCGGGAAGATTTCGCGGCCCGTGCTCTGACCGATCGGATTGTACCGGAGGTCGAAGCTCCACCGAATCTGGTTGCTCACGTTGGATAGCGAGCCATGAACGAGTTGCTTGTGCAAAAAAATGACATCTCCTCGTTTCGTAGGGAGCGGGATCTCCTCCTGTTTTTCGAACAGGCGCTGTGGGATCTGCCGGCCGCCCTTGAATTCCGGTCCGTTGCCACCGTAGTCGAGACAGTGAGTGAGCAGGCCGGCAGCGTGGCTTCCGGGAACTACGCGCAGAGGGCCAGATTCAACCGGCGTGTCGGTAAGAGAAAACCAGGTTGTGATCATATCTGTGTCGTCAGCCTCTTCAGTGACGACGCCGTGATCCTGGTGCCAGGCTGTGGGTCCGATCACAGCCATGCCGAGATCGTTCTTTGGCAGGAATTTTTCGGGCGGTTTGATCCGAACATGCTGCACCGGGTTCGAATAAATCTCGGGACCGATCAACTGCTCAACAATATCCAGCAGGTTCTCATTTACGAAAGCATTGAACACCGCAGGTCCCGCCCAGAACGGTGTGTCGTCGCGGACACCCTGAAATGGAAGCGAGAAGTCGAAGTACTGCGAATGGGCCCGACCAGTCTCCTGATAGATCTTGATGAGACGCTTATCAAACGGAAGCTCCTCAAACCTTGAACTGATCTCCCCCGCCCCAAAGAGATCAGCAGCAAGGCTGTCCAGCACACCGTGATACTCCTCGATGACAGGGTCGAGCACGGTTGCAGGATCTAGAACGCCTTCAACCTTTACAAATCCCTTTTCCAAGAACTGCTCGGCGATCGTTTTACTCGCGGTGACCATCTGAATGTCTCCAGGCTTCTAATCGGAATTTCCGAGGTCGCGGAATAGTAAAGCCCACGCACGACGTTTTACGTAATAAATCATCAAACCCGTCTCAGATTACGTTCACGTTGCGCACCTGTTACCTTGAAACGTAGCATAACCCCTCCCTGAATGTTTTGCTCGTCAGACCGGTGCAAAGGAAGCAGATCGTGCGAACTGGAAATTCTCCTTTCGAGTACGAGTGGATATCGGATTGGGCAGAAATTCCGTACCCGGAAAGCGCTCAAGTGGGCTGGGCTCACCATGGGATGGCCGTAACCGACTCTGGTGAAGTGTTGGGGATTCACCCGGCCGAATCACTCGCACTGGTATTCGACCAAGACGGCACTCTCGTCAACTCGTTCGAAATCCCTGTGCGAGAGGCCCATCAACTTGCTCTCGCTACGCTCGACGGCAAGCAGTCACTCTGGATCGCAGATCCCGGACGTAAAAATCTCAAGTCGAATGGATCGTACGAACCTACCGGGGGCGAATGGGGTGGTCAGGTGGTCCGCGTTTCCCTGAACGGCGATGTAGAGATGCGCATTGGAGTACCGACCCATTCCGCATACGGCAGCCAGGAATTTGCTCCAACATCGGTGAGCGTGTTCGAGAGTGTGCGGGGTGGAAACGACGACATATGGGTGACCGACGGCTACGGGGCAAGCCTTATTCATCGGTTCGATTCTTCCGGTAAATTCCTGCAGTCCATAAGCGGCGAAGAAGGCGAGGCCGGTCGGTTCGACTGCCCGCACGGTATCTGGATCGACTACCGCAAGGAGGATCCCGAACTGTATGTTGCCGACCGTACGAACAGACGTGTTCAGGTTTACGACCTGCAGGGGAGATTCAAGAGAACCTTCGGTACTGGCCAGTTAACGAGTCCGAGCGCGTTTGCAATAGACGGTGATCACATGATCGTTGCAGAACTGCGGGCGCGTCTGGCGGTATTCGACATTGACGATCAGTTCGTCACCTTCATTGGTGAAAACGAGGCGATAGCGAGAGTCGAGCGCAACAGCCCGGAAGATGTACCGGGTTGGCCGAATGGGCTGGACAGCTCGGGTAACGTGGTTCGATCAACGGTTCTCGAGGAAGGCAAATTCAATAGTCCACACGGAATCGCCGCTGATGCCGACGGGAATATTTACTCTGGCGAATGGTTGGTGGGCGGGCGCTACACGAAGCTGGCAAAAGTGCGGGTCTAATTAGTCGATTCATCTCGTCCGATTCGGTCGTCGAGGTACTAGGAGACCCCCGGTCGCTCCGCGATATTTAGGGCGGGCGTTCTCACTGACCATCGGTGCAAATCGGAACTCCTGAGCACGTGTGACCTCGTGGCCGATCTCGAATCCGCGTTCCAGGAGCAGCTCCTCTTTTCTAATGAGGAACCATGCTATCCAGCTCCGGCACCGAGTCGTGACAGAACCATCGGGGGCAGGTCACGCGGGATTCTAAAGTTTTGCCTTTTTCCAGAATTGGTCGAGCTGATCCTTCGGTTCCCATCCCAGTAACCGCCTTGCCTTTTCGCTGGAGAACTTCTGGTGTGGCAGATCGGGGAACACGAAAAACACTTCAGACCGGGAGGGCAACTTGTCCATCTCGACATACAGAGCGCACCGAATGGCTTCAGCGGCGTCACGCCAGGAAATCGTGTACGGGACAAGATCATGCCCAACGTTCGCGATCGGAGATCCGGATTCGACATTGTGAGTTTCCGGGTCCAGAAGCATGTAGAAAAGCAGGTCCATCACGTGGATATCGTGACTCTCGGTAAAAACCCTGCAGATCTCCTGCCCGAGTGATTTTGTGAGAGCGTAAAGGTACGTTCCGGGCTGATGAGGAACGTCAGGGCCGATCATATGGTCGAAGCGTTCGTAGGTCGGACCCGCAACGACGTAGAAAGGTCCTGTGTTGACAACTCTGCGAATTCCGTGTTCCACCGCGGCAGTCATCATGTTGTAACAACCGCGAGCATTGACATCGAATGCCAGCCTGCGGTCCTTGCGGAGCACCGAGAGATTGATGATGACGTCCATACCTTCGGCAGCAGCAACTACCTGATCAAGGTCAGCCGCGTCTGCTCTGAAGTACTCGTGTTGAGTCTCCAGATCATTAATATCGGTCAGGCGCAGCTGATGGCGGTGTTCGAGGGCCCTGACCACATGAGGCCCGAGCTCTCCGTTGGCCCCGAGTATCAAAACATTCATTTCTTCCTCTCCAATCATCAACTCCGGGCCCGCGGTTCGTACCCAAGATTGAATGATGGCGAAACATCGTCGGCGCTCCACCACGGCTGGCCGGTCAGGTACCTGGCATTAGGAACAACCGACTGGATGTGATAAATGTCCAGCCATCCCGAATGATCAGCACCGAGCGCCTTCTCAATCGCGAGCACCGCATCGTCCATGTAGAGAGTTGATGTAGAAATCGCCGTTTTCGCCACTTTCTCCGATTCAATTTCGCCCAGTCTCAGTATCACGACGCTAATCTTGTTTTCTCGTGCGAACTCTCTGCATATCATCTCACCAAGGTGATAGCAGAGAACTGAAACGTCGGTCGTAGGTAGAGGCTTCCACCGTTCGGTAACTGCAAGGTCGGGATCGTAGCCGTCCATCAGGCGCAGGGAACTAAGATAAATAAAGCGCTGGACACCCTCTTCCGCCGCTGACCACAGGAGGTTGTACGTACAGCGCATCTGGTAATCGAGCTGATCGGACACGCTGGCCGCTGGATCAATCTCCCCCGAATGGACGATCGCGTTCATGCCGCGAACAAGCTCGTTTGTCGGAGCACCGTGACCAAGGTCGGAACGGACAATCTCAAGATCGGTCGAAACCTCGTTTTTATCGGTCAGACGAACCTCGTGACTACCGCTGAGTGAACTGGCGATCTCTAGCGAGAGATGAGACGACGCCAGCGTGACCAGAACTTTCATAGTGCTCCTTTGGTTGCGATCAGTGAATTCGTATGAATCTACCTGGAAAGCAGCCTGTCGATCAGGCCAGCCACGATTTGAGGTTGCTCATCGACCACCATGTGGGCAGCGTCGGGCACGATGTGGACGGTAGCGTTGGTTATTTGCGCTGCGAAATGTTCAGCGTAGACCGGTGGGACGATACCGTCACACTCGCCCCATATCACCAGGCCGGGCTGGCGCACGCGGTGCAGCCGCTTTGCCAGCCCCCGATTTGGGATCGGCCAAAGGTACTTCGCCGCGGTCGACATCGACTTAGCGCGGTCGACCAGGTATTTGATCGTCGCCTGCCCGGTCTCCGTCTCTGGATCGACCTCCGTCATTCGAGCCTGCGGTGCGGTCGCCACGGCCACGGCCGCCTCCGATTTCTCGTTGGCGTACATCGCCCTGGCCAGGTCGGGGAGTGCCATAGAAAACAGATCCGCAACCGGGTTGGCCTCGTCCCAAAGGCCGAAAGGCGAAACGAGCGTGACGTGGCTGAACCGGTCCGGCTGCGTCGCCGCCAATTCGGCAGCGAACATCCCACCGAGTGAATGTCCGACTAACGGTATTTCGTGCAGACCGAGTTGGTCGAGTAGGTCAAGGTAAAAAAACACAAGGTCATGTATGTCGTCCAGATTCTCGGTGCCTGTAGATTCGCCAAAGCCCGGCGTGCGCGGCGCAATCACAGTGTGACCAACCGACAGCCGTTCGAGCAACGGCGTCCACTCCAGGCCGGAGACTCCGTGCAGGAAAAGCAGCGGGTCGCCCGACCCACCTTCAAGTAAATCCACCTCGAACCTGCCGTTTCGGACCGATATCGCTCGCTCGTTCATGTTTCTCCCCGGATGCAGGCGGCGTTGCGCATTTCGATACGTCCTGGAATATATATGGGCGTGCCGATCATTCTGGCGTCGCCCCGATGTTGTCTCGCACTACTGCGTTTTGCGGCCACCAGTGGTCCTCGTATTCCGGCCACAGGTGACGCAGCTTAGGTACCACTTCCTGGGCGGTCCGCCGGATGTTTTCCTTGGCCAGATCATGAGGAATAGAACCGAACTGATTGAGGATCATGAGATGCCCGATACGCAGGTCGTTGATCACCTGTTCGAGTTGATCGGCTACCTGCCCCGGCGTCCCCGCGACCACGTTTCCGGCATCGCGAAGTTCGTCGAACGTCGACTCCTCTTGCCCGGCCCTGCCGAAGCTGGTCGTTTGCGCCATGAGCCCTGCCTTGATCGTATCGATCGTCCGGTAGCCGGGAGGGTCGGCAAACCCGGGGTAGATGTGAAGCATCTTGTTGAAGAAATACTCTGTATGCGCTGCATATTTGTCGTGCAGTTCCTGCTCGTTGTCCGCAACACAAACAAGTTGCAGAAACCCGGCGTGGTACGGGTTGTCGACGCCCGCGGCACGCGCGACTTTCCAGAAACCGT
>ENA-ORDI01000720-ORDI01000720.1-marine-metagenome-genome-assembly--contig:-NODE-720-length-20914-cov-4.590968_pt1 | contig 20914 bp, 15 predicted proteins | sample MGYA00248628_ERZ508525 | MGnify/ENA primary metagenome ERZ508525 (study PRJEB26195, sample SAMN05422138) | marine metagenome | isolation source: East of Porto Seguro, South Atlantic Ocean | place... | reverse complement strand
CTACTACCAATAATCCAACATTCAATTTTGTTGAAAATGGTGGAGATCCAGGCTATGTTCTTTCGTCATCCGCAATAGTGTGGATATGGGATTCAGATCTACATGATGGACAAGCAAATGTGCCTGTACCAGATGGAAAAAATGGTGCTGGAGATATGTTGATTGCTACGATTTCCGATAATTCTGGCAATACTTCTGCTTCTGAAACATTATTTCTTACTCCAATTATTAGTTTTGAATCTCCAACAGCGAATACTACCTGGGAAGCACCAAGCGCTTATATAGATTGGAGTATTAATAATACTGGCGTAAGTCCTGGTATTTCCTTTGTTGATGTTTGGTTATCCATCGATGGTGGTGCTTCTTGGATTGATACCCTAATTGAGGGGACATCCAACACAATCTTTTTATGGAATCTCTCGGATACACTAATGTCTGATGCCCAGGCCGTTATTGGTATTACCGATGCTGAGAGTGGTGGTTATACCTGGAAGAGTAGTCTATTCACTATAAACGGAATTAGAGTGACACACCCAACTGAAGCAGATCTTGTACAGGATAGTGTTGCAATGGAAATAACTTGGGATTATTTTGGAATTGATTCCGTCTTGATAGAGCACTCCAATAATGGATCGAATTGGACTACTATTGATACTCTTTCCAATACTGGTTCCTACGATTGGATACCTCAGCTTGGGTTAACTGCTCCGAATTATTATAAAGTCCGAGTCTCAGATTTTGACACTGATTATAAACCACAGGATGAAAGCGACTGGTTCACGATTATTCCTAATTAGTATAATCGCTATACAAAACCTCTAATAAATAATGAGAGCTACTATTAGTAGCCACCATTTGTATTGAATAATTCTGTAGTTCAGGCAGACCAAGAAAATGGTATTGCTAAAATAATTACAATATTACAACATCAAGCCCCACATTCGTGGGAGTTTTTATTTGTAAAGATGATGATGGGTACATTTGGATATGCCATTAAAAGATTTACAAACTGTATAAGATGGTGATAAAGATGCTATTACTGAAATATTAGCTAAGCAAAGCTACCCCTGCACAATAAAGGTTATAAGAGGGAAGCTTAAACATACGGGTCGCGATTTACCAGAATATATTATAACACGGATTTTAAGAATTTTCTTAGCTGAAGGGGGAGCTCGATTCAAAGGAGGGAGATGGATGAGCAACGAGCTCTTTGGGCAAATAAAAGAAGTGCAGACTGGATTCTCACCACGCAGTATAGAAAGACCTAAGTTATCGCCTAACGGAGAAAAAGCACTGCAACCTACATGTAATTAAATGGCAAATACCCGCGTTATATTAAACCCTAAATAAAGATTCTTATCTGCTATTACCCCTGACGCGTTTTCAATATAAGCACTTTCATAAGATCCCTGGACATTGGTCACCATGATTTGGAAAACGTGTCCGCCAGTCTGAATATCACAGCCTAATCCCCAACTTTGATAAAAAGATTCATCTCGCTCACCTAATGGGAAAAATGTATCTGCATTCAAAGAAACATGTTTTGTGATTTTCATTCTTCCCCCTGCTCCTATAGAATAGAGATCATGCGCATTCTCATGTGTTTTTACCAGGTTATGGTGAATCCATGTGGGCATGATTTGGAGAGATAAATTTTCATTGAATTTCCTGGCAATCAACAATTGGGTATCATAGGTCAATCGATTCACTAATTTATCTGAAAAGTCATTTTCTCGCTTTAAAGTTTCAATTTCTATCTTCGCAAAGAGAGCCACGGAAACCGGGAAAACATTACTCTGTTTCTTTAATTTGAGTTTAGTAAAAATGTCATAATTCTTTTTGAGACTGCTCCGACCAGCACCAGCGGAGATGCGATCATTGATGCCATATTTCAGATCAAAGCGCATGGCGGCCCCATCCATCCCGAATAGATCATAAAGGCCATTCTTCATGGAACCAAACCGGTGCTGGATCATGAATTCCAGTGTTTTAGGACGAGCCAATTCTATAGATTGTGAATTGACAATACGAGTTGCTTTAAACGTGGCTGTAACCGGAACAGGCGTAACAGGTTCTTCATTTATAAGATCCAACAGATCATTCTGGGCCATTAATGACAAAATGACTCCAAAATAGAAAATAAAATATTTGTTCATTTTTTCTTCAAATTAAGGTTAACAGTTACATCTACAATCTTGGCAATATTATCCCTTACAATTTTGGGAATCTCAACACCATAATCTGCAACAATTATATTGAATTTTGCACTTCCACGGATTAGTCCATCAATTTTTTTTATCTCACCTTCCTCCTTGATTTCCAGATTCACCCCATGAATCATCATCATTCCCATCAATGTCACTTCCCGCGGTTCATTGGATAAGTTGATTGAATCCCAACCATCGATATTTCCTTTAAAAGAAGCATGGGGATATTTCTCCGACTCCAAATAATTTTCATTGAAATGTTCCTGCATGAGCGCATTTTTAAAGGTGAATCCACGGATCGGAACTCTAAATGCTACTTCTCCAGTTTCTCTATCCAAAACACAGGTGACTTGGGTATTTACTGCTTCTATATCTTCTAAAATAGCAGATGAATAAAAAGAAATGGTTCCAGATCGAGTGAAATAAATATCCTTCGCAATGAGAGGACAGAAGAGGATTAAAAATAGAATATGGAATTTGGATTGTGTCATTCGTCGCATTCCATCTTAAAAAATGTTTGCAGAATATCCAGGTTCGCATCCGATAATTTTGTTCCACCATTCGGCATAAAACCAATCTCCCCCTCATTGCTATTTACACGATCCAACACGTTTCCTGATTTGATGGCGGCATAAACACTTGCGTATGAATCCAAGGATAAATCGCTCGTTGGTGTAGAACCTGAATGGCATCCTATACAATTTGATGATAAAATTGGGGCGATTTGTTCATCATAATAGGATTCAACTGTGGAACAATCCACGGTATCATCTTCATGATCCTCCTCAACATTCTTCTCACAGCCATAAAAAGTAATAAAAAGTAACAGTGTTACATTAATGATTTTCTTCAATTTAAATTCTCTCTTCTTTAGAAAACGATTTGCAAGTAAGTATCACCTAAATTTAGTATTACACCATGACCCGCGCTGAAATGAATTGGAAGATCGTTCGATCCGTCATCCCAATTATTGTATTGGGTTTATTTGTTTATTTCACAAAATCCATCCAACCGAACTATGCAACGAAAGAACCGGTTTTGGTCACGGATGCGAAAGACTTGATCTGGCGATTCCAGATGGATGCTGCAAAAGACCTTCTTTTCCATGTCGTGGAGGTAAATGGTAAGGTCACCGGAATGGATTCCCTTTTGGTAATCATCGATCACAAATTGATTTGTGCGCCGGATCCCGATACAGAATTAAATCCTACGGTGGGTGATACTATTACGATTAAAGGCCGGTGTATTGGTTACGATGATCTGTTGGATGAGGTTCGGATGGATCACGTATTCTGGCTCCAAAATTAGTTAATTAATAAAAACTCGTTCGAATCACCGGTTGAAACAATTCTTTTTTCTGAGCACATACTGGTTCAACCAAGCAATTTGGACAGTCTGGGATCGTCATTTCAGGACATCTTTTTCTTGCATGAAAAAAGAATATATCTACTGCGCCTAAACTTTTCCCTGACAAATCAACAAGCTTTTGGAATGAAAGATAGGAAGAATATCGAACCGCCCATTCATCATCAAATGATATTATTTCCCTATCCATTATTTGCTTTTTTAATTTTTCGTCGATGATTTCAATAAGCCCCATTCTTAGGCAGGATCTCATGACATGGTAATCAATAATAGGAGCAACCATTTCATTTTGATTGAAATGAATAAACTGTTCCGGCCTTTGGTTTAATATCAGCGAAAGTAAATTGCTTTTTTTCCGTATTGGATCTTCTTTATACCCCGATATCTGGTCCAAGATAGTTAAAAGAAAGGTTAATGGGTTTTTAGATGAGTTGGCTTCGTCAATAATTTGTTTTGGTGTTAGCCTCAGACTTATCATGTCCTCCCCATATTTTTGGCATAACTCTAAATGAAGATCAAATGCCGGTATAGGGTTTTCACCTGAGTCGGAATGAAATAAACTCTTTAGTTCATTTTTTGTGATTTCAGTCTGTCTTTTTGCAGTAAAAAAATTTGGATCTATTTTCAATTTGTTTAAAAAGGATCGCCATAAATAATCCGAACCTTTTTTCATAGTCCCATTCAATGATGCAATCATCGGTTGGTTATAATGATTATTACTTTCAGTCCAAAATCCAAATTGATGCAGTGTTGCAATAAAAAAATAGTCCAAAGCAAATGGGTGGAATTTCTCGGGTAGGTCTGGGTTGATAAAATCAAACGGCTCTATATCATCATTTCTAGACAAGGATTCAGCGATGGATTTAATTCTTTCCTCATTCAATGTGATTTTGTTAGATCCAATTTGGGGTAGCGCTGATTGAGTCAATAATTCTTCTGGACCAATATTTTCTATCATTTTCGATGCCAATAAAGCACCTTTTTGTGCAGAAATGATTGGGTGATTATTTCTTACCAAATAAGATAAAGTTGCACCACAAAATGTATCCCCAGCACCAGTTGGGTCAAGTTCTATGGAAGGATAAGAAGAAATATGGGAATGGGTCTTCCCTTGGACAATCGTAACACCTTTTTCAGCATCTGTGATGAATAAAGTTTTACCTGTTTCTGTAAAAACATTATCTATTAATCCAAAAGTTGATTCACATTCAAGTCTATTCATAAAAAAATAGTCACTTTTCTCAATAACATTTTTTACCAATTCTAATTGATTTTTAACAATAAAGAATCCTGTACCTGCTGAAATTTTCTTTGCTCCTCTTATTTTGCATTCTTCAATGAATTCCAATTGCTTTATTGCATTGCTTAACGGCACAAGGTGAACAATGTCATAAATTGAAAGATCCTGAGGAAGAAGATCCGGCGTTAAATCTGCTTCAGCATCTAGCCTCGTATCTAAATATTCTGTATTCCCATTTTTATAGGATATTTCAAATCTGGGAAAATCATTTGGGGAAACTTCCGGACCAATCCAATGAGTGAGTGATTCTGAAATAGGAATTAAGTGAGTGGATAGCGGATTCATCTGAGGACTAAACATTGTCACATTAATGCCGCACCTCCTTGCCGCCATTGACGTGTACATCCCTGCACCACCCGGACAGGTAACCGTTCGAGTCTTTAAGTGGAGTGTGTCAATGGATGCCCCGCCTACAATTAAAATATGTGGTGAATTTAACAAATCTCTATTCCGGAAGAATATGAATTACTAAAGAAACTTTGGATTGATTCGTTGCGAGTTTAATACAATCGAAATAGGGTATAATATTGCAATCTAATTCAGGTGGTCTCGTATAATAATCCAATTCACTAATTTTCAAATCCTTGAGTTGTTGAGCTACAATTTGAGCATGATGGGTAATCTCTTCATTATCCAGAAGATGATCATAATAAGGAATAGACCAAGATGATTCCAATAAACCAAACTTCCCCGATAAGATTATAAAGATTCTGCTCTTAGATAATGCAATTTTATTTACTACCTCTATTCTAGCACTGCGATAACGTTTTATTGCAGGAAGTAAACTGGATGCGGTATCCTTTTTTGCCGAACAGTAAGTACAAATTGCTTTCATTTTATTAAACTAGACTAGCTTATTTTAAATAAAGAATTTTTCTGGAATCAATAAACCCATTTTGTTTCACCTGAATAAAATATACCCCGGAACTCATCTCCAAAGTTGAAAAGAGAGATTGATAGAAACTTTTTAACCCTATTCATAATCCGTAATTTAGTAACTCTACTCAGAGTTATTTAACAACTATCAACCCATGTAAATGAAATATTTATTCAAAATCTTATTCATTGTTTCACTGTTCACTTTGTTAAGTTCCTGTATGCAACCGGCTAAAAAACTGGGATTGAGTTATGGCGCTTTTCTTCGCCCTGATGGCATTGAATTCAGGGTTCATGCACCAACGTCGGAATCGGTTTACCTTGTGATCTTTCCAGCCGTGGAAGCCGAAACCGGTCATGAATATTCCATGGAAAGATCCGACACCGGTGACTGGTCCTTTTTCCTGAAGGACGCATCAATTGGCACCCTCTATGGCTATAGGCTCAAAGGACCCTATAATGATGAAAATGTGATTGTGGCTGATCCCTATTCCAAAGCAGCTGTGACTCAAAATAACTGGCGACATTTTGCAAAATCGCTCATTGTGAACACAGATTTTGATTGGGAAGGCGATACGTGGCAAGAGATCCATCCTCAGGACCTTATCATTTACGAAGCCCACATTCGGGATATGACCATTCATGAATCATCCAAAGCCAATTTAAAAGGTTCATATCTCGGGTTCGTTGAAAAAGATCAAAAGGGCGGGATCGAACATTTGAAATCTTTGGGTGTAAATGCGGTCCAATTTCTGCCCCTTTGGGATTTTGCCAATTTTGAGATCCCTTATAAACAGGATGCGGATGGCATGTACAACAATTGGAACCCTTACGCGCGAAATCACTGGGGTTATATGCCCACATTTTACATGGCGCCGGAAAGTTACTATGCCACCGATGGGACAGATGAACTTGATGCCTGGAATGGAAAAGACGGCCGTGCTGTTTCTGAAATGAAACACATGGTGAAATCGCTCCACCGGGAAGGGATCGCTGTCATTTTGGATGTGGTGGTAAATCACATTTCCAATTATGATTGGCATCCATTGAAATACATCGACAAGACTGTCTATTTCAAATTGGATGACAACGGCGATTTTATCGGGCAATGTTGCGGCAACCTTTTGGCCACCGATAATCAAACCGTCAGGGATTACATTATTGAAAGCCTGAAATACTGGATGACGGAATATCATATTGATGGATTCCGGTTTGACCAGGCTCACCTCCTTTCGGCCGAAACGGCAACCTTGATCCTGGATGAACTGAAACGAATCAATCCCAATGTGATTATTTATGGCGAAGCTTGGAATGAAAGAGAAAAGGAATTTTCAGAATTGGGGTGGGGTTCTTTCAATGCTCGATTTAGAGATGTGTTACGAGGTGATCTCCACAATTATAATGATAAAGGATTTTTATTCGGAAATTTCCGGGATAGAGAAAGTCTCGAGAATATTCAATCAATTATTACTGCAACGCCGGATATTTATCAAACGCCATCACACGCGATCAATTTCCTGGAAGTGCATGACGATTATTGTTTCAACGATTATTTACGACTGTCCAGCGGTAAAAATTCAATGGATGATATAATTAACGATCCAATGAAGCACATTGAACTGGATGAAGATCTATCCAATATGAATAAATTGGGAGCGTTGATCCTGATGACGAGCCAGGGAATTCCCATTATTCACCAGGGTCAGGATTGGGCACACAGCCAAGTCATCGCTGAAACTGATGCGGATGATCCGAATGTGGGAAAAATGGACCGGAACCCCTACAATAAGGATAATGAAACGAACTGGGTCAACTGGCTGGAAAAAGAGCAAAATAAAGAATTAGTCGATTATTATACCGGATTGATCCAGTTCCGTCGTGCAACCACAGAATTACGCCATGCTGATCCAACAGATTTCAAATTCCAGGGATTATCTGAAACCGCCCTAGGTTATGTGATCCGGGATCGGATCGCAGTTTACATGAATGGAGATCCTAAAAAATCCGTCTCAACCGAACTGCCGGAGGGCCAATGGAAGCTGATTGTAAACCGTGATGAAATAAACTTAAATGGGATAAATGAAATCTCTGGTACAATTACCATTCCACCGACATCTGGAATGGTTTTAAAAAGAATTAATTAGTTTTACTGTATCCGTAGATCTGTTCCCCTTTTTCTCGTTGGGCTTGTTTTTTCCTTTTTTCAATTTCGCTTATTGAATATTGACCGCGAACCCGATTTTCCGAACTTAAGAATACTTTTTTCCATTCTTCTTTGATAACGCCAGGCCGGAATCCATCCAATGCCTTGCGGGCATGGTTTGCCATGGATGCACGGTCATCAGGATGTGTGTCCCAAAATCGAAAAACAGATTCCATGAAATTTTCAATATCCTGTTCAAAATCCTTATCCACATGATATTCAAAAACTGAATCCAACACCGATTCGCAAATTTCTGCGGGGCCGTCGATATCCTGAACAATAGCAGGTACTCTTCTGTCCAGGGTTTCGCACATGGTATAGCCGAAAGGTTCATAAACCCCAGTAATGCAATTGGCGCCAATACTGTTCCAGTAAAAATGGACCGTTTCCTTATTTGAACTAAAAGGGATAATCACAAGTTGTTTTGGATGTTTCCGACCCATTTCTTCCCAAAACGGATTTCCTGTCTCACCGCGATAATCCACACCCATATTAAAAACACGAACATCATTCCGGTTTGAGCGTTCAACCGCTAAAATGGGTAAATCCGGACGTTTCCGGGGAACATGGCGGCCGATATAACCAATATCATTCAGAGCATAATTGGGCCGCCAGTCAATCTCATCCAGTTTGGGAGTGTAACTGTTATAGATAACGATGGGTTCGGCATCATATTTATCATATCCAAACGATGTGTAATGCCCCAGTTCAGCCCGGCTGATCAGTACAACAGCATCAGAATATTGGAAGGTGATCTCCTGCTCGTAAAAACTTTTTGTCGCATCTCCTCCCAGGTTGGTCAAATGTTCCATTTTGATCAGGGAATGACAAACGGAGACCATTCGTTTTTCTGGATATCTGTCCTTGATGGCTTTTGTCGTATCAAAAGCCACCCACAGGTTATTTACGGTTATATCAATATCCTGGAACGTTTCTTCTATATCCTGGGGACCATGGATAATTCTTATACCAGGATAACGTTCAGGAAAATCGGTTGGCGGCTCATCTAAATGTGCTAAAAAAACAGGAATGACTTCAATGTCCGGATCATCTTTAAACATATCCAAAAAATTGAGTATCCAGGTAGCAACGCCACCATAAACAATAGGCGGGATTTCGTTGGTTAAAAGGGCTATTTTCATGTTAAAAATTATGTTATTTTTCCATTCCGTGCACCCAAAACCCACCATGGTAGTTTCCTGTTTCCGAGAAAATAAGAATTAATGCCTTGAGATGCTTTTTTCTGCACCAGCAGACCAACGATCACGATAGCCAATAAATAAATAATGACAATAATAAGATCAACAGTACTCACAGGTTTTATTTCTCCTGATAAAATTTCTGGTTGTATTCCATGATCATTCTATGGGCTGTGAAATCCACACCAGTTTTAATGGCTTCTTTCATCATTGAGATCCATTTGTTCCTGTCATTGTAGAAAGTTGGAATCACACTATTCTCCAGGACAGAATATAAGTGGTCTGCATCTGACGCATCATCCGGATGTTTTGGGTCGCCAACCGCCCATCCATTCACACCATTTTTGCAGCCTTCGGCCCACCAGCCATCCAAAACAGAAAGGTTAGGCACGCCGTTCAGTGTTGCTTTCATCCCGCTGGTTCCAGACGCTTCATTGGGGCGCAGGGGTGTATTGAGCCATACATCCACACCGGAAGTTATCATCCGTCCCAGCCACATATTGTAATTCTCAAGATAAATGATCTTTACCTTACCAAACATGGCTTTGGATTTACTTACGATCTGTCGAATGATCTCTTTCCCTTCATGGTCTTTGGGATGTGCCTTTCCAGAAAAAATGACCTGAATCTTTTTAGCACCCAGGGATTCCAGCCGATCCATATCATGGAAAAGAAGTTGAGCACGTTTGTAGGTTGCTGCCCTGCGGGCGAATCCAATGGTGAGTGTGTCTTTATCCAGCGCTTTTGACACCTGTGAATTGGCATAGCCTAATAAATATTGTTTCCGTTCCTGGTGTGCATTCCAGATCACATCGTCTGCAATATCATCGATCATCAGCAGGCATTCAGGATTTGCTCGCCATTCCGGTACATATTGGTCATACACCCTTTTAAAAGGGCTTCCCATCCAATAAGAATGATGGACACCATTGGTAATAAAATCAATATTGGACCAGGGAAACTGGTCTTGAGCGACATCACCGTGCAATGCAGAAACGCCGTTGGCAGTTCTACTAAAGTATAATCCCAATTCCGTCATGTGGAGTCGCCCATTTTGTACAAGGGACGGCAATTTCAGGTCCTCCGGCAACAGACCTCGTAATAATTTTTTCACCCGTTTCTCAGAGAAATGGTCATGACCAGCAGGCACGGGCGTATGTGTGGTAAAATGACACAGCGATTTTACTTTTTCCATATCACCGTTGAATTTTTCCAGCAGATTCAGGACAAGGAATGAACAATGGCCTTCATTCATATGATATTTCTTAATGTCATTTTGGCCTAATTCGTCCAGTAACCTGGCCCCGCCAAATCCTAAGATGGCTTCCTGGAGAATACGATGATCCTTGTTCCCGGAATAAAGGCGTTGAGAAATGATCCGATCATCATTGATATTTTCTTCCACATCTGTGTCAAGAAAATATATGGGCACTGCGTGACCGCCATGCCCTACATAATCAAACCGGTATACCTGGATCCATACATCCCTTGCCCTCAAACGCAGTGTGAATTTCACATCCAGTTTTTTCAATAAGGGGTATGGATCAAACCGTGGGTAGGTTTCGGTCTGGATCCCCTCTTCATCAATGCGCTGTTTAAAATACCCTTCGCGGTACAACAGCGTAATAGCGCACATGTTCAGGCCAATATCTCCTGCAGCTTTAATGTGATCTCCGGCCAGCACACCCAGCCCCCCGCTGTAGGTGGGCAGGCTGGATGAAATACCGATCTCCGCCGAAAAATATGCTATATCAAATTTCTGTTTCATGCTCTTTCAGTTGATTTCGTCAATGTTTTCAATCGTGATTTAATTTCATTTGTGAATTGCTCATTTGTAAACCGCCATTCCCAGTTTCCCCTTATTGTACCCGGTGTATTCATTCTCGCCGATGAATCCAAACCCAGGATATCCTGCATGGGGATAATTGCCTTTTCTGCATCTGTAGAAAAAGCGAACTCAATCATACTCCAGTGGAATTCCGATCCGTTAAGATTCAAGAATTTTTTTATGTTTTTCCGTTCACGGATCACGTCATTCCCAACTTGTTTGTTCCCGTCCCCTTTTTCTGCATAAAACCATCCAATTGAAGTATCATTGTCGTGTGTTCCGGTATAAATGACGTTATTTGGATCCATTTGCCTTGGATCCTGTCCATCTCCAAAGGACATTTGTAATACTTTCATACCTGGTATCCCAAATTTTTTCAATAGGGATTCCGCATCTGGAGCTGCCTTGCCCAGGTTCTCCGCTACAATAGGCTTCGTACCCAATTCTTTTATCAGTGTGTCCAATAATTTTTCACCAGGTGCCTGCACCCAATACCCATTTAGTCCATTCTTATCCATAGCAGGAACTTCCCAGTATTTTGCAAAACCGTTGAAATGATCAATGCGCACGATATCAACCATCTCGTAAAGACGACCGACCCGTTCTATCCACCATTTAAAACCTGTTTTTTCATGCTTGGGCCAGTCATAAATGGGATGTCCCCATATTTGTCCTGTTTTAACAAAAAAGTCTGGTGGGCATCCTGATTGAACTGCCATTTCGCCCTTATTAGACAATTTAAATAATGTCTGATTCGTCCACACATCTGCACTATTGAATGAAATATAAAGGGGAATATCACCAATTATTTGAATCCCTTTTGAATTGGCGTAGGACCTTAGTTCTGACCATTGGCAATCAAATATATATTGAAGAATCTTTATATCATCTAATTCTTTAGTGTGGGTCTTCTGGATTTCATTAATGATATCTTTAGAGAAGGTTTTATAATTTGAATCCCAATGAATCCAATTATTACCGTCGTGGATTTTTTCTAAAACATTAAATACAGAATAATTTTGTAACCAATATTCATTTTGATTACAATAGACTAAAAACTGTTTAAATTGTAGTTTTGATCTATTAATTCGAAAGGATTTTGCAGCTTTAGCCATTAAACCAAAACGCCATTTTTTAATTAGATCAAAATCAACAAGATCAGAATTAAACTCTGGTGTCATTCCCAAATCATCTGCACTGAGCCATCCATCTCGAACTAATAATTCCAAACTTATGAGTAGTGGATTATTTGCAAATGCCGAGGTGGCGTTATAGGGACAATTATTATTATCCGGAGGATTATTTGGTAAAATCTGCCAAAGACTTTGCCCCATCTCCCTTAATTCATCAACAAACTTATAAGCTGATGGCCCAATTTCACCAATCCCATATTTTCCAGGAAGGGATGTAATATGTAATAAAATTCCGCTTTTTCTATTCATTGTTTTTAAGGATGGTTTGCTCTCAAGATTTTTCATAACAAGAATCCTCGGAGTCAAGGACGAATCAAGTGTGATTTGTTAGTATTTGATCAAACGATCAAGATGGAGATCCGGACGTTTCATAATCCGTTTTACAATAGGGTTCGGATCAAAGCCAAGTCGCTGCCCTGCAAGTGTAATATCAAGGATAATATGGTTGGTGGCAATTTCCGTGATGGCATCATTCTGGGTTAAAATAGCCTTGCTGTTATCCTGGTCTCTGGCACTACCCATGATGGTCATTTTCTGGTCAGCCACCATGATCACTTTTGGCGACCATATCTCCCGCAGTTCATTCTCATCCATATCATAAGAAATGGATTTTCCATATTCTTTATCCAGAGCACAGAAGGAAAATACCGTCATTTCCAGGCCTCGTTTCTCCGCTGCATTCAATTCAGTATCCAACGCATCAATTTCCCGTTTCCAGGCACTGACAAACAGCTTTTCATTCGTACTATTGATCATTTCTTTTAGCTTTAATATCAAATTCTTATAGCCGTGGATATGCCAGAAATCAAAAGCTTCCTCATCCAGTTCCATTTGCTCCAGCCCATGCTTCAGCTCTTCTATTGAATCCTGGTGTGAATTTTCAAAATGCTCGATCAGACCGCCAGGAGATAAGGGAACATACCTTTTGGGCTTATCACCCATGCCGCTGACCAGACCCATACTTTCTAATTTATTCAGTACATTATAGACTGCCGACCTGGGGATGCCCGCATGGGTACTAATCTCGTACCCGGTAGCAGGATTGGACTTTAGCAGAGAATAATAGGCCCTGGCCGCATTGGTTGATAATCCAAAATGTTCCAGGTTTTTGATAATATCTGACATCTAATTCATTTAGTAACTATAAAAGTAGTTACTAATTTAGTGTTGATAATTAGAATATTAAAAGTGATGTAATTAAGAACATTGTAACTAATCTTCGTGATATCGCCCATATCCCTTTAGCTCAATATGACGGGGGGCAATTTTCCGTTCAGGACTACATTTATGGAATCCGGTTCCTTTTACCTGCTCAAACGAACTTGTCTCCGAAAATGACTATCCATAACGTACTTAGAAACAAGATCTTTTCTGAAGAAGGTGGAAAAATGAATTTAGCCAACCATCCGAACGTAAAACGGAAGATTCAGGACAGCCGGGATCAATTCTTAAATCGTGCTTTTTTGATTAATTATTTTGGTGATAAAACTCAGGGAAGCTATCAAAAATCAAAATTAGACAACATTGCAGACAGTCTCCGAAAATTTATTCCCATCAAAACTTATCCGGAACACCTGAATCTACTGTTCGCAGAGAATTAACGCTTCCCATCTTTCTCACCCATTGCTGCAGGCTTCCCATTTTTTCAATCGTTACGGAATGAACTCCAAAAGATTCTTCAACCATTCCTCGGATGATAAATAAGGTCTCCCAATGGAGCATATCCCCGAATTCCTGAAATACTTCCGGAAATAGTACGCATTCATAAATATCCGTCTCATCTTCCAAAGTCAGGAACTCCATGGGCTCCGAATTCCCGGTTACGGTTTCTTTCCGAGTAATGTACACGCCAATCAAATAAATAGATTGCCCCACAAATAATGGAATATCTTGTGCATATTTAATTCGCCGACTCAAGATGGGGCGATACCTTTCCAACGGATGAATAGACAGGGGATAACCAAAGGTCTCTAACTCTAATCTGTATTGATCTTCATCCGTTAATTCAGTGTTCACGGGAGAAACTGTAAGTGGTTCCCGCTCTCCATTTTGGAGATAGAATCCAGCTACACGGTAAGCCAATTCCCGATGGGTCAATTCCGGTGATAGACTCTTGAAACAGCCCGCATTGGTCAGCGCCATGGCATCGGCTAGATCCAAATCCACTCTGGATAAAAAGTCATCCAATGAATCAAACTCTCCTGCTTTTCGTTCATCCAAAATACCATCCATTGCTTTTTGTTGGAGACGTTTAATACTCATGAATCCCATGCGAATCTTGTCTTTTTGTCCTCGCCATGCTTTATGGCTCCGATTCACGTCCGGTGGCAAAATTTGGATTCCAAATCTTCGTGCTTCGCTCATATAAGCGTAAGGTGAATAGAATCCACCTTGGTTGGAAATAACAGCCGCTAGGAATTCTGCCGGGAAATGTGCCTTGAGATATGCGCATGTAAATGATAGCATAGCGTAAGATGCGGAATGGGGTTTACAGAATGAATAGCCCACAAATGAAGCAATCATGTTCCACACATCCTTGATCATACTGGGCGAATATCCCCGACGGAGTGATCCTTCCGTGAATTTCTTTTTCCAGGATAAAATGAGATGCTGCATAGAATCCCGGCTCATGGTTTTCCGGAGTGCTTCCGCTTCCGCATAGCCCAATCCTGCCAGGGTCATGGCCGCCATGGACACCTGCTCTTCGTATACCATGATGCCATAGCTCTCCGCCAGAAAATCCAGATCAGGATGGAGCAATTCCCATTCTTCGCCATGGATTCGTGCCAGCATAATATTGGTGAATCGATTTGCCGCCGGACGAATGATAGATGAATAGATTACCACATGCTCAAAATCCACCACGCCAGCTTTGGCCAGGAGTTGTCGTGTGGCCGGACTCTCGATATAGAATACGCCCATGGTTTTCCCCGCCTTCATTAATTGCTCGGTTTTTTCGTCGCCTACAGGCTGGATCTGATGATAATTCACATAGTTGCTGCGAGATGCCACTTCGCCATAGTTCAGATTCACTTGACGGATTGTATCCCGGACCACAGCCAGGCTCCGGTTGCCTAAAAGATCGATCTTCAACAATCCCGAATCTTCCACCTGATCCTTTTCCCATTCCACGATTTGCACACCTTTTGGTGCCACGAGAACCGGAACATATTTACGAATTTCATCCGGAACAATCACCACACCGCCGGGATGAACCGAAGGATGACGAAATGTACCGACTATCTTTTCACTCTCCCGAAGTACACGAATCAGTGTGTCATCCAAATCTACATTGGCAAAGCGCGGATCTGTCCGGACCCAATGCTCCAGATCCCGACGAGATGCATACCAGCCGATCCGTTTGGTGATACTCTTGATCTCTTCGTTGGAAAGGCCATGTACTTTCCCCACTTCCCGAATGGCAGACCGGGGTTTCAAAAAAACCTGACTGGAAACCATGGCTGTCCGCTCGTTGCCGTATTTCTTGAAAACATAATCCAGAATGTCGTCCCGCTCATCCCAGGGAAAATCCACATCAATATCCGGCATATCTTCTCGTTCCGGGTGAATAAATCGCTCAAATTGGAGTGTATATCGCAACGGATCCACTTGTGTGATAAAGAGACAATAACTCACGATAGATGCGGCTGCCGATCCACGACCGATGGTGGCACGGGTTTGCGTCACAATATCCTGGACAATTAGAAAATAGGGCGCAAACCCTTTTTGAGTAATGAGATCCAATTCATATTCGATGCGCTGGCGTATCGTTTCATCCACTTCACCATACCGAATCCTGGCGCCGGTATAAACCTTGTCTTTCAATTTTTTGTTGGAAATATGGGTTTCTTTCAGGGATAAACCCGGAAAAATCGTATTAATGAAGGACCAATCCTTTTTGCATCGATCCGCCAAATATCGGCTATTATTCAAGGCATCCAAACTATTGGGAAAGAGTTTCACCATCTCCGCTTCATTCCGGAACCAATGCTGATCTGTTTTGCATTCGGATATATTCAACTGCTCCAGCGTTGTATTATTCTCGATGGCCCGGAGCGTAACATGGGCATCGTGGTCGCTTTGCGACCTGAAATAAACATCACCCGTAACCACCATTTCCAGTTTTAATTTCTTGGCTAATTGGTGCATCAATGATTCCTGAACACCTGGACGTAACTCCATGAATAAATGCGTATCCGGTATAATCTTAATTAATTTCTTTAATGTTGATTCTTTGTGAGCCAGAACGAAAAGTCCCACCAATCGTCTTTCCAAAATATCAGCCATAGACTGGTTGGGATCATCATGAACAGCAGACACGGCCCTGCACATATTCTCGTAGCCATATTGATTCTCCGCCAAAAGAATCACATCGTCATTTTCTGTAATTAAATTGGTTCCGGTGATGGGATGGATCCTGGCATCCTTACAATGCTGGACAAACCGGATGAACCCCCACATGCCGTTTACATCCGTGAGTGCCAATGTGTCCATACCATGAGACCGGGACAGATTCATCAGATCCGGAAGCGACAACAGCCCCCGCATGGGAGAATAGACGGAATGGGTGTTAAGGTGGACAAACATTATATTCTTCCCAGAGCCTGAAACACATCGGCAGTTTGCAGACTCCGAACACCATATTTCAATCGGACTTTTTCTACTGCTTTGGACACTGCCATATTCCGGCTCTTTTCCGTCATAAACAGATTCGCCTGATCCACATGAGGCCGAAAATCGCTGGCATCTATCAAGATGGTCCGAACACGGTTTCGACGTTCATTGGCTTTATCGAATAGTCTCCTGCATACAGCAATCACCGACATATCATCAATTCCATTTATTTTCCCCGTCCGATGCCTTTGGTGTCCATCCGTGTAGTGAACTTCCAATTTGACCTTATCTGCCACCTGCCGGCGTTTACGGAGTTTGAATGCCACCTGCTCTGCCAAATCCTTCACTACAGCATGGAGTATATTTTCATCATTGGTATCTTCGGGCAAAATAGTCTGCTCTAAAATGTGATCCCGAAGTTGGGGCGGCTTTACAATAGATGAATCTTGTCCTTTCGCTTCCCGGGAGAGTTGCAGGGCATACATGCCGAAAAAAGTTCGGAACTCATTTGGCTGACCTGCCATAGACTGGATGTGGCTCACATGTTCTACCCACAAAAATCGAAGCAGTCGACAAACAGGCTTTTCCTTCACAGTTGGGAGAACCGGCGGTTTCAGTGGTGATAAAAATTGGGCTTCATCCCCGCCTTGCACTTCATGAATCGTTTCCGGCACCACGGATGTAACGATTCGGCTCACCAGTTTATTCACACTGATTCCCACCATCCCGGAAAGACTGGTCTGCTCCTGAATCCGCTGAATAATGGAAAGTCCTGTATTTTGAACATGGCCTCGTATAGCTCGCATCCCATTCATATCGAGATAAAATCCGGACACACCTTCAGGTTCCACCACAGGCGTGAACATAGATACCGTCTGATACACATATCGATTGACACGGGAATAAAGAGATTGGTTATACGGCAAGAGTTGAACACCGTGAGTCATTTTTCGGACAATGGAAACCTTCATGCCATGGAACAACCCCTCTTCTTCAGCTTCTGGAGATAAAGATACAATTATGCCATTGGGGTGGGGTGAGGAAATAATGGCAACCGGGCGTGTCTTCAATGTCGGATCCATGATCCGTTCGGCCTGGAGTTCTAATTCCTTAAGACGTATATGGAAAATATCTTGATTGTTATTAAACACAAAGGGCACAGAGAACTCCAAGGCTCACATGACCATGCGTTTAATCCCATTTTTCACAAGCGGTACATTAAAATTGATTAAATACCCTAATCGTAACCCGGAGAGTTTGAGATAGGTCATCAGTTGAGATTCAAATATTGGATTCATTTCTTCAACTGATTTCAATTCTACAATAACAGAATTTTGGACTAATAAATCTATGCGAAGTGGAGTTTTAAGCGTATTACCATCGTATTGAATTGGGACTGAAACTTGTCTTTCTACAGATAAATTTCTTTTCTGTAACTCATATGCCATACATTCTTCATAGACCGATTCCAAAAGCCCCGCTCCCATGGCTTTATGGACTTTAACCGCTGCATCCACAATGTGAGTGCCGATAGCATTTATTTCATTTGGAATCGGATCAAAAGCGTTGCTGGACATACTTCGTGAACTCCGTGCGCTCCGTGTTTAAATAATTAATTAAGGTAATTCCGGAAGGAATAAAGAAGCACACCATTAATATGAAAATCATCTTCAGGATTAACCTTTATAACCGGAAAGTCCGGATTTCTTGGATGAAGTTCAACACAGTCTGATTTAGGCACATAACATTTCAGCGTGGCTTCACCATTGATGAGCGCAACCACGATTTGACCGGAGTGAGCCGTTGCTGTCTTCTTGGCCACAATAAAATCACCATCATGGATATTCTCTTGAATCATGGAATCTCCTTTCACCTGCAGCACATAATTATCAGGATGCAATAAAGACGGAGGAACATCCACCATTTCGGGGTTTTCTAATGCTTCTATGGGCTCACCTGCAGCGATGAGGCCCAACAGCGGCAAACGAGCCGTAGTTGTAGGTGTGGCGTGCTCCTTGTGGATCAAGGTGAGCGCCCGCTTGCCGTTGGGACCTTTTATACGAGAAAGATGACCCTCATCTTCCAGGGTCTTTACATACCAGTTCACTGTCCCCAATGAACCAAATCCCAGACTGGCCATAATTTCTTCATAAGATGGAGATTGACCATGGATCAGCGTAAATCGCTGAACAAATTCCAGGAATTTTTTTAGCTTTGGAGACAATGGTTTCATCACGAGGTAACGGATAAATAGTGTGTAATTGATTTCCCATCCCAAACTATGGATTGAGCGGTTTTCTGATGGGCATAATTATTCAATCGAGCAATAGCTCGAATAACTGCCAGTGAGGGCTTTTTTGTATTTGTTTTATTTTTCATTTCTTTACCTCTGCGCCTTTGCGTTAATTCTTAGGTTACTCGTAAGTTACTCGTAAGTATATTACATAGAATTAATACTCATGTCAAGGATTAGAATAAATTATATCAAAGAAAGTGTGGTTTGTCGATGGATTTTACCCGATTTTGTCTCTACAAATTCAGGAATAAAATGTATCTCTTTTGGCTGCTCAAACTTATCCAAAGATTTGCAGGATATATCCATTCTCTTCCCTTCCACCACTAAAACCACTTTTTCGCCCAATGATTTATCAGATTTACCTGCAATAAAGAATCGTCGATTTGGAACTATAGAAGACAATTTTGCTTCCACCACTTCGGGAATGATTTTTATCCCGCCTGAATTAATTATATTATCGTAGCGCCCTAACCAACGAAATGATTTTTCGTCCACAAGGTCAATAAAGTCGTTTGTGATAACCGGTTTTGGGTTCATCTTGGGCGCATTGATCACCAAACAACCCCGACCATCCAGTTCAAAATCAATATCATCCAATGCACGGAACACATCAGATTTACTGGGACCATTCAATGGTTTTATAGCAACATGAGTTAATGTTTCTGTCATGCCATACGTTTCATAAACATGAGTTGAAACAGATTGAAGTTTTTCTTCCAATTTTGAATTCACTTGCCCGCCACCCACAATGAGCTTCTTTACTTTAGCCAAATCTTTCAAACTGTTTTCTAATTGGAGCGGTACCATGGCGGCAAAATTAATGGGTTCATTAATATTTTTCAGTGGATTAGAACATGGCTCAACCACTTTTAGATCCAACTCTAATTCTAAAGCACGGACCACCATCATTTTCCCTGCCACGTATTTCATGGGCATACAAAGCAGAGCTGAATCACCTTCCTTTAGTCCAAATGTTCTTCCCGTAAGCCTTGCGGAGTTTTTCATCCAATCTTTTTTAACGGTAATGGGTTTTGGTGTTCCCGTTGAACCGGAAGTTTGAAGCATCATTTCATCGTTTCCATTCATCCATTCAGAAATAAATTGATTCACATCCTGAAAAATAGGTACTTCATCAGAATAAAGTTTTCCGCTTTTTACTTTTAAGGGTGAGGGAATATTATTGGTAAATAATTGTCCTGTCCCTAATCCTTGAAACTCATCGGGTTTCATTTTGGCTGTCCATTGTGAAATAGCATTGAGTCCAATATTTGATTCAAGTGCTGATGTGATCCACCAATTGATATTTCTTTCTTCTGCTAATTGAATCCACTTTTCGGATTCATAAAATCCACCCAATAAGCTGGGTTTCAATACAAGATATTGTGGATTCGCTTTGTCCAACATTTTGATTCTCTCTGTCTCTTCAACAAGCGGAATCAATTCCTCATCCAATGCTATTGGAACGGACGAACACTGACATAATTCTGATAATAAATCCCATTGTCCAGGTTGAATCGGCTGCTCAATGGAATAAAGATCAAATTCTGCCAATCGGTCTAATTTTTCCTTAACATTATTTTCAGTAAATGCACCATTTGCATCCACCCGGAGTTCAACATCATCTCGGCTGAATTCTGAACGAATCAATCGTAGGATTTGGCATTCTTTATCAAAGTCCAGGGCACCGATCTTTATTTTGATGCATCGCCAACCTTCTGCCAGTTTTTCTCCTACTTGCGGAATCATAAAATCAGTGTCACCCATCCAGATCAATCCATTAATGGATATTGGTGAATAGGAACTGGTGAATGGTGAGTCGTAGTAAGTTTGCCC
>ENA-ORDI01000719-ORDI01000719.1-marine-metagenome-genome-assembly--contig:-NODE-719-length-20923-cov-2.717068_pt1 | contig 20923 bp, 17 predicted proteins | sample MGYA00248628_ERZ508525 | MGnify/ENA primary metagenome ERZ508525 (study PRJEB26195, sample SAMN05422138) | marine metagenome | isolation source: East of Porto Seguro, South Atlantic Ocean | place... | reverse complement strand
GATGGGTCAAAAGAAAATAGACGATCCAGAAAATAATTGAATTGTTATTTTGATTTCTTTATTTTGTACATGTCTTTATCAAGTCGTTTTTTGGCAAATTTGTAATAGTCAGGAACGATTTCAAAACCAAGAAATCTTCTGTTAAGAGATTTACTGACAACTGCTACTTGTCCTGAACCAAGAAATGGATCAAATACAATGTCTTTCTTTTCACTAGAATATTCCAATAATTTTTTAATTAATTCAGAAGGAAGTTTAGTTGGTGTTTTTTCATAGCCAGTCCAGTATTCTCTTTTGATATCCCACACATCCTCTTTGTCTTTGTAATGAAGACTTCGTCCATCTTTTGTTTTATCATCTTTTTTGAACCTAGAAAATGGGAAGAATTTTCGCTTCTTGTCATTTTTACAGACATAAAGACAATGATAATGAGAAGTGACAAATTTCTTTTTAGTGACTACACCAAATTGATATTTCCAAATAACATGGTTAATAGTAATAAATCCAACATCGTCTAGTGCTTGTAAAATATCTTTGAGGTTATTCCATCCTGAAAAAACATACATGCTCCCTGAATCCTTTAGAATTCGAAAAACTTCACTCATCCACGTAAATGTAAAATCATAATAATCTGCTGGTTTGATTTCATTGTATCCTGTTAGAACCCTAGATGAAGTTCTGTTGTAATTTGCTTTTTTTGCTTTAAAGTTAATGGCAAAAGGAGGATCGGTAATAACAAGATCAATTTTATTTTTAGGAATTGAATTCATTCCTTCAATACAATTTAAATTGTAAATTTTGTTGATTTCGATCTTTTTCATTTTTAAATTCAAGATTATTTCCTAACTTAATAATGTCATGGATCAATAGTAATGATCAAACAATAAATCACTAATCATTTCTTATCAAATAGATCTTGAAATTCTCATGTCCAAAATGTAAGTCAAAAATGGAGATTCAGAAAACATTTAACAAAAAAATGCATATCTCTTGTGGAAAATGTGGTATTGAAGATCTATTAGAATTTTCAAAAAATGTTGATGAGGTATTTCTTGAATTTCTTTCAAGGTTTGATGAAGGCTTAGTTACAGAAAAAGGACTCTCAGAAGAGCTAAAAAAAGAAGGAATTGTTAGGGGAGAAAATGAAATAAAAGAAATGATTGGTAAAAACAAGCCAGATAAAATTACAGAAGAAATTCTATTTTCAAAAAAAGACTATATCTCGGAATACAAGGTTTTGAAGAATCCCGAGCCTAAAATGGGCTGTAAAGTTGAAGACTTTGGACTAGATGAATCTATTTCTGATCATCTAAAAGAACTAAAGATAGAACAATTTTACAAATTTCAAGAAGAATCAATTCAAGAAATTACATTTGGAGAAAATGTTGTAATTGAAGCGCCTACTGCATCGGGAAAAACTGAGGCATTTTTAATTCCAGTAATTCAAAGAATAAAAAAAGATGCAAGCGACGGAAATGTCTTTGCAATTTTTGTATATCCCACAAAGGCTTTATCACGAGATCAATATCCAAAAATTCAAAAATTTGCAGAAAAGATTGGAATTAATGTAAAAGTTTTTGATGGTGATACAGAACAAACAGAAAGAAGAGAAATTATTGAAAATCCGCCACACATTCTAGTCACAAATTTTGATATTTTACATTATCACCTTTGTCATCAGACAAAGTTTTCTTCGTTATTATCATCAACAAGAGTTCTTGTAGTAGATGAAGCACATGTGTATTCAGGAATTTTTGGATCAAATGTTCATTATATCATTAAACGACTCAAAAGGATTTGCAGTAACAAATTACAGTTTGTTGCAGCATCAGCTACACTTGATGATGCAAAAGAGTTTTGTCAGCAGTTATTTGGAGAAAAAATGCAAATTATTCATGGTTCTGGAAAAAAGGGTCAGACAGATTTTGTAATGTTGTTTCCATCTCTTAGAACTCAAAGAGCATTGATGGTAGAACTAACAAAAAAATTGACTGAGAAAAATCACAAGACGATGGTGTTTAACAATTCACATCTAAACTCTGAGCTATTAGCAATACAAGCAAAAAAACAAAAAGTCAACATCAAAGTTCACAGGGCAGGTTTGATGGCAAATTATAGAACTGCAGTTGAAAAACAATTCAAAGAAGATAAGCTGCAGGCAATTTCATGTACTCCTACGCTTGAATTAGGCATAGATGTAGGTAATGTTGATTGTGTTATATCATCCACTATTCCAGTAAACAGACTAATTCAAAGAATTGGAAGAGCAGCAAGAAAGGGACAAAGAGGATATGCATTTTTGGCGTTGGGAAACGATCCTATATCTCAATACTACAAGAATCATCCTGATGATTATTTTGAGGACACTGAAAAAACATACATAGATCCAAAGAATCCGTTTGTAGAAGAATTTCAAGTCTTAGCGATGGCATGTGACAAACCAATTTCCAAACATGAACTAAAAGAACATCAAGAGATAATAGAGCACCACATAATCAAAGAAAATCTTCTACTTGTTAATAATAGAATTATTCCAAATCTTAACAAAATTAGTTCTATGTTAAATGATTACAGTATTCGAGGAATTGGAAAATCTATTGATATTTTCCTAAATGAAAGAAAAGTTGGAGATAGAGTGTTACCAATTGCACTAGAGGAATTACATAAAGATGCAATCTATTTTTTGGCAGGTATTCGTTACAAAGTAAAAGAATTTGACTATCCCAGAAAAAATTATGCTAAACTAGAAAAAATTCCAAGAGATTATCCATATTATACAAAATCTCTTACAGAAGAGTGGCCAACAATTGAAACTGTTTTTGAGAAAAGAAAGGCAAAGGGTGTGGAAGTAGCATTTTGTAAATTGCATATTCAAAAGAAAGTTTACGGTTATGTCAACATAGAACTAGGACAAGAGATTACTCAAGGAGAAAAAGTACTACTTGAAACTCCACTAGAGTATGATTTTGTTACCAAGGGAATTGTTTTTCATGCACCAAGACCTCTCAAAGTTATTGGGAAAGCAGAAGATGAAGATTATACTGAAGCCAGTGGGTATCATGCAACAGAGCATGTAGTAATTGAGGGAAGTAATATGATCACAGGAGGAGTGTCTCAAGACTTGGGAGGCATATCTTTAGGCACTTCAGGCTTGATTTTCATCTATGATGGGGCAATAGGAGGAAGTGGTGCCAGTAAAGCACTGTATGATAGATTTGAAAAAGCCCTTGAGAGAAGTATGTATATTGTAAAGGAATGTCCATGTGAAAACGAATCCGGATGTCCAAGATGCACTTTCTCATACAGATGTGGAAACAATAACGAATATTTGCACAAATATTCTGCATTAGAGATTCTGGAGAGAATTAGTAATGGTGAAAAAACAGAGCTGATTGATCCTACTGAAGGAGATAGACCATTAGTTTGATAAATCAAAATGGGATAAATATAACAAAAATCTAGCACAGATATGGAAAAAGTAGCTCTTGTCACAGGTAGTTCATCAGGGATCGGATTAGAAACTGCATTAGCACTTGCAAGAGACGGTTTTCATACTTTTGCAAGTATGAGAGATATTGCAAAGGCAGTAGAGTTAGAACATTCAGCAAAAAAAGAAAATCTTCCAATAGATGTAATAGAATTAGATGTCGACAAAGAAGAATCAATAGTTTCTGCAATCAAGAAAGTAGTTACAGATTGTGGAAGATTAGATGTTTTAGTAAACAACGCAGGATACGGACAATTTGGATGTACAGAAGATGTATCAGTTGATGATTTTAGAAAACAGTTTGAAACTAATTTCTTTAGCATTGTAAGAATAATTCAGGAGGTATCTCCAATTATGAGAAAACAGAATTCAGGGATTATTGTAAACATTAGTTCTGTTGTAGGAAGAATGGGACTGCCTTGTTCCCCAGCTTATATCAGTACAAAATTTGCACTAGAAGGATTAAGTGAATGTCTCAGATACGAGCTAGGTCAATTTGGGATTAAAACTACTTTAATTGAGCCTGGAGTTATCAAGACAAACTTTTTCAATTCAATGAAGGTTCCAGAATCAAAAATTGATCCCAAATACAAGACATTAACCAATAATATTCTTGCAGGTTTTAAAATGATGGTAGAAATGGGAACTGCACCAGCTCAAGTTGCAGATGTAATCATAAAGGCAATTCATGATGATGAGATTTTGCCACGATACACTGTAGGAGCTGATGCTGCCATGTTTATGGAAGCAAAAAAGATGAAAACAGACCTAGAATTTGAGAAATATATGAGTAAAGAGATATTTTCTAGCTGATATCGCATTTGTACGTTAAATTGATATACAGATAGAATACAGTTTTTGTCAAAGTCCGCAATTTTAAAGTGAAAAGAATGAAATGGAAAACTCTACAACATAATGGAATCTTATTTCCACCTGCCTATGAAGCTCAAGGAATTACGATAAAGATCAAAAGAGAAAGTGTTGATCTTGACTTAAACCAAGAAGAAATGATATACCAATGGGCAAAAAAGAAGGACACACCATATGCTCAAGATAAAGTCTTTCAAAAAAACTTTACGGCAGATTTTGCCAAAACTATGAATTCAAAATTTAAAAAAATTTCATATGAGGATATTGATTTTTCAAGTGCTTACAAAGTAGTTGACAAGGAAAAAGATCTCAAGGAGATGATGACCAAAGAAGAAAAGAAAGAACAGGCAAAGAAGAGAAAAGAACTACGAGAAAAGCTGAAAACAAAATATGGAATTGCCATCATGGATGGAAAGAAAGTTGAAGTTGGAAACTACATGGCAGAGCCACCAGGCATATTCATTGGTAGGGGAGAGCATCCACTCAGAGGAAAATGGAAACCTCATGTTACTGCAAAAGATGTTACTCTGAATATGGATAAAGAAGCAAAGAAATCGATGAAAGGGGAATGGATGGAAATTGTACATGATCATGATTCAATGTGGCTAGCTAGTTGGATGGATTTTCTTACACAGAAAAGAAAGTATGTGTGGCTTGCAGATAGTTCCGACCTAAAACAAGGCAGAGATAAAGAAAAGTACGAAAAAGCTGTCAAGCTTGAAAAAGAAATTGAAAAAATTAAAAAAGCAATGGTCAAAGATATGAAAGATCCTAAAAAGAGTAATGTTGCTACTGCGTGTTATTTGATTTATAGAACTGCAATGAGAGTTGGAGACGAAAAAGATCCTGACGAAGCAGACACTGTAGGTGCTACAACTCTAAGAAAAGAACACATCAAAATTACTTCAGATGCAATAGAGTTTGACTTTTTGGGAAAAGACTGTGTAAGATGGCAAGAGACTCTAAAGGCAGTTGGTGACGATAAACAATTTCAAGAAAATCTCAAAAAATTAATTGAAAAGAAAAAACCAAATGAGGAGATTTTCCACAATATTACATCGAGAGATGTGAACAAATATTTTTCAGGAATTGTAAAGGGATTAACTGCCAAAGTGTTTAGAACATACCAAGCAACAACAGTTGTCAAAGACTATCTTATGGAACATGACAACATTAAAGGAAAAACAGCAAACGAGAAATTATACCATGCAAAAATGGCAAACCTTGAGGCTGCCAAAATGTGTAATCATAAGAGAACCATTCCAAAGACATTTGACCAAGTATTAGAAAAGAAGCGAGATACCATCAAAAATGCTGAAAAAGATCAGCCTTCGAAGAAAACTCAAGAGGCTCTCAAAAAAGTGGAATCAAGTCTACCAAAGACTGAAACTCAAAAAAAGAGTAAAGAGAAAAGAATCAAGACATTAAATGGACAAATCAAAAAGCAAAAACAGAAACACAAAGAAAGAGTAGAAAAGTTAAAGCTACAAATTGATTTATCTGAAAAAACCAGAGATTACAATCTTGGAACATCTTTGAGAAATTACATAGATCCTCGGGTTATCAAGGCATGGACTGATGAGGTAGGTGTAGAATGGGAAAAATTGTATACATCTGCATTACAAAAGAAGTTCCTTTGGGTAAAGAATGAGAATACAGAGTGGAAGAATCTAAAGTAAAAATCTGAAACATTTTAGAATCATTTAATTTCCCAAATTTTTCAGGCATATACATGCCGGGGTAGCTCAGCCTGGTTAGAGTGCCAGTTCATTTGGTAAACTCTAGCGGTTCTCCAACTAAGGCAATACTCATAATCTGGAGGTCGCGGGTTCGAAACCCGCCCCCGGCATTACAACTCTTGTTCATATCCTAACTAAACTGAAGAAAATAATTAATCACAAAATATCTGTGTTCAAGGTACTGAAGTTCTGAAGGAATTATTTTATTCTGTATCGTAGTATGGCTAAAACTGAATTATGAAGATCTAGCTTTGTAATTATTTTTGGAGAGACTGCAAACTCTATTCTAGTGGAATTATTCCTAGCAATCTCTAGCATCTTCATTATAATTTTGAACTGAGAGTTGGTGTGATAGTTTGCAGAGACAATTAGTGTATCTACGGCTCCAATTTTTAATGCCTTGTAGATAACATCATTTCTCTTTGCAGTTAGCCCTTCTTTGAATAGTTTCTCGTATTTTGCAATTATTTGAGTGACATATTTTCTTCTATGCTGGTACAAGTGATAGATTATTTTTTTGTAGATATCATGAATAGGAGTAGAAAAAGACAAGTCTTTTACAAATCGACATTTTTTTACCAACTCAGAGTCTAGTTCACCATAAAATTCTGTCTTTGCAGGACCAATTCCACCTAACAGTATTAATTCAGAATTAGAATCCATGTTTCTGACTTTGGTTGCAACTTTCTTAAAAAAAACATGAATCTTTGTTTGTCTTGCCCTTAGGAATCTCCCTTGACTTTGTCCTCCTTTTCTATGTCTACTTCGTAGATCAATTCGAAGCTTAGCTTCTTGAATAATTTGACTACCATGAAATTTCTGTATTCTTGCAGATTTTTGATCAAGTGTTATTAGTAAAACATCATGATTGGTTTTGAGAATATCACGGAATGGTTTGATGTATGGTTTCTTGCTTGCCATGTAGATGTAGGGAAGTCTCTTTGAGGTTCCAATCTCTTTGGTGTGTACTTTGCCGTTCTTTATCCACCCAAAAATACATAGAGTCTTTGCAAACTTGCCTGCAGAGGAAGGACTCTTTCTAAGGTGTGTGATTCTTTTTTCTATTTCTGATTCAATTATTTCAAATGATTCCTTCCTCTTTGTTTCTTGTAGCAAAGAGATTGTCTCGGTTCCCTTGCCATATGGATAGTATACAGATACACATGGAGAGTCGATCTGTTTTATCTCATAGAGAAATTGATTAAGGGAATACCACTCTGCGGAGGAGATCTCAATAGATTCTAGATTGTTCTTCACAAGTTTTGCTTGCATTGTGTTATGTTATTTTGATAACACTTCAAAAGCATTTTTAAAAGTATTTGGGTTTGATTTGAGTTGTGAATCTATAATTGCTTGTGAAAATTTGTGCACTTTCATCATATGTGTTGGAATATCATCACATTCTTTCTTACAGGTTCTACATAGATACTTCATATCAGATCTAAAGTGCTTTTTAGGGACTATTAGAACCATTTGTTTAATTCTTCTAAATGTAACATATTAAGCCCAAATAATCAGGCTCAAGTTCTTTTTTCCAGATATTTTTCTAATTAAATTAAAATTATTTCTAGTTTGATATCTTCATAATTCCTTCTTTGATCAAGAATTGAAGTGCGCTAATAAATTCACTATCTGAAGATTTTCCATCTACCCAAACACCTGCAGTAAATTTAATCCAATCAGGGACTTTGGCAGTAGAAGGTAATTTTTGTTCCACAGATGTGTCATTGGAATTTATCACAAATGACATTTTTTCTACTGTTGCCTTTGAACTTCCATACTGAGCTTTAACTATGTAGTTTCCATCAGAGAATTTCGTATTTAGTGTTATACCATGTGAGAATGTACCATCAATATTGACCGAAGTTTTCTGAGATAAAATATAGTTGCCACTAGAATCAAAGATTGAAATCCGTAAATTTCTGCCTTCGTCATACTTGTTGACATTTCCAGAAAATGTTATTGTTTCTCCAAGATTGTATGATTCTTTATCAGAGTATATCTCTACAGTGTAGTTGTTAGCACTGCTTTGTGGAGGAGGAGCACCATAACCAAAAGCCTCAGATCCTAATGAAGTTACGAGAAATAATGACATTGCAGTAATAATGAAAATTTTGTTAAATCTAGTAATCAACACTTTGTATATTTTTCCTCAGGAGTAACTAAACTTTTGGTTTACTCACTGAATGTATTTTTATTAGGTATGAATAAATCCCAAAATATCATGAAGATAGCAGTTATGGGAATGGGAGTAGCAGGCTCTTATCTCATGGCCAGACTAAAAGACTCTGAACACGAAGTAGTAGGATATGAGAGAATGGTAGAAGAGAGACATGACTCTATCTGCGCTTGGGGAACAATAAAGTCAGAGCTAGATAAGTTCTGCGAAAAGACTGGAAGAAATTTTGATGACTTTATGATTCATGAGGGAAAAACCATGAAAGTCAAGATGGGTAATGGTGTAAAGTTTGATATTGGATTACATGGATTATGTACGTATAACAAATTAGGATTAATCAAAGATTTTATCAAAGATTCAAAAGTACTTTATGGAACAGCACCAAAGCTTGAAGAGCTAGAAAAAGAGTATGACATGATAATTGATTGTACAGGATTTCATAGAATTTATCTACCAAAACTAAAAGAAGATTTCTTCTTGCCAACATACGAGTACAAAGTTGAATATGAAAACGGCGTACCATTTGATGACTTTTACTTGGAACCATTCCCCGGAATGTCAGGATACTTTTGGTACTTTCCATTAGGGGAAAAGTGGGCACATATTGGAGCTGGTGATTACAAAAAGAATCACATCAAAGTTACTGATGAGTTCTTGAAAAAATATGGCGGTAAAGTACTTGCAACTAAAGGACGTCCAATTAGACTAGCAACACCAGATAGATGTAAACCATTCTATTCAGGAAAAGTAGTTGGTGTTGGAGAGTCAATTGGAACAGTCTTTGCAATGTTAGGTGAGGGAATCATTCCATCTATGCAGTGCGTGGATATTTTCCTTGATAACATGCATGACTTTGCAGCATATGAAAAGGCAGTTGATAAACACTTCAAAGTATATGCTAAGGTCTTTAATTTCGTTAGAAAAAAAATCCACAAGGACTTTAATTTCTTCAAGGCATTACCTGACTTTATCGCAATATTTCTCTATATGAAAAAGCATGAAAAGCGATTTGGAATGGATATTAAGATTAGTAATTTAATGAAAGTGGCTAAAGCCTAACTAAAACTAACTGAACCAAGTCCGTCTCTATTAGTACGGTTAGAAGCCATATTGTAATCGTAAATAATTTTAGAGTATTCCTTGAATTCTTCCTTCATAGGATCTAAACTCTCTGCAAGATAAAATCCTGGACAGTCACCTGTAAACTGAAAAGTTGCATGTACACGGGCTTTTCCTTTTTCGTTTTCCAGCCAAGTACTAAATGGATAAAGATAGCATACTCCAGGTCTGTCAGGATGCATGCTACAGTCCCCCTCATTATCTAAAAATCTACATGAGATGTGTGTTCCATCATCTGCTTCAGTTTCATCTTTCTTTCTTTTTAGATTAATTGTAGTCATTGTTGTCATTTGCCCTGATGGCCCCGGTTCTTGATAAGTTACAGTAAGTGTTTCATTTTTTATAAAGTCTGAAGTGTTTTGATACTTCAAACCCTTTCCAATAGTAATTAGATCATCAGAGGTTAACGGAAGTCTTCCTTGTCTGTCACAACAATTGTGACAATCAGGCCAATAACATTTCCATAAGATGTATTTCTTTTGAGAATTGAGATAGGGTACATGAAAGATTACATCTTTTACTTTAATGGTATAATCAGATACATCAGTAACTTTGCCTAAAGTAAATTCTCTTAATATTGGATCAATGTCCCAATCTTTTTCTAACAGATTTAATGATTCTTCAATTTCTTTTTGAGACAATCAAGTTATAGCATATTTTGTAGATTTTATTAATGTAGTTAGAATTGAGTGATTTCAGTAAATGATTATATTCTAAAACACCAGAATTTGTTTTGGTAGCCCGATAGTCTAGCGGTCAAGGATTCTGCCCTCTGGATCTCATGAGTGGATAGGCGGAGACGGGAGTTCGAATCTTCCTCGGGCTACTGAAAAAATTTCTATCTTGATGCTTGTGCTATACGTTCTAGCTCATTCTTCTTCTTCACAGAAGGAGCATTTGGGTCATTATTAGATGCAAGTATGAGTTGTTCTGCCATATGCTCTTCAATGGGTTTTGGATTAGAAAATGTTGCTTCTTTAATTGCATCTGAGATGAATTTTAGAGCCAAGTCAACTCTTCTAATTGGAGCAACATCAACTGATACATGATATACAGTACCACCATAAACAATTCTAGTAGTGTCTTCGTTTGGAGCAGAAAACTCTACTGCTCTTACTAAAACTTCAACTGGGTTTTGTCCAGTTTTTAGTGCAATAATATCAAATGCAGTTTTTACAGTATTGAGAACTTTGGTCTTTTTTCCAGTCATTCTTCCTGTGTTCTTTGCATATTTCTTTCCAAAGTGCATTGTCTTGTTGATTAATCGTTCAACAAGGTTAACATCAGCTTTGTTGAATCTCTTGAGTGCTGAACGGCCAAAGGTGTATGGTAAAATTTGTTTTCTCAATGAGATTGCAGTCTTTAATCCAGGATCTTTGATCTCAATATCTGACAAATCCCATTTCCTAAATAATAACAAATTCTTTGTTTCTGCCATTTCTATCTCCTTGGTTTCTCTTTCTTACCAATTACCAACTCATGAAGTGACGTATCATTAACTTTGAAAACTTTGAATCTAACACCAGGAATATCTCCCATTGCACCACCTTGTGTTGCACCCATACCTTGAATGTGTACCTCATCGTGTTCATCAATAAAGTTCAATGCACCATCTCGTGGCAAAAATGCTGTAACGGTTTTACCATTTTTAATTAATTGAACTCTAACACATTTTCTTATAGCAGAGTTAGGTTGTTTTGCTGCAATACCTACTTTTTCTAAAACAATACCTCTTGCTTGAGGTGCACCTCCTAGAGGATCAGATTTTTTATCAATACCAAGTTTTCTTCTTTTGTAAGTAGAGATTGCCCATCTCTGTTTCTTTTTCTTAGCGGTCAAAACTCTACCAGCAAATAATCCAAGAGGTGATTTTCTCATATATTATATCTCCAGTGTTGCCCTTTCAGGACTGTTAATCAGCACGTTTGTAATGTTAAAATATCGTTTTGCAAGTAGCCTTGCTTTCTCAGCATTCCTGCCTTCTCTTCCAACAACAATTCCTTTCTTTCTTGGGTCTACTATAACAATTGCCTGTTTTGACCCATCTAGTCGTGTACTTATTTTTACTTCAGAAACTAGTTTTGAATTAAGTAAATTAGTCAAAAATTTTACTGGATCTTCATCAAATTCTACCAATTCAACATTTCTTTTGAGAATATTTTGTAATGATTTGATATGAACCCCACCTTTGCCAATTGCTAACCCCATTTTACCAGAATTGACGACAAAAATTACTCTATTTTGTTTTTCATCTTCAATACAATCACGTGCAGTTGCACCTGTAACATTTTGGAAAAGAGATATCATACGCATCTGCTCAGTTGTAATTTTAATTGCTTGTGTCATAAAAAATTCCTAATTATCTCCAAACAGAAATGTCTCATTTAAACTTAGATAAAATGAAATGCTACTATTCATTCTTTTCATCAGCTTCTGTATCTTTTAGAATTGATTTGATGTTACCATCAGTTATTGATGTAAATGAAAGTGTTGAAATTCTAAATTGTAAGCCACATAATCTGCCCAATGCGACTGATGTTCCTTGAAAGTTCACTAATGGTACTTTTTCCTTTTTTGCATCTGATTCAATTTTCTCAAACATTTCTTTTTTTATTGATTGAGACAATACAACTAGCTTGGAATTTTTTACAGAGTTCAAAACTTGTTTAGCTCCAAATGTTAACTTATCTTCTTTGAGAGCATCTTTCAATGATTTTTCAAGTATCTTACTCATGTGTTTACCTAATGACAATCGTCTTAACAGGGCTTTATACGTTTATTGAAAAATCAAGCACAGTTTAATACGAAAAACTTAGTTTAGAAAACCAAATAGAGAACCTAAAGAAGAAAATGCACGACTTAGTTCTTCAAAAAAGTTAGTTGATTTTTGTTTTTTAGATTCAAATAAAATATTTTTTTCAGGTAAAGCAGATTGTTGATAAACAATTTTCTCAGTTTCAGATTCTACAGTTTTAGATAATGCAATTTCAAGATTAGTCTTTATCCATAGAGATAGTTAAAATGTTATCACCACGTATCAGAATCTTTCCAAGTTTTTCAGGTTTTTCAGCAGATACATCTTCTGCATCTTCCAGGGTCATATTCATGTGGATGTCAAACTCTTTGAGGATGCCTTGAATAGTTTTGGTATTTCGCAATTTGAGTGTAACAAGTTTGTCTTTAGTGTTATTCATTAATGTTGAGATTTCATAAGACATAATTATTCACTTGATAGTTTAATTTTTGTTCCTCATTTTTTCTTACTTACTTGCATGTATAAATCAACAGTGCCACTTCCAATTGGAATATTACTTCCAACAATAACGTTTTCAGTGATTCCTTTGAGTTGTTCTACTTCTCCAGCAAGTGCAGCGTGTGCAATTGTTGGCACTGTAATTTCAAATGCAGCTCTTGCAAGAACACTGTCTTTGCTACCAGCAATTCCATGTCTGCCAATTTGCTGCATATAGCCTCTTGAACACATCAAGTCAGAGACTAACATAATGTATCTATTGTCAACTTCTAATCCTTGGTCTTCTAAAGTATGGTTTAGTTCATTGATTAATGAATTTCTTGCAGCTTCAATGCCCAAAGTTCCTGCAATTTCAAAGACATTGTTTGTTCTAACATTTCTTTTGTCAATTCCTTTGACTTCAAGTACTTTGGCAATGTTAGAACCAGTTGTTTGGATAACCCATTCATCATCTTTTTGAACTAATGTTACACGTAAAATATCTGGACACCCTTTAACTGTAGTATTAAGAACTTTATTTCTAATTGCAATTGCTGTTGCAGTATCAACTTCATCAATTAATTTAAGGACAATTAATTCGCCAGTTGTCTCAATCTTAAATTTTTTATTTGATGAAAGTGCTGCCTCTACCTCTGCAACAGAGCATCCTCTCTCTCTAAGTTTTTTTTCACTCAAAATTAGTTTGATTTCAGTAGAATAATCAGTTTCAGTATCAGCAATTAATGAACTCACTTTAGTTTGTAATACATTTCTTGCAACCTCAATTGCTTTTTCTCGTGATTTTTTATATTCTTTTTCAAGATAGATGTCCATAGTTGGGGTAACAGGTTTCTTTCTTGCATCAACTAATTCAATTAGTCTTGGAAGACCCAACGTAACGTTTCTTTCTTTAATTCCTGCAAAGTGGAAAGTTCTCAAAGTCATTTGAGTGCCAGGTTCACCGATTGATTGAGCAGTAATAATTCCCACTGCTTGTCCAGGTTCTACTTGGGCTTTGTTGTAAAGTGCAAGTCCTTTCTTACATACAATTTCTGCACCTTCTTTGCTTAGGTTAGAGTCATGTAAGGCATCAGTTAGAAGTGAAGTTAATCGTGGATTGAATGTCTTTGTATATTTCTTGGCAAGAGTGTCAATTTCATCTTTTGTAGCTTTCTTTCCAGAATCAATAATGGTGTGAGATTCAACTAGTCTGCTAGCGTTAAATGCCTCACCATGATCACTTTTTGCTACATCTATTCCATCTTCACCATACATGAATTGAACAATGTGACCATGTGGATCTCTTACTGTTCCATCATATTCTAATCTAATGTGTTCTAATGCGTTAATTAATCTGCGTTGCATGTAACCGCTTTGTTGTGTTCTAACTGCAGTGTCTACAAGTCCCTCACGACCTCCCATTGCATGGAAGAAAAATTCTAACGTAGAGAGGCCCGTTCTATAATTGGATTTCACAAATCCATGTGCATCAGGATTAGCGTCATGTTCTTGGAAATGTGTCAAGGCTCGATTATGGTAACCATCATGTAGTCTGTTTCCTCTTCTTGATTGCTGACCCAAGGCACCTGCCATCTGACCAATGTTTAGTGATGAGCCTCGAGCACCCGTTGTAGCCATAATTCTTCCTGCATTTGTCTCATCAAGGGATTGGTCTGCAGTAGATCCTGCTTTGTCTCTTGCTTTACCTAGTTCGTTGACAATATATGCTTCCAAGGCTTCCTCGGGTCTCATACCTCTAGTGAGTTTGAGAGTTCCTTTCTCATATTGACGAGTCAAGTCAGAGACGATATCATAAGTTGATTTAATATCGTCTTTAATCTTCTGTACGTCTTTTTCTGGAACTTCAAGATCACCATAACCATAGCTGAAACCATAAGATGTAATGAATTGTTTAACCATAATTAGAATAGAGTTAAGGAAGTTTTTACCAGCTTCATTGCCATAGTCTTTTGCAATTCTATGTAACACACTTTCTGGTTCTTCTGCACCAATTGATGCTTTATCAATAACACCACTGATTAGTTCACCATTTTTAATTACAACATCTTTTGTTATACCAGTTGTTCCCTTGGACCATTTTGATGTGAGGATATAGTTAAAGTCTTTTGGAAGGAATAATGAGAATAGTTGTTTACCAGTGTATGCTGGTCCATCTTTTGTTTTGGTAGCAGGTTTAGGAAGTGTGTCAGTATAACCACCAAGCATAGCAAGGTTTGTAAATTCTAGGACAGTAAGAGTTGTATCATCTTTAGTAAGGAGATATGCACCAGTAACAAAGTCTCTTAGTGCCCCAATGATTGGGCCACCATATCTTGGAGAGATTAATTGATCTTGAACTCTCATCAAAAGAATTGCTTCTGCTCTTGCTTCTTCACTTTGAGGAACGTGAAGGTTCATCTCATCACCATCAAAGTCTGCGTTGTATGGAGGACATACAGAAGGATGTAATCTGAAAGTCTTACCTGGAAGTACGTGAACATAGTGAGCCATAATAGACATCTGATGGAGTGATGGTTGTCTGTTAAACATCACAATATCACCATCTGAGAGATGTCTTTCAATTAGATATCCAATCTCAAGTGTTTCAGCAATTGTAGAGCGATCTTCTACAAAATCTAATCTGATCTTTACACCGTCAGGTCTAACAATATAGTTTACGCCTGGGAAATTTTCAGGTCCATTAACCACAAGTTTTCTCATTCTATCAATGTTCCATTCTGTAACAATTTCAGGAATAGTTAGTTTCATGGCAACTTGTTTAGGAACTCCAACTTCAGATAAATCCAAGTTAGGATCTGGAGAGATAACAGTACGACTTGAAAAGTCAACTCTCTTTCCAGATAATGAACCTCTGAATCTTCCTTCTTTTCCTTTTAATCTTTGAGTTAATGTTTTGAGAGGACGGCCAGAACGATGATGTGCTTGTGGGATTCCAGAAACTTCGTTATCAAAATATGTTGTAGTGTGATACTGTAACAAGTCAACTAAGTCTTGAACAATAAGTGGCGGAGTTCCTGCATCTTTACTTTCTTTTAGTCTTTGATTAACTCTGATGATGTCAACCATTTTGTGGGTTAAATCATCTTCTGATCTTATTCCTGTTTCAAGAATAATTGATGGTCTAACGGTTACTGGTGGAACAGGAAATGCTTGAAGAATAAACCATTCAGGTCTAGCAGTAACAGGATCATAATTCAATAATTCTAAATCTTCGTCAAGTATTTGTGTAAATCTTTCTCTAATGGTAATTGGAAGTAATCTATGTTCACCAATTTCAGTTTTCTCAACAAAGATTGTTGGCTTTGTAAAGATTAACTCGTATTGTGTTTTTCCACAATGAGGACATTCTTTTGCTTTTTTTGCTTTCTCTATAATTTGTTCTGGAATACGTTTTTGAGAAATTACAGTGTAAGCAGCTTTTTTAGTTTTGATTTTTTTGAATACATCTAAATCTTCTTGAGGAACTTTGAGTCTTGCACAAGAACGACATGTTGATTGTAATAGTTTGTAGATGTTATCAATAAATGCAATATGTAAGATAGGTTCTGCAAGTTCAAGATGTCCAAAGTGCCCAGGACATCTTGCAGCTGTGTTTCCACATGTTAGACATTTCTGTCCAGGCTCAAGAGTACCAAGTCTACCATCCATAAGACCTCCTTGAACAGCCATTCCATCTTCATCGTATGTTTCTGGAGCAGTAATTTCAGCAACAGAATATTTTCTAATTTCGGTTGGAGACCATACTGAAAATCGAATTCCGGCAATTCTTTTTATTGTTTGAATGGACATTAGACCTTCTCCTTGATTAATAATCGTGGTGTAATGTTAAGACTCTGCATTTCTTGTAAGAGCAATTTGAATGCATATGCTACAGATACAGATGATACTTTGGCTTTATCACCACAAACTCTACAAACATATTTTCTTTGTTTAACATCATGGTAAGCTACCAAACCACATCTTTCACATACAAAGATATCAGATTTGTCAGACTCGTCAAGTAATCTATCTTTTAGGATCATTGAGGCACCATAAGCAATCAAGCAGTCTCTTTCCATTTCACCGAATCTCAATCCACCGCCTCTTGCTCTTCCTTCTGTTGGTTGTTTGGTTAACATCTGAACTTGTCCACGTGCTCTAGCATGGATTTTATCGGCAACCATGTGATGTAGTTTTTGATAATATACAACTCCAATAAAGACTTCAACTGGGAATGATTTTCCTGTTCTTCCGTCATACATAATTTCTTTACCAGAATATTTGAAACCATGTGCATCCATCACTGGTTTGACTTCATCCATTTTTTCTCCCACAAATGCAGAACCATCAAATCGTTTTCCACGAAATGCTGCAGCTTTTCCACAAATTGATTCCATCATCATTCCAACTGTCATTCTTGATGGGAATGCATGAGGATTAATCAAAACATCAGGGGACATTCCCTCAGCGGTATATGGTAAATCTTCTGCTTTAGCTAAAATTCCAAGTACACCTTTTTGTCCGTGTCTTGATGCAAACTTATCGCCAATCTCAGGAATTCTCATATCTCTTGCTCTAACTTTGTACATTTTTCCACCTTCGTTTGATTGTGTCATAACAACAGTATCTACAACTCCTGTTTCAGAGGGTCTAACACCAACAGAGGTGTCTCGTCTGTATGGACCAGTTGATTCAAACTCTCTGTATTCTTCCATAAATCGTGGAGGACTAGTTTTACCAATCAAAATATCTCCTCCTTTAATTGGAGATTCGGATGCAACAACTCCATCTTCTTCAAGTAATCTGTATGCGCGCTCTCCCTTGTAACCTCTAATATTATCTTCAGCATTTGGAATTTCAAAGTTATCACGCATTCCACCTGGGTATTGTTTTGCTTCAGCATCATAAATTCTATAGAAGAAAGATCTTCCTAATCCTCTATCAACTGATGCTTGACTAAGTACAATGGCATCTTCAATATTATAACCATCAAATGGCAATACTGCAACAATACAATTCTGACCAGCTGGTCTCTCCTCTAATCCTAAAAGCTTCATTGCTTTAGTGTTAACAATTGGAGTTTGTGGATATAACATAAAGTGTTGCCTAACATAGGTACTAGTATTCATCATTGGTGTAGAGAATCCTAAACTTTGTTTTGCCATTGCAGATTCATATGTATTTCTTGGAGACTGATTATGTTCAGGATATGGAATAATTGAAGCACCTGCACCAAGAATTGCTGGTGGAAAGACTTCAAGGTGAGTATGCTTCTTTGTATCTTTGTCATCTAAAGTAACATAACAGTTTTCTTCTTCATTTGCATCAATCATTTCCAAGACTCCCATTCTCAAAAGATCAGTCCAAGAAAGTAGTTTCTTTGTAATTTTATCCAGTAGTTCTTGGGTTAGTAATGGTTTGTTATTTTTGATAATGATTAATGGTCGTAAGACACGTCCTGCATTGCAATTTACATATAGTCTTCTTGTTGCAACCTCAACATCAGATCTATGAAATGAAACACCTACGTGAGAGTGAATTTTTGAGTTTCTTCTAAGGTTTCTAAGTGATTCAGCTAGTTCTTCACCATCTTTATAATATCCAATTAGACGACCGTCAACAAATATTCTGGTTCCATCTTTTTTCAAATCTTCTTTGGCATCAAAGAAATGTACAGTTCCAAGATCATATAGTTTTTCTATAATTTCTTCAGAGGGAACATAAACCGAAATAATTCCAGATAGTGCCAAGTTTTTTACCAAACCACAATTCGAACCTTCTGGGGTTTCACTTGGACAAATTCTTCCAAAGTGGGTTGCATGCAAGTCTCTTGCCTGAAAGTTTGGTTGTGTTCTACTTAGAGGGGATTGAATTCTTCGAAGATGACTAATTGTTGAAAGATAGTTAGTTCTATCAAGTAATTGAGTAACGCCAACACGTCCTCGTCCCCAATTTCCTGTTGCAATAGCGTTGTTTAGTTTATCAGTAATTATTCCTGGACGAATTGCTGCAGCAACTGCATTAATTCCACGTTTTTGGCCTGATCTTTCTAATTGATATTTCATGTCTCTTACAAGATTTCTAAATGCAGTTCTAAACAGGTCTGCCAACATTTGTCCTGCAAACTTTATGACTTTGTTTCCATAGTGGTCTTTGTCATCAGTATTAATCCATCCAAGTTTTAATTCTAATAGTTTACAAGCTGCTTCACCTAGGAATTGAGCTTTTTCTTTTCTATTTTCTGGATGTTTACCCAAGTGAGGTAACAATCCCCAATCCAGTAAAGTTTCTGCACGTTTTATCTGGAATTCTTCCAACATTCCAGGTGCAATTCTTTTACTGATGTAAACAATTGCATCTTTTGACGTTGGAACATCACCTGCTTTTTCAAATGAACCTTCCAATTCATCTTGAATTTCATCTACCAATGAAACTACTGCAGCAATTTCTCTATCAGATTCTAATCCAAGTGCTCGCATCAATGTAACAACTGGGATATCAACTGGGGAGCCAGGAATTCTAGCAACAATTAATCCATCGTTTTTCATGACAAGTTCTAATTTTGCACGATAACCAACAATTGAAGAATATACTTTAGCCTTAAAAACAATATTTCCACCTACAGTTTCTCTATCAACAATAATTTTGTTGTAAGAAAGATCTTCTAATCCTACAATGACTCTTTCAGAACCATTGATGATAAAATAACCACCTGGATCTTTTGGATCTTCTCCGTGTTCAATTAATTTTTGAGTGGAGAAATTATGTAAGATGCATGCATTTGATTTTGCCATAACTGGAACATCTCCAATATGAACAAATCTAGATTCCAAAGTTTTTCCATCCTCTACAACACTAGCTTCCATCATTATAGGTGCAGAGTATGAAACATTTCTCAGTCTTGCTTCAGCTGGTGATATATGAGTAATAGAACCATCAAGTTCCATCATTCTTGGTTGTTGTAGCTTGACTTTACCTAGTTGAATTTTGTAAGGATATTCAGCGTTCTCAATGTCTATTTTGTTAACTTCATTAACAATACTTTGAAGACCTCGTTCTAAAAATTCATCAAAGGAATTAAGATGTTGACGTGCAATACCTTCACGTTTTAGGATATCTTGAATTACTGGCCAGCGTTTTATAGAAGGATGCACCATCTATATTTCCACCACATATCTGTAATAGAGACTTTCACCAGCAGTTGGACTTTTTCTGGTAATCTTAATCATATCACCTGGTTTTACACCAAGTCCCAAAATTGCAGGATCATTTACAAAGATTAATGGTAATTCAGTTGGTTTACAATTGTATTTTTTTAAAACTTGTTCAGATTCTTGTTTAGTAATAATTTCATGTTTTGGTACATAGATATGATCAGGGACTAGAACCTGATTTTTCTTAGTTGCCATCTACAGCACCTCCAAAATGAACATTAAATGTAACAATAGAGAATACAAACAAACTGTCAAAAATTCACGTTCAGGTTAATATATATCTAATCTGAAATTCGGCACAAAAAATGTTTTTCCTTTTTCGTCAATAAATTTTTGCGCAACCTTAAATAGTGTAAATTTAGGCGTAAATTTAATGAAAGCTCATCTAATGGTGTTTGCCTTATCTGCAATTTTGATTGCAAGTATTGGTATGACACCAACATTTGGAGATATACAAAGCTCGATTGTTGTTACTACAGACAAAGCATCCTATTCAATGGGTGAAACAATTGTAATAACAGGAGAAGTTCGAGATCTGTATGGTATTCCAATAGGTTTGATAATTAAGAATGATATCGCAATTGTCGGACTTGATCAAATAACAGTTGGTGCTGATAAGAAATTTCGTACTGAATTTGTTGCTGGTGGAACAATGAAAACAGTAGGAACATACACAATTGAAGTCACATATGGAAATGAAAGCAGAACTGCTACAACATCATTTGAATTTACTGGTGTAATGGAAGATCAAACATCTGGAGATCAAATTACGGAACAAGAATCTATAGTAACTGATACAACAATTTCAGTTCAAGGTTCTGTTGATTTGGTAGGATATGAGATTACAGGTGGAAAACTACTAAGTATCATGACTGATGTGGATGCAAATTCACTGATCATTTTAATTGATGCTACAGACGATGGTTCACTGACGATCACAATTCCTAGATTGGTGTTGGATGCAGTATTTGAAAATGGTGAAGATGATGAATTCTTTGTCTTGGTCAACGACGAAGAAGTAGACTTTGATGAAATTACCTCATCAACAGACAGAATACTTATCATAGCATTCCCAGCAGGCAC
>ENA-ORDI01000716-ORDI01000716.1-marine-metagenome-genome-assembly--contig:-NODE-716-length-20981-cov-8.547981_pt1 | contig 20981 bp, 17 predicted proteins | sample MGYA00248628_ERZ508525 | MGnify/ENA primary metagenome ERZ508525 (study PRJEB26195, sample SAMN05422138) | marine metagenome | isolation source: East of Porto Seguro, South Atlantic Ocean | place... | reverse complement strand
TGGTGGCTGCATTTGAAGATCGTGACAAAATCCAACAAGTACTCACCACTATTTTTAACGATACACTTTATACGCCCGAGCCCTAGCCCTATTACCGCACCGTTTGGGTAGATCCGGAAAATTTCAATGATGTGTGGGTATAAGCCAGTTAATAATTACTATTAACCTAAACAAGCTCAAATCAGACTCATTGTATAAACTTATTTTATAAAAATGATACTCTCCATTAATGAAAATTTTAGGGGTTTTGCTCAATCCCCGCCTATTTGTCTAGCGAAACGCAGTGCAGATGGAACGGAGGCTTTTATGAGGTGGTTTTTATATTTTTATGGTAGTCTAGCCGGTAAAACTACTTCTAGCATTTCCAAATTATCAGCACATTGATCAAAACTATAGTTTGTTTGTGCCGGGATCACAATAGCATCTCCAGGCGCCAGTGTATGTTCGCCATTGCAATTAAGCGCACAATTTCCATTAATAACGAACATGAATAAGAATTCCCCATCATGGTTGTACGTTGTGGTGGTCACAACATCCTTAATACGTGCAACCTGTACACTGGCCAAGCCAGCGGTGGCAGTTGCGATGCCAATATCGCGGCATTCAAATCCGTGTATGTGCCATGGCTTCCAGCTAGCGTTTTCTGCCACATGTAGCGCGTAACGCTGACCATTAAAATCTCTGTCGGGTTGCAACGCCGCTGTGGGCAACTTTATATCGTGTTCAGCATAGGTCATATGTTCAGCGGGGCAGCTGATTTCAATTACTTCAAATCCTGGTGAGCATTCCAGTACTCGGTGTCGAATCTCCGGTGGTTGTAATACACAGTCACCCGCTTTCATTATAAACGGCGGTCCTTGGTCTTCATATACCACCTGCACCCAGCCCTTATAAATATAGATCATTTGGAAACAGATGCGATGATAGTGAACATAATCTGGAACAGGGCCTCCCTCAGGAACACGAATATGTGATGCAATAAAACGCCCACCCTGCCGATCAGGTATAAGATCTCGATACTGCATTCCAGCCCTTCCTATTCCCCAGTTACTGCTGTTCCCTTTTGTATGCACAAACGACTGTTGAACAGCTGGAACATGATAGTCCAAAATTTCATCAGTACCTAATTGGATCCGCGATTTCTTATTGAATACAATAGCGGTTCTGGGGCTGTCCGCTGGGAAAATATACTCCAACGTATAACCAAGCGTATCTATATAGTGATCCAGTGTTTTTTCGAGATTATCACAAGATATTATTTGGTCAATATTGTTGTTTAGTTCTTTCATTGTTGATTATTCAGCTAGAAAATCGGCACAGACTTAAATAACATTATATATTTCACTAAAGGATTTTTTGCTAATAACCGGTACTTCTGCATCCTCAGCGGGATATCCCACTGGAATTAATAGGAATGCACGTTCATTATTCGGGCGTTTCAATATTTCCTGTAAAAATTTCATGGGGCTGGGGGTATGTGTTAATGACACCAAGCCGGCATTATGAATAGCCGCCAATAAAAATCCGGCTGCAATTCCCACGGACTCGTTTACATAATAATTTTTTCGCGGTTCATCTTTACTTGTATCCATAACCTGTTTAAACATGACGATCAAATATGGAGCCGTTTCCAAAAACAGTTTATGCCAGTCCGTTCCAAATTGATTCAGGTCCTCCAGCCATTCTTTGGTGGCGCGGTGGCCATAAAATTCTTTTTCCTCTGCTTCAGCTGCTATACGTATCTCTTTTTTCACTTGCGGGTCTTGGACTATGACAAATGACCAGGGCTGTTTATTCGCTCCGGATGGTGCAGAACCAGCTGTTTTAATACAATTTTCAATGATCTCAATGGGGACTGGGTGGTCAGAAAAATCCCGCACTGTGCGACGCGTAATTAGCGTTTCTAGTAAATATACAGACTGTTCCAGCATTTCATTTTCAGTCATTTTTTCAAATTCTAATTTTTGGAATAACATGGCTCCTCTTTTTTCATTAGTTTTTACAAGAGGAAATTTAACATAATCAACTTCCATGCGCCTGTTTGAATCCATATTACTAATAATATTACTGGTGTTGATCTATCAGCTTGTTTTTTCAAAACAAAAAGAGGAGCAAACAATGCATTTGCTCTTTTTTGCGCTTATTCTTTTAATCGTCCATTTGATGGTTGAAAGCTATCGCTGGCAAATGATACCTGCTTATTTGAGCTTTGGAATATTATACCTTCGTATAAAAATAGGCGAACTGAATTTCACTCAAAGATTCAATAAATTTACTTGGGGGTTATGGGCCTTGTTCGCCATTAGCCTGCCCGTTGCTGTCCCCGTGATAGAACTCCCCGAACCAACAGGCCCTTATCCAATCGGAACACACATTTACCATTGGATTGACAGCAGCCGTACCGAATGGTTTACCCCGGAAAATGATAAAGACGTACGCGAATTGGTGGTCCAAGTATGGTATCCGGCAGAAAAGGTATCCGGAAAACCAATGCCTTACCTGGATAATCTAAACCTGCGCACTAAAGCTCTTGGTGGAGCTGGGGGTGTTCCAGGGTTTCTTGCCAGTCATATTGATCTGGTCAAAACACACTCTTTTTTAAATTCTACAGTAGTATCAGGTAAACAATTTCCGCTTTTGATAATCTCCCATGGCATTACCAGTTTTCGTCAGATCCATACTGCATTGATCGAAGCACTAACCAGCAATGGCTATATAGTTGCAGCGCCGGATCATACCTATGATTGTAACCTGACTGTTTTTCCAGATGGACATACAGCTGATTACAGATCGGAAATTACTGGTCACCCGGACAGCGTTCGAATTCGTCGACAACAATTAAATACACGAGTAGCAGATGTCAGATTCATATTAAATCAAATGCTGGCCATTGAAGAAATCAATAAAATAATAGATTTTGAAAAAGTAGGTGTATTGGGGCATTCTTATGGCGGAGCGACGGCTATTCAAACAGCATATGAAGATGATCGCTTTAAAGCGGCATTATGTTTAGACGGCTGGATGAATCCAGTCCCGGATCACATTTGTGAAAAAGGCATTCAACAGCCATTTTTGTACTTGGGGCGACCCCGTTGGAATAATTCCGATTACCCTACAAGCCCTGTAAAACTTGTGCAGTTTTTGCAAAATGTAAAAAGTGAAAAATTTAACTATATATTAAAGGGCTCCCGTCATCTGGATTTTTCAGATTTACCTTTATTTTCGCCCCTATCAGAATTTTTTCTTGATACAGGAACAATCTCTTCAAAAAAAGCTGTCAGTATTACTAATGAGGTTGTATTATTATTTTTTGACCGGTACTTAAAAAACATAATGAATCATTTTCCAAAATCTGTTGCCAACTATTCTGAGATTATTATTAATCCAGCCTCCTGAACTATGTCAACTAAACTTGTCTTCTCCCTCTCTATCATTGCTCTTCTGTTTACTGTGCCCTGGTGGACTAATTCATCTACACTCATTTTTGGATTTCCCGCCTGGGCATTTTATTCTTTATTAGCCACTATCGCTTACTCCTTTATTATTGCAATTCTTCTGCACGTCCACTGGAGTACCGGAACAAATAAGGACAACTAACTATGCATAATGAACCACTTCTGGGTACGGGTGGTCTTATATTTATGGGTTTGTACCTGTTTTCTCTGATTGGAATTGGGTTAGCCGGACGTTTGGCGCGCAAAGAAAATACATTGTCTGATTTTTACCTGGCTGGCAGGGGCATGGGTGTTTTTGTGCTTTTGCTTACATTGTATGCGACTCAGTACAGTGGCAACACCATGATCGGTTTTGCCGGCAAAGCCTACCGCAGCGGTTACCAGTCATTAGTGATGGTCGTATTCATGAGCTCTATCATTGGCGCCTATCTCATCTATGCGCCGAAATTGTTCAGGTTGTCAAAAAAGCACGGTTTTATTACTACAGGTGATTTTATTCACCATCGATTTAAGAACACAGCGTTGACGATTATTATTGTATTGCTTTCAATCGTTGCCCTTGGGAATTATATACTTACAAATTTGAAAGCGATCGGCTATATCGTTGTTGCTGCGACTGGCGGGAAAATTGGTTTCGCCCAGGGGATTATTATACTATCGCTTATTATGGTAATTTATGAAACGCTGGGCGGTATGCGCAGTGTAGCCTGGACAGACGTAATCCAAGGTGTTATTTTACTGTTGGGCGTTATTCTGATATTCATTGTCATCCAGATAGAATACGGCGGAATGGTAACTTCAGCCGACATCATAAAAACTAACAACCCACAATTTTTCATACCTCCAGATTGGACAGAAAAACGTTTATGGTTAAGCACGATAGGTCTAGCCTTTTTTGGTATATCCGTTTATCCCCATGCCATCCAGCGCATATATGCTGCAAAAGATGAATCTACATTAAAGCGTTCTTTACAAATCATGGTCTTTATGCCCCTGGTAACTACAATGTTTATGGTGGTAGTAGGTTGGGTCGGTCTGGCGCAATTTCCCGCTCTCGATCGCCAAGGCAGTGAACAAATCACAATCATGATGCTTCAGGACATTAGTACCAAAATTCCTGCTATGAGTATAATGATTGTACTTTTTCTTTCTGCTGCGGTTGCTGCCATTATGAGTACCGTTGATTCTGCTTTACTAGCCATTTCATCTATGGTAACCAAAGATCTTTGGGGGCGTCTGCAACCGGATAAAACACAGGGAGAACTAATAAGACTCGGTAAAATATTTTCTTGGCTGGTTATGGGTATGGCTGTTTTTCTGGCTATTGAACTGCCACAAACAATTTGGCGTCTTATGGAAATCAAACTAGAATTATTATGTCAAATTGCACCAGCTATATTTTTGGGTTTACATATCAAGGGTTTGCGTTCTGCCGCTGTCCTTTCCGGTATTATCATAGGAACATTAACAGCTGTTATTATTATACTGCACCCGGTTTTACCTGATAAGCCCTGTGGGATTCATGCTGGAATATGGGGACTAATCACAAATGTTGCTGTATTGGTTGTAATACAATTACACCTACAAAAGAAATAGAAATCTTCCGCTTTCCTGCTTTTAGTTAATCTGTTTTCAGCCGTAAGCTCGTCTTTCAATTTTTAACTATTACCGTGACGTTAACCGCCACTCTACCAAATTTCCCCGCGGCACAGCGTGTCTTCCAATCCGTCTAAAATCACCGCAATTGTCGGAGCTCAATGGGGCGATGAAGGCAAAGGTAAAATCACTGATTTCTTTGCCGGCGATGCTGATTACGTAGTTCGCTTCCACGGCGGAAACAACGCCGGCCATACGGTCATCGTCGAAGGCAACACCTTTAAACTCCACTTAATTCCGTCTGGTATTATTTATGGTGAACCCATGAGCATTATCGGTAACGGCGTGGTGGTGGACCCCAAAGCACTCTTGGATGAAATCGTTTATGTAAAAGAAAAAGGCATTGAACCAAAGCTCATGGTTTCTGACCGTGCCCACGTGATCATGCCCTATCACATCATCTTGGACGGAGCCCTTTCCGGACACCAAGGTAATCTTGCCGCAGGAAGCACACGCCGCGGTATCGCACCAGTTTATGCTGATAAAATGTACCGCAACGGTATTCGGATGGTCGATCTTCTTGAGCCGGATGTCTTCCGTGAAAAACTTGAAAAGGGTTATGCTTTCTCAAAAGGGCTGATTGAAAAAGCCCTGGGACAATCGCTGGATATTTCCATCGATGAAATATTTGATTCCTACATCGCTTACGGTCAGCTGCTGAAATCCTATATCTGCGATACGTCCGTTGAACTCTACAATGCCCACAAATCGGGAAAATCCATTTTATTTGAAGGCGCCCAAGGTATCAGTCTGGATGTGGACCACGGTATTTATCCTTACACCACTTCAAGCAACACAGCTGCCGGACACATTTCCACCGGAACCGGCGTTAGTTTTCGGGATATTGATCGAATCATTGGAGTTGTAAAGGCTTATTTAAGCCGCGTAGGAGAAGGACCTCTCCCGACTGAAATGCATGATGATGCGGCAGTTTCCCTGCGTGAAAAAGGCAATGAGTACGGCACCACCACCGGACGACCGCGCCGTGTGGGCTGGCTTGATCTCATCCAGGTACGGCAAGCGGTGCGGGTCAATGGCTTAACCGAAATCGCTCTGACCAAACTGGATGTATTGAACGGCTTCAAAGAACTTTCTGTGTGTGTGGCCTATGATGTGGATGGTGCACATATCACTGAAATGCCGGCCAGTCTCACACAGTATCGAAAAGCCAAACCAATTTATGAAACGCTGCCCTGCTGGGGAGATCTCCCTGATAATATTTGGGATAAAGGTTTTAATGCCCTGCCGGATACTTTGAAAGATTATATCGCATTTATTGAGCGGGCAGTAGACTGCCCCATTAAGATAGTATCTGTGGGGCCACAGCGCCACGAAACCATTATCAGGTAATGGCCTTTACACAGGAAATTGTTAATTTCTCTGGCTTAACTGATAAAGAAATCAGGGCCAAGCTTACTGATCTCAATATTCCCCTTACCGCAGAAGAAGTGCTCAAAATCCAGAACGAAATGCTAGGTCGGGCGCCATCCCTTACAGAGCTTGTACTATTTTCTATCCAGGGATCGGAACATTCCAGCTATAAAAGCAGCCGCTCCCATTTAAAACAATTCACCACCGCTGGACCTGATGTGGTCCTGGGCGCCAAGGAAGACGCCGGCGTGGTGGCTGTGGCTACCGACAATGACAGCCACCGCTGGTGCGTGGTCATGAGTCATGAATCTCATAATCATCCATCTCAAATTGTTCCATATGAAGGTGCTGCTACGGGTGTTGGTGGGAATGTCCGGGATGTGATGTGCATGGGCGCCGAAGTCATTGCTTGCACCGATTCGTTACGCTTTGGCGAGATCAAAAAAAACAAGACCAAATGGATCCACGACGGCGTGGTGGCGGGGATTGCCGGCTATGGAAACCCCTTGGGCATTCCCAACATCGGCGGTGATCTTTATTATCATGAGGGATATAACGAAAATTGTCTGGTGACTTTGGTGACCCTGGGCATTGTACGGGAAAATGATATTATTCATTCCTACGCACCAAAAAATGCAGCCGGATATGATCTCATTTTAGTTGGTAAGCCCACAGATAACAGTGGCTTCGGTGGCGCCAGTTTTGCATCTCTGGAACTGGAGGAAGAAAAAAAGGAACAGAACAAGGGCGCGGTGCAGGAGCCCAACGCCTTTCTGGAACGACATCTTTTGAAATCCACTTATGCTTTGTTTAGCGTCCTGAAGGAAAAGGGACTTGTAGAAAATATCGGTTTTAAAGACCTGGGCGCCGGTGGCGTAGCCTGCGCCAGTGTGGAGCTGGCAGAAACGTCCGGCTACGGCTCTGAGGTGTGGATGGATAAAATCCATATCGGCATGGACAACCTCCATCCATCCGTTTATCTTTGTAGTGAAACGCAGGAGCGGTTCATGTGGGTTTCCCCGCCGGAAGTCACAGCTCTCATCTTGGACCATTATAATAAGGTGTTCGACCTGCCTGGCGTGAGCGCAGGCGCTATGGCATCGGTAATCGGAAAAATTCGTGCGGACGGCCAATACATCGTCCATAATGGGAATGAAGAAATTGTGAATGTGCCTGCGGCAGAAGTGACAGAAGGTTTTTTATACGATCGTCCTTATGAAGTAAGAAAAAACAATTTTACCGAACCCAATTTATCAGAACCCGTCGATTATAATCAGGTATTGCTGGATATCATATCCCATGAAAATATGGCGAGCCGTGAACCCATTTTTGAACAATATGATAAGCAGGTTCAGGGTCGGTCTTTTACAGAAACAGGCCTTGCAGATTCTGGTGTCCTGGCGCCGTTTAATTCGGAAAAATATCCTGAAGAAATTCGCAATGTGGGCATTGCCCTATCAACCGATCACAATCCACGCCACGGACTTATCAGTCCGTACTGGGGTGGTGTGAATGCAGTTGTGGAAGCAATGCGCAATGTAACTGCCGTTGGTGCCACGCCCCACGCTATTACTGACTGTCTGTGTTTCGGTAACCCGGAAAACCCCCACCAGATGTGGGAATTTGTTGAAAGTGTTCGCGGTGTAGCCGATGCCTGCCATGCTATTACCTTAAAAGATAATCCAAATGATGCTACTCCCATTATCGCCGGGAATGTGAGTTTTTATAATGAATCCAAAACTGGCGCCATTCCACCCAGCCCGATTGTTAGTTGTCTCGGAAAACTGAAAGATGTGAACAAGACCATTCCAATGGCCTTCCAGAAAACGGATTCTATTTTGCTCATGGTTGGTAAACGGAAAGATGAGTTTGGCGGTAGCGTATATTACAGTCTGTATGGTGAACTCGGTGCTAATGTGCCTAAGCCAAATCTGGAAGAAGTGAAAAACCAGATTTTTGCGCTCACCGACTGCATTGATAATGGTCTTATCCTGTCCAGCCATGATATTGCTGACGGCGGTATTGCCTCTGCCATCGCTGAAATGACATTTGGGAATGAGATCGCCTGTGAAGTGACAATCTCTGGAGAAATGTCAAAAGATAAATTGCTCTTTTCCGAAACAGGGGGATTTGTTCTAGAAGTTACATCGAAAAATATAGATGCCGTAAAAAATACATTTTTTAAATATGGATTAGGAGTTGATGCTATTGGCCGCACAATAGTTCAGCCGTCATTCGTGATAAATGATGTTATAAATTTATCCGTCAGAAAAGCAAAAGAAGCGTGGACAAATGGCCTACGGGAAAAATTATAATGGGTAAAATCGATTATAAATCATCAGGTGTAGATATTGATGCCGGCAACCAATCGGTGGACCGCATCAAGGATGGTGTGAGGTCCACCTTCACATCCAATGTGCTGAACGGGCTCGGCAGTTTTGGTTCGCTCTACGACCTGACACCCATCCTACAAAACTATAAAAATCCCGTCATGGTGCAAAGTATTGATGGGGTAGGCACAAAAACTATTATCGCTCGCAAGCTCGGAAAATTCGACACCATAGGCATCGACCTCTTAAGCGCCTGCACCAACGATATTTTGGTCATGGGTGCAAAGCCACTCACCTTTCTTGATTATATTGCCAATGATAAACTCAAACCGGATATCGTTGAAGAAATTGTCAGTGGAATGGTAAAAGCATGCCGTGAAACCAGCGTGTCTCTGGTGGGCGGAGAAACGGCAGAAATGCCCGATACCTATCTTCCCGGTGAACATGATCTTGTGGGAATTGTCACCGGTGTGGTGGAAAAGGACAGGATCATTACCGGCGATACGATCCTTCCCGGCGATGTGGTGCTTGGCTTGCCATCTAGCGGATTGCACACAAATGGTTATTCTCTTGCTCGTAAACTTTTCTTTGAAATTGGCGGCTATAATGTGCACGATACGATCCCGGAATTTGATAAATCAGTTGGGCTTACATTGCTGGAACCTCACATTAATTATACGAATCATGTATTTACTGCATTGGATAAAGATATCAAAATAAAAGGGGTTGCCCACATTACCGGTGGCGGATTGGTTGAAAACATACCCAGAATTTTACCTGACGAGTGCGGCGTGAAAATCCAAAAAGGTTCCTGGCCTTCTCTTCCTGTCTTTGATGTGATGCAGTCTATCGGCGATGTGGATGAAAATGAAATGTTTCGTGCTTTTAATATGGGCGTCGGGATGGTTTTTATTGTGGATCGGACAGATGTAAATGCAGTAAAAAGTGCATTGAGCGATCTAACGGAAGTTTGCGAAATTGGTGTTGTGATAAGCGGTGAAAATGAAGTGATTTTAAAATGAGCTTAAACATCGCCATTATCCAATTTCCCGGTTCCAACACGGAACGGGAAACGCTTATGGCCTGCCGTCGTGTTGGATTGAATCCTGTTGAATTTTTATGGAATGAATCCCCGGGAAAATTATCGGAGTTTGACGGTTATGTGATTGTGGGCGGATTTGCTTATGAAGACCGATCCCGTGCCGGAGTCATCGCTGCGTTGGATCCTATCATGGAGCAGATCAAAGTTGAAGCGGCAAAAGGGAACCCTGTTTTAGGCATCTGCAACGGGGCACAAATATTAGTGGAAAGCGGACTCGTCCCCGGACTAAACAATCACCGCGTAGGTATGGCTCTTACGGACAATAAGCGAGTGCAGGGCAGTCATGTGGTGGGGGTCGGTTATTATAATACGTGGGTAAACCTGCAAATGTCTGTTCCATCTGACCGTTGTGCGTTTACGTATCATTTAAAAATCGGCGATTGGATCAATGTGCCGTTAGCCCATGGTGAGGGGCGTTTTATTATTCCGAATGAACTACTGAGGCAAATGATTGATAATGATCAAACTATTTTCCGCTACTGCGACAATGACGGGATCATCAATGATGAATTCCCCACCAATCCCAACGGATCCTTGTATAACCTTGCTGCGGTGTGTAACCCGGCCGGGAATGTGATGGCTATAATGCCCCACCCGGAACGGACAGAAAATGGGGATGCCATTTTTTCATCCATGAAAGAATTTATTGAAAAGGGAAATCCGGTTACAGACCATACGCTATCTTTCGAACGCTCCCATTACGAAGTGGCTGATTATAAACCTAATCCAATCGCAGTGGAATGGATCGTTGATATGATTATCACCGATAATGAAGCATCTTCTGTTGGGAATGCGTTGGATCATTTGGGATTTGATATTTCCATTTCCCGACAAACACATTGGGAAATTTCCACGGACGGCGAGCAGGAGTCCATCCTGCAAAAAATTGATTCCACCGGTGAGCTTTACAATTCCAACAAAGAATTCATCAGCGAAATAAAGTCCGCTGATAATACCGCATCCTTCCTGGTGGGGCAAAAAGAAGACATGATCGGACGGTCGAAATTTGAATCCCTGAAAGAGCGATTTGAAATTGACGGCATAACTGAATTAAAGCGCGGGGTCATATGGAATGTGACCGTGAACAGCGGTAATTTTGAAGCTGTATTAAACGAAATTTTAGACACACACATACTATTCAATCCATTATCTCATGAATGTTATCGAATCAACTGAACATTATAAGGACCGCATCAAAGCGGAATTGAACAATACATTAACTGAAACAAATTTGCCCAGTGGATCCAAGAAAACCGGAAAGGTCCGGGACCAATATGACTTGGGGGATAAAGTTGCCCTTATTACCACGGATCGCCAAAGCGCTTTTGACCGGGTCCTAGCGTCCATCCCCTTCAAAGGGCAAGTCTTGAATCTCACTAGCGCCTGGTGGTTTGACCAGACGAAAGATATTATCCCGAATCAAGTAATTGATGTCCCCGATCCCAACGTGACGTTGGCGAAAAAGTGTGATGTCTTCCCCATTGAATTTGTGGTTCGTGGTTATATCACCGGCAGCACCAGCACGTCACTCTGGACAGTTTATAATAATGGCAACCGCACATATTGCGGGAATGATCTGCCGGAAGGATTGGTGAAAAACCAAAAGCTGGATGCCAATATGCTTACACCCACCACAAAGGAAGAGCATCATGATCGCCCCATTGCACCGAATGAAATCGTCAGCGAAGGATGGATGACTCAAGAAGACTGGGATTATTGCAGCAAAAAAGCGTTAGAATTATTTGCATTCGGACAAAAGAAAGCGGCCGAAAATGGCATGATCTTGGTGGATACCAAATATGAAATGGGCCGGGACGCTGAAGGCGCCATTCGGCTTATTGATGAGATCCACACGCCGGACTCAAGCCGTTACTGGATCGCGAAAACTTACGATGAGTGCATGGCGGCCGGTCAGGAACCACAGAATATTGATAAGGAATTCCTGCGGCTATGGTTCGTAGATAATTGCGATCCATATAACGATGAAACATTACCGGAAGCACCGGAAGAATTGGTTGCCGAACTTTCGAGTCGTTACATCTATTTATATGAAACAATTACTGGTGGGGTGTTTCCATTCCCCGATACGGAGAAGCCGGTTAGTGAGAGAATTAATGAAAATTTAAAGGAAGTATTATGAAAGCAGTCATTATCATGGGCTCGACTTCAGATGAGCCCCACGCAAAGAAGATAACCGACAAACTGGACGAATACGGCATTACCTGGGAACAGTATGCGGCGTCTGCCCACAAAGAACCGCTGAAGGTTTTGGATATACTTAACGGCAATAAAGATGGGAAGGATATTGTCTATATCACTATCGCTGGCCGATCCAATGCCCTGTCTGGGTTCGTCGCCGCAAATTCTAAATTTCCTACCCTAGCCTGTCCGCCCTTTGCAGATAAAACGGATATGCTGGTTAATATTCATTCCACTCTGCAGATGCCCAGCAATACACCGGTGCTTATGGTAATTGAACCGGGCAATTGTGCTTTAGCTGTTAAACGGATTCTTGGTGTCTAATCCATTAAATAATATTTCCCCGCTAGATGGTCGCTACGCAAACAGCGTAAAAGAATTGACTGCCTATTTTTCTGAAGCGGCGCTCATGCGTTATCGTCTGAAAGTAGAAATTGAATATCTTATCGCTTTGGGCAATGAAAAAGAGGTTAAAGAACTGTTCCCCTTTTCAAACACAGAGCAGGTTCGTTTAAGAATAATATATGAGAATTTTAATTCCGCTGATGCAGAAAAAGTAAAAGATATCGAAGTCATCACTAACCATGATGTAAAAGCGATCGAATATTTTATTCAGGGCAAATTGAAAAAATCACTGCATCCCTGGATTCATTTCGCCCTCACATCTGAAGATGTAAATAATCTATCCTATTCACTTATGTGGCAAGATGGATTGCAACAGGTTTATTTACCAACATTACATTTTTTGTATAAAGAACTGAAGAACCTGGCGCGGAAACACAAAAATGCGCCCATGCTTGCTCTGACTCATGGGCAGCCTGCTACGCCAACTACATTTGGAAAAGAACTGGCTGTATTTTGTAGAAGACTCAAGCGTCAAATCGATCAGATCAAGGTACATAAACTTTTAGGGAAATTTAACGGCGCAACGGGAACCTGGTCTGCGCACATAGTGGCTTATCCTAAAGTAAATTGGGTGCGCTTTTCCGAACGGTTTATCAAAAGTCTCGGCCTCGAGCCCAACATGATCACCACGCAGATCGAGCCCCATGATTCTGCTAGCGAAAGTTATCATCAAATCGTTAGGGTGAATTCAATTCTTACGGATCTTTGCCACGACATGTGGTCGTATATCAGCCGTGGGATCCTTGGGCTAAAAAAAGTTGAGAGTGAAGTGGGGTCTTCCACTATGCCTCATAAAATCAATCCGATCCAGTTTGAAAATGCGGAAGGGAATATGGGTTTGGCAAGCTCTATGCTGAACCATCTTGTAATTAAACTTCCTGTTTCTAGAATGCAACGGGATCTTACCGATTCCACCACTTTAAGGAATCAGGGTGTGGCTCTTGGGCATTCTCATCTGGCATTGCAAAATATTTTAAAAGGCTTAAGCCGTATTACAATCAACAAGGTACAAATGTCGGCAGAACTGAACCAACACTGGGAAGTCTTGGCTGAGGCAATACAGACTGTTTTGCGGAAAGCGGGAAAAACCGACGCTTATGAGCAACTAAAAGAAATGACAAGTGGGCAAGCAATTGATGCAAAATCCATTGCTGAATTTGTTTCGGAATTAAAAATTTCAGATGAAGACAAACAAACGCTCATGAATTTGACACCTAAAAAGTATATCGGCCTGTCGGCTAAACTGGTGGATTTAATATAATGTGTGGAATAGCTGGAATCTATTCTCATAAACTTGTTGCCGGAGAGCTTTTTGATTGCATTATCAACCTGCAGCACCGCGGCCAAGATGCAGCCGGGATCATGACTTATGATGATCGTATGCACAAAGAAAAGGGGCTGGGTCTCGCCAAAGAAATTTTCAATAAAGAAAACATGAGCCTGCTCACCGGAAATATTGGCATTTCCCATAATCGCTATCCCACCCACGGCGGATTCGGTCACGGAGAAGTCCAGCCCTTCTGGACTTCTGTACCTTACGGTATTGCCCTGGGCCACAACGGCAATTTAACAAATTATGATGAACTTGCCGATGAAGTCACACAAAAAGAAAGTCGTTATCTTAACACAACCAGTGACACTGAGGTGCTATTGCACTTGTTTGCAGACCAGCTTCACCAGGATGTGCCGCCTCAGACCAGTGAAGAATTCTTTGATCTTTTATGTGAAGCAGTTTCTAACATTTTTCAAATAGTCCGAGGAGCCTACTCTGTTACGTCGATTATCATTGGAAAAGGTCTCGTTGTTTTTCGCGATCCTCAAGGAATTCGTCCACTAGTCAAAGGTGAGCGGCCCAACGGGAATGGCGGCAAGGATTATATCTTCGCATCCGAAAACACTATGTTTTATGCGCTGGGTTACAATCCCAAAGGCACCGTTCTTCCTGGAGAGCTCATCTATGTTGATGAAAGCGGAAAAGTCTTCAGCAAGCGCCTGATTAAAAAAGAATTTAACCCCTGCATTTTTGAATACGTTTATTTTGCCCGTCCTGACGCTACGTTGAATGATGTAAGTGTTTACCGTTCCCGCTTGCGGATGGGACAAAACCTAGCGGAAGCATGGAAGAAAAAGCACCCTGACATAGTCCCCGATATCGTTATCCCTGCACCAAGCACAGCCAATACGGCGGCATTGTCATTCGCCCATGAGCTCGGGGTTCGCTATTCCGAAGGGTTGTATAAAAACACCTTTATAGGTCGGACTTTTATCATGCCCGGACAAGCAGAACGGATAAAATCTTTAAAATATAAACTGGTCCCGCAGGAACTAGAGATCCGTGATAAAAAGGTGATGATTATGGATGACAGTATCGTTCGCGGCAATACCAGCCGGGAGATTGTCCGTATGCTGCGCGACTTTGGCGCCAAGAAAGTGTATTTTGCCAGCGCCTGCCCGCCGGTGAAATCTCCGTGCTTTTATGGCGTGGATATGCCCACCAGGAGTGAGTTGATTGCAGGCAATATGAATGTAGATGAAATTGAAAAATTTCTGGAAGTAGATACCCTGCTTTATCAAGAAATAGATGACCTGGTTGAAGCGGTGACACGAAAAGGAGATCACCACATCGACACCCCCTGTATGGCCTGTTTGGATGGGCATTATGTAGCCAATGACATTGATGCGGCCACGATAAAAAACATGGAAACACAGCGGTTGCACGACAGGAATGAAAAATAAAATATTAGTTATTGGTTCTGGTGCTCGCGAACATGCCATCGTCCGCGCCCTAGACCGCTCCCCCCAAGATAAAGCACTCTACTGCCTGGCTTCAAACATAAATCCCGGAATCTCGGTTCTTTGTAATGAATTCACAGTAGATAATATCAACCATCCGGAAATTGTAACAAACTACGCCAATGAAGTTGGCGCAGGCCTCGCCATTATCGGACCAGAAAATCCATTGTCCAATGGTGTGGCTGATGCACTTTGGAAAGTGGGCGTAAAAGTCGTTGGGCCGAAAAAAGATCTAGCCCAGATTGAAACATCAAAGGCCTTCACCCGGGATTTGCTTGCAGAATACAATATTCCTGGAGGACCCAAATATAAAACGTTTAATTCTATGTACCGTGTGTCTGAATTTTTAAATGATCTCGGTGAAAACTATGTGGTAAAATACGATGGGCTTGCCGGAGGAAAGGGCGTAAAAGTTTCCGGTGATCATCTTCACTCACATGATGAAGCTCTTGAGTACTGCCAGGAGCTGATGGACGCCGGTAGTAAATTTGTCATTGAAGAAAAATTCATCGGACAGGAATTTTCACTGATGAGTTTTTGTGATGGTAAACATCTCCAACATATGCCTGCAGTTCAGGATCATAAAAGAGCCTATGAAGGCGACACCGGTCCTAATACAGGCGGAATGGGTACTTATTCTGATGCAAATCACGGGTTACCATTTTTAACCGATGATGATATTACGCAAGCCCATGAGAGCAATATTGCTACAGCGAAAGCACTGAAGGGCAAATTCGGGGAAGGCTATAAGGGCATCCTTTATGGCGGATTTATGGCTACCGCCAATGGCGTGAAGCTCATAGAATATAATGCCCGCTTTGGGGACCCAGAAGCAATGAATGTGTTATCGCTACTGGATTCTGATTTTATTGAAATCTGCAATGGGGTTGTTGATGGAAACATTGATCAGGTTAACGTCCGATTCAATTATAAGGCAACGGTCTGTAAATATGCTGTACCGGAAGGATACCCTGACAGTCCGGTTCGGGGTCAGCCGGTTGATATATCTAATATTGAAAATCCGGACGGCCTGTTTTATGCTTCTGTAGATATACAGAACGGTCAACTGGTGGAGGCGGGGAGTCGAACGATCGCCGTGGTTGGAGTAGGAGATACTATATCCGCAGCAGAGCGTGATGCTGAAAAAGAAGTGTCATCTATAACGGGACCGCTTTTTCACCGTGCTGACGTTGGTACAAATGCGTTAATCCAAAAGCGTGTCGATCACATGAATTCGCTCCGATGATCAAACTGGCTGTTCTTGGTTCAACTAACGGAACCGATCTGCGGGCAATCATGGCGGCCATCTCAAAAGGTGAATTGGATGCTGAAGTGTCCGTTGTTATTTCTAACAGGAAAAGCGCTTACATCCTTGAGCGCGCTCGTAACTATGATGTGCCGGCGATCTTTATATCACATAAAGAAAAAGCTCGAGAAGAATTTGATGCCGAGATGACTACAGTTTTAAACAAGCACGGTGTTGACCTGGTACTGCTCATTGGTTTCATGCGCATCCTTTCATCTGAATTTTGCCGCGTTTGGCAGGATAAACTTTTGAACGTTCACCCGTCGCTCCTTCCTAAATATGCCGGCGGAATGGATACAAATGTCCATGAAGAAGTACTAAAAAACGGCGATACTGAAACAGGGTGTACAATCCATTTTGTTACAGAAGAAGTGGATGGCGGCCCGATCTTGGTACAGAAAAAATGCCCTGTTTATGGCAATGATAACGTGGACACGCTTAAAGTTCGGGTTCAGGCTTTGGAGGGTCGCGCATTTGTTGAAGCTATTAACATAATCAAAGGGAAAGGTGTGCTTGAGTAATCTATCTGCAAAAATGATTATACAATCGTTGTTGATTTTTCTCTTCATCGGGTGCGGACAAAAACAATCTGCCGATTTAATCGTCATTGGTAATATTTTCACCATGGATGCCGATCAACCAACAGCTGAAGCTATTGCTATAAAGAATGGTGAAATCCTGTTTGTTGGTAACCGCAAGACCGCTGAAAACTATAAGCGGTTTTCGACAAAAGTTTACGAAGTCCCCAACGGATCGGTGCTTCCGGGGTTTATTGACACTCATGTACATCTTTTATGGGGTGGTATTGAAGCAATTGAATGTGATCTTCATGATTTAAGATCCGCAGAAGAAATTTATACCGTTATTCGCGACTACATTAAAAATCGCCCCGATGAAGAGTGGGTCCGCGGCAATGGCTGGGAAATTCCCGTATTCCCTGAGGGGAACCCTCGTAAAGAATGGCTAGATATTATTGAACCGGATCGTCCGGTAATTTTGTATTCAGCAGATGGTCATTCTGCCTGGGTGAATTCCAAATCGCTGAAGCTGGCTGGAATCGATCGACACACTCCTGATCCGTTGAACGGTCGCATCGAACGCGATCCGGACACCGCAGAACCCAGCGGAACCTTGCGCGAAGATGCTATGATACTGGTAGGAAAATTTTTGCCTGCTTATTCCAAAAAACAAATTGAAACAGGACTGATTAATGCGGCTCATAAAGCCAATCACTTTGGGATCACTGGTATTCTAGACGCTGGGATTGGGGAAATCGATGGGTTGTATGCGTATCGTAATTTATCAAGGAGTAAAAAGGTGAACCTTCGGGTTTCGGCTTCACAATACGCTGAGCCCGCCGACTGGCGTAAGAGCCTAGAAAAAATGAAAACCCTTCGTTTTATCGATAAAAATTGCCGGATGAACACAGTAAAATTCTTTGCTGACGGTGTAATCGAAGGTCGTACCGCCGCACTGCTGGAGCCGTATATAGGAACGGAAGACCGTGGAATATTGAACTGGCATCCCGATAGTATGAATTCAGCCATTGCCGCATTTGATAAAGCCGGGTTTCAGGTGCACGTCCACGCCATCGGTGACCGCGGCATCCGCACAACACTGGACGCTTATGAGTATGCCAAAGATATAAATGGTCCTTCCGATAAGCGTCACATGATGTCACATATTCAATTGATCCACCCCGATGACCAGCCACGGTTTAATGAATTGGATATTACCGCCAGTTTCCAGTCTCTGTGGGCTTATCCCGATGATTATATCACACAAATGACCATCCCCGTTTTAGGGCCCCAACGAGCCGAGTGGCTCTACCCCATTGGGAGCGTGGAAAAAACAGGCGCACACATTACCGGCGGAAGCGATTGGACCGTATCCTCTTTGAATCCGCTTGATGCCATTGAAGTAGCTGTAACACGTCGCGAGCCAGGTGAAATCAAGGGTGAAGCATTACTGCCCAGCGAAGCAGTTGGCCTGTCAACCATGCTGAAAGCTTACACTATTGACGGGGCTTACAGTCTTTTTCTGGAAGACAAAGTGGGGTCAATCCAAGCAGGGAAACGGGCCGATATTATTTTTTTAGACCGTAACCTGTTTTCAATCCCGTCCCATGAAATCCATTCAGCAAAAGTCACTCACACTTTCTTCGATGGAAAACTTGTTTATGAAAAATAAATGTTTTCTTTCGTCTGTAACAGTGTTTATGTACTGGAGCTTTTACAAACTCATAACATTGCTGTGCCAAATCAAGGCAACACATGTACGCATAAACATATGAAAACTTTTACAAGATGATTTCAAAACCAAAATTAAACCAAAATCCAACCCGGGTAAAACGAGCGCTCATTTCTGTTTTTGATAAAACGGGCGTCATTGAACTTGCCCAATCATTAAATGAACTTGGTGTAGAAATTTTATCCACTGGTGGTACAGCCAAAACTCTGCGGGATACAGATATTCCCGTTATTGATGTAAGCGATTATACTCAATTCCCAGAAATCATGGATGGCCGGGTTAAGACCATCAATCCTTTGGTTGGGGGCGGCATTTTAGGTCTACGGGATAAACATGCCGACGATGCGGAATCCAACAACATTAAATGGATTGATTTGGTAGTCTGCAATCTTTATCCTTTTTCTAAAACAATTTTCCAGGAAGATTGCGACCTGGCGCTGGCTCTGGAAAATGTTGATATTGGCGGCCCTACCATGATCCGCTCTGCCGCAAAAAATGTGGGTTGGGTTTGTGTGGCGGTTGATCCTTTGGAATATTCTACTATCGCTGTTGAACTTCAATCAAATGGCCAAATTTCATTTGAAACACGAAGGAAATTCTCATCCAAAGCTTTTGGCCACATGGCACAGTATGACACTATTATTCATAATTATTTGAAAAACGAAAAACTATCGGAGGATTTTTCCCTGACCTTTAAAAAGCATTCCGAAATGCGTTATGGAGAGAATCCCCACCAGTCTGCGGCTGCTTACCAGATCCCTGAAGATCGTTCAAACAATATTTTGAATGCAAAGATGCATCAAGGCAAGAAACTTTCATACAATAATATTATGGATGCCGACGCAGCTTTAGCCTGCCTGAAAGAATTTGACCAGACGGCCTGTGTGGTGGTGAAGCACGCTAACCCCTGCGGTGTGGCCATCGGTGATGACCTTCTGGATGTCTACAATCGCGCTTTTAATGCAGATCGCCTTTCTGCATTTGGTGGAATCATTGCTATGAGCCGAACATGCATAGAAGATGTAGCTAAAGCCATTAATAATGTTTTCGTGGAAATTGTCCTGGCACCTTCGTTTGATGAAACAGCACTGACAATTCTATCCAAAAAGAAAAATCTGCGCGTGCTAGAAATCGGAGAAATCAAAAAACGGGAAACAAAACTGGAGGTCCGTAATGTAGAGGGGGGAATCCTAGTTCAGGAAAACGATACATCTGTTTTAACACGTGAACACCTGAACACTGTAACGAACATTGTTCCCGCGGAACAGGACTTGGACACTATGCTTTTTGGCTGGAAGGTGTTGAAACATGTGAAGTCCAACGGTATCCTGATCGCGAAAAATAATACAACGATTGGTGTGGGTGCCGGTCAAGTTAGTCGGGTGGATTCAGTGGACATTGCTCTCCGAAAATCAGGTAATAATATTAGTGGCTCTATTCTTTGTTCAGATGCCTTTTTTCCTTTTCGTGACAGTATTGATAAAATAGCTAAGGCGGGAATCAAAGCTGTGATTCAGCCGGGTGGTTCTGTCCGGGACCAGGAAGTGATCGATGCTTGCGATGAGCATGGCATCGCCATGGTCTTTACCGGGCAACGCTGCTTTAAGCACTAATACCGCGGTATGTCCGGTTCATCATTTACCGATCAGGCATCAATACCTCCATTCAAATTGGTCATATCATATCCCAGCTGTTCTAAAAATTGACATATTTGTGCCGAGCGGGTACTCATATGGCAGGGGGTAACAATCGATTTTTCTTTATCCAATTCTTTATTTCGTTGCGGAATTTCCATCATTGGAATATGTATATGCGGATCAATTTTGGATGTGACTATTTTTTCTAGTTCCCTTAAATCAAGTAGTATATAATTATCTTTTTTCTATCAAATTATTTTACGCTAATTGATTTCACGATTTATAAAACTCCAGCCTATCTGTTATAATACCATCGATCCCGTTGTCTAACAGCCAATCTATGGCAGGCTTTGTGTTGATTGTCCAGGCGTTTATGCGCAACCCATTTCTTTTCGCATAGACTAGGAGATCTTTTGTGATAATGTCCCCCCTGGGATGTATAAAATCCGGGCGTGCTATAAAAATAAGGGGTAAAAG
>ENA-ORDI01000713-ORDI01000713.1-marine-metagenome-genome-assembly--contig:-NODE-713-length-20994-cov-4.343740_pt1 | contig 20994 bp, 20 predicted proteins | sample MGYA00248628_ERZ508525 | MGnify/ENA primary metagenome ERZ508525 (study PRJEB26195, sample SAMN05422138) | marine metagenome | isolation source: East of Porto Seguro, South Atlantic Ocean | place... | reverse complement strand
ACACTTCAACTGGAGTATTTACGGATAATTGTTCTACGGGTGGCGGTTGGTATCCCTGGGTTTCAAGATTTGATATCCCTGTAAATGAAACCACTGGAATTGTTTACTCGGGTAGAGGTCAAACTGGAACAAAATACCTAGTTAGACAACTAGAGGGAGTTGTGTATTTAAAACCAGTAAGTAACCCTGGAAATATTACTTTAGGAACTGCATCAATGTTGCCTACGGATAGTTTTACGGATGTTGGCCCTGCTGGAGGTGACAATTATATTGGTGCTAAACCAACGGTGACAGGCTCCGTATCTGTTATACATGGTGTGAAGCAATAATTACTAAATGTTAAAAAAAACCCTGTCAAAGCAGGGTTTTTTTATTTAATTATGGTTTCCTAAACAAGAGAGTCATCCTGTCGCTTTCTCCAATCGCTGAATATTTCTCTTTATCCTTATCTTTTAATGTGTAAGTGGGAGGAAGCGTCCAAACACCTTTAGCATGATCTTTGGTGTCTTTAGGGTTAGCGTTAATTTCTGATTTTTCGACTAACTCAAATCCATGTTTAAGAGCCACCTCTATTGCATGATCTTCGGTCACATATCCACTTGTTTTCATTGTTTCGAAATCAGTGCCGGGTTTTGCTCTGTGCTCGACTACACCAAAACTTCCTCCAGGCTTAAGGGCTCTGAAAGAATTTCCAAAAATAGAATCCATTTCAGGTCCTAGCCAATTATGTAAGTTTCTAAAAGTAATTACAGCGTCGACACTATTAGGTTCCGCTAAATTAGAATTTAAATTCACTATCTCTACTCTCCCGTACATAGGGTTACTATTCATTTTCTTTTCGAATCCTTCAAAATAATAACTACCCTGAGCTGTTATAAGAGTTCCTGGATAATGAATATAATTTGCCAATATCTCTGTGTACCACCCCCCTCCAGGGTTTAATTCAACTACAGTCATATCTGGTTTAATACCAAAAAAACTGAGAGTTTCATACGGATGACGATAAATATCTCTGGCTACATTATCTGGAGATCTATCTTCACTATTTACCGACTGCTCCAAGTTATGAGCTGATAAGCTGGCTAAACTGAAGATCATAGCTCCAGATAAAATAATCTTTTTGTAAATATTCAATTTTGTTCTTTTGTATTTAAATTAAGTGTAACAGACAAGGAAAAGAAAAAAATGACTAAGCTGCAGTCTTTAGAAGCTTATAAATAACTCTTTCAAGTTGCTCAAGAGTTCCACATTCAAATACTTTGGTACAGTAAGCAGAATAAGTATTCATGATTGAGTCACCAGTATTCCAACGGAACTTTCCTTCAGGATTCAACCAGTAGACTTGTTTTGATCTTTCATATACAGATTTCAATAAGAAAGCTTTATCGGGTCCAAAGTTATTTCTGGCATCACCGAGTATTATTACTGTAGTTTTTTTATCGAGGTCATCCAAACAAAGACTTAGGAAGTCAGAAAAAGAGTGAGCATAGTCTGTTGATCCCCCTCCATACTTTGACAGTGCTGACTCGATAGCTTCCTCTAATTGACTTGATTTAAATTCATCAGTTACTTCACCTAAGTAAGAAGAAAATACAAAGGCTCTTATTTTTGAAACAACCTCAGTGAGGCTGAAGATAAACATGAGCATGAAACGAGCATACGCACCTACGGATCCACTTACATCACAAATAACTAGGATTTTTGGTTTATCTATTTTTTTATAAGACCATCTTAAATTAAACAAAATACTTTCATTTACCCAGTTATCTCTAATGGTTTTTCTAATATCAAGTTTTCCACGGCGAAAATTTTTCTTTCTTCTCGAATGCAAGTTGGATAATTTCTTAGCCATTTTTCTTACTAAAGAATGAACTTCATGTAAGTAAGATCGATCAATCTGACCCATATTCATGGTTTTAAAAACTTGCTCTCTAAGCCGTTCACCAGAAACGTCACCATGTAACAGAAACTGCTGTTGGACATAATCAGAGACTCTTTCTCTTAGTTGAGTGAGTTGATTTCTTAATTGTTGCTCTAAATCTGAAGGCAGCTCATTCTCATTAAGTTGGCCAAGATGACTAAGTTCTTCCTCCAGACTGCCCACACCCATGATATCTAAAATTCTTCTTGAGAAGACAGCTCTTTGAGTAAAATATTTTATTTCTCTAATTTCGGCCTTTTCTGCGGCCTTGGAGATAGAAAGCTGTATATCTGCTTGATTATCTTCAAGTAATTGATGAGCTAAATCTGAATTAACTTGCCCACTAAGTTGAGATGGTTCTCTTGTTTGGAATAGTCCTTTTTTTTGCAAAGGTTGAACATTAAAAAAATCTTCAAAACAACTATCAAACTTTTCCTTCTCTTCGAGTGTTTTTGGCAGAGTAAATGAGAGTGTATTTTTTAATAGTTCTCTATTGTCATAACCTATCTTTTCAATCACCTCCATAGCGTCAAGAGTCTCAGCAGGAGAAACTTGAATGTTGGCGTTTCTCAAAGTTTTAACGAAATCAGTTAAAACTCGGTCCATATTGTTTAACCATCTGCAGCCATAACAAGTCTAGGCACTTCTTTTTGCACAACTTCAATGTCTTGCTGGTGTTTTAAAAGTACATTAAGAGTCTCTTTTGCTAGGTCTTCACTCAATTCTTTAGCATTAAGAAGGATAAGTGTTTTTGCCCAATCAATAGTTTCACTTATAGCCGGAAGTTTTTTTAAATCTAATGATCTTAAACCCTGAACGAAATTTACTAATTGGACCTGTAGATTTTTACTTATCTCAGGAACTCTTGCTCTAATAATTTTCCTCTCAAGCTTTGCATCAGGAAAAGGAATATACAGATGTAGGCATCTGCGTTTGAGGGCATCGCTAATTTCTCTACTATTGTTACTGGTTAAAAAGACAAGGGGTTTTATTTTGGCTTTCTTGACCCCTAGTTCTGGAATTGAAACTTGGAATTCAGATAGTATTTCTAATAATAAAGCCTCAAACTCTTCATCAGATTTGTCCACTTCATCTATCAGAAGAACCGACCCTTTATTAGAAGTAAGGGCTTTTAACAAAGGTCTTGCCTCTAAGAAACTTTCCGAAAAGAAAATATCTTCAAATTCCATTAACCTATCTAGTGAATCTTTTAATCCCTTAGCCCCTTTTAAAACTTCTTGCATTTGTTCTTTAAGAATTTGTGTATAGAGAAGTTGCTTACCATAACGCCATTCGTAAAGAGCTTTAGTTTCATCTAGACCTTCATAGCATTGGAGTCTCAAAAGATCTTTTTTGAAATAAAGAGCAGCTGTATTGGCCAATTCTGTTTTGCCGACTCCTGGTGGTCCCTCAACTAAAATAGGTTTTTCTAATTCATTTGCTAAATAAACTGCTGAAGAAATTTGCTCACTACAAATATAATTATGTTTTGCAAAACCCTTTGTAATATCCTCTATCTTTTTAGCCGGTCCTTTGGTCATAATCAGTTCTTAGTTTTTAAAAGTTTCTTAACTTCTTCAACAAAAATAAGTGGTTCATCAATAAATAAATGATGCATAGCTGCCGGTATGCCAACTACTCTCTCTTTAGGTAGATTGCCTACATAAGTAGTGTACTCCAACAGTTCTTGTGAAAAAATCTGGCTCATTAAACCATAGACCATGTAAATAGGGCATTTTAGATCCATAAATATTTCAGTTAAATCTTCATATTGATAAGATCTCATAATTGTTGCATCTGATTTTAATACCCATCCATCCTTGGTTTGTTTAAAGGAATGTTCAGCAATATGTTTCAACAAAAAGTCATTTTTACAAGGTTGCGGAGGTATTAATCTAAAACTATTCATTGCTGTATCAAAATCCTTGTAAATAAAATCAGTCCTCATCATCGAATTTCTAGAAGAAAATGATCTGACTTTGTCTGGGGGTACAATTATGATTGCATCTAAAAGAAAAAGACTGTTAAAAAGTTCAGGATACAAAGAAGCTGCTTTGACAGAAATAGGACCTCCCATGCTGTGAGCCAAAAAGTCTGCAGAACTCAATCCGATATCCTCACAAACTGATTTTATTTCTTGGCAATATAAAGTTTGTGAGTAAGAGTCTCTGTGGCCACTATCGCCCATTCCAGAGAGATCTATAGCAACAACACAGTAGTCACTAAGAAAACCAGGAGCAATAAAATCCCACCAATGTGCGTGAGCACTATACCCGTGTATTAAAAAAAGACCTGGTTTAGTAACATCTCCCCAGACAAGATAATGAATATTAACTCCCTCAACCTTAACAAACTTAGATTCAGGTTTGTTTTGAATTATTTTCTCAAACCATTCAGGAACAGACATAAGAGTTAAATGCTATGTATACCTTTTCTCAAAGTTTCTACAATGGTGTTAATGTGGTCTTCTTCTACAATAAGTGCTGGAGAGAGAACAATAAAGTCTCCAGAAAATCTAACTAGAACATCATTTTCATAGCAATACTTAAAGACTTGTGAAGAAATTTCAGTTGCACTCTTTCCTTCATCAGGGCCAAAATGGATGGCTCCCATTAAGCCAAAATTCCTTATATCAACAATGAAGTTTTCTCCCTTTAAACTATGCAGGGCATTTTGAAAAATCGGTTCCATTTTTTTGGCTCTCTGAAAAAGTTCCTCTTTTTCATAGACTTCTAAAGTAGCAATACCTGCGGCCGCGGCAACAGGATGACCAGAGTATGTATACCCATGGAAAAGTTCAATTGGAGTTTCTGAACTTTCTACAATTGCATCATAAATCTCTGTTTTAAAAGCTGCTGCACTCATTGGAACTGCTGCTCCGGTAAGGCCTTTTGCCATAGCAATAATGTCAGGAGTTACCTTAAATCTATTTGCAGCAAAAGAGTCCCCTACTCTTCCAAAACCTGTTATGACTTCATCAAATATGAGTAGGATTCCATGTTTACTACAAATCTCTCTTATTTTTTCTAGATAGCCTTTAGGCGGAACAATAACACCTCCAGCACCTATAACTGGTTCAATAATGAGAGCAGCCACAGTAGAGGGGTCTTGAAAAGAAAGAATATTTTCCAATTCATCGGCTAAATGTAATCCCCATGTTGGTTGGCCTTGTGAGAAGGCCATTTCATCAAGGTTCCAAGTATGTGGTAAGTGATCAATACCAGTTAATAGCGGACCAAAGGATTTTCTATTGGCTGGTATTCCCCCAACGGAAACACCACCATAATTAACTCCATGATAACCTTTCTCCCTACTAATAAACCGAGTACGCTGTCTTTCGCCTCTACTTGCATGGAATGCAATGGCCACTTTTAAAGCAGTCTCAACAGCCTCTGAACCAGAATTTCCAAAGAAGATTCTATCCAAACCATCAGGTGTAAGTTCTGCTATCTTTTCTGCTAGCTCGAATGCCTTTGGATGAGCCATATTGAATGCTGTGGCATAGTCCAAGATTGCAATCTGATTCTGAACAGCTTTAACAATGTGGGGGTGACAGTGGCCTGCATTACAGCCCCAAAGACCTGCCATACCGTCTAGAATTTTCCTGTTGTCATCAGAAAAGTAATACATACCTTCTGCCTTAACTAATAATCTTGGATCTAATTTAAAAGCCCTATTAGGTGTAAAGGGAATCCAAAAGTTATCTAAGTTAAGATTTTTATTAACTTCCATGATGTCATTATAATCTTACAGGTTCTTATAATTAAACTAACCAGCCTCATCTAGTTTATTTTTAGTCAATAAGACGCAAAATATAGCTAGAGTAGGCTGATGAATTTCCAACAACCAGTAAAGTGATACCTACTAAAAGTACAAGAAAAGAAGTTTTTTCTTTATTCACTTGTTATCAAGAATATATCTATCAACGACTAACTCTAATTCGTTTAACGGCAAAGCACCTTCTTTCAATACTGCATCATGAAAATCCCTAATATCAAATTTAGTATCCAATTCTTCTTTAGCTTTCTTTCTTAATTCCAATAATTTCATTTGACCAATTTTATATGCCAAGGCTTGACCCGGCATAACGATGTAACGATCAATTTCATTGATGATGTCGAGTTCAGACTTGCCAGCATTTTCCATAAAGAAATCTATAGCTTTTTGTCTTTCCCAATGAAAGTAATGCATCCCAGTATCAACTACCAAACGAACTGCTCGCCACATGTCATAAGTCAGTTGACCAAATTTTGAATAAGGATCTTTATACAAACCTATTTGATAACCAAGACTCTCGCTATAGAGCCCCCATCCTTCCACAAAAGCTGTATAAGGACTAACTCTTCTAAACATAGGCATTTCTTCTTTTTCCATAGCTAATGAAATCTGAAGGTGATGTCCTGGCACTGCTTCATGGACTGAGAGCACCTCCATTTCAAATTTAGGTCTTGTTTCAGGCTTATATAGATTTACATAATAGTAACCTGGTCTCAATCCGCCTGGTGCTGGAGACATATAATATGCTGTAGTGGTATCTGGTGCTGACTCAGCGGGAATTGATCTTAAACCATAAGGAGTTCGAGGTAGAATACCAAACAATTTCACTAATTCAGGATCAATTCTTTTAGATACAGCTAGATATCCTTCAAATAATTCTTCTGGTGTATCGTAGTAAAATCTTTTGTCCTCTCTTAGGTATTTTAAAAATTCATTAAAAGAACCCTTGAATTGAACTTCTTTAATTACATCCTCCATCTCCTTTCTAATTCTGGCTACTTCCTGTAATCCAATATTATGTATTTCTTCAGGTGACAGTTCTGTTGTGGTGAAAGATTTAGTTAGGAACCTATAAAGATCTCTTCCATTAGGAGTATCGAATAAGCCCACACTAGTTCTGGTTTGAGGCAAATAATCTTCTTTAAAAAAACTTTCTAGAACTTTGTAAGCAGGAATAATTACTTCCTTTATCGTTTTTTTAGCCTCTTTTTGTAAACTTCTTTTATCTTCTAAAGAAAAAGTTTCAGGTAAATCAATAAAAATTTGATAAAAAGGATTTTTTTCAATGTTATCTGAAGTTTGAATCTTGATTTGGCGATACACCCTTTCCATTAAAACTCTGGGAGCTCTGTAGTCTTTTTTTAATCCTAATTCAGCTAAAACTATTGTTTGATGGATCCTTTGATCTAATTTCTTTAGCCTTTCTATCCAGAACCAATAATCATCTAAAGAATTTAAAGGAAGGCTCTCCACATCCTCATGAGCTAGTTGTACTCCTCCTCTATGGCTAAAAGGAAGTAAATGACGATTGTATTCACCAATAGCTAATTCTTCTTTTGTTAATTGTTTAAAAAGTCGTAAATTTAATTGATTATCTTTAGTAAGCTTATTTGGATTAAAACTTTTAATCTTTTCTATAGTTTCTATAGTGTGAATATTCCTTGAATTTATGGCTTTAAGACTTAAATCCCTCCATTCGGTCTCATAGCCTTTGCTGCCCATTGATGTTGCGTAAACGGGATTTTGGGAAAGTTCATATTTCCATTCTCTATCCAGAAAAGATAAGAACCTCTCATTTTCATCTATACTGCTTGAAGCAGATAAAAAAATAAAGAAAGACAAAAGGTATAAGGTTTGTATTACAGCTTTCATAGTAAATTAGTTAATTTTTTGTGTTTTAGTCTACAGTTTTTAAAAAAATATTTCTGTCATGCAGGTAAACCAGCTAATTCCTAATAAACCAAAACAAAAAAGGAGTTTGGATAGATATGAATTAATCCTTGACGCTGTGGAAGAAATCCTGATAAACGAAGGAATTCATTCGGTTAATATTCAAAAGGTTTCAATAGTAGCCAACATGAAAAGACCTACTCTTTACAAACTGTTTCCCAGTAATGAATCTCTCTTCCATGGACTGTCAGAAAGGCATATAGAAAATTTTAGTAAGTTATTTATTGAGAATGCTAAATTATCTCTGATAAAAAAACCTGAGTGGTATTTCAATCTATTTATAGATCTAATAAGTATTTATCTAAATCAAAATAAAGCTTGCGCAAGTCTTTTCTTTTACCTGGAATCTTTTCCAAAATCTAAAAGTACTAATCTTCAAAACAAGAGACTGTTTGCTTCTTTAATTTTGCAAGTAATGTCTGAGAAAGAAATTGATATTTCAGCTGAAAAGGTCTACATAGCTTCACAGCTATGCTTATCCACTCTCTCTATCAGTTTTAGTGAAGAGAATCACATTAGTCCTAGATTTGTAACAGAAGGAAAAAAAGCAGTTAATGCTTACCTTGCCACGGCTTAAACGGGCATGCAGCAATCCTCGCTATCATTTTTCGGGTTATTAACTATTGTAGATACTTTATAAAACTCTATTTTATTTGATATTGAAAGATCATATACATCTTCTTCACTTCCTTGAATCCAATCTTGATAAGCAGATTTATCTAGAATAGCAGGCATTCTTGAGTGTATTGGTTTGAGGTGATCAGTAGCTTCAAGTGTAACTATTGCACATCCAACTTGTCCTCTATAGCCACCATAAACACCTGCAAAGCAAAAAGAGCTTTCTCCCAAATGATGGAAATAAGGTATTTTTTTTTGATCCTCTTGTTTCCATTCGTACCATCCATCTGCTGGAATGATGCATCTGCCAGCATTTCTAAAAGAAGGTTTCTTCCTAAGAGATTCTCCTCTTGCATTAATCAAATTAAAGGGTTTATTAGCCCAATACGGGGTATAACCCCAAATAATAAATTTTGGCTCGTCCGCAATAGTTAGAATTTTAATTCCAGGAAAAATATTATATTGAGGCTCTAACTCTTCTAAATGAAATTGACTTTTTACCGGCTGAGGATTTCTAAGTGCAAACCTTCCACACATAAACTTAAAAATTTTGTAATAAGTCCTCAAGACTACCAGAAATCTTCAAGGCAGGTTCTTTTTCAAAGTTAAATTTACTAATTTCCATAATTTTACTACTTAATCTTTTTGATCTAGCCTCAAGGTTGTATTTTAGATTGCTTTGAATTAAGACTTCTCCTTCTAATAGGCCCTCAGGAATTGATTTAAAAGATAGCTCCAATAGTTTTTGTCTACACTTCATATCAATGTTGATATTTAAATCTCTAGAAAATAAACCGAACATATCTATTATTTCTCCAGTGCCTTGTCCTCGAGCTTTAAGACATTCTTCATCGTTAAAATAAAGATAAGCTACATCGGCCTTGATATTGGAAATATTCTGAGAAATAGGCTTTCCTGATTTAATTTGAATTATAGGATTAGCTTCAAGATGTACATCTCTTATAAAGATATTACCTAGTAAAGTTGTTCCCACGTATCCCTGAAGATCAATTTCTTGTCCTATAACTTCAATATAGAACTCAAACCTACCTAGAAATAAGGAAGTCGGAATTAAGTTAAAATTTATATCTCCCAATTGCCTATTGTCTAGTTCAACCTTTTGCAGATTCCCTTTCCACCAGAAACCTTCAATAGCTTGAGCTTTTATATTGTTTTGATCATCCAAAAGGCTTACCAAGCCTCTCAATGGAAAACTAAAGATTAGAAAAAAGAAGAATGTAGTAAAAATTAGAATTACAGTTCTTATCTTCATCTACAGAATCTTTAAAACTAACTGGGCTCTCACTCCTGAAACAGTACCTCTTGAAGAATTAGCTCTTATAGAAGCTTTGCTCACAGTGATACCTTTATTCATCTCCAGTTCTCTTAACCAATCGTAGAGACCAACAAACTCGGTTTGGTTAATTGAAACCATTATTTCTCCTACTTCAGTAGGTTGTATCCTATCAATTACTAAATTAAATCTTCTGGCCACAGAGCTGACCGTGGAACTTAAACTATTTGGATTTATTTTTTCTACTTTGGGAAACTGGGATTTTAAAGTTAAAGATTTTTGAACATCTGATAAAAGTTTATGGTTACTGTTAAATTTTAGTAAAGACTCTTTTTTCCAATCTTGAAGTGCAGAATTTAGTACTGTAAGAATAACCAATAAAAAAACAACCCCGGCAGCAACAACCAATTGTTGTTCTTTTCTTGTTAAAGAGAGGAATATTTTTTTCATGTCTTCTTAATAAATAGTTCACTCAGGATCGAATTACCAACCCTTTTAGATGACCCAACATCTATAGCGTAACCGCCTTGGGTAAAAGTAGATTTGACAGTTTCTAAGTCTTCAAATTGAGTACACTGTATTTCTATGATGAACTGGTTACTATTTAAGTCATAATTGACTGAATGTAGAGAAACTCTCTCATTATTATGAATAACTTGAGTTAAGTTTTGTACCGTCAATAAAAAAGGTTCTCTACCTGTTAAATTAACTCCCCTTAGTTTTTGTCTAAGTAGTTTCTTAAGATCTGTATCTTTAGGTTCATTTGGGTAAGCAGAATAATAAAGTGATCTTGACTGTTCTAAAAGGTCAGTAGCAGAAGAGTTGTTCTGATAAATATCCGTTAGCGTCTGAGAAAAGTAAAGAACTACAACGATGGAAGCAGCAGCTAAGCCATATTTCCACTTTTTAAAATATTCTTTCCAAGCTATCCTGGGTGCATATTTATTTGTTAATAAATTGAACTTATTTTCTAAATAAGGAAAGGCTTTTTCTAAGAAATCTAACTCCCCTTCTATGAAAATAATGTCAGGTTCTAATTTTGAATATTTAGTCCAATCTATCTTCTTGGCATCTTTGCTCAGAAAGACTTTTAGTGATGTAGATTTGAAATCTTCTAAACCCTTTTTTAATAAATTAAGGATAATATCTGTTTCTGCACACCAACCCCATTCAGATCCAAAATTTATGACAGAAATATCATCAAATAAAACTAAAGAACATACTGAAGGCTCTTCTTTGAAGCTATTATCTAGAAAGCTGAGGGAGCTTACATTAATTTGAGCCTCTCTAAATAAACTTATTTCCTCTTCCATGCTGTTGATAGGAATGAGAGACACTTTAACATCGCCTTCCTCGCTTCTTTTAGATATTACAAAATGATAATCCTCTACAGATCCAAGGAGGCTATCTTCAAGTAAAAAGGGGATAGATTCTAGAATCTGAGATTGAGAGGTTGGAGGAACCTCTAACCTTTTATTTGAAAATAGAGGAGAAAAAATAAATCCTTCTACTCTATCAACTACCTTTGTCTGAAGTTCTAAGAAAGTAGAGGCAGTTCCTCGTTCAGAAATTTCTCCTGTTTCATCCTCTATCAACCAAGATACAGTACCTTTAAGAAGATTGTGAAGGAAGATCAACTTTCTCACTAAAAAACTCCTTGGCTCCTCATATACACCTTTACCTTACCTGTATCCAATATCTGAAGATAAGAATCAAGAACGAAAGGGTATTGAAAATTATCTACCTTTGTCGTTAATCTATAGAAATCTGATTTAAATTTTATATTATCAAGTGCTGAATTTGATAAAGGTAGATCGGCAAGTTCTGGATGTGATAGTAGCTCTTCTTTATCTTTAAATCCTGACAGAGGTCTATCAGCTAGAACATTAGAAGCTGAAGACAAAGAGAGGTTTTCACCAAAAAGCATGACTAAAATCTCGGGTTTATTCTTTCTAATAGCGTTGACGTTAATTTGATTTGAGCCAACTTCAGGCAATGCACATAGAAATGGTAAAAGTGCATTTACTATTTCCTTATCATAATTCTTCACATTAACTAGCTCATTAACATTGAAGATAGGTTGATTAGCTGAACGATAAGGAGATGCTAGCCTGGTGTAGAAATCATCTTCTGCACCATTAGCATCTTCAGTAAAATCATTGGAATCTATCCAATCGACTAAACTAAATATGAGTTTATCTTGGTTAAGTTCGTCAAATCTCAAAACTCTTAGAAGATTCTTAAATTGATCAACTCCTCCTTGATTAATAACTAACTGATTATCTCCTGACAACCTAACAAGCCCATTGATATTAAAACAAGTAGTTAAGTCCTCTAGCGTTCCTTCTATTTTGCCACCTTCAATTTCTACCATAATTGAAGGAATATCTTCATCTGAGATAAGTACATTTGATAAATTTCTTATTTGATTTCTTTCTTTTATGAAATCTAAAACCTTTGATTCAAGACCTAGTGCATACCAAAAAGATTGTTGTTTTAAACTAATATCAGAATTCTCTTTAATTCCATAATGGAGTCGATCTACAGCCGTTACACCTAGAACAGTTACGATAGTTACTACTAAAAGAACTAAAACTAATGCTGTTCCTTCTTCTTTCTTCTTCACTAAATTGCTCCCGAAGGAAGCATATATTTTCGCATTATTTGCCCTACTCCTTCTATTTCATAAGTAAGCTCAATGAGCTTGGGTAATCCATTATTTGAAGTCCAATTAGACACTGGCCATTCATCAACCCATTGTTCTCCTAAATTAAATTTTAGAGATATGTCCTCAACATTTGTTAAAAATACAGTTGTCCTAACTTCAGTATTATCGGTTTGATCTACAAATTTAGATTCAATCCTTTTAATGATATTATTTTCTAAGACATACTCTACGTAGCGGATAGCTCCAATATCATTAGAAAAATTTGAACCGGTATGAATGGAAAAAGCTAACATGTTGCCTTCTAGTCTAGGATTAACTCCATAAAACGAATGCTTATAGGACTCCCCTCTTTTATCTCTTGGAAGCCGATTTAAAGCATGCATTAAATCTCTTTTCATAGTCTCATCAGCAAGAATTAGTTGAGAAGTTACATCCATTCTGGATAAGGTAATTTCATTAAACTTGACACTAGTCATCAAGCCTGTGAAGGACATTATTCCAATAAGGGCTACTATTGCCAGAGCAACCAAAACTTCTATCAAGGTAAAACCATGATTTTTCATTGAATTACCTTATAGCTTATTAATCGGTAAACATCCTCAATGCCTTGAGTTGAAATTGAAATATCAATTTGGGCTGATTTTCCATCTTCTTCAAATAAAACCTTTCTTTCCCATTGATATTCAAATCCACCTTGAAACTCTATACCTGTGGCATAATTTAACTCGTCTTCAAAAGAGAAGGTTTGTACTAAAACATTTTCAGCCACAAAGCTTGCCATCGTTCTCTGTTCCAAAAGCGATACAGCTAAAGCGTTTGAAGAAAATATTTTTAATGCAGCAGATAAAGTGAAACCGAGTATTGCTAGAGCAACCAAAACTTCAATTAATGTGAACCCTGAAGTATGATCGTTATTCAACTTCTGGGTCCCAGTTCCCTATATCAGCATTAATACCCTCTCCTCCTATTTCACCATCAGCCCCCATTGAGAAAAGGTCATATTCACCATGGTCTCCAGGAATAGCATATTGATAATCATTTCGCCAGGGGTCTTTAGGTAATCTTTTTATATAACCTCTGGTATTTAAGTTACTTTGGTAATTATCTTCTTCAGGTCTCAATAAAGCCCTTAATCCTAATTCACTATTTGGATAATTGAATCTTTCTAATCTATACATCTCAAGAGCAGTGCCCATAACGGCTATATCTGCTTTGGTTTTTTCAATTCTAGCCCTATCTTGACTGGGTAATACATTAACTGCTACTAGAGTAGAAAGCAGTCCTATTATTAAAAGTACAACTAGAATTTCTATCAGGGTGAATCCTGAGTTTTTTGCTTTATCTTTTAGTTTTCTTTTCTTGTTCATAATATTTATCCTATCAAAGAAAGATTATTCATCTGTATTAAAGGTAGAAGTACAGCGACAACAATACTAGCTACTATAGTCCCCATAATAACAACTACCATAGGTTCTAGGAGATTCATGGCAATCTTAGTCGATTGTTGAAATTCCATATCTAAAAAATCTGCAGCTTTGGAAAGCATATTCTCTAACTCACCACTCCTTTCTCCACTAGCTACCAGCTGAGTAACCATAGGAGGGATTTGGGGTACTGAACTTAAACATTGAGCCAATGAATTTCCTTCTGAAACTCCGCTAAGAGATTTTTCCAGATTTGATCTTAAATGACTATTTGAAATGGTTGCAGTTGAGATTTCTAAAGCTTGTACAATTGGAATATCGTTATTCCTGAGAATACTTAAAGAAGTGGTAAATCTAGCTAAATTAGAATTGATAAGGAAACCTTTTAGAACTGGAATTTTTAGTAAGTATTTGTCAACAATTGTGAATAGTTTTTCAACTCCAAAAAATCTAAAAGAAAATAAAAGAGATAAAACTAAAATTAATAAAATCCACAAAGCCGGGCCTGATATAAAATCAGATAACCCTATAAGCCATCTCGTTATCAGAGGCAACTCCTGATTAAGATTTGCAAATTGATCTACAACACTAGGCACGACAAATATGAGCATTAGAGAGACAATAATAAAAGCGAGAGAGAGAAGAACTGCCGGATAAATTAAGGCACCGGTTATATCTTGTTGAATCTTAGATTTTCTTTCTAAATAAGAAGCAGTTCTGTCTAAAACACCAGCCATGTCTCCAGCCTTTTCTCCTGCAGAAACCAAAGATATAAATAAACGGTCAAAACTTTGAGGGAATTCTTTTAAAGCTTCTGTAAAGCTAAAACCTTCTTCGATCCTAGAAGCTAAGGTTAATGAGTGTTCTTTAAGTTGCGAGTTAGAACTTTGATCGCCTATCAATTTTAAAGCCCTATCTAAAACCACTCCGCCGCTTGTAAGGGCTGACAACTGTCTAGTAAATATAACTAAATTCTTTAAGCTGATTTTCCTTTGAAAAGATCTAAATAAAAAGTTCCTACTACTAACCTCAGATACTTTTATGGGTGCAAGTTTTCTGTTTCTTAATTCTCTTCGTGCTATTTCAAGACTGTCGGCTGCTATTATTCCCTTTTCCTTCTTGCCATTAGGATTTATTGCTACATAATCAAAAGCAGCCATTTCTAATTCTCACTAGTAACCCTTAAAACTTCATCTAGTGAAGTGATGCCTTTTTGCACTAACTCATAACCCGAATCAGATAATTTTTGGTTATCAGAAAATGCTAACTTAGATAATTCAAGCTCGGTAGCGCCAGAATTTATAGCTTCTTTGATTCCATCATCAAGTAAAAATAATTCAAACAACCCTACTCTCCCTTGATAACCAGTATTGTTACATCCATTGCATCCTTTGGCTTTAAAAATAACTGTCCCTTTTGTTAAAGTACTAATACTTGTATCTAAAGAGTATTTTTCTTTACAAGATTTGCAAAGTCTTCTGACCAATCTTTGTGCTAACACAGCCTTTACAGTGGACGCTAACAAATAAGACTCTATGCCCATGTCGACCATTCTGGTAATAGCCGCAACCGAATCATTTGTATGTACTGTTGAAAGGACGAGATGACCAGTTAAAGATGCTTGGATAGCTATTTTTGCTGTTTCTAGATCTCTAATTTCCCCTACCATAATAATATCTGGATCTTGTCTAAGAATTGCTCTTAACCCCTTAGCAAATGTCATCCCTACTTTCGTATTAACTTGAGTTTGTGTTACACCCTCTATGGCATACTCAATAGGATCTTCAACAGTAAGAATATTTCTAGTTTGATCATCTAAAATATTAAGACCTGCATAAAGAGTTGTTGTTTTTCCTGAACCCGTTGGTCCAGTAACTAAAATAATTCCATTTGGACTGTTTAGGCTAGCTTCAAAAATCTTTAAAGTAGATGAAGACATTCCAAGTTGTTCAAGGCCTAATTGCGTTTCAGCTTTATCCAGGATACGCAAAACAACTTTTTCTCCATGACTCGTAGGCAAAGTTGAAACTCTTATATCTACCCATTTGTCTCCTAATTTGAGTGACATTCTTCCGTCTTGTGGAATTCGTTTTTCTGCTATGTCTAAACTAGACATCACTTTTACTCGCGCGCTTAACATGGGAGCAATTCTTCCAGTAGGTCTCAAGATTTCGGTTAATATTCCATCTATCCTGAATCTTACTGATAGGTAATCTTCATAAGGTTCAATATGAATATCCGACGTATTAGATTTTATTGCTTCAGAAAGGATGGCATTTATAAGTTTTATAACAGGACCGTCATTATCTGAATCTAGAAGATCAGCTGTCTTGGGAAGATTCTCAGCTAATGCAGATAGATCATAATTATCACCTATTCCTTCCGCTAATTCCGAAGACGGAGTGCTAGTATTAGAGTAGGTGTCAGATAATTCTTTTTCAAACTCATTAGGCTTTAACCAGATTATCTCCAGGGGTTTATTTAAATAACTTCTTAATTCAGAGATAGTTTCCATTGTTATTGACGACGTGGTTTTGACTCTTATTTTATTGTTATTATCTTCAATTATTACTCTTTTTTCTCTGGCAAACCTATACGGGATTAGAGTTTTATGCTCGTTCTTAACCAATATTTCACTAGAAGTCATGATATTTCTATTGATTATTTCCAGATTCGAGCAGCTCTTTGAGAATTGCTATATCTGGCACTGTCTTGCCACTATTTATAAGATCATTCTCTATGGCTTGAAAATAGTTATATTTCCTATTACTTATAGATCTAACATCTTCAGAACTTCTTACTATAGTTGGTCTCAAGAAAACCATTAGATTTCTTTTTGTTCTACTTATTGAAGTGGATCGAAAAAGTCTTCCAAGTAATGGAATGTCTCCTAACACAGGAACTTTCTTAATTGACTCTTGAACATCTTCATCGATTAAACCGCCCAAGACTATGGTTTCGCCATCTTCAACAAGTACAGTAGTTTCAATACTTCTCTTGTTAGTTATAAGATCTGATGACGATGCACTCAAAGGGCCAAAAATACTAGAAACTTCTTGAATAATATGCAATTTTACCGCATTTCCTTCATTGATTTGAGGTCTAACTACTAACTTCACTCCTATTTCTTGTCGGGTAACTGATCTGAAAGGATTACTATTTGAACCGCTTAAGGTTTCACCTGTAGTGATGGGTATCTCCAGACCTACGATAATAGAAGCCACTTCATTATCCATGGTCATAATGGAAGGAGTAGAAAGAACGTTAGAATCAGCATCTTGAGCGATTAAGTTTAAAATAACTGCAAAACTTGTACCATCAGCTTTATAACGTGCAACTCCAGCAGATAAACCTTCCAAAGCTAATAAAGAGCCGGCTGCACTGCTTCGAAATGTTGAAGCAATAGTGGAGTCTTCAGATACTTCTGCTCCGATAATTGAAATAAGGTCTGGAGTTGGAGTGCCAAATCTTTGTGCTGCTACTGGAGACCTTTCTCCATCCCCCGTAAACAGAAATTGAACCCCTAAATCTCTTGATAACTTTTCCGAAATTTCAACAATTAAAGCCTCAACTAGAACCTGGGCCCTTCTTATATCTAACTGAGCAATGACTGACTCCAAAGATTTTAATACATCCGGTTGAGCCGAAATAACTAGGGCATTGGTGTCACTATGAAAACCTATACTAGTAGTCATTTTCTTAGAAGATTGTGCAGAAGGGGCTTCTTCTTCTAAGCTTTCGGCTACCTTTTCAAGAAGTCCAGTTAAATCTTCTGCTTTTGCATATTTAAGGTAAATCACTTTTAAATTACTACTCGGAGAAGTATTGCTATCAAGCTTAGAGATCACACCTTTTATTTGATTAATTACACCTGGTTGGCCACGTAACAATATAGAGTTACTCCTATCAACTGCCATAGCGCTAAAACTTTTAGACATCTGATTATCACTTCTCCACATGGAACCTAAAATCCGAGCTATTTCATTTGCAGATGTGTTTTGTAAGGGAATTAGCTCAAAAGTATCTGCAGGATTTTTATCCAATTCTAATAAAATTGATTTGATCCTAGCCAAATTCCCAACATAATCAGCAATGATAATGCTGTTAGTAGGTTCATATGCAGTAATGTGACCCTGTTTATTTACCAAAGGCTTTAATAAAGGTACAAGTACCCGAGCATTAGCTTGGGACAGGCGAATAACCTCGGTTGTGAGACTATCAATATTTTCTCTGTTAACAGATGCATCTTGTCTAGCTCCTGATTCAGGCATAACTTTAACAACTCCGTTGTTTTCTATAGCTGCATATCCATGAACTCTTAATACAGATAAAAATACAGCATAAGCTTCTCCTGCATCTAAGTCTTGATTAGAAACAACAGTAACATTTCCTTTAACTCTAGGGTCTAAGACAATGGTTTTATTAGATATTTCAGCCATATCAGCAGCAAAAGCTCTGATATCTGCATCTCTCATATTAATTTGAGCAGCTGAAAGTGAAGATGCAATAAAAAAAGCAACAAATATAAGGGACACGAATGCATGTTTACTTAACTTAAGCGACATAATGTATTTAATTTAGCTTAACAGTTATTGAAAAATCATCATCGTCTCTGATTAAGTCTAACTTTAGTTGACCAAAAGCAGATAATTCTTTCAAAACTGAAGGGTCTTTGATGTCTAAACCATTAACTGCTACCAATACATCACCGGGTTGCAGACCACTTTTTTTAAAGAACTCTGATTCCTTACCAGGATAAAGTTGGTAGCCTTTGAGTGTACCGTTAGAAAAATAAGGCTGAAAGTTTATCATTTTATTAAAAGTATTTAATTCAATGCCTTTCACATCAACATTTTTATTACTTTTAGCCAAGGACTGGGTAACTTCTGGAGATAAAACAGTATCTTTATCAAATGTTACACTTTCCCTTATACCGCCCCTTGAAATAACCACTCTTTCAGGTTCAATATACTCAAGAATAATATCGTCTGCAATCACCTCATTTGTCTTATATAGCCTTTGATTCTTTGGATCAAAACCAAGAATTGCAGCATCCAATTCTCCAGAGTTAGAATACCTAATTCCATAAAGTCTTAAAGATAATGTAGTTGGAGGCGCTTCTATATCAAATGTAAGATTTACTGCCTGGTTAGCCATCCTAATAAAAGGATCTCCTGAGAGATTTATGAATATGTTTTTAGAGCTTTCGTTTTTTGAAGCACTTTCTAAGTTGAAAACTACATCATTAGTAGGAAAAATTAACTTCCAAGTTAAATTCATTATTTGGTAGGCAATAATTAATCCTAGAAATAGGGCAATATAAACAGGTAGAGTCTTTAAAAACTTGTCTGAAACAACAGAGCTAACATCTCCATTAAAGAAGTCAGAAATTTTTCTGATTTGCTCTAAAAGAAACTGCATATACTTTTACTTAATATTAAGTAGATACTATGGTAAAACTTTAGAATAAGCTAATGTTTGTGCCGGAAACTAATTCAGTTCAGGTATCAATTGAGGAATTTTATAATTATTTAAATGGGAACTATTTCTGAGGAATATTTATTAAGTTGTATCTTAATAACAGGTTTAGTAGTAGGTAGCTTTTTAAATACAATAATCTACAGGCTCCCGAGAATTAATGGTTTAACTGAACCTCACCCGAAGTTCGAGAAGTTTAACTTAATTGTTCCTAGATCACACTGTGATAATTGCAATTATCAAATACCTTATTATTTGAACATCCCCGTTTTAAGTTATATTTTGTTAAAAGGTAAATGTTCTAAATGTGGCTATAAGATTCCTTTCTTATACCCTTTAATAGAAGTCTTAACAGGACTTATTTTTGTGTGGTTATGTGTATTTATTGGCTTCTCCTTCGAACTTCTTTTCTTATTGTTGTTAGCAAGCTTGTTGATTGTTGTAGCCTTTATTGATTTTAAGTATTTTGTATTGCCAGACGAAATTACTTTTACCATCATTGTCAGCGGTTTATTTATAAATGCATGGTTTTCAATCGTGCCATTAACTGATTCTATAATGGGATGTGTTGTAGGTTATTCACTCTTCTTCCTAATAGAAAAAGGATTTTACCTATTAAAAGGTGTTGAAGGTCTGGGCAGGGGGGATGCAAAATTAATTGCAGGAATAGGTTCCTGGTTAGGCTGGTTTAACCTACCTTATATTATTCTCGTGGCCGCTATTACAGGAATAATTATTTATGGTATTTATGCCTTTCAGAACAGAGGAATATTAAATAATTTCTTAAAAACTAAAATACCTTTTGGTATTTTTATCTCCTTTGCTACTCTTACTTCTCTTCCTTTTTTGATCTAAAAGACTAGACTCTTGCAAGCAATCATAAGCTAGCCAAAAACAATTTTAAATACATAGAAGAAAACGACTGACAATCCTGCTCCTACTGGTAGAGTAATTATCCAAGATATTATTATTCTTCCAACAACTTCTGCATTAACAGAAGAAATACCTCTGGCCAATCCAACACCAAGAACAGCTCCCACTAAAGCATGAGTTGTAGAAATGGGAATCCCAGTTCCTGAAGCCAAAACAACGGTTGTCGCTGCAGCCAGAGTAGCTGCAAAACCCCTGCTTGGGGTTAATTCTGTGATATTTTTACCTACAGTTTCTATAACCCTATATCCAAGCATCATTAAACCTGCAACTATTCCCAAACCTCCTAATAACAATATCCACCAAGGCAAGGAAGACTTTGCGGTAATTTCACCTCCAGTTTGCACAATACTGACTACCGCAGCTAAAGGGCCAATGGCATTTGCCACGTCATTAGATCCATGGGCAAAGGCCATGGCACAGGCAGTAATTACCATCAACACAGCAAAGATTCTTTCAACTCCATCAAATACCCTATCACCCTTGGGTTTAGGAATATCCTTGATATTTCTAAGAAACGCAACTCCAAGAATTGCAACGGCCAATCCTACAACCAAAGAAGAAATTAAACTCTCCTGAAAAGAGAAATCTAAGCCAACATGCTTTAATCCCTTCAAGGAAGTTACCATTGCAATTATGAAACCAACTAAGAACATATAACCAGGAACATATTTCTTAGCATTAATAAAAGGATCTCCAGAATTAAGTATCAGTGCTTGTACACTTTTAAATAAAAGAAAAGAAAGGCTTCCTGCCACAAAGGGAGATACTACCCAACTTGAAGCTATAATGGTCACTACGCTCCAATTCACGGAATCGATACTTATACCTACTGCAGCAAACCCAACTATAGCACCCACAATAGAATGAGTAGTGGAAACCGGCCAACCATTATAAGAGGCGATAAATAGCCATGTTCCAGCAGCAAGTAAAG
>ENA-ORDI01000710-ORDI01000710.1-marine-metagenome-genome-assembly--contig:-NODE-710-length-21049-cov-3.631413_pt1 | contig 21049 bp, 17 predicted proteins | sample MGYA00248628_ERZ508525 | MGnify/ENA primary metagenome ERZ508525 (study PRJEB26195, sample SAMN05422138) | marine metagenome | isolation source: East of Porto Seguro, South Atlantic Ocean | place... | reverse complement strand
AAAGACCATGGCGCTTCCCGTCTTTACCATTCGCCAGCTCCTGGAAGCTGGCGTTCATTTCGGACATAACACGCGGCGCTGGAACCCGAAGATGGCGCCGTATCTTTTCGGGGTCCGGAACAAAATTCATATCATCGACCTGGAGAAGACGGTGCCGCTATTGCATCAGGCGATGGTCGCCGTCCGGGACGTCGCCGCCGCCGGTGGGCGGGTGCTGTTCGTCGGCACCAAACGCCAGGCCATGCACAAAGTCTCGGAAGCCGCCAAACGGTGCGGCCAGTATTACGTCAACCACCGTTGGCTCGGCGGCATGATGACCAACTGGCAAACGATTTTAAATTCCATCAAGCGCTTGCGGGACCTCGACGAACAGTTGGCGGGGGAAACCGTTGGCCTGACCAAAAAAGAGCTTCTTGGCCTTACCCGGGAGAGGGCCAAGCTCGAACGGGCGCTCGGCGGCATCAAGGAAATGGGTGCCTTGCCTGATATCCTGATGGTTATCGACACCAATAAGGAGGCCATTGCCGTCGCCGAGGCCAATAAGTTGAACATTCCGGTTGTCGGAATCATCGATTCCAACAGCAAATCCGAAGGAATCGACTTTCCGGTGCCGGGCAACGACGACGCCATCCGCGCCATCGACCTTTATTGCGAACTGATGGTCGGCGCCGTACTGGACGGCATCCAGCAGGAAGTGACCAGCGCCGGCAAGGATTTGGGCGAATCGCCCGAAGGCCCGGTGGAGAAACTGCCCAACGAGGTCAAACAGCCGGTAAAGCCAGAGGCCAAGTCCAAGAAACCTGAAGAGACGGCGCAGGAGAAGGCGCAAGAGAAGGGAGAACAAAAGGCCGAAGAGAAATCTCAAACAAAAGCCAAAAAGCCGGCGGCGACAAAGGACAAGCCGGCAACCAGGAAAGAACCCGTCCCGGCGAAGAAAAAAGAACCGGCAAAAACGAAAAAATCCGAACCCGAAAAAACGGCGAAAAAAGACCCCCCGGCGGCCAAGGGGGATGATGACGAAGGCGGAAAAAAGCATGACGTCGACAAGGGAAAAGAAAAAGAAAAGGACAAGAAATAATCCCGGACCCAGGACCAGGGTTTCTGGTTGATTATTTATAAAGTAATTTAGAAGCCTTACAGGCGATTATTAACTAAGAGGGTTAAGATGACGGAAATCACCGCCGCCCTGGTCAAAAAGCTGCGCGAGGAGACTGCCGCCGGGATGATGGATTGCAAGAAGGCACTCGTCGAAACCGACGGCGACCATAAGGCGGCGATTGACTGGCTTCGCACCAAGGGCCTGTCGGCGGCGGCCAAGAAGGCCGGCCGGATAGCTTCGGAAGGCCTGGTCGGGGTTTCCATCGACGGCGCCACCGGCGCTTTGGTCGAAGTCAACGCCGAAACCGATTTCGTTGCCCGCAACGATGAATTCCAGGAATTCGTCAAAACGACGGCCGGCCTGGCCCTCGAATCGGGCGGCGATCTGGACGCCCTGAAGGCCGCCGCCTACCCCGGAACCGAACGCACGGTCGAAGAACAATTGACCCATCTGATCGCCACTATCGGCGAGAACATGTCGTTGCGCCGGGTCCAGGTTATCGAGGTCAGCCAAGGGATTATCGCGTCCTATGTACACAATTCCCTATCCCCCAGGCTGGGCAGGATCGCGGTGTTGACGGCGCTGGAATCGGAAGCCGATGCGACAACGCTAGACGCCCTCGGCAAGCAGATTTCCATGCATGTGGCGGCGATCAAGCCCTTGGCCGTTTCCCGCGACGGCTTGGACCCGGCGGCGGTCGAGCGTGAACGCGAATTCCTTGCCAAACAGGCACGTGAAACCGGAAAACCCGAAGAGATCATCGAAAAGATGCTCGAGGGCCGAATGCGCAAGTATTTTGAAGAAGTCTGCCTGCTTGATCAGACCTTCGTCATCGACGGCGAAACCAAGGTCGAAAATGTCCTGCAACAGGCTTCCAAGGAATCAGGGTCGGCAATTTCCGTATCGGCGTTCGGTTTGTTCGTCCTGGGCGAGGGCATTGAAAAGAAGAAAGAAAATTTCGCCGCCGAAGTCGCCACCGCCATCGGCAAATGAAAAGGGCGGCTGGAATTGTATCCGGACCCCGCCGATGGTGGTCAATGGCGACCTAACTGACGGCCCCGTTTCACTCTTTAAGCCATTGGTATACAATGTTTAAATAGAACGGAACACGATCATGCCATCGACGCCAAAATACCGGCGCATCCTCTTGAAGCTCTCCGGAGAGGGCCTGATGGGGGACCGTCAATACGGCATCGACCCGGACACCATCGAACGGATATGCGATGAGGTCAAAGGCGTCCATGACCAAGGCGTGCAAATCTGCTTGGTCATGGGCGCCGGCAACATCTTTCGCGGCGTATCGTCGACGGCCAAGGGGATTGAACGCACCAGCGCCGATTACATGGGCATGCTGGCGACCGTGATCAACGCCTTGGCGGTGCAAAGTACCCTTGAAAACTTAGGAGTGCCAACACGGGTGCAATCGGCCATCCCCATGGCCACCGTCTGTGAGCCCTATATCCGTCGCCGCGCCGTCCGCCACATGGAAAAGGGACGAATAGTGATCTTCGCGGCGGGGACCGGCAACCCGTTCTTCACCACCGACACGGCGGCGGCGTTGCGGGCCGTGGAAATGAATTGCGATGCCCTGTTCAAGGGAACGCAAGTTGACGGGGTCTATGATTCGGATCCAAAAGAGAACAAAAAAGCCAAGCGTTTCGACAAACTGACCTATCAAGAGGTCCTGTCCCAGGATTTAAGGGTCATGGACGCCTCGGCCATCGCCCTGGCGCGTGAGAACGAGGTTCCAATCCTGGTGTTTTCCATTCACAATCCGGGAGGTTTCGCCGAGGTGGTATTCGGCGAGGGCACCTATACGATTATTAACTGACGGATATTAACTGGCGGATTACGTATCCAGGGGGTTGGGTCGTGAGTACGGACATTGAGGCCATTAAAAAGGACGTTACCCGGCGGATGGAGGGCGCGGTGGATGTGCTGATCAAGGAGTTCGGAGGTCTGCGCACCGGGCGCGCCAATATTAGCCTGTTGGAACCTTTAATGGTCGAGGCTTACGGCTCGGAAATGCCAATGAATCAAGTCGGTACCATCAGCGTGCCGGAACCGAGGATGTTGACCGTCCAGGTCTGGGACAAGGGCCTTGTGCAGGCGGTTGAAAAAGCCATCATGGATTCCGCGCTCGGCTTGAACCCATCCTCGGACGGGCAATTGGTCAGAGTTCCCATTCCAACATTGACCGAGGAACGCCGCGTTGAACTGGCCAAAGTCGCCGCCAAATACGCCGAAGATGCCCGTGTCGCGGTTCGAAACGTCCGCCGCCATACCATGGGCGACCTGAAAAATTCCGAAAAAGACGGCGACCTTTCCAAGGATGAACACCACGATTACGCCAACGAAATTCAGGAACTGACTGATCGATACGTCAGCAAGATCGATGAAGCGTTGGCCAACAAGGAACAGGAAATAACACAGGTTTAGTGGCATGAAAGCCGCCCCACTGCAAAAAGATACAGCGCCACCGCCTCCGGTCCATGTCGCCATCATCATGGACGGCAACGGACGTTGGGCGGAAGCCCAGGGCCTGCCCCGCACCGTCGGCCATCAACGAGGGGCCGTGGCGGTCAAGAACACCGTCAAGGCAGCGACGGCCATGGGGGTGTCCTATCTGACTCTGTTCGGGTTTTCTTCCGAAAACTGGAAACGTCCGGCGAGCGAAATCAAGGACCTCATGGGGCTGTTGAGGTTTTATCTCAAGAAGGAAATCCAGGAACTCAATGAAGAGGGCATTCGATTCAGGATGATCGGAGAGCGCGAACGTCTGGATCCGGACATCCAGTCGTTGATCGGAAACGCCGAAAAGCTGACCGGGGGTAATTCGCGCCTCACGTTGACCATTGCGCTGAGCTACGGCGGGCGGGCCGAGATCACCCAAGCCGCACGCCGGGTCGCCGAAGATGTCGCGGCGGAACGCCTGAACATCAATGACATCGACGAAACCGAATTTGCCGAACGTTTGTTTACCGCCGATATGCCTGATCCGGACCTTCTCATTCGGACAAGCGGCGAAGAAAGGATCAGTAATTTCCTTCTTTGGCAACTGGCTTATGCCGAATTGATTTTTATCGACACCCTGTGGCCCGAATTTTCCGGTCAAGACTTCGAAAACGCCCTGAAGGAATATCGCAACCGTGAACGCCGATATGGCGCTACAGGCGGGTGACCCCACCCATTCGGGCTTGGCGGCGCGCACCGTCTCGGCCGTGGTTCTGGCGCCGGGGGTTCTTGCGGCGGTTTATTTTGGAACCCCATTTTATGAATTCGTCGTCGGCTTGATGGCGCTTATCCTGGCCTGGGAATGGAACCGTCTTTGCGCCGGTCGGGTATTGTGGCTTTTGGGCGGGCTTTTTTACATTATCGTGCCTTGCGGCGCCCTTATACACCTGCGATCAGACCCCGCGGCCGGCATGGAAACCCTATTATGGTTGTTGGCGGTGGTTTGGGCGACCGATACGGCGAGCTATGGTGCCGGCCGGCTGATCGGCGGGGCAAAATTGTCTCCCGTCATCAGCCCCAACAAAACCTGGTCGGGCCTGCTCGGCGGATTGGGGTCGGCCGGCATCGTCGGTGCACTGACGGCAGTGATCTTGGAAAAGGATGGTGTTATGGTCTTGGCCATGTTGAGCGCCGCCATAGGCTTGATATCGCAGGCCGGTGACTTAGTTGAATCTTGGATCAAAAGACATTTTAGGGTAAAGGATACCAGCGCCATCATTCCCGGGCATGGCGGTTTGTTCGACCGCGTTGATGGCCTGTTGGCCGCGGCGGTTGCTGTCGCGGTGATTGGCGGGTTGGGTAAAGGCGGCATTTTGACATAGATTGGGTAAAGGCGGTATTTTGACATAGATATGATCCCTTCGAAAACGGCACCTGAAGCGGATAACAGCCCCCGAAGCGTGACCATACTTGGGTCCACGGGTTCGGTCGGCTCAAACACGCTCGAACTCATTGAAAATAACCCCGACGCTTTTGTCGTCGAGGCGCTGACGGCGAACCGCAATGTCAAGCTTTTGGCCGAACAGGCCCTGCGACTAAAGCCACAAACGGCGGTTCTTGCCGATCCGGAGGGCTATGGCGAGCTGAAGGATGCCTTGGCCGGAAGCGACGTCACCGTTGCCGCCGGCCCGGAAGCGGTCATCGAAGCCGCCGCCCGCCCGGCCAGTTGGGTTATGGCCTCGATCGTCGGCGCGGCGGGCTTGAAACCGACGCTGACTGCCGTCCGCCGGGGCGCCACGGTCGGACTGGCCAACAAGGAATGCCTGGTATCCGCCGGCGACGTGTTCGTCAGAGAGGTCAATTCCAACGGCGCCACCCTGTTGCCGGTGGATTCAGAACACAGCGCCATTTTTCAGGTTTTTGATTTCGACAATGCCGATAGGGTGCAGCGGATTATCTTGACCGCGTCGGGAGGACCGTTCCGGGAATTTTCATTGAAGGAAATGGCCGACGTCACCCCGGAACAGGCCGTGGACCATCCAAATTGGGACATGGGGGCCAAGATTTCCGTTGATTCCGCGACCATGATGAACAAGGGCCTGGAGCTAATCGAGGCCTTTCATTTTTTCCCCGTTCCCGAGGACCGGATCGAGATTCTGGTGCATCCGCAATCGGTCATTCACTCCATGGTCGATTATGTCGACGGATCGGTTCTGGCGCAGCTCGGCACTCCCGACATGCGCACGCCCATCGCCTATGCCTTGGCCTGGCCTAAGAGGATGGCGGCGCCTTCTCCCAGGCTGAATCTTGAGGAAATTGCCACCCTGACCTTCGAGGCGCCCGATACCGAACGGTTTCCCGCCCTTCGCCTGGCCCGCCAAGCCCTTAAGGCGGGGGGGTCTACGCCAACGGTATTGAACGCAGCCAACGAAGTGGCGGTGCATCATTTTCTTGAACGCAGGATCGGTTTTCTTGACATTTCGCGGGTTGTGGAAGAAACCCTGGGCACGGTTCCCGGCGGTAAACTCAGCAACCTGGATGACGTCGCCAACGCCGACACGGAGGGACGTCGCGTCGCTGAAGAAATTGTTGCCAGGATTTGCGGCTAAAAAAAAGCCACAAACCACCGGGAAAATGAAAAATTAATCACGGTCTAGTAGATAGAATCTCATGAACATCATTGATATGGCCTTGAATTGGGGCTTTCCCTTCCTTGTCGCGCTTACGATTTTGGTTTTCTTCCATGAGCTTGGGCATTTCTGGGTCGCCCGGCTGGCCAAGGTGCGGGTTGAAGTTTTTTCCGTCGGTTTCGGGGCCGAATTGTTCGGATGGAACGATAAAGCGGGCACCCGCTGGAAAATCGGCGTTATCCCCCTTGGCGGCTACGTCAAGATGTTCGGACAATCGGACCTTCCCGGTGACGAAGATGAGGATCAGCCGCCCCTGACGGATAAGGAAAAAGCGGTATCCTTTCAACACAAAACCCTGGCCCAGCGAACGGCGATCGTTGCCGCGGGCCCGATCGCCAATTTTCTTCTGTCGGTGGTACTTATAGCTGGCCTGATGGCGACGTTCGGCGCGGCGCGGCCCTATGCGGGGGTGGGGGAAATAATGCCCGGATCAGCCGCCGCCGAGGCCGGGTTCGAAGCCGGCGACCGCATCGTCAGCATCGACGGCGAGGCGGTGGAATGGTTTTCCGATCTTGTCCGGATTGTCAGCGTCCAGCCTGAAATGCTGTTGAAAATCAAGGTCCGACGCGGCGATGATGAATTTGTTTTGACGGCAACCCCCAAAAGGCACCAACAGCTTGGCGCTGAAGGAAAGACCGTTGAAATCGGCCTTCTTGGCGTTCGCTACGACCCCCAACAGATGCATTACGAGCGCCAAAACCCTCTGATGGCGGTTTGGTTGGGCATCCAACAGACCGCTTCCCTGACTGAAAAAACCCTTTCTTTTTTGGGCCAGGTGATTTCCGGACGCCAAGGTACCGAAGGCATCGGAGGCCCCCTCAGAATTGTACAATATGCAGGGATTACATTTCAAAGCGGAATTGAAAACTTCATTCTTTTTCTGGCCGTTTTGTCGATCAATCTGGGTCTTATCAACCTATTTCCCATACCCATCTTGGACGGCGGGCACCTGCTTTTCTTTGCTGTCGAAGCCATCCGGGGGCGACCCCTGGGACCGCAGGCCCAAGAATACGGTTTCCGTTTTGGGCTGATTCTGGTATTGATTCTAATGGTTTTTGTTACCTGGAACGATTTGGTTCAATTAAGGGTCTTCGAGTTTATTAAAGAACTCGTCACATAATTTTGAAAAACCCGGGGAATTACTTGAGGCGCTTGCACCGCTTCATAGCTGTTGTTTTCCTTATCGTGGCTTATGGACTTTTGCCTTTATCGGCAATGGCCGGGCCGGGCCACAATTCCCTTGAACTCGCGCAGAATGTCGGCACCATCCAGGATATTATCATCGAGGGAACGCAGCGGATCGAGCCCGATACGGTCAAATCCTATTTGCTTATTCAGGAAGGGGACTCGTTTGATCCGGCGCGCATCGACCGTTCCCTGAAAAGCCTGTTCGCCACCGGTCTTTTTGCCGATGTCACCCTTCGCCAACAAGGTGACACGCTAGTGGTCAACGTTGTCGAAAATCCCGTCATTAACCGCATTGCCTTTGAAGGCAACGTTAAATTGGAAACCTCCGAACTGGAAACCGAGGTCTCCTTTCGGCCACGGGTGATCTATACCCGAACAAAGGTCCAAAACGACGTTAAGCGCATTTTGAATATTTATCGCCGTAGCGGCCGTTTCGCCGCCACCGTTGAACCGAAAGTCATTCAACTTCCACAGAACCGGGTCGATCTTGTTTTTGAGATCAATGAGGGCGATCTAACGGCAATCCGCTCCATTCGCTTCGTCGGTAACCGGAAGTTCAGTGACGGCCGTTTGCGCAGCGTCATTCAGACCAAAGAAACCATATGGTGGCGGTTTTTTTCCAGCGATGACAAATATGATCCGGATCGCCTGACTTTCGACCGGGAATTATTGCGACGGTTCTATCTAACCGATGGCTTTGCTGATTTTCGCGTTATTTCCGCCGTTGCCGAGTTGACCCCGGACCGCAAGGACTTTTTCATTACTTTTACCGTCGATGAAGGGGCGCGATACCGTTTCGGCATAGTCGAAATCGACAACCGTCTGCGCGACCTGAAGGTTGAGGACATCGCCGAGGCCGTCGAATTTGAAGAAGGCGACTGGTATGACATCAAAATGGTCAACAAAACCATTACCGACCTGACCAATAAGGTCGGTGAATTGGGCATCGCCTTTGTTGACGTGCGCCCGAGAATCAACCGTAACCGTGAAAACCAGACCATCGACATTGTTTTCGAAGTCAACGAAGGCCCGCGGGTGTTCGTTGAGCGGATTGAAATTGTCGGCAACGTTCGCACCCAGGACAAAGTGATCCGCCGCGAATTCCGGCTCGTCGAAGGCGATGCCTTTAATTCGGCCAGGCTCCGCCGCTCCCGCCAACGCATCCAGAATCTCGGGTTCTTTGAATCCGTATCGGTCGAACGGCTGCCGGGCAGTTCCCCGGACAAATCCGTCGTTAAAGTGAATGTCGAGGAACAATCCACCGGTACACTGAGTTTCGGCGCCGGATATTCTTCGACCAACGGTATTCTCGGCGATATCAGCATCACCGAAAGTAACTTCCTCGGCAAGGGCCAGGAGGTGGCTCTCTCGTTGACCGTCGCGGCGCTTAAAAGCGAGGTCGATTTTTCCTTTACCGAACCCTATTTCATGGGCCGTGAAATTCGCGCCGGATTTGACCTTTTTCGGGTCAGCCAGGATCTCCAGGATTCCAGCTCCTTTGACACGGATAGAACAGGATTCGGCCTGAGGGGAGGGTATTTAATCACCGAAAGCCTCAGACAGGATTGGAGGTATGGGTTCCGGGTGTCGAAGGTTTCCGATGTCGGCTCTGCCGCCTCGCAGTTAATCCGCAATGAAATCGGCACGGAAACGACCTCGGAAATTTCCCATATCCTGACCTACGACAAGCGCGACAGCCCCCTGCTCCCCACGGAGGGTTATGTAATCCGATTTAGAAACGATCTTGCCGGCCTGGGCGGAAGCGTTAGACACTTCAGAAACAAGTTCACCACGGTAAAATTCTTCCCCCTTGCCGATCAATGGGTTCTGTCCCTGTCCGGCAACGCCGGTTATATCATCGGCCTGGGAGAAGACGTTGACCTGTTGGAACGTTTCTATGTCGGTGGCGACAACCTTCGGGGGTTTGCCTCACGGGGGATCGGGCCGAGGGATTCAATAACCAAGGATTCACTGGGCGGGGAGTGGATGTATACAGGCTCGCTGCAAATATCCTTCCCGCTTGGATTGCCGGAGGAATTGGGTATCGGCGCCAGGGCGTTTACGGACATCGGAAGCAACGGCAAAATTAAGCCGACGGCATCCTTCGTCCAGGATGAAGGCTCCCTACGGGTAGCCGTTGGAACAGGCCTTACCTGGCAGTCGCCGTTTGGCCCCGTCGGCGTCGACGGCGCCGTCCCCCTCGTTAAGGAAGACTTTGACATCACCGAGAATTTTCGCATCAATTTCGGCACCCGGTTTTAGGAGATTTCCTTGTCCCAATTTTGCAGAATAACCCTCACCGCGCTTCTAGGATTATGGGCGCTGACGTTACCCGCCCTGGCGCAGCAAGCACCGCCTGCAAAGGGTGAAGGCGAAAAAAAACTCCAGAAGGGAGAAATCGTCGAAGTCCAAATTCCCGTTGCCATCATTGACGTGCAGGTAATCCTTGTCGACGCCAAGGCGGTAAAGAATATCCGGGAACAAATCACCAAATTCGGCACCCAATTCGAGGAAGAAATCGAAAAGGAACGTAACAAAATTCGCACCGCGAACCAGGAACTGGCCCGCCAGAGGACCATTCTGTCGCCCGAGGCTTTTGCCGAAAAACGCCGGAAATTCGAACAAAGGGTTGTCGAGGTCCAGCGTTTGGTCCAACAACGCCAAAGGGAATTGGACAAATCGCGCAACGAGGCGATGATCGTCCTCAACAAGGCCTATACCGAGATCGTTTGGAAAATCGCCAAAGAGCTTAATCTTGCCGTAATCCTGCGCAAAAATCAGACCGCTTATGCCGTCCCTTCCTTGGACATTACGAGGAAAGTTCTTACCCGTTTGGATGAGAAATTACCGACGGTGAAAGTTTCCAAACCTGGAAAATAAACCATGGCGGATCCCCGCTTTTATACCGCTGCCGGGCCATTTACCTTAAATGAACTGGCGGCGGTTTCAGGGGCAAGCATCGGAGAAGGCGCCAATTCTGAAGCCCGGTTCATAGACGTTCAGCCCCTTTTCTTGGCCGGACCGGATCATGTCAGCTTTCTCGACAACCAGCGCTATGTCGAAAGCTTTACCAAAAGCGGCGCCGGGGCTTGCTTGGTTCATCCGGATCATGCCTCGAAAGCGCCAAAGGACATGGCCTTGTTGCTAACCGAAGAACCCTATCACGCCTACGCCCGTGTCGCCGGTTTCTTTTATCCCTCGGCAGCGTTGGTGAATTTCGCCGAACGCTCGTCCCCCATCGACGAAACGGCGAAGCTGGGAGAAGGGACCACCGTCGCTCCCGGCGTCGTCATCGGCCCCGGGGCGGAGATAGGGCGCAACTGTCATATCGGCGCCAACGCGACCATCGGCCATGGCGTCGTCATCGGAAATGACTGCGTGATCGGGGCCAACGCGAGCCTGGCTTATTGCCTGATCGGCCATCGGGTCACCATCCTGGCCGGGGTCCGCGTCGGCGAAGACGGATACGGCTTCGCTCCCGGGTCTAAGGAACATCTCAGGGTGCCTCAATTAGGGCGGGTCCTGATCGGCGACGACGTCGACATCGGCGCCAACACAACTATCGACCGCGGCAGCAACCCCGATACGGTCATCGGCGAGGAAACAAAAATTGATAACCTTGTGCAGATTGCTCATAACGTGAAATTAGGGAAAAACTGTTTGGTGGTCAGCCAGGTCGGCATTTCCGGTAGCACGGAAATAGGCGATTTCGTTATGTTGGGAGGTCAGGCCGGACTGGCCGGTCATTTAAAGATAGGAGACGGCGCCCGAATTTCCGCCAAAGCCGGCGTCATAGGCGATATCGAGGCCGGTGCCACCGTCGGCGGGTACCCGGCCCTGCCGATGCGCGAATGGCTGCGCGGGGTGGCGGTGATGCGGAAAATGGGCAACAAAGCGAAAAAAACATGAACGACGAACCCAAAACCGGCAACACGACATACGACCTCGAGCAAATCATGGACATGATCCCCCACCGGAATCCATTCTTGATGATCGACCGGGTCATCGACGTCATTCCCGACGTCAGAGCCGTCGGCATCAAGACCCTGACCGGGGACGAACCGTATTTCAAAGGCCATTTCCCCGGCCACTCCATCATGCCCGGAGTCCTGATCATCGAAGCCATGGCTCAGACCTCGGCGGTTTTAGTTATAGCCTCGATGGGCAAGCAGCCGGGAAGCGTGGTTTATTTCATGTCCATTGAAAAGGCCCGCTTCCGCAAGCCCGCCTTCCCCGATGACCGTCTATGCCTGCATATTGATAAACAGCAGCGCCGGGGTAAAATATGGAAATTCAAGGGCGAAGCCCGGGTCGATGACAACCTAGTCGCGGAAGCCGTCTTTTCCGCCATGATAGTGGAACCGAAATGACCGATATTCACCAAACCGCCATCGTCGACGAAAACGCCAAAATCGGCAAAAACGTTTCCATCGGCCCTTATTCCGCAATAGGCCCCGAGGTCGAACTCGGCGACGGCATCGAGTTGATCTCCCATGTCGTGATCAGCGGCCGCACCACCATCGGTGCCAACACCCGGGTATTTCCCTTTGCCTCCATCGGCCACCAGCCCCAGGACCAGAAATACAACGGCGAGGCGTCGAGCCTGGAAATCGGCTGCAACAACGTTATTCGGGAATACGTGACCATGAACCCGGGCACCGAAGGGGGCGGCATGGTGACCCGCATCGGCAACAACTGTCTGTTCATGGTCGGCGCCCATGTCGCCCATGACTGCCAGATCGGCGATCACATCATCATGGTCAACAACGCCACCCTGGGGGGCCACGTCACGGTCGAGGAATGGGCCGTCATCGGCGGGCTGTCGGCGGTCCATCAATTCGTCAGGATCGGTAAGCACGCCATGATCGGCGGCAAAACCGGCGTCGCCGACGACGTCATTCCCTATGGGTCCGTCATCGGCAACCGGGCGCGCCTGTCGGGGCTTAACATTATCGGCCTCAAGCGCCGCGATTTTTCGCGCGACGATATCCACAACCTCAGAAAGGCCTACCGGCTGATTTTCGCCGAGGAAGGCACGATGAGCGAAAGGCTTCAGGACGTGGCCGAGATTTTTTCGGATAACCAGGCGGTGATGGAAATCGTCAATTTCATCCAGGCCGATTCCTCGCGGGCCATCTGTCAGCCAAAAATGGAAGATGCCGCCTAAACTCGGCATCCTTGCAGGCAGCGGCCCATTGCCGGCCCGGGTTGTTCAAGCCTGCCGCGAAAGCGGCCGGGAATATTTCGTCGTTGCCTTCGAGGACCAGGCTGACAAAGGGGCCTTTGACGATGATCCGCATGTCTTGGTCAGGCTAGGGGCGGTCGGCAAGGCCATCGAACATCTGCGCGATGCCGGTTGCCAGGAATTGGTCATGGCCGGCGTCGTCCACCGGCCGTCCTTCGCCACGCTCAGGCCCGATAGGTGGCTGACCGGATTTTTTGCTAAATCGGGAGCTCAAGGCCTGGGCGACGGCAGCCTCTTGAAAACCCTGATCCAGACCCTGGAAGACAGCGAGGGATTCCTGATCGTCGGCGCAGATTCCTTGCTTCCGGACCTGCTTGCGGAAAAAGCCGTCTACGGCAGCGTTAAGCCGGACCGCCAAGCCGAAGACGATATCCAATGCGGCCTTGAAGCGGCCCGCGATATCGGGCGGCGCGACATCGCCCAAGGGGCGGTCGCCCAATTGGGGCAAGTCCTGGCGGTGGAAGACGAAAACGGGACGGACGCCTTGTTGAGCGAAGTCCGGAAATTGCGCCTCGACGGCCCCGGCGGCGTCCTCGTCAAGGTCAAGAAACCGGACCAGGAATACCGCGTCGACCTTCCGACCATCGGCACCGCCACCATCGAGGCCGCGTCACGGGCCGGTCTGCGTGGCATCGCGGTCGAGGCCGGCGGCGCCCTTATCATTGACCGCCAGGCGGTGATCGAGGCCGCCGACGAGGCTGGGATTTTCGTCATCGGCATCGATGCCGAAAGTCACGCCGAACTTGCTCATGGGGTCGCCGCGGGGGAAACCGCCGCGGACCCTCATCCGCTGATCTTTCTGGTCGCCGGCGAACCGTCGGGCGACGTGCTTGGGGCCCGGCTCATGGCGTCGCTTAAAAAGCAAACCAAGGACCGCGTTTCCTTCGCCGGTATCGGCGGCGCAAGGATGGAAGAACAGGGCATGAAAAGCCAATTTCCGATGACCGAGTTGTCGGTCATGGGGGCGGCGGAGGTTTTGCCGAGAATTCCCAGAATTCTCACCCGAATCGTCGAAACCGCCGCCGCCGCCCAACGCCTGCGGCCGGCGGCGGTGGTGACAATCGATTCCCCGGATTTCAACTTTCGCGTCGCCAAACGGCTCAAGGGCAAGGGAATTCCTCTGATCCATTATGTCGCGCCTTCGGTCTGGGCCTGGCGGCCGGGCCGGGCGGCGAAGATCGCCGGCCTCCTGGACCACCTGTTGGCCCTGTTGCCGTTCGAGCCCCCCTATTTCGAAAGCCATTCCCTTGCCACCACCTTCGTCGGCCATCCGATACTGGAGAGTGGGGCCGACAAGGGGGACGGGAACGCTTTCCGCGACCGCCACGGCATTGCCGCTGATGAAACGTTGATCGCGGTTCTTCCCGGCAGCCGCATGGGCGAGGTTTCCCGCCTGCAAGGAATATTCGGCCAGGCCCTGTTCGGGCTTTCGAAGAAGCACCCCAATTTGCGGGCCGTGGTGCCGACCACGGGCGCCGTCGCCGGAACCGTCCGCCAGGCGGCGGCCGGATGGCCGGTCCAGACCCTTGTCGTCGAGGGCGACACCGAAAAGTATGACGCTTTCGCCGCCGCCGACGTGGCCCTTGCCGCATCGGGAACGGTGGCCCTGGAACTGGCGATGGCGGGGACGCCGGCGGTTATCGCTTACAGGATCAACCCGCTGTCCGCCCTGATCGCCAGGCGGCTGTTAAAGGTGCGTTTCGTCCATCTGGTCAATTTGATTCTGGATCGCGAGGCGGTCCCGGAGTTCCTGCAGGAGGCCTGCCGGGCCGATTTTCTGGCCCCCGCCCTCGAAGACCTGCTGAGGGATGAGGATCGGCGTCAAAGCCAGGTTTCGGCTTATAAGGAAGCCATCGACAAACTTAGCCACAGAGGAGCCTCGCCGGCCGACCGGGCGGCGAAAACGGTGTTGGACGTTATCGCCCGGTCACGATCTGAAGGTTGATGGCCGTGGTTTGAAGCGCCGTTACTTGCGCATGTGCAGGGGCGTGTACTTCCGTTCCGTGGCCCCCATGAACAACTGCCTGGGCCGGCCGATCTTCTGGGTCGGGTCCTCGATCATCTCGTTCCACTGGGCGACCCAGCCGACGGTCCGGGCGACCACGAACAGCACCGTGAATAGGCTGGTCGGGATGCCCATCGCCTTGAAGATGATCCCCGAATAGAAATCGACGTTGGGATAAAGCCTCTTGGAGACGAAGTATTCGTCTTCCAACGCAATCCGCTCCAGTTCGACGGCGATGTCGAGAAGCGGTACATCCTCGATTCCAAGCTCGTCGAGGACTTCGTGGCAGGTTTTTTCAAGAACCCGCGCCCGGGGGTCGAAGTTCTTATAGACCCGGTGGCCGAACCCCATCAGCCGGAAAGGATCTTTCTTGTCCTTGGCCCGCTTGATGAATTCAGGAATGTTCTTCTTGTCGCCGATCTCGGTCAGCATGTTGAGAACGGCTTCGTTGGCGCCGCCGTGGGCCGGCCCCCAAAGCGACGCGATGCCGGCGGCGATGCAGGCGAACGGGTTGGCGCCGCTGGAACCGGCCAGGCGGACGGTCGACGTGGAGGCATTCTGTTCATGGTCGGCATGGAGAATGAGGATGCGGTCCAGGGCCTTGGCCAGCACGGGATTGACCTTGAAATCCTCGCACGGGTTTCCGAACATCATGTAAAGTAAGTTTTCGGCGTAATTGAGATCGTTCCTCGGATACATGAACGGCTGGCCGATGGAAAACTTGTAGGCCATGGCGGCGATGGTCGGCATCTTGGCGATCATCCGATAGGACGCCACCATGCGGTGGTGCGGATCGGCGATGTCTGTGCTGTCGTGATAAAAGGCCGAAAGCGCCCCGGTAACACCGCACATCACCGCCATCGGATGGGTGTCGCGGCGGAATCCCCGGAAAAAGTAAATCAGCTGTTCGTGCAGCATCGTGTGATAGGTGATGCTTTTCTCGAATTTTTTCTTTTGCTCCGGAGTCGGCAGCTCGCCGTAGAGCAACAGATAGCAGACTTCCATGAAGTCGGACTGTTCCGCCAGCACGTCGATGGGATAACCCCGATAAAGCAGGATCCCTTTTTCGCCATCGATGAAGGTGATTTTCGATTCACAGCTCCCCGTCGACGTAAAACCGGGGTCATAGGTGAAACAGTTGGTTTCCGCGTACAGCTTCCGGACGTCGATGACGTCGGGACCGAGGGTGCCTTTCAAAATCGGCAATTCATAGGATTTTCCCGACCGGTTGTCGGTTAGCGTAAACGTCTCGGTGGATACTTTTGCCGATTTATCTTTCATCGCTGCCTTCTCCTCGCATTGGGCGGCGTCATGGCAACCCAAACGGTCGCAGGCCGCCGATTTCCGGTCCTTTTTTTCAGACGATGATTATAGCTTATTTTTTCCCGATAGGGCGTCATCAAGGCGGCCCAGGGTTTCATCACGGCCCAAAATTTCCATTACCTCGAAGATTCCCGGCGAAACCGTGCGCCCGGTCAACACCGCCCGAAGGGGCTGTGCGGCTTTGCCGAACTTGATTCCAGCGTTTTCGGCGTAGTCGCGGGTTGCCTTTTCAAGGCCTTCCAGGTTCCATTCACCCAAGGAATCAAGCCGGGGCCGCAAAAGCCCTAAATGTTGCTTTCCATCGTCCTGTAAAAGCCTTGCAGCCTTTTCATCAAGGGCCAAGGGGCGGGTTCTGGCATAAATCTCGGCGTTTTCGGAAAGCTCAACCAGGGTCTTGGCCCGTTCCTTGAGCCCCGACATGCCCTTTTCCAGCCGCCCGGCGGTATCACCGGCCAAATTACCATTTAAGGATTCCGTCAACGATGGCATGATCAGGTCAATCAGCTTCACGTCCTCGGCCTGGCGAATGTAATGACCGTTGAGGCTGGTCAACTTATCGGCATCGAAGCGGGCGGCGGCGCGGCCGATGGCCTGCAGCCCGAACCATTCAATGGCTTGATCGCGCGAGATGATTTCGTCGTCGCCATGGCTCCATCCCAGCCGCAGCAGATAATTGCACAGGGCGTCGGGCAGAAACCCCTGAGCCCGGTAGGCATCGACGCCCAAGTCGCCGTGGCGCTTCGACAGTTTGGCGCCGTCCTGTCCATGGATCAGGGGGATATGGGCGAAGGTGGGCAGGGGCCAACCGAGGATCCGGAACAACTGGGCCTGGCGGAAGGCGTTGGTCAGGTGGTCGTCGCCGCGGATGACATGGGTCACCCCCATGTCGTGGTCGTCGACGACCACCGCCAGCATATAGGTCGGCGTGCCGTCGGCGCGCAGCAGGACCATGTCGTCCAACTGGTCGTTGGCCACCGTCACCGGGCCTTGGACCAGGTCCTCGATCACGGTTTCACCGTCGGTGGGCATCTTCAGGCGGACGGTAGGCTCGGCGCCCTCGGGGGCTTCGGCCGGGTCGCGGTCCCGCCAGCGGCCATCATAGAGCTTCGAGCGGCCTTCCTGGCGGGCGGCCTGGCGCATTTCCCGGAGCTCCTCGAGCGTGCTGAAACACTTGTAGGCCTTGTCTTCGGCCAGCAATTGCCGCGCCACCTCGGCGTGACGCTGGGCGTGGGAAAACTGCGAAACCGCGTCGCCGTCCCAATCCAGCCCCAGCCACTTAAGACCGTCATCAATGGCATTGACGGCCTGTTCGGTGGAACGCTTGCGGTCCGTATCCTCGATGCGCAGCAAAAATCTGCCGCCGGAACCGTATTCGGCATGGTGCTTGGCGAACAGCCAGTTATACAATGCGGTACGCGCACCTCCGATATGAAGAAAACCACTGGGCGAGGGTGCGAAACGGGTAACGACGGTCATGTTGATAGGATCGGCGTGCTCTTAAAAGATCAAGGGGTGACAACGGGAGAGAATTACCACATCTCCTGGGCCGTTGCAGCATATCCCTGATGTTTCGGTCTATGGGATGAAGTTAAGGCACATCATCGTCATTCTTTCGGCCACCGGCCTTGGCGCCTGTTCCTGGCCGTCGCTGCCTTCGATTCCATTCGCCAAGAAACCAACCGACGAACGACCCGCCATCAGTTGCGACGCCGCCACCCGGCTGAATTTACAGGCCCTGGACTGGGCCAACGCCAAACGCCTCGACATCCATATCCGCCAGGCCCGTTTCAGGCCGGGGACCCTGGTCATGAAGGTGAATTCCCCGACCGTGCTTCACCTGTTCAACGGCGACAGGGAAGTGGACCACCACCAACAAGCGGCTTAACATCAAACCAAGATTGAGCCGGATCTTCCGTTACAAAACGACCTCAGATGTCCTAAATATTTTGATGACGGACACTATCGCCTGATTTTTCACGCCAACATGTTCCCCTTGGCTAATATTCCAACACCGCTAAGAATTAGGAGACCTTCTGCAGATGAACTTGGACAACACAGTTGACCTTCTTTGGATCCTGATCTGCGCTATTCTCGTATTTTTGATGCAGGCTGGGTTTATGTGCCTCGAAGCGGGCTGCACTCGAAATAAGAACAATATTAATACTGCTTTAAAAAATATATGTGACTTCGGAATCTGCATGCTTGCATTCTGGGCATGCGGTTACGGATTAATGTTTGGTAATTCGTTATCAGGTTTCGTGGGGACCTCAGATTTTTTATTTTTATCGAAAAGCCCGCAAGCAGGTGCATGGTTTATTTTTCAGGCAGGGTTTTGTGGCGCTGCCATAACCATCGTTTCCGGCGCAGTTGCAGAACGACTAAAGTTTTCCATGTATCTCGTTATTTCCGCAGTCGGAGCCATTTTCCTATACCCACTGGTGGGACATTGGATCTGGAACGACAGCGGCTGGCTATCTCAATTGGGATTTATCGATTTTGCTGGATCAACAGCAGTACATAGTCTTGGGGGCGCGATTGCGTTAGCCGGGGTCATTATACTTGGACCACGAACGGGACGCTTTCGCGAAGATGGAAGTATCCGAGAATTTAATGGCAGCAACGTCCCCTTATCCCTCCTCGGCACCCTTCTATTATTCATTGGATGGTTTGGATTTAATGGTGGCAGCGACGGGGCGTTTAATGAAAATGTAACTTTGATATTGATCAATACGCTACTGGGCGGCGCGTCCGGTTTAGTCGCTACTATCGCCATTTGTTATGTTATTTACCGACGCCCATATGTGTTGAAAATCATGAATGGTCTTTTAGGTGGGTTGGTCTCAGTGACCGCTAACTGCAATGCGGTTACACCTTTTGAGGCGGTCATCATCGGAAGCATGGGAGGCATCGCAGTTTTATTTGCCGAACAACTTCTGGAGCGTTTCTATCTCGATGATGCAGTCGGCGCCATCCCGGTGCATCTAGGGGCCGGAATTTGGGGAACATTGGCAGTAGGAATTTTTGGTGATCCCAACATACTCGACACGGGTTTAAGCGGGGATCAACAAATCGGCATCCAAGTGATAGGTATTCTGATTTGTTTCTCATTTGTCTTTTTTTCTTCCTTTATTTTGATCTTTCTTGCAAATAGAGTTTGGGGAATTCGAGTGAGCCTTGCAGCTGAAGAGGCAGGACTAAACGTCGCTGAACATCGTGCGAACGACGACGTGGAAGAGCTACTTCAGATCATGCAGGAGCAGGCTACCTCACCCGACCTATCACTCCGTGCCTCTCAGGAACCTTTTACGCAAGCAGGCCAGATTGGCTTTCATTACAACAACCTTGTCTGGAGCCTCGAAAAAGCCGCCAGTGAGACCGAAGGTATACTTAAACGGGTTCTCCCTGATGGTGTAGCAAAACGCCTTAAACAGGGCCTTGAAATCCATGATACGTACGAAGAAGTTTCAGTAATATTTATTGATCTCGTTGGATTCACTAACCTCGCCAATACACTGGTAGCCAGGAGAGTGGTATCATTACTAAACGACATATTTGGTCGCTTCGATAAACAGGCTGCCATGTTCCAGGTTGAGAAGATTAAAACTATCGGTGACAGTTATATGGCTGTTTCCGGGCTCCTTGATTTGACCCCCGACCATGCCGAGAGAGCGGTTCGAATGGCCCTGGCAACTATAGTGGAAATTAGGCGATTTAATGTCGAAAAAAAGTTCGACCTGAATGCTCGTGTCGGCATTAACAGCGGACCGGTAATAGGAGGTATAATCGGTGAATCCCGTTTCATGTATGACATGTGGGGAGACACGGTAAACGTAGCAAGCAGGATGGAGTCAGAAGGAATAACAGGAAAAATTCAACTGTCTGAGGCCACTTACGATTTAGTTAAACTTATCCCGGACCTGAAGTTTACCTCACGGGGCGAAGTAGAGATTAAAGGCAAAGGAAACATGAAAACCTGGCTAGTGGAACCAGATACTACTGCAATGAATTAGGTCATCTTCAGTAAGTTATTTCTAGCATCCGTTCCGAATCTCAGCCTCTCAGATATGGTCAGTGAGCCATGGCGGCGGCGTGATCCTCCCGCAGTATCGAGTTCTTTCATACGTTTTTCGACGGATGATGTGGTTTTGCCGATCTTTGTGAACCCTGGCATGGCTTCGTTCATGAGGATATAGATTACGCCCTCGGTAATTGTTGTCTCCTCAACCTGGCGGCGGCGGTTCCGTTGGTGGCGGTTGCGGCGGTTTTTCAGGGACAGGAATTGGAGGAACGCCGGGTATTGGTTCCGGGGGTGGTTCTGCTGGTGGCTTGGGTATTTGAGCTTGGATCATCACGCTTCATTAATACCACAGATCGGTCCGTAACACCGTGATGCGGTGCAGGCAGGGGAGGCGCAATTGGTTGCCGGCGGCTGAATCAGCTATGGTCCCAGAAAATCAGGAGGCTGCGATACGCGAAAAGCACAACAGAATTATCCTCGGCAACGGCGTGCGATGATGAGCGTTGCTGGCGACCTTGCCACTGCACTTTGGAGTGCCCGCACCGAGGGTGGCGTAATCCCGCGCGAGGCGGCCGAGGGGACGGTCTCCGTCGACGCGGCCTACGGCGTCCAGCGCGAGATCACATCGTTGGCGGCACAGACGCGTGTCGGCTGGAAGGTGGGCGCAACCAGTACCGCAGCGCAGCGGTTGTTGGGCACCGACGTGCCGGCAACGGCGCCGATGTTCGCGAACCACTGCTTCGAGAGCCCGTTCGAAGTTGCCGTATTCGCGGATCAGGACGCGAGCATCGAAAGCGAATTTGCCTTCCGCTTCGCCCGTGATTTGCCGCCGCGGAAGACATCATACGGCCGCGACGAGGTGCTGAACGCGGTCGCTACCGTTTTCCCGGCGATCGAAATTGTTGGCTGCCGGTTCGAGGGAGGCTTCAATGACCTCGGCGCGGTTCGACTCGTCGCCGATATGGTCGCAAACACCGAATGGGTCAAAGGGCGGGAGCGTGCGGACTGGCGCGGAATGGACCTGAAA
>ENA-ORDI01000709-ORDI01000709.1-marine-metagenome-genome-assembly--contig:-NODE-709-length-21078-cov-4.654112_pt1 | contig 21078 bp, 27 predicted proteins | sample MGYA00248628_ERZ508525 | MGnify/ENA primary metagenome ERZ508525 (study PRJEB26195, sample SAMN05422138) | marine metagenome | isolation source: East of Porto Seguro, South Atlantic Ocean | place... | reverse complement strand
GGATAAAACATTATATCCTATTTCATAATAAAACACACCCAGCAAAGTTGGATGGGGAAGCACTCAATTCATATCTAGCCTATTTAGCCAAAGAAAAAAACGTATCAGCATCCACCCAAAACCTGGCGAGAAATGCGATTCTCTTTTTGTATAAACACGTGATCAATAAAAATATCGGAGACCCAAAAGAGTACGTCATCGCGAAAAGGTCGAGAAAGGTACCCACAGTTTTTTCACAGGATGAAGCAAAAAAAGTGATCGCCCAATTAGATGGCCGCAATGCGTTAATTGTCAAATTACTTTATGGGACAGGAATGCGAATATCCGAATGTTTACAACTCCGTATAAAAGATATCGATTTTGACCAAAATCTGATCGTGGTTCGAGATGGAAAAGGAGAGCAAGACCGTGTGACCATGCTGCCCGAATCTTTAAGAGAATTACTCCATCATCAGATCGATAGGGTGGTTTATCTTCACCAATTGGATCAAAAAGAAAACGTTCCCGGCGTATTTATTCCTTACTCAATTGAAAAAAAATACCCCAATGTGGGGAAGAAATTGGGATGGTATTTCATATTCCCGGGAAATTCGTTGAGCAAAGACCCAACGACGGGAATCATCAGGCGCCATCATGTCCATGAATCCAATATCCAGCGTGCGGTTAAAAAAGCGATTAGGAGAGCGGAGATTTATAAGCAAGCTGGATGCCACACCTTTCGTCATTCATTCGCGACTCATTTGCTTGAAAATGGATATGATATTCGTTCCGTTCAGGAATTGCTGGGGCATAAAGAAGTCCGCACAACTATGATTTATACTCACGTAATGAAAAAAGGACCATTGGCCGTCAAAAGTCCCTTGGATTCATGAAAAAAGTTCTCACTATCGTCGGTCCCACCGCCAGTGGGAAATCATCCTTATCCGTTGAGTTGGCAAAACTTCTTGACGGGGAGATCATAGGCTTGGATTCCCGGCAGATCTACGAAGGGATGCCCATCGGTACTGCTCAACCTACAGGTGGTGAGATGGATGGGATACGCCATCATTTATTTGGATTCAGGAATCCGGCCAAACCGATCTCTTCTGGTGAATATGCCAAAATGGTGAAAGAGAAAGTCGTGGAGATCCGTGGTTTCGGAAAAATCCCTATTATTTGTGGCGGTGCTGGGCTCTATTACCGTGCATTGAAAACAGGAATCTTTGAAGGGAGTGTTTCTGATTTGCCAACTCGCGGGCGATTAGATCAGGCCTACGAAGATGACCCTGCAGCACTCTTGGAAAGGCTGAGATCCATTGACCCTGAATATGCAGAAATTGTTCATATAAACAACAAGAAACGACTCATGCGTGCTTTAGAGATCTATGAAACAACAGGGAAGACGCCGACGGAGCATTTTAAAGATCAAAAGAAAAATCCGGTTGTAACTATGAACCTTTTTACAATTTTATTGAACTGGGACAGGAAAATAATTATCCAAAGGATTGAACAGCGAACAGGTGAAATGTTGGAGGATGGATGGATTGAAGAAGTACAAGAATTATTAATAAAACAATCTGAATCCAAAAAGGTTTATCCTGCCTTGAATTCTATTGGCTACCGACAGATCCAGTCTTATTTAAAAAATGAAATGACCTATGATGAAATGAGAGAAGATATCGTGATCAGAACCCGGCAATTTGCCCGACGACAGGTTCAGTGGTTTAAGAAAGAAAATATTGATCTAATAGTTGAGATGACAAATCTAGATAGAACTCTAATCCCCGAGATAGTCCATGACATTTATTTAAAAGCTATGTAAACTCACTAGCTTCAAACCCCTTTAAATCAGTCCGGTGAGGCTGACAAGGGCAGGGAATGACCTCCGTGCGAGTTTTTAAAACCTCTGTCCGGAGGTTTTTTTTTGGACAAAAGGAGACAAAATGATCAATAAAATATTAATGGATGCTAAATTAATTGGTCGTTCCATTACCCGCTTGAGTCATGAGATCCTTGAACGAAATGAAAATCCTGATCATATTGTTTTGATTGGGATTCATAATCGTGGTGTTCCACTTGCTGGCCGAATCCAAACAAAGATTCGGGAGATCAGCGGGGTAGAATTGAGTCAAGGATCATTAGATATAACATTCCATAGAGATGATTTCCGGGAACGGTTGGTTATCCCCCAAATTGAAGGGACTGATATCCCATTTTCTTTAGATGGCAAGATCGTGATACTTGTGGATGATGTTCTATACACAGGCCGTACCATTCGGGCTGCTATGGATGAGTTGAATAGTTTTGGCCGCGCTGCAAAAGTTCAGTTGGCGGTCTTGGTGGACCGCGGACACAGGGAACTTCCCATCAAGGCCGATTTTGTTGGGAAAAATATACCCACCCACGAAGGGGAGCACGTGAATGTGACCCTGACAGAAACGGATGATGTGGACAGTGTTTACCTTTTAAGGAGCCAGGATTCATGATGTTGCGGCAAAGACATTTACTTGGGCTGGAAGGTTATCCAGCTGAGGATATTCAAACCATCATAGATACGGCGTTCAAATTCAGGGAAGTGTTAGATCGTCCTATTAAAAAAGTGCCTTCACTCCAAGGCGTCACTATTGTAAATCTATTTTTTGAAAACTCTACACGAACGCGAATCAGTTTTGAATTGGCCCAGAAACGGTTAAGTGCTGACACGGTGAATTTTTCCGTATCATCTAGCAGTTTGAAAAAAGGGGAGAGTTTCAAGGACACAGCGCAAAATATTGAAGCCATGAAAATCGATGCAGTGGTCATGCGCCATCCCACACCGGGTGCGCCGAAACATTTGACAGAATTCATTGATTCCGTGGTCATCAATGCGGGAGATGGCACACACGAGCATCCAACGCAAGCCATCTTGGACATGATGAGCCTCCACGAAAAATTTGGGAAACTGAAAGGACTGAAAATTGGAATTTTGGGTGATATTGCTCACAGTCGTGTGGCTTTGAGTAATATATACGGACTCCTGATCATGGGTGCTGAAGTGACCCTTTGCGGTCCGCCAAATCTCATTCCACCCTTTATAAAAGATCTGGGTGTGAATGTGAACACAAATGTTGATGAGGTGATCGAATGGGCGGATGCACTGAATGTGCTCAGGATCCAGAGAGAAAGAATGGGACTTGGCCTCATTCCATCGATTCGGGAGTACCGCGCCATGTTTGGGATCACCCAGGAAAGATTGGATCATCATAAGAAAGAGATCGTCATTATGCATCCCGGTCCCATGAATCGCGGTGTCGAGATAGACGGAACTGTCGCAGATGGAGATCAAGCCATCATTTTAAATCAAGTCTTAAACGGAGTCGCGTCTCGTATGGCAATTCTTTACCTGCTTTGCGGTGGGAAATCAAGTGAGGAAGATGAATCATGAGAATTGAAAAGATAGCCAAAAACCTCATCCTAAAAAATGGGACAATCATTGATCCGCATCATGGCAAAACGATTTCCGGCGATGTATGGGTGCAGGATGGAAAAATCGCAGCCGTTGGAGACGTGGTTGCACCGAAAGATGCAGAAACCATCGATTGCAGTGGCAAAGTGATCACACATGGTTTTTGTGACGTTCATGTCCATTTCCGTGAACCAGGCAGGGAAGATAAAGAAACGCTACAAACCGGTTCACGTTCAGCCATGGCGGGTGGATTTACACGTGTTTGCGTCATGCCCAATACAAATCCACCCTTGGACACACCGGAATCCATAAATTTTATTCGTGAAAAAGCAGAAGAATGCCCCATCCATATTCATCCCATTGGTGCAGTCACCAAATCTCAGGACGGGAACGACCTGACAGAAATGGGACTCATGCATAAGGAAGGTGCAGTAGCCTTCAGTGATGATGGTTTGCCCATCCAGGATGGTGCCATGATGCGAATCGCTTTGGAATACGCCACATTGATGGATATTCCTGTCATTAACCATGCAGAAGATAAATGTCTCCGTGCCGAAGGTGTAATGCATGAAGGAATTGTATCAAATCATCTGGGGCTACCCGGGAATCCCGATTTGGCAGAATCAGCCATGGTCCATCGTGACCTTGAATTAGCTGAATTCACGGGTGCAAGACTCCATGTTCCCCATGTGAGTTCTGGGAAAGCTGTATCCCATATTCGCGAAATGAAAGCAAAAAATAAAAAAGTGACAGCAGAGGTAACACCCCATCACTTATTCTTTAATGATGAAGCACTCACATCCTTTAATACCAATCTCAAGGTTGCACCACCAATTCGAACTGAAAGTGACCGGAAAGCATTGATCGAGGCGGTGAAGGATGGCACCATCGATTGCATTGCCACAGACCATGCACCACACACCATCGAAGATAAAGAAACAACTTTCGATCTGGCTTCTTTTGGCATGATCGGGCTCGAATCCTGTTTTGGAGTTGTGAATAAGGTCCTTGTGGGTGATGAAGGGTTGGCACTGAAAGATATACTTGGAATGTTAACATCAAAGCCCAGAGGCATCATGGGTTTTGATCCGAACCTGTTTGCTGCAGGAAAAGAAGCAGAGATCACTGTATTAGATCCGGATCTTGAATGGACTTTCGGAAAAGAACATGTGCATTCCAGATCGATCAATTCTCCTTATTATGGTGAGAAATTAAAAGGGAAAATAGAACTCACAATTTCCCGGGGACAAATTGCAATTCAATGAGCATAAGTTTTAATTAGATTATTTATTGACCAAGGTGGTGAAGAAGGTCTAATTTCGCGGGCTTTATTCGAAACGAAAATGAAGACTATATCAATAAAACAATCAGAAATCGAAAAAAATTGGTGGATCGCTGATGCTGAAGGGAAGACTCTCGGCCGGTTCGCCTCTAAAATTGCCCAGATCCTCCGTGGGAAACATAAAGTGAATTTCACACCGCATATGGATATGGGAGACTGCGTTGTGGTCATTAATGCGGATAAGGTCCAGTTGACCGGATCCAAAGAAACAGATAAAACCTATTTCCGTCATACAGGGTATCCCGGTGGCGGCAAGGAAACATCTGTTGCAGAAATGCGCCGCAAACATCCGGAACGGATCGTAGAAAATGCTATCAAAGGCATGTTGCCACATAATCGCTTGGGACGGAGTATCCTTTCTCATTTGAGAGTATATGCTGGCACGGATCATCCACACGCAGCCCAACAACCACAAACATTAGAACTGTAAATTTATGTCAGAAGCAACTTATTACGGCACAGGCCGCCGGAAAAGATCGATCGCACGCGTGTTTATGACTCCCGGTAAGGGAAACATAAGTGTGAATGGTCAACCTTTCCGCGACTATCTTTGCCGGGAAACATTAGCGACGGTTGTCATGCAACCTCTCATTGCTGTAGAAGATGAGAAATCGTACAACATTAAAATCAATGTGAATGGCGGTGGACTCACTGGTCAAGCCGGTGCCATCCGCCTGGGAATCTCACGTGCGCTTTTGGGGGTGAACGATGATTATCGTCCTATCCTGAAGGAAAAAGGATTCCTGACCCGTGATGCGCGGAAAGTTGAACGGAAAAAACCCGGTCAACCTGGCGCCCGTAAAAACTTTCAATTCTCTAAACGTTAATTATTATTTATGGCTGAAGTCAAATTTGAAGATCTTCTGGGTACCGGCGCTCATTTTGGGCACGTGACCCGGAAATGGAATCCAAATTTTAAACCCTATATTCTTTTAGAAAAGAATGGGGTACACATTATCAACCTTGAATCCACCATTGAAGCAATCAACAAAGCTTCTGTTTTTGTGAATGAGATCGTAAGCAAAAAGGGTGAGATCCTTTTCGTCGGGACTAAAAAACAAGCCCAGGACATTGTTCAGCAAGAAGCAGACAAATGCGGCATGTTTTATATCGTAGAAAGATGGCTGGGTGGAACCTTGACCAACTTTTCCACGATCAAGAAAAGCATTAAGCGATTAAAAATGCTGGAAAAAGAGGGGTCAAACCTTTATGAAAACCTGACCAAGAAAGAAACCCAGATGCTCAACCGTGAGCGAGTGAAATTGGCAGACCAGCATCGTGGTATTAAAGACATGCGGCGTTTACCGGATGCAATTATTGTGGTGGATGCCCAGTATGAAGACACAGCCATTCGTGAAGCTAAGCGATTGGATATCCCTGTAATTGCAATTGTTGATTCAAATACGGATCCAAATAAAGTGGATTACCCAATCCCAGCCAATGATGATTCTATTAGGACTATCCAATTAATCATTGCAGCCTTGGCAGATGCCGTTAATGAAGCCCATGGCGCTGCAGCGGATAAAGATAAAAAGAAATCTGAAAAGAATATAAAAGCAAAAGTAGCCGCCCAACTTGCAACAGATGGTGAAGTGAAAAAAGAATCGGTACCTGAAGAAGTTGTGAAAGTGGCTGCTGAAAACCCTGTCGGGGAAGAAACCCCAGAGGTTCTGGACGGTGAAGATGTTTCTGAAGATACAACCCAAGAGGAAGAATAATTTAAAATGAGTATTAATGCAAAACTCGTAAAGACACTGCGCGATAAAACCGGCGCAGGTATGATGGATTGTAAAAGAGCCCTAGTGGAAACCGCAGGTGATTTAGAAAAAGCCGTTGACCACCTTCGTAAATCCGGCATTGCGAAAGCCGAAAAGAAAGGTGCTCGCGAAACCAAGGAAGGATTGGTTTATTCCTATATCCATGCCGGCGGACGTTTGGGTGTGTTGGTTGAACTGAACTGTGAAACCGATTTTGTTGCAAATACAGACGGATTCACTGAATTGGCTCACAACCTTGCCATGCAGATCGCTGCAACCAACCCCATTGCACTTGATCGTGATTCAATTGATGATAATGTGGTGGCTCGTGAAAAAGATATTTTCACCGAACAAGCTAAATCTCAAGGGAAACCAGATAATATCATCGAAAGAATGGTGGAAGGTCGGATTAATAAATTCTATCAGGAATCTTGCCTGATGGATCAGACCTATATTAAGGATCCGGACAAAAAAATCCGTGACCTTTTCACAGAAACCATTTCAACATTGGGTGAAAATATAAGCATCAATCGTTACATTCGGTTCGCCATTGGCGAAACCGATCCTTCCAGTAACGGCCAAGCATAACCTCTTCCATGGCCGAACCGCTGTATCGCCGCGTTCTCCTGAAACTTTCGGGAGAAGTATTGGCTGGCGATCAGGGTTTCGGCATTGATCCTGCAAAAGCGTCTTACCTCGCTGAAGAGGTAAAGTCCATCCACGAATTGGGTGTTGAGATTGGACTCATCATTGGTGCCGGGAATATTTTTCGTGGTATGCAAGCAGCCAGCAAAGGGATGGATCGCGTTACGGGCGATTATCTTGGTATGTTGGCTACCATCATGAATGCCATTTCTGTTCAGGATGCATTGGAAAAAGTGGGGTGTGAGACCCGAACCTTATCCGCCATTAGTGTTTCCCAAATGGCTGAACCTTATATCCGCCGCCGTGCCATTCGCCATCTTGAAAAAGGTCGGATTGTGATTGTTGCCGGCGGGACAGGAAATCCATTTTTCACCACCGATTCTGCTGCAGCACTCCGTGCCACAGAATTGAGTGCAGAAATCGTACTGAAAGGAACCAAAGTGGATGGCGTTTATGATAAGGACCCCATGGCATATGATGATGCAGTGAAATATGAAACCGTCTCCTTTTCTAAAGTATTAAATGATAATTTGCGGGTGATGGACCTGACAGCAATTACCTTGTGTAAAGAGAACAATTTGCCGATCCGTGTTTTTAACATCAATCATCCAGGGGACTTGAAAGACCTGGTTCTTGGCGGTAAAATTGGCACCTTAGTTTCAGAGTAAAACATGATTGATGATATTTTAATTGATGTAAAACACCGCATGGACCAAGCCGTGGTTCATTGCCAAGGTGAATTAAATAAAGTCCGTACCGGCCGGGCCAATCCGGAAATGTTTAATTCACTCACCGTGGATTATTATGGTTCCATGACACCCCTGAACCAGGTTTCAACCATTTCTGTTCCGGAACCACGACTCATTACCCTTACGCCGTACGAAAAAACCTTAATTCCCATTATTGAAAAAGCAATTATGGATGCCAACATGGGTTTTACACCGGGGAATAACGGGAATTCGGTTATGATCCCGATCCCACCCTTAAGTGAAGAACGGCGCCAGGAATTGAATAAGTTCGTCCATCACTTGGTTGAAGAAGGGCGTATCGCTGTAAGAAATGTGAGACGGGATGGGATTCATCATTTACAGGACTTTGGAAAAGAAGACCATGTATCAGAAGACATTATCAAGGATAACGAGGGTGAGATCCAAAAACTGACGGATGATCATATTACAAAATTGAATACACTCCAGAATGACAAAGAGAAAGAAATTTTAGAATTTTAATCTTTTTCATTTGTAAAATTATTTATAAAAAAAGCCCTCCGCAAATTGATGGAGGGCTTTTTTATTATTCTCATTTGTCTCGTTCGATATATCGAGCAAATAATTTAGTCACATTTAGACCATCCACACTCGCGGCAGATAAGACATCCACTTTCATTCACAACGCTATGGCTATGACATTTTGTGCAAATCATGAGTCCGTTATCTTCCCCGGGCTCCGGGGCTAATGTGATCAAAGGTTTATCAATTGGTGGTTCGATTCGGTTTTCCGCTTTCATGGCTTCCCGCTCTTGGATATAATCATCCATTGCTTTTCCGATAGCATCCGGAGTGGATAAGATCAAGCGGCCATCTTCCCAAGTTGGATTCGGGCCAGAGATTCCTTTTAACTGCCGAACAATGGCATGGGGATCCAACCCGGATCGAAGTGCCAATGAGATCAACCGGCTGATGGCTTCAGATTGTGCTGCAGCGTTTCCACCGGCTTTACCGATGGTGGTAAAGACTTCACAAAGGCCATTTTCATCTTCATTGATGGTGATGTAGAGTGTCCCTTCACCCGTTCGGATCCGTCGTGTGACCCCAGCTGTTTGTGACGGGCGAACCCGTGGTCTCTTTTCTGCGCGAGGCGTTACATCCAAGTCGATATTAAGGTTTGATTCAATGTCAGGGGTGGGAGTTGCAGGCTTTTCTTCTTTTTTATCCGAAACAAGAATGCCTTCACGGCTGCCTTCACGGTAAACCGTGATCCCTTTCAGACCTGTTTCGTAGGCTGTCATGTAAATATCGGCCACAGTATCAACCGTGATATCTTCAGCAAGGTTCACGGTGGATGAGATGGAAGAGTCAATATACTTCTGGATCACGCCCTGCATTTTCACTCGGAAATAAGGATCGATGTTATGGGCAGTCACGACGTAATCGGGGAGATTTTCATCTGTACCGAACAATGTCCCAATGATGGTGTGATACACTTTGTATTCGTTAAATGTTTTGCCGTATCCATCATTCTTTTTGACACGTCTTTTATACGATGTGGCGAAGATGGGCTCAACACCGGATGTGACGCGGGAAACGATAGCACCACTTCCTGTTGGCGCCACGGTGGTCAGTGTACAATTCCGAACCCCATTTTGTTTAATTTTCTTTTGCAGGGATTTAGGGAGATTTTTTACAAACTTGCTTTTTGAATATCCATTCCAATCGAAATTGGGGAAACGTCCTTTTTCTGCGGCTAGATCTGAGCTGGTTTCATAAGCAGTATCCCGGAAGATCTGCATGATCTGGTCAATGGTTTGCAGCGCATCTTCGCTGTCATATTTGATGCCCATCCGAACCATCATATCTCCAAGGCCAAGAATGCCAAGGCCAACACGACGATCGTTTTCTGCGTTTTTCTTTTGGTCTTCCAGCGCGTGTCGATCCATATTGTAATCCACAACATTATCCAGGAAGCGTGTAGCAATAACAACCGTTTCCTTGAACTGTTCAATCTTGAAATTCCCATTCTCATCCACGAAACGTTCCAGGTTCACAGCCCCCAGGTTACAGCATCCGCCATCGGGTAAGGGTTGCTCGGCGCAAGGATTGGTGGAAACGAGAGGCGAACAGTATTCAGCGTTGTGATAGTCTTTCATGGTATCCCAAAAAAGTAATCCAGGTTCAGCGCTGGTATATGCGTGGGAAACAATCTCGTTCCAAAGGGTTTTGGCTTTGATTGTTTTGTACACTTCACCTTCATACCGTAGCTCAAAATCAGTGTCGTTTTTCACAGCTTCCATAAACTCGTGCGTTAAAAGGACAGAAATATTGGAGTATTTCACCATATCGATATCACCGGTTTTGATGCTCACGAATTTCTCAATATCAGGATGATCAATCCGCAAGGTTTGCATATTTGCACCGCGACGTCCATGTTGTGCAATGGTGTTTGTGTTCTCACTAAACAGGTTCATAAACCCTGTTGGTCCGCAGGATTCTCCACCGGTGCCGTTAATGGCTTGCCCGGCTGGCCGAAGAATTGAGAGGTCGTGTCCGCATCCACCTCCATACTTGTATGTTAATGCTTCATTGATAATGGTATCATAAATGGATTTGATTGAATCATCACGTACTGCAACCACGTAACAGTTATTCAGCGTTGTGATGATGTCTTCACGGCCGGCACCGTGCATAATGCGTCCACCAGGAACAAATTTGAAATTTTCTAATATATTATAGAATTTTTTTTCCCAATTTTCACGAAGAGTTTTGGTCTTCTCAACGGAGGCCAATGCGGTAGCCTGGCGCATCCAGAGTTGATAGGGATGTTGTTCCCAGGGAGCGAGGTATTTTTGTTTTAAAACATCAGAACCGAGCTGATCATCACCATAATATTCATGAACGGTATATTCTTTTGGAATATCAGGTGAAGCATCTTCTATCACCGCTTTGAGGGGTGGAACAATGGGTGTTTCCAGTGGCTGTGATCCCGGCTGATTCAACGAGAGATTCAGTTCCATAGCTTCTGCCATAGGGGTATTTCCTTGGGTTGTGTACCCGCACGGATGACGCACGGGTTTCCGTTTTCAATGTGCTATAAAAAAGGATGACAAATGAAAATGCGATAAATCGCATGGTTGGCGAGAACGAATATAGAAAGCCCCAAAAAATTTGACAAGAAGTAAACTATGAAAAAGTGATCACTCGACGAGAAAAAAATAGTTTTCCACACTTTTCCACAATTTATCCACAGGGTGGAAAATGATGTTGGACTTAAGGTTATGATAGCTAAATGTCGTAATATCACCAATTAAATTCATCGCTTAAAAAACTTGATTTACATGCCAAAAAAACCGACAAACCACCCTGTAAACTTGGGTTTAAACAAAATCGCTAACCTTATAATTAAGAATCCATTAAAAGCCGAGTCGAAACGGGGAAAGCTGGGATTGCAGAAATATTAAATGCCCTATTACTTAAACTATAATCGAAACAAAAATTTGAAAATGCCCAGAAAAAAGTTTTTAATCTTAATCAGGATTCATTTCTTGATTTTGATTTCCCAATCTCAAAACCGATAGGCATCCCAAAGGATTGTATTTCAACCATACTATAGGTCAATTGAATATCAGTATAGGTTTCTATTTTTTTGGAGGTATGATATTTTTTATATCTCCCGGATAGTGCGGGTGTAAACCCGACAGGTATAGATGCTTCGGCACTGTCAAAAAACAAGCCTAGACTAATTTGGTATCCATAGAAGAATCCCTGATCCGTATTAAATCCAATTTGTATTCCCGGACTTACATAAACGCCGTGGTCTTCGGAATACAGATGGGATAGGATCAGTAATCCAAAAATTTTATACCGCGCTTTCTTCATACTCAACTTTACAAAGGAGATTAGAATAATGTGTTCACCTTTTTATCTCGCTGGTTTTTCATCAAAATGGAAAAAATTGATCTTTCCCCATTTTATTAGTCCGAATCTATTCCTAAAATCTGCACCCATTGCGGGTGTCGTATAATGGCTATTACCTCAGCTTCCCAAGCTGGTGACGTGAGTTCGATTCTCATCACCCGCTCAATCCATTTGTCAAAATATATTTAAATGTAAACTTTGCGGAAGATTAAAACTTTCGCAAAGTTCCCATCGAAAAAATGGATACATTCAGTCATGCATTATGGGGCCGGGGACTTTTTGGCTACCGCGGATTTCCCGGATGGGCACTCTTTTGGGGTGCTGCTCCGGATCTGTTTTCCTTCGGGATCCTGTTTTTTATTCGGATGGTTACATTCGAATTTTCGGTTGGAAAGCCACCCATTGAAACAATTCCGTGGTGGGTTTTTATCAATTACGATATTTCACATAGTTTCATTTCAGCATTCATTGTGATTGCTATGGTTTGGCGTGTGAATAAGCCATTTGCTTTTGCCATGTTGGGCTGGCCGTTTCATATTTGCCTGGATTTTCCATTTCACAGCAAGGAATTTTTTCCATCAAAATTGCTTTGGCCCTTGACTGATTTCTCTTTTGATGGGATTCCGTGGAATCGCCCGGAGATCTGGTTCCCGAACCTGGCGGGAATTGGCCTTTTATTTGCCTGGCGGTATTTCCAAAAGAAGTAATTGTTATTGTGAGTCCGTAGGCTGGCGGACGCATTGACATTGATAAATTCCTGTCTTCGTACAACCTGGTTCAGTCAGTAAATTCCCGTCCTTAATTCTCCATAAACCCATGAATAAACCCCAATTCCGCATGAGCACAAACATTGCGATCCATTCAAAAAAATGGAAAGATTCATCTGATTTCTATGAGCATGTGATGGGACTTCCAGTGAAAGAAAATGAAACGCATCTCGCAGTTCAAAATGGATCAATCTGTATGTTCATTCAGGAAAACCCGGGTATTGATTGTGTTGTAATGGAATATTTTGTAGATGATGTGGAAGCTGCGCGACAATACCTGGAATCCAATGGCTGTAAAGTCATCAAGTGGGAGGGAAAAGGAAAAGATTGTTACATGAGAGATCCCTATGGACTGACATTTAATCTATGGGAAGAGAAGCAGGATCAAGATTAGGATTAAGGATAAGGACTTGTCCCGCAATGGCGGGAATAAGATAAAAGATAAAAAGAGGAAAGAAATGAAAAACTTTTTTAGCGCACTCGCCATACACGCATTACTTGCAGTCGCATTGGTTTGGCTGATTCTCAAAATCACTGGATAAACCATCAATGGCAAAACCACTCATTGCAATTGTGGGCCGACCCAATGTTGGGAAATCCACATTCTTCAACCGCCTTCTCAGTCAACGACAGGCGATTGTTGATGCCCAGGAAGGCATCACCCGGGATCGGATCTACGGGGAGATGGAGTGGTGTGCCCATCCGCTGAAATTCATCGATACAGGCGGGTACATCCCGGAAGATTTTGACATCTTCAACGCTGCAGTACGGGAACAGGCCCAGGAAGCCATGGCAGAATCAGACTTGGTTCTTTTTATGGTGGACGGAAAGCAAGGGCCAACTTCAAGCGATCAGGCATTGGCACAATACGTAAGGGAAAGTGGAAAGCCATACATTCTCGCCGTGAATAAATGCGATGGCTATAAGACCGATAATTTGATCCACCAATTCCATGAATTTGGATTGGAGTTTCCTATGGCCATCTCTGCATTGAATGGCCGCCAGACAGGTGACCTATTGGATGCAATTTTGAAAAAACTGAATCTGACAGAACCTCCATCGGAAACGGATGAAGAAAAAGGACTCCGCCTGGCAATCGTGGGTATGCCCAACGTGGGGAAATCATCCCTGACGAATGCTCTTTTGCAAAAAGAAAGGACCATTGTAACCCCCATTGCAGGGACGACACGGGACGCCATCGATGCCCACATCAAATGGTATGGAAAAGATACCACTCTGGTGGATACGGCAGGTTTGAGAAAACTGGCGAAGATCAAAGACAAGATCGAATTTTATTCCATTGTCCGTACCCAAAATGCAATCGACAGTGCAAATGTTGTTTTGGTTCTCATTGATGCGGAAAAAGGATTCGGGAAGCAGGATAAATCTATTGTGGATTTTGTGATGGATAAAGGGAAGGGACTCATTTTCGTCGTGAATAAATGGGACCTTGTTGAAAAAGAAACCTATACCATGAAAGAGTTTAAGGAAGAGATCCGTTACCAGTTCAAGGCATTGGATCACTATCCATTATTATTTATTTCAGCGTTGACAAAACAGCGCATCCATAAGGTTTTGGAAACGGCATGGGAAGTTTATGACCGCAGCCAAAACCTTGTTTCAACTAATAAACTGAATGATGCATTGGACAGGATCATTTCTAAAAATCCACCTTCGGCAGAACAGGGAAAGGTGGTCCGGATCAAATATGCCACACAGGTGAGTCGGAATCCTGCCGTGATCGCGCTTTATGTAAACCATCCTAAATTGGTGAAAACTTCTTACCAGAGATACATGGAAAACCAACTCCGGCAACATTTTGATTTTAATGGGATTCCTGTCAAATTATCCTTCCGTAAAAAATGAGTCTGGTTGCACCCACCCGGTCACAGACTCACACCTTCAAAGAACAACAATCCAAGTTCATTTCCATTCTGGGTCCCTTTGAGGACATCAATTCATTCAAATCATGGTTATCCGATTTACGGAAAGAATACCATGATGCCTCCCACATTTGCTGGGGATATCGAATCCATGCTGAAAGTCAATTAGAAGAGAATTCATCTGACGCTGGTGAACCCTCGGGCACAGCCGGACTCCCCATTCTCAATGCCCTGAAACAAGAAAACCTTGTGAATTGCGGCTTGGCTGTCATCCGATATTTTGGCAGAACGAAATTAGGGAAGCGTGGATTAATTGATGCTTATGGCAAATCTGCCCGGGGTGTGATTGAAAAAACATCCTGCAAAAAATGGGTAAAGATGGAAAAGTATGCCATCACCTCTCCCATGGTCTTTTATGGTGATCTCGCCAAATCCATTTCCCGGTTGGACGGGAAGATCATAGATGATCAAAGTAGCGAAATCTTAAATTGGGATATTGAGATCCAATCTGGAAAACTGAATGAATTGATCCAAACAATTCGAACGGTGACAAAAGGAGAAGGTGATCTTGAAAAATTATAAAAAGGAGCAGACGCGTCCAAACCAAGGAGGAAGTAACAAGGGTGTTACAGGGATGTGTGCCTGCTCCTTTTCTATTGCTACACCCAAAGGTGCCAAAAGTTTCAATTGTTTTTAACCGGAGCCAATTATTCCAGTGAAATATTTCCCTGTGATTTCCATGTGATTAGATCTTCTGTGGTGAAAACCATTCCGGATTTTGTCACGGCCGAGAAATATTGTTTTATATCATCGCCATAAGCAATACGGGATAATCCTGTAAAATCATCACGATCGGTGATTTTGGCTACAAAGGCAATCGATTCACCCAGGATTTGGGTATTTTTATTCTCAAGTTTAAAAATACGACCATGGTTTGTTAAAAAACAATACCCGGTGAACCGCGGTGCCAAGCCAAAACTGTAGGACTCAACATCCACAATATGTTCATTTGCAGTACCATTATTTTTAGCTAAAAATGATTCTAATTTCTTGAGTTGATCCGCTGGAATACTTTTTCCTGCACTACCAGGAGGCCCTGGGTCTCCCTTCAGGCCTTGTTCTCCCATTGGACCAATCGATCCGGGTGGACCTTGTGGTCCCGGAGTGGCTTGCGGGGCACATCCTGCTATTAAAAACAGGAGGGCAATAATTGATGTGAGGTGTTTCATCCGTTGGGGAAAAGAAATGGCAAAGCTCTGGCGTAAGCCATGGACATAATAATCAATAATTCGGAGATGAGAGCTGTAATAAAAAAGAAAACGGACTGGCGGATATTTTCATTTTTCACCAAATTGATATTTCCTAATGAAAAGACCTGGGATGCAAACATTTGATAGAGTTGCTCATCATCTTTGGCAATTGATTTTAAATAAAATGCATATTCCTCCGGTGATTTGAACTGGCTGATCCCTGCAAAAAAGGTTGGGTTAATCACTTCGTCTTTTTCAACATCTTTATCCAGTGTTTTCACTTTTCGCTTTTGGATCCGCGGAACGATGACCCGGACAAGAAAATAAATGGTGCCCATTGCAGCGGTGAAATAAACCATCATAAGCACAAAAATCAGGGTATTCATCTGGATCTTTGGAAAATGAACAATGAAGAATACCATGAAAACACCCAATATAGAAAGAAGTGTGAATGCTTTCTGGTCTGTTCGCTGGATGATTTGCTGCTCCCCAGCCAGGACTTGGAGAAGCGCATTAAATTCTTTACCTGTTTCCATGATACTAAACCCAAGTTTTTTGAAAATATTTTACTTGAGAATATTAAAAATTAGAACATCATTTTCCTAACTTTATCCCATTGATATTTTGCTATAACGAATCATTTAAAAAATAAGGAAGCTTTATGCCATACCCAAAACTGAAATTTATAACATTGGTTCTTATAATCATGACCACGGACGTTTCAGGCGAGACCATAAAGATTGCATTTTGGAACGTCGAAAACTTATTTGACATGGTGGATGATCCCCATACCAGTGATAATGAATTCGCCATTGGCGGAAGGAAGAATGTCACGGAAGAGATCTACGATCTGAAGCTGAAAAATATGGCCGAAGTGATCGATGCTTTGGAAGCAGATATTCTGGGACTGTGCGAAATAGAGAATCGATTTGTTCTTGAAGAATTAAACAGGGCAGTTGACCGAGATTATTTTATCATTCATTATGATTCCCCTGACAATCGCGGCATTGATGTGGCACTCCTTTATGATTCAAAAAAATTAAGCGTGACGCACTCGGAACCGGTTCCAGTCACTTTATCGACCGGTCGCCCCACACGAGATATACTATATGTGATAGTAAAATTGGGGCAAACGGATCTCCATTTATTTGTGAATCATTGGCCCTCTAAATACGGTGGTGCTGAAAAATCAATTCCACTCCGGGCTGCGGCTGGGAAGACATTAAGAAAAGAAGTCGAATCAATCCTTTCCCAAGATCCTAATGCAGAAATTGTCATCATGGGCGATCTCAATGATGAGCCGGTTGATCCCTCCGTTTCTATTCATTTAGGCGCAAACCTGGAATTGGATCAAGTTGGGAAGGGTGAGGCTATATTATGGAATGTGATGAAACCATGGCACCGTAATCCGGAAGGCAGCACTTATAAATACGGTGGAAACGATATGGTCTATGATCATTTAATTGTGAGTCCCGGATTGGTGGACGATGTTGAATTGAAATTGATTCATAATTCCGTGGGTGTATTTGATGGATATGGCTATCGTCAACATGGTGGGAAATATGATGGTTATCCTTTCCGTTTCTGGGCTGGTAATAAACTGCTGGGTGGATATTCCGATCACATGCCGGTTTTTCTGAAAATTGAATCAAAGTAGCCTTGTTTACCGATAATAAACTGATTAAAATTGCCGGCGCTTTTTTACCATAAAAATTAAATCTGATCGCGGGGTGGAGCAGTCTGGTAGCTCGTTGGGCTCATAACCCAAAGGTCGGAGGTTCAAATCCTTCCCCCGCTACACTCAATAAACCCTGATTTCTCGAGAAGAAATTGGGGTTTTTTGCTTTTATGTTTAGTGATGTTTGGATTCGTTTAGTCATGTCTAATCTGCTACAATACTGCTACATTAATTCCTATTTGACTGTTTGAACATAGGTATTCTGTTTACATACTGCGATGCAAGGTCGAAATTGGGGTGGGTGTAGATTTTATTGGTTTCGCTTGATGCGTGTGCCAATAGTATCTGCCTGTCCTCAATCTGCAAACCAAGATCACGGAGTGCCGTGTTGAACGTATGCCTAAAACTATGTAACGTAGCCTTTGACCTACCACTTGATTTAAGAAGTGACTGCATGAACTTTCTTGGCATAGCCAAATTGCCATTTAACGTCCTTTCACTTTCTGTAAAGAGAGTGGGGAAGAGAGGTTCATTTTTATCCATATCTCTATCAAGCATTTTCAACAACACAACTGCAATTGGGAACTCATGAATCTTCCTATCCTTTCTGATAAAACTCACGATTGCTTTCTTCTTGAAATCAATGTTCCCGTATTTCAGCAATGCAACATCCCCTGCTCTTAAACCTGTATGATATAAGAATGAGTAATACATATACCACGAACCTGAACCATTGAATATTATTTCTAAATCCGTGGGTTCAAGTAATCGATGCTTATTTTTCTTTGTCATTTCAGGCAATGTTGCCAACTCACAAGGATTACTTTTTAAAATACCTTCCTTAACAGATTGTGTCATCATTGATGAAATTACCTGCAGGTGATTCTTCTTAGTTTTGGGGGCTCTATCAAGACTGTCGATATAGCCATCAAGCACTTTAACTGTAATATCGCCAAGACGATTGACTTTCATGGTATCTGTAAACTGGATGAAGTTGTTTAAGACACCCCGAGCAACACTTACAGTGTGAGCCCTCTTTCTTTTCTCCAAGAACGATAAGTATTCCAGTGAATAGGGTTTTAGGTAGCAGTTAGGGTTGGAACGAAGTCCAAGAAAGTCTAACTCATCAAGAATGAGATTTAAGTCCCATTTTTGTTGAACTTTCTTTGCGAAAGACTTGTTCTTCATTTTAGTTGATTTAGCAAATCGCCTACCTTTATATAATGCAGCCCACCACCAATATGGACTGAGTTTTCTTTTATATAAAGTAGACATATTAATCTCCTTTACTTTTGGTTACTGGGCTTCTTCGCAAGGAACTATCAAGAACTTTCTTTTCAATCAATTCATCTTCAATTACTGACAGGATGTATTCATTTACACTTCGATTGTTTCTCGACTGTTTTTCAACCAGTTTCCAAATGCGATTTGGCAACCTGATTGAACGTAGATTGGTTGGTTCGCACTTTGGTCGTCCTCTTTTTGCTTTACCCATTAGCATAAATTACTCCTATTATAGACGTGTTACAACTAATACTATTCCCAAGGTGACTTGTACCTGTTGGATTCTATAAAATCATGCAAGTCATATTCTGTGATTCTAAAACTTTTACCTATACGAATTGCTTTTAATTCACCCAAGTGAATAATCTCCAATACTTTTCCATAGGTTAATTTCAGAAGTTTGGATATTTCTTTTGGCGTTAGCAGTTCGTTCATTTTAACAGGATAAATATTATTTATTATCCAGGTATCCCCACTGTGCAATTATTTCGCTATCAAATTCCCGTTTATTCACTACCCGCTCGGAACCATCTTTTTCAACCACAATAACTTCATCATCAGCGAGTTTCTCAAGGGATCTTGAAAAACCTGTTTCAAGAATACGGATTGGTTTCATTTCGCTGGTCAGATCTATCTTCATGGGTATTGGTCGACCATCGACCCGTTCAAATATCCACTTAATCGCTTGCATATCGCCGCAGCAAGCCAGTTTTATCGCTTGGTCAACGATATATTCACTCACGGTCATATTTACGTCACCTGCAATTAGATTTTCGTCGAGCTTGTTCTTCAATAGAATAGTCAGGGTTTTCTTCGGTCTGCCACCAGGATTACCACTTACGCCTTTCGCAAATTGACCATTATCGTTCCTGATTATTTCATGTTTTGAGGCAGGGAATGGAGATTCTTCCGTTTTACCGCCTGTTTTCTTCATTTTGTTTTCAGCCATAATCGACTCCTTCTTTCGTTGTTGTTGCGTTGTTTATCAACGTATTGTTATTGATTAAATTTTCTGAAATAAATAGGAGTTAATTATGAGTGATATTCCATCACATTTAAAGAAACAAAATATTGTTGTGAGCGATGTTGATATAAAATTCACCAGCATGGTTTGGATACTGGTGAAACTTGCATTTGCAGCTATACCAGCAATGTTCATCATAATGTTTGTCTTAATATTATTTATGACCTTTTTTGGTGCCTTTACAAAAGCACTTTTTGGTATATAGTTAGCCATAGTTAGAACCCCTATGTATGGTAATAACTTAGATACCCTACATAAATAGGGGCTTAATTGGTCTAAAATCATAGTTTACTCCCTACTTCATTAGGGGGGTTAGCATAGATAGGGTCTACTTTAGTAGGGGGCTTGGTACCATTAAGGGTATACTTTTGTAGGGTGTTATTTTTCTTTTTAAACCGAGTCTTCCTACCAACGATGTAATCTTTAACCTTTGGTATCTCGTGTTCCCAATCTCCATCACGGTATAGTTTCCATCTCATTTTATCGTGCTGCACTCCATCAACCCAAAGCAGTTTGTATTTATTCATATCACCCCTTGCCATTCCGCCACGGTAGGTCACTTTGATAAAACCAACTTTTATGAGTTGATTCCTTGCCTTGATATAGGTGGCAGAACAGCCAAGCACATTGGCTTTGAATTCTGCTTCACTGAATGATATTTCACCATTGTTTGTGTAAGCAAAGGTTTCTTTTTTTCGTGAGCCCGTAAACCGTAATTCAGCCAGTAGACACATCATAAGATTTCTCGCTGATAGTGTTAAAGACTGATATGCAGTAGACCAGTACAGTCTTTCGTTAATTGTATAATAGAACCGCTTACTTGCAATGGGTTTCATTGTTAAAAAACCCTAAGTAGGCTCAACTTTTTCAGAGTAAAACTCTTCCATGGTATCCAAGGTAGCCTGATCGGGTCTGCGACCCATACGATATGGGTATAGTGCACAATTAATAACTGTGCATTCCCGTATCTCTTTAGGCTGATTACAAGTACAATCCAGACACTTCTTTCTTATAGCCTTTATTGGTGTAGGATATAGTTTATCCATTGAGCCATTTATCCAACCATTCAACTTTGAACATTAGCTTTCCCGTGGATTTACTACTTTTCAATTGACCAGATCTATTATAACGCATAAGTGTTTGTGGACTTAGATCACAATATTTACTGGCTGCTTTTAAATCAAGCCAACCTTTAGCTAATTTGCTATCGAGTTTCTTTTGGATATTGTCCAATCTTTCCATGATTGGAGCGATTTCATTGTATTTCATTTCAACTCCTGATAATTATTTGAATAATCATGGTTGAAATTGAGTAGGAGACTATCTACTCATATCAGGGGAAACTATATAGTATACACTTTACTCTTTTTACTTTGCGGACTTTAAAGAAATG
>ENA-ORDI01000708-ORDI01000708.1-marine-metagenome-genome-assembly--contig:-NODE-708-length-21083-cov-8.196420_pt1 | contig 21083 bp, 18 predicted proteins | sample MGYA00248628_ERZ508525 | MGnify/ENA primary metagenome ERZ508525 (study PRJEB26195, sample SAMN05422138) | marine metagenome | isolation source: East of Porto Seguro, South Atlantic Ocean | place... | reverse complement strand
ACGTTCCGGAATGTAAATGCAAACGGTCTGCAATCGGCAAAAGCCGCCATAAATGATGGGTCGGATCTTCTAGTGCCACTCGGCGTACGATACCGTGAAATTCGTAGTCCAAGGAAAGCAAATGTTCTGCAAGATAGCTCCCGTCCTGTCCGGTGATGCCGGTTATAAGCGCTTTTTTTTGTTTCATTTGTAGTATTAATCGATGTAATTATATTAAGAATTGACAGTACTTTTAATTTCTACAAAAATTGAGGAGGGCAGGCATAATTGAAATTTTTTAATTTCTTTACAGGAAAGGTCTGAACGACTTTAACAAGTGAAGTGTGGTGCTTTTTTGCCGGCATCACACTTCATTTTCGTCATCAGTCAAACTCCGCCAAGGGCCGCTTTTTGTAAAGGAGAGGCGGGACTCAGGCCTTTGGAGCGCATTTCCAGTCGATTGAGGGCATTCAAAAAAGCGAGTGCACTCGCGATTACAATGTCAGTATGTGCGCCTCTTCCGGTTAGTCGCATCCCATCTTTTTCAACACCGACGCTAACTTCGCCTTGCGCATCGGTTCCGCCGGTAATTGCTTTGACAACGTATGATGTGAGCGTGCACTGAATGCCGGTAATTTCCTTAATCGTGTTCAGAGCGGCGTCAACAGGACCGTCGCCAAAGCCGGCTTTTTTTATTTTTTTCCCATCAACTTTCATCACAATTGTCGCAGTTGGAACAGCAGTTGTTCCGGAAGTAACAATGAGATCCTGCAAAACAAATTTATCCGTTTGCTTGCCAATTCCATGTGTTACCAATGCCTCTATGTCTTCGTCAAAAACCTGTTTTTTGAGATCAGCAAGACGTTTGAATTCTTTAAAAATATGATTCAGATCAATGTCGTTTAGATCAAATCCCAATTCTTTGATCCGTTCACCGAGGGCAAAACGACCTGAATGCTTTCCCATCACCAAATTGCTGGACTTGATACCAACTGACTGCGGAGTCATAATTTCGTAGGTCAAAGGATTTTTGAGCACGCCGTGCTGATGAATTCCTGCTTCATGGGCAAAAGCATTTGCGCCGACAATCGCCTTGTTCGGCTGAACATCAACACCGGTAATTTGTGAAAGCAGTTTACTGGATGGAAAAAGTTGCTCCGTAACAATGTCGCTTTCGAAACCGAAATATTCCTGCCGCGTTTTGAGCGCCATTACTATTTCTTCAAGCGAGGCATTTCCCGCACGTTCTCCGATACCGTTGATTGTACATTCAATTTGCCTTGCTCCAGCCCGAATGGCTGCCAGAGAATTTGCTACACCTAATCCTAAATCGTTGTGACAGTGCGCGGAAAAAATGACCTTATCCGCATTGAAAACTTCATTCCGGAGACGTGTGATCAAGTCAAACATTTCATCCGGAGTGGTGTAACCCACTGTGTCAGGTATGTTCAGAATTGTCGCACCAGCACGTACTGTTTCGGACAAAACTTCTACTAAAAATTTCGGATCACTGCGAGTTGCGTCTTCGGGACTGAACTCAACACAATCCGTAGCTTTTTTTGCACGCTCTACCGCTGCGACTGCCATTGCCTTTACGTCTTTCGGTTCCATCTGCAACTTATGTTTCATGTGCAGTTCGCTAGTAGAAATGAAAGTATGAATGCCCCAATTATTGGCACCTCTCAAAGCTTCAATCGCAGAATCGATATCGTTTTTGGAGGCGCGACAAAGTGAGACAATCGTCGAGTTTTGAATTTGCTGGCCGATATCCCGGACACTTTCAAAGTCTCCCGGAGACGATGCCGCAAATCCGGCTTCAATTGTATTCACGCCCAGGCGTTCCAGTTGCTTGGCAAGGGTCAGCTTTTCTGGAGCCGTCATGGAACATCCGGGGGATTGCTCTCCATCACGGAGAGTCGTATCAAAGAATTTTACCTTTTCCATACATCTCCTTGCATTTAATTCAGCCTCTGGGCTGCTGTTAAAAAACACTTGAACCAAAGTGGCTCAGGCACCAATCGCCAGAATGGATTTTCTGACGAAAAAATTAATTTATGAAAATTCCGGATCCACTTCCAAACGACTTGGAGTCGCACCGCTTTGACCGCTATATTTTCCGGAATAAGGTTGTTCCGCAGGCTGACTCATTTGGACAAAAACAATCTGACAAATCCGCACACCTTTTTTTAAAACAATTGAAAATCCGGATTGATTTTCTAATTCCAAAGTTATTTGTCCATGAAAACCGGCATCTATAAAACCCGCGTTTTGCACCTGTAATCCTAAACGTCCAATACTCGAGCGACCTTCCACATAAGCCGCCATGTCGTGTGGAACACGGATGGATTCTGCAGTACTGGCCAGCACAAAATGATTTGGTTCTAAAACAAATTCGTCTGTTCGCACTTGTTTATGCGGCACGCTTTCTCCCAGAATAATTTTGTCCTTATCGGGTTCCGGCCAACTGAAAGAATCCGAAAGTGTTAAGTCCACACTTGAAGGCCCAATTGTCAAGCCGGCAGGCAAATAACCTTCCTTAACTAATTTTTTGATGCCGATATCAGGTATAATCACTTTGTGATGAAAAGAAAAGTTATGTTAAATCAAGGCACAATTCATGCGTTTCCTGCAACAAACTTAACATATTAACAAAATACTTGAAAGCAAATGTTAATTTCAGATTTAAAAAGACCCTGCGTAAAGTGTGATGGCAGCGGATTTCAGGCAGGATTTGATGAATGGGGAAGCATTCAGACTAACTTGCGGAAGTCATGTCCGGCTTGTTCCGGAAGAGGGCACAACCTCACAGAACTAGGGCAGAACTTATGGAAATTATATCGACCAATGCTGCAGGATTTGATTCGTGAAGAACTGCAGAATAAAAGTACGATTCTGGAATAATCAAAATCAAAATCCGAAGCCAATCCCGCTAAATCCGGTTTCCTGTAAAAAATAAACTATCAATCCACCAAGGCATAGAAAAGGCGCAAAAGGGATTTGTGTTTGCAGCAAATCCGGAATATTTTGATTGGCTTTTTTTTGTCTAAGTAACGAAATTCCACCGATTACAATTCCGCTTAAAGCCGCAATCAGCAGTACTGTTCCAAGTCCCTGCCAGCCGACCCACATGCCGATCAAACCAAGCACGGCCGCATCTCCTTCACCTAAACCTTGACGATGGCGGAAGGTTTCATACAAAAAACCGATCAAATAAAGAAGCCCTGCTCCGATCAACAATCCAGCCAGAGAATCAAGCATTTGGTGAGGCGCAAAAAATGCGAGCCAAAGCAATCTTAGCGCCATCGCTAAAGCTACCATCCGGCCTTCAATCAACAGTGTCTTCCTGTCAATCCACGCAATTCCAACTAGCGCTGTTACTAAAACAAGGTCATTCAATAGTTCTGGACTCCACTGTCTCCACCCGCAAAGAACGGCAGCCGCAACCGACATTCCAGCAAAAATAAACCAGCTTGAAATAGGTCTAAAATGATTCTCAGCGGTTGTTTGCGGATACTCCTCCGGATCCGTGGCGGCATGCTGTTTCAAAAAAAAACCAACCCAGCGCTCAAGAATCCAGGCCATTCCAGCTCCAATTAACGCACCTACTGCAAGGTTTGTTATTTCAAACATTTGATGAATTTGTTTTTGGTTTTAGTGCTCTGGAAGATTATAAGACTGAATATTTTCTTCTGCCGTTGTTTTTCGCAATGTGTTTGCGGCGTTCATGAACTTTCAAGGGTTTCTAAATTTCACTTTGAATGAACCACCCTGCAAATCATCATAACCATATTGATCAATTATTGCACGAAACGTGACTGAACCTTCAAATGTACGGTCGTCCGGACGAGGCGGTTTTACTTCTATGCTGGTTTCTGCTTCGCCGTTCGCATTAAGTTGAATGGAAGCAGGAAGAGACAGATTGTAGTAGTCGCTGCTCAAAAGCACTGGTCCGGATCGATTCACGGTACGATCTGTTCCTAAGCGTACAACCTGAAAGTGTAACTTAAGTTTGATAGCTTCCTTTGCGGAAAAAACTGGAGCGGAAGGTTCAATCCGGAGTCTCAGTTGATTCGGAACGGAACTCACTTTTTGCCGTAAAGAATCAGTTCTTTGCACATGATAAAGTCGTTGTCCCTTGAGTAATTTTACCGATGAAACTTTGTTAAAAACCTTGACGATCCCGGAAGATACCGAAATGTTGTTGCCTGTTTTTTTCTTTGTGAATCTCAGTGATGCGTCCGAAAGCTGCAAACGCAAACCTCCACCAGCAATTTCCACGGGATTTTTTCCGCGTATAAAATTTCCCCAAAAACTGCCGGAACGCAGCACCAGTCGATAACGCACCCAGCGTGAGTTGTGACTCTTTCTCGCGCCAATTGTGATTTCTGTTGAACCGAACAAACGAACTTCGGAACCATCATTGAAAAAAATTGTTACGCCAGCTTTTTTCCCTGTCCGGACTCTGTACCTGTTCCAAAGCATTTTTCCGCTGAAGCCCACCGTCATTTTTTTAGCGGGACCAGCTTTCACCTCACCTTTCAGTTGCGAAAGTACTGCCAGCGCCGGAGCAGTTTTAGCCAAAGCACGCACCGGAAACGAACTGCTCAGCAGCAAAAAACTAATTGAAATTAAACACCAGCGGAAAAATTGCATAATCTGTTGAGGAGCTTTAGTTTGAACGGTCCCGACGTGTAAATTCCAGTAGATGTTTCATAATTAATTCGGAACTCCAGAGGCCGTGGCTGTGCAGAACTTTGGGAAGAATCACATAGCGCCCATAACGCAACCGTTTCCCTGCGTCTCTGACAGATAAAAATCGTGGTTCTGCTTTGGCGGTAAACAGCAAAGTCGTGGTTCCAAGTGATGTCAAGTCGTCCCCCAAACCTTCCCAGTTGATGGATGCTTCAAGTCCAAGCGCGTAAGCTTTCGTGTTGCCCTGCAGAATTAGCTCTTCCTGATTTGCGGATAAATGGTCTAAAGAATGCCATTGCTGTAGATAAGACCTCAAATTTCCTGAGCGTAATTGGTTCAGTTTTTCTTGCAAATATTTTGCTTCTTCAAGTTCCTGATATGGTTGCGCACCGACAGAAATCAGGGAACGAATTCGACGTGGAAATTCTTTAGACATTTGAAAACCGACTTGTGCGCCCAATCCTACACCAAAAAAAAATGTATAATCGGCCTGCACTTCCCGTAAAATATCGAGGATGTGACGTATTCGTGAAGTGATTGTGTAATGTGAAGCATCCTCAGGTGCATCGCTCAACCCCTGACCGAGGGGCTCAATCATCACCAGCCGAAAATCCTCCTCCAGTTGTTTCACATATCCACTTTCCCTCCAGGCACTCATTGGAATCATGTGTGGAGGATGCAACAACATCCAGGGGCCTTTATCACCCGCAAGTTCATAGTGTATCTTTTGCTTATTTGAAACAACGACGGACATTATTCTGCTTCTCTTTTTCAGGTTTTAAATTTCAATTTTCGGATTTAATAATTTCTAATTCAGTTTTGAAGAACTCTCTATTACGTACTGCTCCAGCGCTTTCATTTTACGCAACTCTTCTTCAGAAGGGCGGTGTCGCCAGCGACGATGAAACCAAGCCCATTGCTGCGGATTTTCGCGGATACGCTGTTCCAGATGCAGATTCATTTTCCTCGTGACTGCATACACATCCTGTTCCATTTCAGGATGTTGCCGGACAAAATTTCCCAACGTTTCAAATCTCATTCTGAAAGTTCCATTTGCCTGCCGAATCACATTGTAACTCACTACAGACGCACCTGTTTTTAAGGCAAACACTGCGGCGCCAACAGGAGTCTTTGCGGGTATTCCAAAAAATGGAACCCATGTGCTGAGCACGTTTGTGTCTTGGTCTATGGCCAAAACCAGCACCTCTTTGTTGCGCAGACAACTCAGTAATTTTCTGATTGCCGTGGATGATCCACGACGCAGAATTTCCATGTTTCCATGTTCGCGTTGACTTTCAATCAGTTCGTTTACGCGCGCATCCGGAAAATTGGTTGTTGCCGCGTTCATCTTAAGTCCGGAGCGTTTTGCGTATGCGGAAATCAATTCCCAATTACCCGAATGCATGGCCAGCAGAATCACACCTTTTTCCGCCTGGACTGCATTTGTTAACGCTTCTTCATTTTCCACTTCAAGTAAATTTGCTTCATTGAAAACAATTTGTGGTAAGCTCAAAAACTCAAAAAGCATTTGCCCAAAATGTCCGAAACACTCCCGCGTCCATTGATTCCGCTGTTCAGCATCAAATTCCGGAAAAATAAGTTCGAGCTGTTTTTCAACAATTCCGCGATCCTTCCGGAGCACTCGATAGGCAAAACTGCCTACGCCACGTCCCATTTTTTGCAGCTGCGGAAGAGATAATTTCCTACCCAAAAACAAACCAAAACGAAACACGGCATACTCGATTCCGCGTCTCAGGGAGGTCGTCCATACCGGACGAATTTTTTTAAATTCATCGTAGGTCGGCTGACGGATTTCCGTTTCAGCTTGTGGTCTGTCAGAACTCAATTTTTATTTTCCGGTTTTTATTTTCGGCATCAGAAATAATGAAAAACTCTATGCTTCAAGTGTTTCAAGGATCACTTCCTTAATTTTTTCCGGATCAGCCGGAACGGTTTTGCAATGTGTTTCCAGGTTTTCCAAGACGGCCAATTCATCCGGAAGTTCCGGTACATTTCCCATAGCTTTCCGGATTGTTTCACCAAATTTCGCAGGATGCGCGCAGGCCAGGCAGATTACCGGAGTCCGGATTTTTATTTTTTCAGCAGCACAGACACCGACCGCTGTGTGCGGGTCTAATAAATATCCGTTTTGCTGATGAAATTTCCGGATCGTTTCAACTATTTCTTCGTCATTTACACTTGCGGAAACGAAGTCGTTTTGAGCAATTTTGAGGAGATCGCCCTCAATTGTCAATTTTCCGCTTTGTTCAAAATCTTTCATCCAACGCTGAAGTTGTTCCGTGGAGTTTCCGGCAAGATCAAATAAATATCGCTCAAAATTACTGGAAATTTGAATGTCCATTGACGGACTGAATGTTTCTTTGAGCTCAGTTCGATGGTATTCTCCTTTACTGAAAAAGCGGTGCAAAATGTCATTTTCATTTGTGCCGATTACCAGTTTGTCTATGGGCAGTCCCATGCGCTTGGCGTAATATCCCGCCAGTACATTTCCAAAATTTCCGGTAGGCACCACGAAACTGACCAACTCCGAATCGTCCTTTGACACCTGAAACCATGCGTAAAAATAGTAAACGATTTGAGCCAGAATGCGCGCCCAGTTGATTGAATTGACTGAACCTAAATAATAATTTTTTTTAAAATCCTGGTCATTGAAAAGCCTTTTCACAATTGCTTGCGCGTCGTCAAAAGTACCTTCGATAGCCAAGTTGTGAATGTTTGGATCAAGGACTGTGGTCATTTGCAATTCCTGCATTGGGCTGACCCGTCCTTTCGGATGAAGCATAAAGACATCCACGCCTTTTTTCCCATGCAGACCGTGGATGGCAGCGCTGCCGGTATCTCCGGAAGTTGCTCCCAGAATTCTCAAAGGATGATTACGTTCCTTTAAAAAGAATTCAAAAAGGTTTCCTAAAAACTGTAAAGCCACGTCCTTGAAAGCAAAAGTCGGTCCATGAAACAACTCCAAAATATGGATTTGCCCCACCGATTTAACAGGTGTGATTTCGGGATGACGGAATGTGTCAAAGCTCCGCTCGATTAGTTTTTTAAGTTCATCCCGTGGAATTCTGCCGCTCGTAAAGAGCAGCATAACTTCCAGACTTAATTCTGTAAAACTTAATGCTCGCCATTCCGGAAGTGTGTTTCGTATAAGCGGAATTTCATTTGGAACCAGTAAACCACCATCATCCGCGAGTCCCATCATTACCGCTTCTTCAAAGAGAAGATTTTTAACTTGTCCACGTGTACTTGAATAGCGTGCCATTTTGTTGTATGTTTGTACTTGTTAAAGTTGGTAGTCTCAGCTTTTTCCGGAAGATTCACGGAAGTATTTTCCGCTGCTTTAAAAACTAATTATATCAAATTAAACGATGTCATTTCCAAAACATTTATTATTTATCCTTTTTTTAATTACAGCAAATTCTCCGGTTTTTGGCGCATCATTCCCCATACTTCCGGAAGCACAAGTCTATCATACAGTTGGAAGTAGAGGAAGCACTTACAGCACCGGAGCACTTGGATTGTCACTTCATCTTTATGATGAACCGGCTGGCCCCGGACGTTATATTCACCTATTGGCATTGAGCATTCCTGCAAAAACTATCGGCTGGAAAAGCAGAGTTGGAGATTTATTTTTGAGTGAAAACGGTTCCGGATTTGAAATTGGTGTACACGATCAATGGGTAAATCCATCCGGAAAAGGCGCGACATTGTCGTTGCGGAAAATACAGTGGCCCAAAGTTCGTCAGGGTGATACTGAATTGGGGGAAGCCACTTCAGACATTGTTCACATGGGTTGGAGTTGGATCACAGGAACTCCCATAATCACGGTGTGGTTGTTGGGACTCGATATTGCCACCCTGAATTTACCTCATGATCGGAAACTGGAAATGCAGTTTGCACTGGGAATGCGGACAGCATTTTGATTCTGCTCTCCCATCTTCTTTTCAATAGCTAATCTGTCTTCAGCGAAGTTCAAAACGTTGAACTGACACGTCATATCTTGTTAAATTGAAGACCTTTGGTTGAAGCTCTGCGTTCGCCATGCTCCAGATTAGCCTTGCCGTTTAGCACGAATAATGATTCAATAACACCCTGATTTATTATAAAATTTTCATTTTAGAGTTCCATTTTGCTTGATCCCACAGTTCTCATTTTTTTAAGCAGCGGCCTTTTTCTGGGTTGGTCACTTGGCGCAAATGATGCGGCCAATGTTTTCGGTACAGCAGTCGGCAGCCGTATGGTTCGTTTTACAACCGCGGCGATTATTTGCGGTGTTTTTGTGGTTCTCGGTGCGTTTGTCAGCGGAACAGGCGCGGCGCAAACTTTGGGAAAACTTGGTGCGGTAAATGCCATAGGCGGCTCCTTTATGGCTGCTCTGGCCGCGGGTTTGACAGTTTATTGGATGACTAAATTAGGGCTTCCTGTCTCAACCAGTCAGGCGATTATCGGCTCGATTATCGGCTGGAACCTGTTTAGTGATTCCTATACAGATATTTCTTCCTTACTTAAAATTCTTTCGACTTGGATAATTTGCCCATTGTTGTCCGCTGTAATCGCAGCAATTTTGTTTACTTTGTCCAAATTCTTTGTACGGAAAATGGGAGTCGGGTTGATACGTTTCGACGGTTATACACGTGTGGCTTTAATCTTGGCGGGAGCCTTTGGTGCCTATAGTTTGGGCGCAAATAATATTGCCAACGTGATGGGAGTTTTTGTTCCCGTGGCTCCGTTTCCGGACATGCAGTTTGGACAGGGCTTTAGCATTTCTTCGGCGCAGCAACTATTTTTAGTGGGGGGACTGGCGATTGCTGTCGGCGTCTTCACCTATTCCAAACGCGTGATGATGACAGTTGGCTCAGAATTGATGAGACTTACTCCATTGGCTGCGTGGGTGGCCGTGATGTCACACTCGATTGTGCTCTTCCTTTTTGCTTCTGAAAGACTGGAACAATTGCTGGCCAACATGTCTCTACCAACCATTCCGCTTGTTCCAGTTTCAAGTTCTCAAGCTGTGGTTGGTGCGGTGATTGGAATTGGAATGCTCCAGGGCGGCAGGGAAATCCAGTGGCCTCGTGTTTACAGCATTGTCAAAGGCTGGGTTATCACACCAGGGATTTCATGTTTGCTTTGTTTTGTTGGTTTGTATTTTCTGCAAAATGTTTTCCAGCAAACCGTACAGCGTGATTCAACTTATCTGCTCTCTGCAAGTGTCATCGAAAAGTTTCAAAAAGAGGGAATTGAAACGTCCGGACTACAAGAATTAACTGGTACCGTTTTCCGGAGTTCTGCCGAAGTTGTACGTTCAGTTGAGGAAAAAGTGATGTTGAACAGTACGCAAGGACTGAAAGTGGTTGAGTACTCTTTACAAAAAAACATGGTTGTCACGGCTGAAAAAATTGCGGAAATGGACAAAAATGGACTTTCTTCTGCACAGCTGGATGCATTGAGTAATTTGGAGGGACAAACCTACAACTTCCCTTGGCAACTGGGAGACGCTTTGGCGGAAATCAGCACGGAATGGGTAGTCCGTGGAGGAGGATTGAAGAACAAGTTACATGACCGTAAAATTAAACAGAAACTGACCTATTTATATAGAATATTTTACCGGAGATAAAGATGAATCCTTTGAGTTTGTTTTTTAAAAAACAGTATGCAATAGAAGAAAAAATTCAACGCCTTTTACGTTATCTTGAAGATATGGCACATCTTTATCAAGAAGCATATAAGGCTTTTCTCGATGGTAGTTTAGAAGATTTAACTCAAGGTAACGAGGAGCTTGGTCAAATTGAAAAAGAATTGGATGATATTGGACGTCAAATTCAAATGTCATTGCTTCACGAGTCTTTGATGCCGGATTCGAGGGATGATCTGCTCTGGTTTTTGACTAAACTTGATAAAGTGCCAAGCAGTTTCAAGCATTCACTTGCGGATATTGTCCTCGAAAAACCAGAGATTCCGGAAGACTTTATTTTGCCTCTTAAAGATATGTTATCTCACACTCATGATGCGGTGCAAGCTTTGGCAAATGCCACAGACTCACTTTTTTCAGACTTGAGGGCAGTTAGGCAGCATGTGGAAGAAGTCAGTCGGCAGGAAAGCATGGTTGATAAAATAGAATATAAACTGCTGCAAGCTGTTTTTGAGAATGAAAAATTTGAATTGGCGCGGAAGTATCAACTGAAAGGAATATTGAAACAACTTGGAGCGGTCACAAATCTTGCCGAAGACGTCGCGGATGCGGTGCTGATTCTGGCAACAAAGCACTCCACATGAAAGTCTTCTGCGAAAATCAGGAGACACAATTCATTGGACCGCTCTTGAAAATTTCGAATAACCCCAGTTGCGGAGAACAATGCCGTGTCGGGATGGATTGTGCAGGTTGTTCAATCTTCTGCAAATCCTCCGGACAGCGGTTATGACACAAGAAAAAAACCAACATGTCCCCTGGTCAACACTGACTCAGGAAGGGCATCTGCCACGCGTGCTGCTGCTGTGTTTCGGGGTATGGCTCTATGCGGCGGATTCCACCCTGGTGGCCACAGTGATGCCGGTTGCTGTGGAAGACATCGGCGGGTTGCCATATTTGAGTTGGACTTACACACTCTACCAGCTTGGCTCCGTGGTGACAGGAGCCATCGCGGGTTTGATGGTACTCCGCACAGGGATTGCCAAAGCGCAAATCATCGCCGGAATTATCTATGTTCTCGGCTGCGCCATCAGCGGTTACGCCCCGGATATGACAACCATGATCTTCGGACGTCTCTTGCAGGGCATGGGAGGTGGCGGTTTGGTTTCATTGGCCTTTATTGGTGCATCCACTTTGTTTCCAAAAAAATTGTGGGTACGGATCATTGCCGTGATAGCCGGAGTCTGGGGAGTATCCTCCTTGTGTGGACCGTTGATCGGTGGTTATTTTGTGGCAGCGGGAAACTGGCGTGGAGCGTTTTGGGCGTTTGCCGCACAGGGCTTGGTTGTCGTGCTGGTGGCCCCACCGCTCCTAAGTCGGCAGTTCAAATCTAAAAAGGAACAAATCCAGAAGCTGCCTCTGGCCCGGCTTGGTCTTTTAAGTGTTTCAGTGTTGGCGATCTGTCAAGCAGGCGTGATGACCTCCACTTGGTTCGCCAGCGTAACATGTGTGGGAGGTGTACTGCTGCTGCTGGTTTTTCTGAAACTGGATGCGGGTAGCCAGAACCGTATTTTCCCACAAGGGATTCTAAATCCCCGTACGGCTTCCGGTTCCGGTATGCTGATGATGTCGTCCCTCTTCATGGCAACCATCTCGCTGACGGTCTATGGCCCAATTCTCATGTACATCATTTTTGGAGCAAAACCTTTGATTGCAGGCTACATCATTGCCTTGGAATCGTTGGGTTGGACAGTCGTTGCGATCAGCACGTCCGGTGTCAGTGAGCGAATTGAGTCGCTTTTGATCCGGCTGGGAGCTGTCTTCGTGAGCAGTTCAATGCTGGGTTTGATCTATGCAATGCCCGCAGGTCCGTTATGGTTAATCGCTCTGCTTGCTACCGGCATGGGTATGGGCTTTGGGATGTCCTGGAGCTTTGTCTCAAAACGTGTCATCGACAACGTTCCGGAAGCAGAGCGCACCCAGGCATCGGCTTCCATCCCAACGTTTCTGCGGGTGTCAATGGCGTTAGGATCGGCACTTAGTGGGATCATTGCAAACTTCTCCGGTTTTTCTGAGGACAGCAGCGTGGCGGTTGCGCAAAACGTTGCGTTCTGGTGTTTCGCCGCCTTCATTCCACTGATGCTGGTGGGACTCGTCACCGCTTGGCGCGTCAGCCGTTAGTGAAGTGATTTCCTTGAAAGAACATACTTTTACCTTGAACCAAGTTCAAAGCGGAACCAGCCGTTACTGTCACGCCATTTCTAGATTTTTCTAAAACACACCAAAACCTGAGATTTATTAACCTAATTTTTTCAGTGCTAAAAATCTGCCACTAGGTTTTGAGTCTGCACTCCCAATTTTTCAACACCGAGTTTCATTTTTTGTCCGGAACGTAAGTAGATCGGTTCCGGTTTTTGACCCATCCCAACTCCAGGCGGGGTTCCTGTGGAAATAATATCTCCGGGATGGAGAGTAAAAAATTGGCTCAGATAATGGATCAGAAAAGCGACACCGTAAACCATCGTTCTAGTGTTTCCGTTCTGGTAGCGATTACCGTCAACTTCCAACCAAAGGTCCAGGTTTTGCGGATCGCCTACTTCGTCCGGAGTCACCAACCATGGACCGATAGGGCCGAAAGTGTCACAGCTTTTGCCCTTGATCCATTGTCCGGAACGTTCAATTTGAAATTCACGTTCCGAAATATCATTGATCACGCAGTAGCCTGCGACATGATCGAGTGCCGATTTTTCATCAACGTACTTGGCCGGTTTGCCGATGACGACACCGAGTTCCACTTCCCAATCAGTTTTAACCGAATTGCGTGGAATGACCACGTCATCGTTTGCTCCGCAAATTGCACTGTTTGCCTTGGCAAAAATTATCGGTTCAGGCGGAACATTAAGTCCTGCTTCTTTTGCGTGATCAGCATAGTTGAGGCCGATGCAAATGAATTTGCCGACCTGTCCCACACAAGGTCCGAGGCGCGGATTGCCCGCAACTTCCGGAAGTGACGCAGGATCTATTTTTCGCAGACGTTCGATGTTTTCCGGAAGAAGCGTTTCTCCTGCAATGTCATCAACCATTCCGGAAAGGTCACGCAGAACTCCCGTGTCATCAAGCATCCCCGGTTTTTCATTTCCGCCGGAAGCTCCGGTGGCGGACATTCCATATCTTAGTAATTTCATAGCAGTTCCATTGTTTAGTTAGCATGTTATCTTCAAGTCATACCCCCGTCGATGCTCCATGCTACGCCGGTCGTGTAGGAGGATTCATCTGACGCCAGATAAACTGCCAAGGCGGCAATTTCTTCTGGAGTTCCAATTCTTCCGATTGGTTGACGCGCAATGAATGCCGAGAGTACATCTTCGTAATTTCCGCCCTGTGCTTTTATCCTTTGTTGAAGAGAAGGGGATTCCACGGTTCCCGGACAAATGGCATTACAGCGAATGCCCTGAGTTATAAAATCCGCAGCAACAGATTTAGTCAAACCTACCACTGCCGCCTTGCTGGCACCGTAAACGAAACGGTTCGGTAACCCTTTAACACTTGATGCAACTGAAGACATATTCACAATACTTCCACCTCCGGATTCCAGCATCGCTGGTAAGAAAGCCCGGATCATGAGGTACATCGAACGCACATTTAGATCGAAGGAGAAATCCCAGTCGTTTTCTTCACAGTCAAGTACTGTACCATGATGCACAAAACCTGCACAGTTAAAAAGTACGTCGATGGACCCTGTTTCTTCAGCTAATTGTCGAATTGCTTCGAGATTGGTTACATCTAGCAAACGAGTTTCGATGTCTGTTGCGCTTCCCGGAAGTTCTGTTTTGAGAGAAGCCAAGCTTTCCGGATCGATGTCTGTCGCCAAAACATGTGCGCCTTCGCGGGCAAACGCAAGCACAGTGGAACGTCCTATGCCCTGTCCGGCCGCAGTTATCAGAGTTTTTTTGCCTTTAAGTCTTCCGGACATAAATTCCTTTATCTTCAAATGTTAAATTAATATAAGGTTAATTGCTAAAAAATGGTAGACCGCTTCCAGTTGAAAAGTCTTGATTGAAACTCTAAACTACATAACAGCCCCAATTTTCCATGGTGCAAATTCATACTCACCAAAACCAAATTCCTCACTTTTAGTTAATTCTCCTGAAGCAGTTGCTAAAATCTTTTGAAAAATTATCGAACCCATTTCCTGAACATCCATTGTTCCGTCAATGATCTTTCCGCAGTTTAAATCCATATCTTCAATCATTCGATTATACATTAGAGAATTGGTGGCCAGCTTGAGGCTGGGGACTGGCTTACAGCCAAAAACAGAACCTCTTCCAGTTGTGAAACAAACTACATTTGCTCCGGAAGCAACTTGTCCTGTGACGGAAACAGGGTCATAACCGGGCGAATCCATGAAAACCAAACCTTTTGTTTTGATCTGCTCTGCATATTGAATCACGTCCACTAACGCCGAAGTTCCACCTTTTGCAACGGCTCCCAAAGATTTTTCCAGGATTGTACTGATCCCGCCGGCTTTATTGCCTGGAGATGGATTGTTGTTGAGCGAGCCTTGAAAGATTGCCACATATTTTTCCCACCAATGGATTAAATCCATAAGTTTGTTCCCCACCTCGGGTGTGACTGCTCTTTGGATGAGCAAATGTTCTGCACCATAGATTTCTGGAGTTTCACTCAAAATTGCGCTACCCCCGTGTTCTACGACCAAGTCTGCTGCCGCACCTAAAGCCGGATTTGCGCTAATTCCGGAGTAAGCATCAGACCCCCCGCATTCTAATCCGATACATAGATGTTTTGCCGAAACGGTTACTCTTTGAAAGTCTTTAGTTCCCTCCAGTAATTTTCGTACTATTTTGATTCCATTTTCAATTGTTTTTCTTGTTCCACCATTTTCTTGAATAATAAGTGTACGGATATGTTGTCTGTCTTTTGGCTCAAATTTTTTGAGAAGTGAGGAAACCTGGTTCACTTCACATCCCAAACCGATGATTAAAATTCCTGCAAAATTTGGATGTTCTGCATAACCAGTCAATACTCGCTGAAGCAGAACGAGTCCCTCTCCTTCGATTGACATTCCGCAACCACTATCGTGGGTCAGGGCAATGACTCCATCTGCACTCGGGTAAGGCGCCATGATATCGTTGAAAGATTCGCCATAAGACTCACTTTTGAAATAAGCTGCAATCCTTTGTGAGATTGTGGCTGAACAGTTTACAGTACTAAGTATCCCAATGTAATTTCTGGTACCAACTTTCCCGTTTGAGCGTAAGTAGCCCTGAAAATTTGCAGTTTTATCTGGTTTGGTATTTTTGTTTTGAAACACACCAACTTCCGGAAATCTTTCAAATGAATGAAATTCAATATTATGTGTGTGGACATGATCTCCGACGTTAATTTTCTGAGAAGCAAAACCAATGGTTTGATTATATTTCCGGACAGCGTCCCCTTTTCGAATTTCGACTAAAGCTATTTTATGATCGGCTGGAATGTTTTCTTGTGCAATGACGTTTTCAAAAGAACAGTTCTCTTTTATTTTCGTCAAGGCTAAGCCCACATTATCTTTTGGATGTAATCGCATTTCGTTTTCTCAGTCTATTAAATTACTTAACCGCGCCTGCTGAAAGACCTTTTACAATATAGCTTTCAAGGAAAATTCCAATAATTGCCAGTGGCGCGATGGCCGCTGTTGAAAGTGCAGCCATGGACCACCAGTTGATCCCTTGTGATCCTGTTTGACTGGCCACCATCACCGGTAAAGTTTTTGCGTCGGCACTCGTCAGGAGCGCTGCAAAAAAATATTCGTTCCAGGTCAACACAAGACAGAGAATGAAAGCCGCGACCATTCCCGGAAAGGAAATCGGCAACACGATCCGCAAGAATACTCCCCAAACACTGAGGCCGTCCACTAAACCCGCTTCTTCAAGTTCAATCGGAATTGTACTGAATTGATCCCGCATTATCCAGATCACTATTGGTAGAACCATAAGTCCATAAAGCATAACCAGACCAATAGTTGTATCCAGCAATGCTAACTCGCGGTAAAGGACCAGAAACGGTAATGCGAGGACTACCGGTGGGAGGATCATCTGCGACAGGAAGAAAAACGAGATGTCTGAATTTTTGAAAAATCCTAACTTATATTGGAAACGACTGAGTCCATAGGCAGCAAGTGAACCAAGCATAACAGCTAATATTGAAGCACTAGTGGAAGTTATGACGCTGTTAACGAACCTTTTCAGGAACTCATCACGAACCGTTGAAATCTGAAAAATAGTTTCGGGAGACATTCCCAGTGAACGAAAACCAATCCATTTTGGTGTAAAGTCAATCCATGGAATCAGATGACCTTGTGTAACACTGACTGCGGTTTTGAAGGATGTCGTGATTGTCCAATAAATGGGGAACAAGCATAAAAAAGCCCAAAACAATAGTGCTCCATAAATCAGGATGCGATAGACAACAAGGTTCACGCCGGGAGAATAATTGTTTTGACTCATGTAACTTTTTGCATCCAGCGGTCAATAAGTTTTAACATTAGCGTCATAAGTATGATGATAATAATAAGATAAACGACAGCCATCATTGTTCCGTATCCCACATTTGAACGGTCTCGGTACTCCCGGAAAATAAAACTGGTAACGGTATCCGTTGCGCCTCCGGGCCCTCCGGAAGTGACAGTGATGACGATGTCCGCAAGTTTCAATTTAAAAATAATCCGTATTACAGTTGCCGTTATACTCACGGGAAGCATTAGCGGGAAGGTGATTTTCCAGAAATGCTGCCAGTTGTTAGCTCCATCAATTCTTGCGGCTTCATTGACTTCCAAGGGCAATGCCTGCAATCCTGCGAGTAACATGATCATCATGAACGGAATAAAAGTCCATGCATCCAAGATCATTATGCTCAAGCGTGCGATTTCCGGTGTTGAAAAGAATGCAGGACTTTCCCAACCTAATTGTCGTGCAAGAGCGGCCGCTGGGCCAAAACGGAACTCCATAAGTGACTTGCCAATCATCCAACTAACGGCAACCGGACTTAGCATTAACGGCATCAGGAATACTACCCGGAAGAATTTTCTGGCTACGATTTGTGCGTTTAGTAACAGGGCAAGTCCGAAGGCTATTGCATATTCGAATAGTATTGCAATTAAGTAAAAGAGCATGTTCAACATGGAGTTCCAGTAATAGGTGTCTCCAAGTAAAGCCATGAAATTATCAACTCCGTTGAACTTTGGTCCATCGAATGCGCTAAGATTCCAGTCGTGCAGAGAAATGTATACACTAAAAATGAGAGGGAAAATCACCATCGCAATTGTGAAAAGAAAGGCAGGCAGAACAAAAAGCGCACGTTGGCCGCGCTCGCCTTTGATCAGGGTAATACCCCAGCATAGAGCTATTGACCAAATCAGGTATGCATAAAGGACAGGACGCCAGTTTTCAAATCCTGCAGAAATGCTGCCAGCTTTATGTAAAACTTGTGTGAGAAAAAGAGCAACTAATAAAATAGTAGCAATGAGGATCATTGCCTGTCCGAGGGCTTTCCGTTTAGCAGGGATATGATCCGTGCGGACGTAAGTCGATGTCATCTTAATTTAATTCAGATGTGTATTCGATAAATTTGCAATCGTGGTAAAGAATCATTGAAAGCAAGCAAGACCGACGACTTTAGTAACAAGTCGCCGGTCAAACTATTGTCTCTGGATTTGTGTTTTATTATGACAAACCGAGAGAGGTTCGGTAAAGCTCGAGTTGCTTTTTCCTGCCTATCTGATCCGTAAGTTTCTCCCAGGCAGCCGCAATGTTATCAGCGCCTGACTGAGCACCAAACTTACCGGCATATATTTTAGACAACTCATCTTCTGCAACGCTGTAGTACTGAAAAATCCCAGGAATACGAGGCTCAATTGCAGCATTAGGATGGTTGTAGGAATTTGACTCAGATTCCAAATAGGAAGTGATAAATTCCCTGTCATATCCAGCATTAACCCATTCATCAATGTTGAAGTGACTATTACGATAAGGTTGGAAACCGGATGGGTAAGCAGAAGCCCAGAGAGAAATGTCTTTGCCGCCAAGGTGGGCTGCAGCGCTCCAAGCGGCCTTACGCTTTTTGGAATTACTGTCCACACGGGCCATGACATATACTCCCCAGCCTATGTAGGCCATATTTGGAGCATAGTTTGGACCACCGGGCAGGGTATCCCATTTGCCAGTTTGGGAATTATAAACATCGTCTGATCCCGGAAGGATATCGAAACCAACAACATCACCAACTACAGAGCCATCACTGGTTTTTGCCATCGAACCCACATCACCCCACCAGGAAAGCATTGAGCCTGTTCCTGCAAGAAACTGCTGAAATGCAGTAGTGCCTGGATCAGCATTCAATTGGTTGGCTGGTTGTGAAGGCAATACGTCAATTACATCCTGAATTGCCCGAACCCAAGCAGGATTGTTGACACGGGGTTTCATCGTATCTGCGTCAAACAGCCACGCCGGATCATTCGGATGTTTGGCGTAGGCAGTCGCACGGCTGGCCAGAAAATAGAATCCGAATCCTCCCCAGCCTTTGCATGGGTCTAGATAACCATATGCATCACCACCGAAGGTTGGATCTTTTTTACCTTTCAGGAATTTACTCACTTCCTGAACTTGCTGCCAGGTTTGTGGTACACCCCAGGTACTCATGTGACCTTCAGCTTTCCAAGCTGCTGCAAATCCAGCATCTTTGAAATAATCGGAACGGTAGTTGAAATTGTGGCAATCTCCGTCAATTGAAATCCGATAGGTTTTTCCTTTCCAAGTTCCAACTGGAGCCTTCAGATAACCGACATAGTCATCCATTTCTATCTGTTCTTTGACCCACTCAGGCATTTCAGAGGCAAGCCCTTTTCCACAGACATCACCCTCAAACGGAGCACCCATTTCTAAAATATCAAAGTCCACCGTTTTAGTAGCAATGGATTGTTGCAGACGTGCGTTGTAATCTGCTTGTGCCAGATCAATCCATTTTATTTTTGCACCAGTGTATTTCTCCCAGGGCTTTAGAAATCCTCTGAACAGAAAGTTATGCAGATTCTGATTATTCAGTCCCATGAAGGTCAACTCAACCCCATCAAACTCTCCTTTAGAGACACGCGCCTTTGTCGGATTAAGGCACAGTGCACCGACTTTCTGCCAGTCTGAATCTGTCGGTGACCCTTTACCTACTCCGGGTATTCTCAGGATGTCTCTCCTGATGTTTGCAGCCGAGGCACTCTTGGGAAAGAGACCGAGTCCTGCACCTGAACCAGCAGCCAATATTCCTGCTCCTGCTACAGCTGTAGAGGCGTCTTTCACAAACTGACGACGGTTTATTTTTTTCTTGCTTGTCATCTTGCTCCTATTAAATTGAAATTAACAATCATTTGCAGTACCGGACAGTACATTTTGCAGAAGGCAAAATATGACACAAATGTTTGCTCAAAACCACTTCTCCGCTAAGCGCAGAAGCGTAAAACCAATCGCAATGCGATTGGATAACAACCGGACAACCCGGTTGTTAAAGGCTTAAAGTTTTAGTTTTCTCCCAAGTATAAATATAATTGTGTACCACGCTACATCAAAAACTGACCTTTTTCAATGAATTTTTTCCCATCCAGATACAGCACACCTTCTTCCCGTAAATCTTTAATAAGATCCCAGTGAAAAGCGGATTGATTAATTCCGCCACATTCCGGATAAGCTCGTCCCAGAGCTATATGAACAGTCCCGCCTATCTTTTCATCAAAAAGCAAATCATAACAGTAGCGACTGATTCCGTAATTTGCACCAACTCCAAACTCGCCAATTCTCTTGGCACCATCGTCCATTTCAAGGAGTTCCAGGAGTAGTGCTTCGTTCTTGTTGGCAGAAGCCTCCACCACTTCGCCCTTAGAAAAACGCAAACGGATACCTTCGATAAACTGTCCGGCAAAAACTGCGGGAAATTCAAATGTAATGTATCCTTCCGCACTGTCATCTGTCGGAGCGGTATAGATTTCACCACCGGGCATGTTAATGTGTCCGTCGTCAATCAGGTATTTTCGTCCTGTTGTTTTGAAACTGAGATCAGTACCCGTGCCGACAATTCGAACCTCTTCCGTAGTTTGCATGAACTCCCTGATTGCATCGTATCGTTTGCTTTCTTCCTGCCAGTCAAGCAGTGTTGCATCGAAGAAAAACTCCATCATTTCGTCTGTACTCAATTCTGCCTGTTGGGCAAATGCAGCGTTGGGAACCCGTACCAGGACCCAGCGGGTTTTTTCGGTTCGTAAGGCAGAAACTTTGCCTAAAGATTTCCGGAAAGCTGTAATTCTTTCAGGTTTTATTCCGTTCAGTTCATGAGGGTTAGCTGCACCACGTAATCCAATGTAAACATCTGCCCACTGCATCCCTTTTTGTTGAAGCTCATGTGCGCTATCGAATTGTTCAGGGTCACCGCCTTGCATCAGATCCCGCTGGAGCAGGGTGGACTGAAATTCAATATGAGGATGGGCACCAACCTTTATCACCGCTGAATGTACGGCCCGTGCCAGAGGCCAGGTGTCTGTTTCCATCATAGTGATCAGAACACGCTCTCCTGGACCGGTCGAGGTCGAGTAATTTACCAGAATATCAGCAAGTTGTTCCCAGCGAGAATCAAGCATAAAAACGGTTTTGAAAAATCAGTGTAAAGTTTCAACTTTATCCATAAATTTCCGGACTCGCTCCGGATCAACAGCACTCCAAGTATCGCC
>ENA-ORDI01000704-ORDI01000704.1-marine-metagenome-genome-assembly--contig:-NODE-704-length-21210-cov-3.001136_pt1 | contig 21210 bp, 17 predicted proteins | sample MGYA00248628_ERZ508525 | MGnify/ENA primary metagenome ERZ508525 (study PRJEB26195, sample SAMN05422138) | marine metagenome | isolation source: East of Porto Seguro, South Atlantic Ocean | place... | reverse complement strand
CCCGTGGGGACCCGACTGTTTGACGAGCACCTGTCCGTCGCGTTCTTCAGTATCCTCAACCTTAATGACAGTGTCCGCCCCTGGTGGCAGGACTGCGCCGGTCATGATTTTGCTAGCCGTCTTTTGCTCAACAGTACGGGTTGGGACTGCGCCGGCTTGAATCACCTCTAAAACCGTCAAAGAAACCGGTTGGTCAGCCTGGACGTGCTGTATATCGTCATGGCGGACGGCATAGCCATCCATAGCCGAGTTGGTAAACGGGGGCACCTCGCGCTCTGAATGGACGTCTTAGGCCAGAACTCGTCCGGTCGCTTCAAGTAGGCTGATGCGTTCCCCAGCCAGAGGAGAGACCGTCTCCAAAACTGTTGCCAGGGCATCGTGTACCGAAATCATACGAGCATACTCCAGACGTTCACTGCTGAGTCACGTTAACAGTTCTCCGGCTGAGACACGTTCCTGCAGGCGGCGGTCTTTGTCGTGCGTTTTCTGTACGAGGGCTGCTTTGAATGTCTGAAAACGATCCAGCAGTCCGGCATCACCGGTTGCCAGGATTTGGATAGCCAGTAGACCGGCATTGCGCGCGCCATCTATGGCCACTGTGGCAACCGGAACTCCCGCAGGCATCTGGACGATGGAAAGCAACGAGTCGAGACCGCTTAGGTTGTGTCCTTCTACCGGCACTCCAATCACGGGCAGTACCGTTTTTGCGGCGGTCATTCCCGGGAGGTGTGCCGCTCCACCGGCACCGGCTATGATGACCTTGATGCCGCGTTCCTGTGCTTCCGAGGCAAACTTGAACATCAAGTCGGGTGTGCGGTGGGCTGAGATAATCCGTATTTCGTGAGGCACTCCGAGTTCTTCAAGCAGGTCGGCGGCGTTCTGCATAATCGGCAGATCGGAAGTGCTGCCCATGATCACCGAAACCAGGGGTTTTGCCATTGTGATAACGCTCCGTTTGAAGACTTTGTTTACGACGTAATGAGTTTACAGTCGCCCCGAAGGGCGCGGGGCGTGTGCGTCGTGCTCCGGGCGTGGCGTTAGGGCCGGGCGTTGCGTGGGTTCTGGCTGACGGGTAGAGATCAGGCGCCTAGGTCTGTGGGATCGTGGGGCCAGAAAAAGCGAACTGACGATCTCCAGACCCACATGACTACGGAGTGAAGCAGTCCGAATATTATGATGCTTGCACCGAGTTCGATCCATTGCATGGAAGTAGCCATGTCTTGCCGTTCTGGTTCTTATGTGTCGGCGTCGTCCGAGTTCGGGAGAAACCTGTATGGTGCGCCGGTGAGCCACAGGCCAATTAGCGCTGGGACAGCAACAATATGATGATGAAGATCAGCAGCGCACTACTTTTCTTGTGATTGTGTTCGGACGATTAATGAACCGGTGAATTACCCAATAATGCCGCTTAAAATTTCAGCTTTCACGGGCGAAGCGCCCCTATGTGTCGGGTCGTGTCGCAAATTTCCGGTTGTGGGCTTGTGATCACTACTCCAGCCTGCCGAAAGGCGCGCCGGACCACATAATCCAAAAGGCGAGGAAGCCAACGAGGTCCACAGTCGAGAAGAAGCGTTCGCGTCTGCGGATCCAGTAATTGTTTGCCTCGGGCAACCCCGGCAGACGCAGATCGACAGAGAGGACCACGTTGGTGGAATACGTGGACGCGGTCGCTCCGTAATCGCGGTGCAGGTACATCACCAGGAATGAGAGTGCGGCATTGAGCTTGGATCCCGCTGTTCTCCATTGTGCCTCGTCGTTCAGACTGCACCGGCGATACTTGTGCCAATCTTTGACTCTGGTGGGCTCGACAGTGGCGGTGATATTGCTGCGTAATAATCTACTGGCGACTATTCTGACTGATCGGAAATGAATTGGTAGTGAATGTTAGGACTCTCAAAGCATCAGCGATCGTTATCATGTTCCTACTCGCCGGTTGCGGCAACGATGGCGCGTCAGAAGTAGTGGATTTAGATGTCACGAATCTGAGCACCGGATTCGACTTTTCGAGCATGGATGCTGCCACTACCGAAGCTGAGATCATCCGGCTGCTCGGCGAAGGGCACGTGATGTATGCGCGTTTGAATGTTTTCAACCTGGGTGGGGTGTACATCTTCGATTGCCGTGGCTCGTTCGCTTCTAAGCCGCAGGTTGTGTGCGACAGCTACCCGGAAAGAATTGTTGTTGAAGCGTGGGAGTCTACTGATTCATCGGGGGTCGTTAAGGCCTTCCACGATTGAAACACGAAGTTGGACGGAACCCAGTTCGCAACTGCGAACCAGGGCGAGTGGACAGACATCGCGTCGGGAAAGACATGGTCGACTGCTCCGCTGAGCGTGCGCGACCTGATTTAGTTTGTTGAGGGCATGTTCACGAAGATCGAACGGGAATACGCCCGCGATCTGACCGGAATCGATGGCGAATATCTGTGCCGGACCAGATCGATCTAACTACCCGATGGCACCCGGCCTGGAAACGTTCCCGCTGGCGCTCGCCGCCTCGCACGAGGCGCTTCTGCGGTGGCATGGCACGGCCCCGGGCTACTTGGCGACCACGGCGCGCCAACTATGCTGTTCTGCGGAGGAAACGACAGTTTTTTAAAAACGCCAGGAAATCGTCTGCTGAGATGGGATTTGCGTTTTTGCCAATGCCCGATACCGATCACGACGGCGCTTATTTCTCGCCTGGATCGGCGGTCGGTGCAGTCGCTAAATTCCTGCAGTTACACCTCAAGTAAAGGGCTAAATAAAGGAACATGCGGTGCTACTATTTTTGGCTGTGCGCGGCGAAGTTGGTCCAATTTCCCTAATCTGGCAATAATCGGGAGCATCTCTATTTATGACGACCGGTAACGGTTCTAGCGACGATTTCAAACGGGCTATGGTGGTTACCGCACACCCTGACGACGCCGAATATGGCTGTTCAGCGACGGTCGCAAAGTGGTGTCGGCTCGGATGGGATGTCGTCTATGTCCTGTGCACCGACGGCTCGAAAGGCTCTGACGACCGAGAGATGAACTCCGAACAGCTTGCTGAATTGCGCGAAAGTGAGCAGCGCGAGGCAGGGCGAACACTCGGCCTCAAAGATGTGGTGTTCCTCGGATATCCGGACGGTTATCTTGAGCCGACACTGGAGGTCCGAAAGGACATTACCCGAGAGATCCGCCGCTGGAGGCCGGATGTGCTGGTTACCATGAGCCCCACCCGCGACCTGATGGGCTCGACCTATATCGAACACCCCGACCACTTTGCAGCCGGAGAAGCTGCCCTTGCTGCGGTATTTCCATCTGCCCGCGATCACCTGACGTTCCCCGAGCTGTTCGAAGATGAAGGACTCGAGACCCACAAAGTAAGGGAAGTGTGGGTGATGAGCTTTGGCACGACGGCGAACTTCTGGAACCCCCTTAAAGAGCAGGATGTCGATACGTCGATTACTGCACTCGGCAAGCACGCCAGCCAGGTGTGCAACATAGAGGAATCTGCCAAGTGGATGAAGAAACGCCGGGCCGAGCTTGGTGAGCAGATCGGTGCCGACTACGCCGAGTCGTTTCGTAAGTTCACGCTTGGCTAACGGAGATTAGCGTTCGGTTACACGCGCATCTCGCATAACTGGCCGCACGTTTGGCGCCGCGGTTAACTAAAACGCGCCGGTCAACCTGAAAGTTGATCCGGCGGGCTTGTCGTTGGTTCTGGCTTTTTCGCTTTATGCCTTGCAATACCTGGTGCAGATTGCCGGGCTTACTGGTCGGCAGAGCCGGAGGACCCTTTGTCGAACAGTGGGTGGAAGCCGGAACCGGTGGGTTTGTAGTTTTCGATTACAGGTGAGGATTTGTCCTACGCCTAGTTGGTGTTACCTTCCTCGTTCTCATTGCCGCTGGCGATGTTGAAGTTGGTGTAGTCGGTGCTGACCACTACCGACGGCTTGTCGTTGTCGTCACCGGACCGATGTTGAGCATCGTGTTCTCAACTACGAGTGCGGGCTTGTCGCCATCGTCACCTGCACCGATGTTCAGAGGAGCTGACGGGCCACCGATGATTGTTGCTGGCTGGACCCACAACCAGTAGGCCGAGGTTCCACCTTCTTCAGTTGTGTGCCCCCAGGCTGCGAACCCGCCACGGTCGGCACATTCAGTTGTGATCAACTGCGCGAGTCGGGTCTTGCCGATACCAGGCTCGCCAGAAATAACAATAACGCGGCCCTGGCCCGCGAAGGCATCCGACAGCGCATTTTGCAACTGTTGCAGTTCGATTTCTCGGCCAACGAAGACCCCGGCCCGGTCGATTGCCATGCCGGGATGATACCCGACCGACCCCTTTGCGAGAAACGCTAAATGACGTCCAGGGTGTCTTCGGCCTCGACCTCGGCAACGTCGCCGTGGATCTTACCGGCGGCTTCGCGGATCTGGGCGAACTCGTTCTGGGTGGCTCTCAGGAGGATCCCGGAGTCCGACGAGTGCATGATGAACCGTGCGCCGAGTTCGATAGCTATCGTCGAAGCCTCAATCGTCTGCTGGTGGATCATGGTCGGAATCCCACGCTTGTCGGCTGCGCCGATGATCTTGCTCAGCGTTTCGAGGTAGATCGGGTTGGCTACTTCGTCAGGAATACCCAGCGAAGTTGTCATGTCGTTTGGTCCGATAAACACTGCGTCGATCGGTGCGCAGTCGATCAACTCTTCAACGCGATTCGCAGCGGGCTCACTCTCGATACCCATGATGAAGATGTGGTCTTTGTGACGGTTGTTCAGGTATTCCTCTGACTTTGCGCTCGGGTACTCGCCGGTTGCAACAACTCGCTCGTAGTACTCGCCTTTCAGAGGATGGGTGCGCACCTTCATGCAGGTGTGGCGAACTTCGTCAACCGTCTCGCAGTAGGGAACGAGCACGCCGTCGGCACCGGCGTCGAGAGCCATTGCCACCCACACCTCTTCGGTGTTCGGCGTTCGAACAATGGCGGTAATGCCCAGCGACTGCATCTGCGCGCACGTATCGGCGATGAGTTGCCGGTCGCGCGAGCCGTGCTCCGAATCGATAACTACAAAATCCAGAGTGCTGCCGGCAAACATTCGGCCCCAGCGCATGCTGGAGGTGGCGGAAACCATAAAGCCAAATACGGGCCTGCCCGCTCTGAGTGCAGCTTTCAGTTCAGCTGGTTTCATTCGATCTTCTCCGATGTCGATTGTCGGGCGGTTGTTTTTATGGACCCTACGATATTCGGCCGGGACCGTGAGTACAAGCTGCACCTTTATGCGAGTACCAGTTCCGCACGGGTGAGTCAGGGCAACAATGTCTCAAGGGCTGTCTGATCCCGGAGCGTACCACCAACCGAATGACTTCGGGGCGTGATCTGCGGCAGCTCACCGGCACATGCAAACGAAACCGTACTGGTATTCCGACGTTGCACCGGATTGTTGCGCGGAATTCCCAATGACTCGGTAACCTGAACCGAGTAGCCTCTGAGGTCGTGATAGACAAACCCGCGAAACGAACGCCACGTGGCCGTCTTCTGTTGTTGTCAGTTGCAGTAGCGATGTCGGCCGCGTTCGCCTGTACTCCCACGGTCGAATCCGACCCAACGAGCGCACCGGTGGTTTCGGGGACGACGGCCACGAGCACGCCGATACCTGCGGCTACGTCGACCCCAACCGAGGTGGTCCCGGCCCCAACCGCAACTCCTTCACCCTCTGCAACGATTGCGCCCAGTCCGTCACCACTGCCGACAGCAACGCCGGTACCCATACCGACTCCCGCACCGATTCCGTCGCCATCGCCCACGCCCACGGCTGCTCCCAGGGCAACACCAGTGCCTACTGCAACCACAACTTCCACGGTCGTACCGCCAACGGCGACCTCCGAGCCAACTGCTGTTCCGGTCGCGACGAACACACCGGTGCCAACTTCAACCGCCGCTCCGACACAGACCCCTTCAATCCCGACACTCTCACCGGTCGAACCAACGCCACTACCTGCTGCGACCGTGCCACCACTACCTGTGGGGCTGACATCGGCATTTATCTCGCCGACGAAATTTGTCGTCGATCCGACCCCAGCCGCAACGCCGTTTGCGGTTCAGACAGGTCCATTTCCAGAGCCGACCCCACAGCCCGCTGCGTTAGCAAACCTGCAGCCCTACTTGGGGCAGGGCCAGCCGCTGCGAATTAGAAACCCTAAGGGCGGGCCATTCGTCGAGAAGTCCGATCTCGTGCTCGACTGGTTTATCGAAAACGATGGTTCCAGCGACGTTGAGGGCAGCTTTTTTGTCGACATATATCTTGACGAGATCCTGGCCGACAGGTGGACGGGTGCCGGTCTGTCACCGAATCATTTTCTGTCGGTTGAAGGATATACGGATTTACTTGAACTGTTCAATCTGACCCCCGGGAATCACACCGTCAGGCTGGTGATCGATTCGACGAATCAAATCAATGAAAAGTCAGAAAATAACAATACCTATACGACCGAATTTATCTGGGAAGGCCAGGCAATGCCCACACCGACACCTGGCACGCGCCTGCCTAACCTGTCACTGATCGCCGGTACGGGCGAGAAGGCCCGGATGGTGGTTGCGCCGTTTCCTGACTCCGCCAGTTCGGGTGGACTTTCTATTCATGGCGACACTCATATCTCGGTATCGATTCTGAACGATTCACCTATCACGGTCGACCAGAAATTCTCAGTCCACATACTTTTCGACGATGTAGTGGTCGAGCGAGTCAACTACGCGGGCTCGCTGGGTGGTGAATTGCTGAGTTTCGACTGGGGGGACCTCGGCAGCACTGTCCCGATCACGGCCGGCCTGCACACCCTCAAATTGATTGTCGACCCGACAGGGATCGTCGCAGAAAGCGACGAAACCGATAATTCTTTTGAAATTGAACTGGCATGGCGTGCCGATGCGCCACTTGTGGCTCCAGAGCCGTTACCCACTCCGGCGGCCCCGACCAGGCCATCGCAGGCGCTGGCAAACCTGACCGGGTACATCGCATACGGCTGGGACGCAGCTATCAGCGTGAGCCGGGAAGCCGATGGACTGGACGCGGGCCGAGAAGGGAGTGTGTGGGCTTCTGAAGCAACCTCGATTTCGTATGCGGTCCGGAATATCAGCCCGATAAGTTCCGCCTCGTCAGGAGCATTCAGAGTTGACGTCTTCGTCGATGATGAGCTGATCAATTCGCAACTGTTCGCGGTCGGTTCAGACGCGGGCGCATTCTGGACCGAATCGGTGATCGTTCCGGCCGACCGCGTCGCTCCGGGTCAACACCTCGTGAAGATCGTGATCGATCCCTTGCAGACGATCCCGGAAGACGATGAAACCGACAACACAATTGCCCGCTGGATAACCTGGTTGCCGGGTTCGCCAGCAGAAGACGTTCAGGGAGAATTTACGTTATCTGGCGAACAGCTCGATTTGATGCTCGCACCGGTGCTGGCAATGACCTTTATCGATCAGGTCAGGGCGGCCGCGGGCTGGGGCGTGAATTCGACCGACTGGATCCCGGCACTGGAATCGGCCGGCGCGGCGGGTTACTACATGATGACCGGACGCGACCTTGAGGCCGAACGAATAGTGATGCACTTCTTGCCGCACGATCAGTTTGTGGCGGCAACGCTCAATGCCTGCATGAACGACTTCCTGCTGATGTCGTTACCCGAATATGCGTCCACCTACGATTCCTGCCGTGATTTCGGTGGTGAGGTCGGGTTTGGAAAGCGAGTAATTGGCAAGAACCACGTGTACGTAGACCTCGGTGAATCGCCGATCGGCGCGCTGACCACTTATTTCCACGAGTTGGGTCACGCGTTGCAGGACCTGACGAACCCGTCTCTTACCGTAACGCCACGGACTCAAAACGTGAAGTCGCTTCTCGAAGCACAGGCCCACTTGTTCCAGGCAGCGGCCTTGCGGGCAATCGAGGATCATTCAGGTGTTTCGCTTCTGAGGTTCCCGGATATCGCTCCAATGCGGGATTCAGCGGAATTTATCCTTGATAACACCAACCAGTTGTCGGGATCGCGCGACCACGCGCTTGGTTACAAGATGCTGTGGATGGAGTCGTTGGCCAATACGTCGGGCATCGGCACCAACACCGAGCTGCTGAACAACAGGCGACTATCTTCCGCCACGGCTAAGGCGCTGTACGACTTCCTGGTGGCGATGCAGCCCTCGGAGATCGATGCATGGGTGACCAGCATCTTTTCAGTACCGACCCGGGCCGATCAGTTCATGGCGATTTCGTTGAGCCGACTCGAGACCGAGCTCCCAATTGCCGACTACGGAAACCCTGATTTGAAAGAGTCGGCTTTCCTATCGCCTTAGACGGTACTCCACGCGGCGATTCACATGCTGCGGTTGTCTCGCGACATTTAGCATTGGGCCGGTGATACTGTTCGGTAGCCGTTTTCAGATGATTTATTTTCCAGGAGATTCCGTTCTTGATTCACGAAAATGTCGAATTCGACTTCTACTTTATAAGGCACGGTGAATCACAGTCGAATGTCACCCCCGGCATCGCCGCGGGCATCAACTTCGACGCCCCGATGACCGAGCGGGGGCACCAACAGGCCGAGGCAGTGGGCAGGCGACTGGCAGATGAGGGTGTGCAGTTCGAGAAGATCTACACTTCGTCTCTCGTCCGGGCCGTGCAGACCACCGAGGGCATGTTGCGCGGGATGGGCATCGAAGGCACCGGTTTCGTGAAGGTCGATGAGATCATCGAGCGGCAAACTCCGGCGTGGAGGGGCAAGTTGAAGGTGGATGTAATGCCGGTGGAGGTTCAGCTGCTCCTGGCGGAAAAAGGCCAGTTTTTCAAGCCAGCCGACGGCGAAACGATGAGGTGGGTGGAACGCCGGGCATCGAACTGGCTGGAAGACGAGATCACATTTAATCCCGACTGGTACGAAAAGCCCGGCACCCACACGATTGCCATTGTCGGCCACGGCGACACGATGCGGACCCTGTTCCACTACATCACGGGAATGGACAACCGGTTGCTCATGCGCACCGACATCTTTAACTGTTCGATCAGCAGGTTCAGGTTTGGTAAGCTGGGCTGGCACATCGGCACGATCAACGATTCATCGCACACGCTCGCACTCGGTGATGTCGTGCGCGACGGCGACGGCGCACAGGGCAGCACGCCTTAGCGAGTGGGCACCAGCGTTTGCGTCCACGATCTCACCGTGAACCCAGTGTCACCAGCGCTTCCGGGATCTGTCTGAGTGACGATACTTCTATCGATGGCGGTGATCCTTCTCCCGAGGGTAACGATTGCTGGTTGAACCCGATCGAGGCAATTCCAAGATTGTTCGCACCCTGGACATCGCTCCTCCAAGAATTTCCGATCATCACGGCGCTGTCCGGATCGACACCAAGTGATTCGAGCGCCGATAAAAATGGTTTGGGGTCTGGCTTTCCGAACCCGACATCTCCAGATGTGACAACAGCCGAAAAGAATCCGGACAGCCCTGCGCGTTCCAGTTTGAATCTCTGAACGGCCGGAGAGCCATTTGTTACAAGCCCCAGTGGCTATTTCACCGATACTTGCATCAACAATTCTTCGACACCTAGGTACGGCCTCAAGCGGCTTGTACGTTCCGTCCTATGCCGTTCGATAATTGAATCACGTAGCTCAATATCTTCTATTCCGTGTTGGGCCAGAACCGCGTCCCACGCATCATGTTTGTACCTGGTAATGGTCTCCGCGTCGTTACCTAAACCATCGTCGGGCAAATCCGGCGGTCCACAGAGGCCCTCCCAGCCCGAGTAGGCGATCGAACTGTAAAGATCACGCCTGTTCCACTTTCCCCAGAGTTTGGCGCAAGCTTCGCCAACCGTCGCCACCATCAATTCAGCGTTCGTGCCATACCTTTCAGTTGCCAGTCCGCAGGCGATGAGGAGGGTCTCTCGTTCGGGTTCCATTTCAGGAACGAGCGTGTCGTCCAGATCGGAAAGAACACACTTAAGGCGACTCACGTCCCGCTAATCCCCAGCAGTCCCGCGTGATAGTCCCTCGAAAGCCCCTGGCGGGCGTGCAGTTCGAGTTTTTCCGACGCCTCGGCAAGTCCCAGTACGCGGAGTTCTGCACGGTCCTTCCAGAGGTCGAGTCGGCTCAGAGTTTCGATTGCGTCGTCGATGTCAAAATCGACATCGATCGCAGTTAATTTGCTCAAGTATTCTTCGATTTCCGCTTTGATCTCCGTTTCCGAAGTTGTTCGCCCGTCGACCTCCGCATCGAGGCAGAACCTGTAGAGCAGCACGGACTCCTTGATCTCTTCTTCGCAGATCATGTACGAAATCATGTGGATGGCGCTTCGGTTCGCGCCCAGATTCTGGAAGTACAGGTGTTTGGCACGGTTGGAGTCACGATTTTTTATCGCCCTCCGATAACCCGAGAACATTTTCCAGCTCAGACCGCCAAGCGGGACCGCGATTATCCACAGCAGCTGCCCCGCAGCGGCAAGGCCTACCGCAAGGATTTTTGCTATGACGGTCCACACTGCCCCCGCACCGCTGCCTGCCATAACGATCGCGTCTCGCAGCCCCATCCGCACGTTCGCGTTCGGCAGCAACGCCTCCACATTGCGGATCGGGATGTCCTTGAACAGCCTCACCTGCACGTTGGCTTCGCCGGAGGGACGCGTGATCAGCGCCAGCCGGTTGAATATCGTAATCGTGCTGGTTTCGCCCCGGATGGGGTGAGCAATCGTGCGGTGGTTGAACGGCGCGGTGCCGCGACCGCGCACCCAGATCGCCATTTCTTCGAGGCCTTCGGTATCGATCTTCACCCGCATGCCCTGCGTGTTACCAGCTTCGATGGCCGTTTTGACCTGGCCGTCGGAGAGTTGCTCGAAGTTGGCTTTTTCAAGCATGTGCTGAACCTGCGTATTCAGCAGTTCGAAGTCCGAATCGTTTGGCGGGCCGATGTTCAGCACATCGACCGTTTCGCGATCGGGGTTGATCCGCGAGTAGCTCCTGATCAGAAGTCGCTCGAACGACGTTTTTTCCTGTTCGAGAATGCGGATGAACCAGTTAGCGATCTCGCGTATTTTGGAGCTGTTTTCACCGAAAGTAGTTTCGTCGGCAGCCATGTAATCGATCAGGTCGTCTGAGGCGACCGGAATAAACCGGTTGTCGGGCCTGGAGAAACCGGAATCATAGATATTTGTTACGGCGAACCTGGAAGTGAGAAATCCCAGGCCAAACCGTCTACCAGTCAATCTCGACCTCTCGGCCCGTGCGTGCCGATGCCTCAGTCGCTTCGAACACTTTCAACACCCGAAGCCCATGCTCCTGCGGAATCGGGGTATCTTCATCGCCGCGTTCTATCGCCTGGACGAAATCGGTGAACTCATCGAGCAGGCTGTTGGTCTCATCGATGGGTTCTTTTCGCCATGTCCCGTCCTCGGTATCGCCAATATACAGCGCGGTTTCCTGGCCCTCTGCTCTGCCGTATTTCAGGCGAAACCTTGCCATGCCTTTGGTGAAGAAGAAGTCTGCACCGTACTCGGTCGCCCCGACCCGCCACGCCATGCGGCTGATAGTCGCCACCTTGCCAGACTTCCAGCGGAGGAAGCACATAGCCGTGTCGTCACAGTCGATCTCCGGGTTTTCCGCCCGCGCGTAAGTAACCTGTCCGATCTGCGCGCTCACGGTTGCGACATCGTCACCCATGATCCACATCAGCCGGTCGATCTCGTGCGTACCGTCCATCTGGCCCATTCCGCCGCCCTTCGAACCGTCGAGCATCCAGGTTGGCCGGGTTTCGGGCTGGTAGGGCTTGTGCCACATGTCGTGCGCCATCACGACATCGCCAAGCCGTTTTGAATCGACCAGTTCCTTCATTGCTTTCACCGCCGGGTAGTAGCGCTGTGTGTGGGCTGTCATCAGCTTCACGCCGTTGGCGGCTGCGGCATCGAGCATCTGCCGGCCTTGGGTTGCAGAAAGCGCCAGCGGCTTTTCCATGAAGACATGCTTGCCGGCGTTCGCAGCATCGAGACCAGCCTGGAAATGCAGCCAGTGGGGGAGCGTGCCGATCACGACATCGACGTCGTCGCGCTCGAGCGCGGCGTGGTAGTCGGTCACAAACTCGACTGCAGGGTACTGGTCCTGCCATCGAACGGCGGCTTCCGGCCGTTGCTCCGCTACGAGTTTGAGTTCGGCACCGGGCGTCTGGTTCACTACGTCAATATACGAACCGCCGATACGCCCTGTTCCAAGTACCGCTACGCCGACCATCTACTTACTCACTTTCAATTTTTTTATTCTGTTCTCAAGGTGAGTTCACCGGGCGTCGTCGACTGCTCAGTGCGCCGATTCGAGACGATTTGGCGCGATTGTAGACCGTTCGTGTCCCGATTGACGGTCAATGCGAACTAGGCGAGATGCACTTTGAGTTCTTCGACGCGATCCACTATGAAGTCAGGGTGCGGAGCATCCCCCGGGGAATCACGCCCCATGCGAATCCATGCGGTCTTCATCCCAACGCCGTGAGCACCGATAATATCGGTATAGGGGTTGTCGCCAACGAACAGAATTTCGTTCGTCTCGATACCCGGAATATCGAGCAGCCGGACCGCTTCCATGAACACCCCGGGTGCTGGCTTGTTGACCCCGAACAATTTTGACGCCAGCACGAACGGGACGCGGCCTTCAACACCCGTTGTTTCGACCTTCTGGAGCTGAAATTGGTCGCCATTGGTGACCACTCCCCAGTTGATTCCAGATTCGTTCATCCAGTCGACGAAACTCGTAGAACATGCGACGGCTGTCCTCCCGGATGCCTGAAACACCTGCCCACTTCTGCACTTGCTCGAGATAGTCTCTTGAGCCCCAGAGAACGACGAGTTTACGCCATAACCGGAGCCATCAAGTCCGGGTCAACTAATGATTATTGATCAGCAATATGTTTCGCCGGACTAAACGTCGGCGGGCGAGTTGTCTTCGGCGTTCCACGAGCCGATGTAGCGGTCATGCTGCGGGTCGAACGGTCGTTCGGCAAACACCGATTCGTCGAGGTCGGTCCCGAGTCCCGGCGCGGTTGGCAATTCGAAAAAACCATCTTTTATTTCGAGTGGCGTCGTCTGGACTTTGTCGTGCCACGGCATGTCGCGGGCGGTTTCGAGAATCAGGAAGTTCGGGACGGTGGCGCAGACATGCACCGACGCTGCCGTTGCGATCGGGCCGTTCGGGTTGTGCGGTGCGAACTGTATGTATTCGATCTCGGCCATCGACGCGATACGCTTGATCTCGGAAATTCCGCCTGTGTGGGCGATGTCGGGCTGAATCACATCGACCAGCCGACGGTGCAGGATGTCGCGGAAGCCGTAGCGGAAGAACAGGCGCTCGCCGGTTGCAATATCAGTTCGGTGATTGGCGTTGCGCACCTGGTCCATGGCATCGAGATTATCGGGCGGAACCGGTTCTTCGAAGAACAGCAGGTTGAATTCCTCGATAGCGTCGATCTGGCGATTGGCCAGCGAGGGCCGAGCGCGGCCATGGTTGTCGATCATGATGTCAACTTCAGACCCGAGCTCTTCCCGCATCCCCTTGATCTTCTCGTGTAATGCGTCGACAACATCGGCCTCGAAGAAGCTGTTTCGCCCGACGACCCAGCCACCGGTCTTGAAGGCGGAAAACCCCTGGTCGACGGCGTCCCTGCCGCCCCGCAGGTCGGAAGCGTGGGTGTAGGCGCGGACCCGGTCTCTGACGGCACCGCCCAGCATCTTGTAGACCGGCAGGTCGTAGACCTTCCCGGTGAGGTCCCACAGTGCGATATCGATGGCCGCCATCGCGCTGCCCATCACCACTCCGCCGCGCCAGAACCCGTGGCGGTACATGATTTGCCAGTTCTTTTCGATCTCAGTCGGGTCTCGGCCAACCAGCCTGGACGCCAGTATCTTGATCCCGGCAGCAACGGCCTCTTCGTGGCGCTCCAGGGTGCCTTCACCCCAGCCGTGAACGCCTTCGTCGGTCTCGACTTTGCAGAAAACCCAGTTGCGGTTTCCGCCGTGCATCAGGAAAGTCTTGATTTCGGTGATTTTCATATTTCCAGTCCCGACCTGGGCAGATTCAAACTACTGTCATCCTGAACTTGATCCAGGATCAACGATCAAAATAGAGCAATCCAATCAAATCGGCCAGCCCAGGACCGACTATTAATTTTTCGTAGCCCGCCGAGACAGGCATGGACTGGCAGGATAATGATCGGCCTAAAGATTCTTTATCTTCGGGTAGATCAGCATCACCAGCGCGACGATGCCCAGGCAGCCCGCAGACAGGAGCATGTAGCCCGCACTTACGCCCCACCTGTCGGCCGCGAAACCCGCAGCCAGTCCGGCGACCGGTGCCAGCGCAGTATCGAGCAGAGTAGCCGAGATGATCCGCCCGCGCAGGCGATCGGGCGCCAGTTCCATCAGGCTCGCACTGTTGCCGGCGCGGAAAAGAGTCTGCGAAGCACCAATCCAGATAATCAGCGGGAAGGCCATCCACATGTAGACCGCGCCCGAAAATGCCAGCAATGCCACACCGTAAGATGTCGCAGCGAACAGCATCAGCTTGCCCTTGTAACTCACCTCGCGCCTCGAGGCGATGAAGAGACCGCCGGTCAGTCCGCCGATAGAGCCAACGGATTGGATCACCCCCATCAACCCGATTCCCCGGCCGTACTGCTCTTCGACCAACTGGGGGAGCAAGACCTGGTGTGAGAAGCCGATGGCAAGCGGGCCCATTCCCAATAGCACCAACGCCAGGATGGCACGATGGCGACCGATATAGACGAAGCCTTCCACCAGCTGGTGGACCGGATTTCCGCGCGATTTCCTACTGCTAATTTCCGGGATAGCGATTTTTGAAGTCGTCCAGATCACCAGCAGGAACGCCATGGCCGCCCAAACGTAGGCCCATCCAACATCGGTTGCGATGATCAGGGCTGAGATGGCCGCCGGGCCAATAAACCTCGTACTGTTGATGGCGATCGAGTTGAGCGACATCGCGTTGATCATGTCTTTCTTGCCGACCAGGTTGGGGATGATCGAGGTGCGTACCGGCTGGTTCATCGCCATCCCGGTCCCAAGGCCGAACGCCAGGGCGTAGACGTGCCACAATTCGATCAGGTCGGTCAGCAGCAAAACCGCCATCGCAGCGTGCATCAGAAGAGTCCAGGCCTGGATGAACATCAACAGCCTGCGCCGGTTGAACATATCGGCGGCGACGCCTCCGAAAAGGCCGAGCACAAGCATGGGAAGGGCCCTGGCTACCAAGACGGTTGCTACAGAGGTCGATGAGCCCGTCAGTTCCCACACGAGCCAGCTGCGGGCCATCATATCGGCATGCATCGCGGTGGCCGCCAGGACCTGCCCGAACCACAGGTAGCGGAAATTGCGGTTGCTGAGAGACCTGAAGGCTGCGAGGAGAGTATCGGGCACCATGCGGGACAATAATCCGCTTGATGATGGTTTTTTGTGTGCCTGGATATTGCTCAATAGGGGTCTCTGGACGGGCGAAGTATATGCCTGCGAGCGACTAGCCCCGCAGCACCGTCCAGAGCGCCTCGGCAACCAATTCAGCCTCACCCGGTTCGAGCGCGACCGGGCTGACGTATATTTCGCCGACATCGTTGCCCACACCGACGTGGATTGATGGATTCCCAGCTGCCAGCCTGTCCTGAATTTCGCTCGCGGATGGTCCGTCCCAGTCGTCATCGAAGTAGAAGGCCGCGGCGGGACCCTGCCTGTTCGGATGGCCATCCTCGATAACCGCCCGCACGCCAGACAGGTTCTCACCGGCAGCGACTATCGCCTCCGACCAGCCCCGCCACGTTGCCCACTCGGCTTCGTGGTCCATCGTTACGAACCGGTCAAGCGCGGCGAGCAACCCGGCTATCTCTTCTTTCGCGACCTTGCATGCCCTGCCCACCGATGCGTGGGGCGACATGTTCAGCCGTGCGGCCTCGACGAGGTCGGCCCTGCCTGCCAGGATGCCCGTGGACTGTGGCCCCCGCACCCCCTTGCCACCGGAGAAGGTCACGAGGTCGGCGCCGTCAGCGATGTACTTCGTCAGGTTGTCGGCCGGGGGCAGCATGGCAGCACCGTCGACTACAACCGGCACCTCGTGCTCATGGGCGATGGCCACTACTTCGCGTAATGACAGATCGCACGGGAAACACGGGCCGAAGACATATGTGACAGCCGCAGTGTCTTCGTTGATCGCGCCTGCCAGTTGCTCGGCAAGACTGCCTTCGCCCCGACCCCATTCCTTGATCTTCGCACCGGCGGTCCGGTAGCAGATTTCGAAGCCGAAGCGGTGCTTTTCGTATATGAGGATCTCGTCTTTCATACCCGCGGTGTCGGGCAACTGCAATATGCGGTCGGGGTCCTGCCCCGCCATGCAGGCCGCGGCCTGTACCAGCAACCCCGTCGATGCACCGGCGACCACGAGCCCGGCTTCGGCACCCGTGTACTGCGCGATTCGCTCCCCCGCCCGCCGGTTCAGTTCGTGAAAGTCGATGAAGGTATCCGCCGCATCGGCCATCGCCTGCTGGACCTCCGACGGCATACGGCTTCCGCCAAGTACAGTTACCCAGCTCCTGCCGTTAATAACTCGCTTCAGCCCGAGGCTGTCGAACTGGGGGGAGCCAGTCGAGTTGTCAAAAGTCACTTCGGGTTCTCGCCCTGTTTCATCACTATCTCCTTGTGATCGGTGCTGGCGAATGGATCGACTGCCAGGCTTCGAGCTCCAGAGCGCGTACCTTGCCCAGGCCAATGCCCAGACCCGAGGCAGTTTCAGCCGGCGTGGCCGAAGTGCCGTTGACGAGGCCGAGCCTGAGTTCCAGCACACTGCGGTGTGAATCGGAGAGGGTTGCGACCGCGTCTACGGAAAACTGCTTTGCGACAGCGCCCGGAATCGACCTTGAGTGGCCATCGGCGGCCCGGAACAGTCGGTCCATCATTTTAGTTCGACCCATTGCCATCAGGCGCCTGAAGGCAGTATTTGCAGTGCATCGATCGGCCGATCCAAGACGGCCAGCGTCGTCCTGCGCAACGCTTTCCAGACAGAGCCATCCTTCGCGCGCGCTGCCTGTCCTCAGTCCGTGTATTGCCAGTCGCCACGATGCTTCGTAAGCGGAAACAAGTAGGTCTCGCAGTACCTGAACGGCTTTTTGGGAGCCGTTTTCCCCGAGCGCCAGGGCCGCAGAAATTCGTTCGTCGATTTCGCGACTCGCAAGCATGTTGCGCAGGCCGGCAATGAGTTCTTCGTCCGAGCCGCTGAGTTCTGAAGCCACGCGCCTTAGATGAGCACCTTCCGACTCGTCATCGGTCTTGCTCAACGGGGGTGCCTTGGGGCGATTGTGGTCTGGTTCAGTTTTGTGTTTTTGTTCGGTCAACGCGGTTCGAATGGGAGGGTTCGTTCATCGTGCGTCGAGAATTCTACCTATCCCGCGGCTAAAGGCCTAAGGCTTGCCCGTAAACGCGACCCCGGGCTTCGACTTCCAACTTGAATTGCGAGGAACACTGCTTCCGCCTTGTGCGGTAGCACCAAGACGATGAGGTGCCATCCTACTGCCGGTGCGGGGGAGCCGGGCATAAATTGGTTGGGTCATGTAGCTACTGGTTTGTATGTCTAATTAATCAACTCGGGTTTCTGGCCGCCCACTTTTCGCTGGGCAAGGGCGGAGCCGACCACCACGAGCGCGGCACCGATATAGAGCTCGCCACCCACCGATTCGCCGAGTATCCACCAGCTGAATAACACGCCGAATATCGGCTGGCTCAGCGAAATCACGGTCACCCGCGAAGGCAAATATCGCTTCAGCAACCAGGTCTGGCCGATGAACCCGAGGCCAGCGATCAGCACGCCCGTATAGAGCAGCGCGACGACCAGCCGGGTCGTAACGACGAACGCCTCATCGGATTCGAAGATCAGGCTTGCGATCACGAAGGCAGTCACCCCGAACACCGCTTGCGAGATGAGCAGCTTGTGCTGAGCGATGCCCTGGCCGAGTTGTGATAGGTATACCTGCCTTCCGCCCAGCAACACCGCCGAACCGAGTAGCAGCAGGTCGCCAACCAGGAAATCGCTGCTGGAATCGGCAAACCCCTTGTAAAACACTGCGATAACCCCCGAATACGCAACCAGCGTACCGAGGGTTCTCGATCGCGACATCCGATCGCCGGGCACGAAAAAGTGAGCAAACACCCCGGTCCATAACGGAAAGGTCGAGGTAACGACGACCGCGTGCCCCGCGGTCGAGAAATCCTGCCCGATGTTCATAAATGCGAGTTGAACCGTGAACAGGGTCCCCAGCAGGGCGAGTGGCACCCATTCATGCCGCAGGACCCTGAACGACTGCCGGGTGGCAACTGCATAAATCAGAACCACAACCCCACCGATGGCGAACCGCAACCAGCCCAACCGCATGGGGCCAGCGTCGTCGAGGCCCGCTTTGTTGGCAACCGGGTTCCCAGCCCAAAGCGTGGACAGCAGCAACGCCAGCGCGCCAGCGCGGGCGGAGAGTGGCTGACGGGTTATTGGTGCTGCTGTGCGGCTACTGTCGGCACTTTGCGTGCCTGCAGCGTTTTGGGTACCTGCGGCGTTTTGGGGGTCGCCGGAGTCAGCGGGCGGGGTTGTTGACATCAGCGACTAATGCCCGCCAGCGGCCCTGGCAACGAGATCGACTACCCCTGCAACATCCTCGCACCACCGGGTGACGATCACGAGGTTTTTCTCAGGATCGACCACGACGCAGTTCCCACCGGCTCCCGAAGCTGCGAACGTCGATGCGGAAGCGTGCTGGCCGTACCGGACATGGCCTGTATTTAGCCACCACATATAGCCGTACTGGTCGTTCAGCGCGCAAGGCGTGGTCATCATGTCGATCCAACGTTCGGAAATAATTTGCCGATCGCCCCATTTTCCGCGATTCAGGAACAACAGGCCAAATCGGGCATGATCGAGCGCACCGATCCAGAGGCCGCCGCCCCAGTGGGCACCACCCGATACCGACTCGGTAATCAGGCCGTCGATGTTCACGACCGAGTTGTCGTCATAGCCGTGCCACTCCCATGACGCCGAAGCGCCAATAGGGTCCATGACCTCGCGTTTAAGCACATCGGGAAGCGGTTCACGCCACACTGCGAGCAGCGTCAGCGCGGTCCTGTTCACCCGAACGTCGTTGTACTCCCAGTGGCCGCCCGGCTGCCTGCGGGTGTCGCGTTTGGTCACGCCGGCACTACCCATTCCGACCACCTCGAGGTCGCGGTCCCAGTCGACGAGATCGGGCTTCGTGTAAAGAGTGCCCTCCCACTCGGAAGTCTGCTGCAACAGGTGTTCCCACGTAACACCGCGGTTCTGATCGGTATCGAAGCCGTCGATGACTTTACCGGTGTTGTTCTGTGTGATCGATTTACCAGCTTCGTAATCGATAACGCGGTCGGTGGTGCTCCTGATAAGCCCTCTGTCGAACGCAAGACCCGCCATCGTGGCCACGTAGCTTTTTGTGGCGCTGTAAGTAAGGTCGACACGCTCGACATCGCCCCACTCAGCAACGATGTAGCCGTCTTTCAGTACGACGCCCGCCGGGCCGCCGCGGTCTTTGAACTGGCCGAGTTTAGCCGCCCACCGCGGAGCGTCGCCGCCCACGTTTCCGCGTCGGATGTCGATAGGCCACTTGATTTCGTTATCGAATGCGAACTGGACTGCCGCATCGAGTGCGCTCTGGTCCATACCGAGCCCCACGGCGGCCGTGCGTTGCCATGCGGTGCTGGCGAGTGCAACGGCCGGGGGCGGTAAGTAAACTTCCGGTTTCGTCGTCAAATTTAGCCGGCTACCTGACCCTAGTCCTCGAGCCGTTTCAGGTACTGACCGAGCCAGTCGAACTCTACGAAGTCGACATACTCGTCCATAAGGGCCTTCGTTATCGGACCCGCTGCCGTACCATCGCCAATCTGGCGGCCCTGGAACGACCTGACACCGCATATGCAAAGCGATGTCGAAGTCAGGAATATCTCATCGGCGGTAATCGCATCGAACAGGTCCAGGTCTTTGGCGACTACCGGGACATCGATCCTCTCGGCCATCTCAATCGCCGTCTCCCGAGAGATTCCGCCCAGTACGTATTGCTCTTGCGGTGTGTAAATCACACCATCCTTGATCGTGAATATGTTCGATCCGATGCCTTCTGACAGGAACCCGCGAGTATCCAGGAGAATCGCCCACGCCTCGGGGTCCTGCTTCTTGGCTTCCATATCGGCCATGATCAGGTTGAGGTAGTTGTGCGACTTCACACGGGGGCTGAGTGACTCGGGCGGGACCCGGCGTACCGATGGCACCAGCACGTCCATGCCGTCTCTGTACAGCCGGGCACGGGGCTTCAGGGGCAACGGAGCGCATTCGATGATCACGTTGGGGCCGCCCGCGGTCTCCCACATGTCGCCACCAACCAAGTCGACCCCGCGCGAGACGCGCTGCCCCACCCAATAGTCGTCGTCGGGTCCGAGAAGGTGAAGGTTGGCCTCCAGCACGGCCATCGAACGCTCGACCATCTCCTCCTGGCTCATGCCGGGGTCGATATCGACGTACCTGAGAGAGTTGTAGAACCGGCTGATATGGGTTTCGATCTTGAAAATCTTGTGCCCGAACGTGCGGGTCATATCGAACACCGCATCGCCGTATTTGAAGCCCCGATCCCTGAAAGGCACCCTGACCTGAGACTCCGGCACAATCTCGCCGTTGAAGTAGGCTACTCGTTCGCCCTCTTGAGATGTAATCATGTTTGGTTCTTTCCTGGGGTCTGTTTCTGGCGCTTCTGAGCCGTCGTCAGCAGCAGGTTTCGTCCTGTTCCCAGCGCGACTCTATTTGAACCCGAACGGCTAGGGTTGCGCGATGCTACACCCGCCTGCAGGGGTGCGTACAGTTGCTCGCCACATGTGGGTATATATGTATGTATATACAGATCGGGAGAGATGGAAGAATGAAGCCCAACAACTGGGCGAACATCTGGCCCGAAACTGCCCGGTCCCGTCCGATTTATCGCCATGCCAATCATCGACGTCTCCCAGAGTGACCTGCCCCCATAACCTGTACCACTCGTTATGTTAGTCCGACGGCCTGTTTCAGCCTTACTATCTCCGGTGCCGGCGGCCGGTTGCGGCCGAATCGTGTTGTACTCCCTTCGCCATTGTTCTGTAAGTATCTCGACCTCCTTCAACGAATAGAAGAT
>ENA-ORDI01000702-ORDI01000702.1-marine-metagenome-genome-assembly--contig:-NODE-702-length-21251-cov-6.423160_pt1 | contig 21251 bp, 14 predicted proteins | sample MGYA00248628_ERZ508525 | MGnify/ENA primary metagenome ERZ508525 (study PRJEB26195, sample SAMN05422138) | marine metagenome | isolation source: East of Porto Seguro, South Atlantic Ocean | place... | reverse complement strand
TACGATGACCGCATGCATAAAGAAAAAGGTATGGGGCTTGCCAAGGAAGTATTCAACGAAGAGAACATGGAACTTCTCACGGGGAATATTGGCATTTCTCATAATCGATATCCCACTCACGGTGGATTCAGTCATGGCGAAGTGCAACCTTTCTGGACGTCTGTTCCTTACGGCATCGCGCTGGCACACAACGGAAATCTTACCAATTATCAGGAACTTGCAGAAGAGATTACCAAAAAAGATAGCCGGTACTTAAACACCAATTCTGATTCAGAAGTATTGCTTCACTATTTTGCAGATTTACTCCACACAAACAATCCGCCTGAAGATAGTGAAGAATTTTTCTATCTCTTGTGCAATGCGGTCACCAAAATTTTCAAGCATGTAAAAGGTGCCTATTCCGTAGTAAGTATTGTTATTGGAAAAGGGCTCGTGGTGTTCCGCGATCCCCAGGGAATTCGTCCGCTGGTTAAAGGTGAACGCTCCAATGGGAATGGCGGGAAGGATTACATTTTCGCATCCGAAAATACCATGTTTTACGCATTGGGATATGAGCCCAAAGGAACGGTACTTCCGGGAGAACTCATTTATGTAGACGAAGATGGTAAGGTCTTCAACAAGCGTTTGATTAAAAAAGATTTTAATCCCTGCATTTTTGAATATGTGTATTTCGCTCGGCCGGATGCAACCTTGAATGATGTAAGTGTGTACCGCTCCCGATTGCGGATGGGGCAAAATTTGGCCAATGCGTGGAAGAAAAAATATCCTGATATAACGCCTGATATTGTGATTCCTGCGCCCAGCACAGCCAATACCGCAGCATTATCTTTTGCCCATGAACTGGGCGTGCGTTATTCTGAAGGATTATATAAAAATACATTCATCGGCCGCACCTTTATTATGCCCGGACAGGCGGAACGAAAAAAATCTTTAAAGTATAAACTGGTGCCGCAGGATCTGGAAATCCGCGATAAAAAAGTAATGATTGTAGATGACAGTATTGTTCGGGGAAACACCAGTCGTGAGATCGTACGCATGCTCAAAGACTTTGGAGCAAATAAAGTGTATTTTGCAAGTGCGTGTCCACCGATAAAATCCCCCTGTTTTTATGGCGTTGATATGCCCACTCGTGGCGAACTCATCGCTGGCAATATGAATGTAGACGAGATTGAAAAACATCTTAAAGTGGATGCTTTGTTATATCAGGAAATCGGTGATCTTGTGGAGGCGGTAACCCGGAAAGGGGATCACCATATTGATACGCCCTGTATGGCATGCCTGGATGGGAACTATGTTGGGAATGATATTGATGAAGCAAAAATTGCAGAAATGGAAACCATGCGGGTGAATGATCGGAATGGGAATTAGCCCATTAAACACAGAGTACACAGAGCGACACAGAGAAAATGAATAAAGGAAAAACAATCCAAATTTTTCTTCCAGATGGTAATCCCCGCGGTGTTCGAATAGCCGATATTACACGCGGAACAATTAAATGCTTATCAATCCCAAGATCAAATCTTGAATCCGGATATAAAAGACAGGAACTAAATAATGTAGGTATCTATTTTTTAATTGGCATATCTGATGAAGGAAAAGATCAAGCCTATATTGGTGAAGCCGAAAATTGTTTAAAAAGAATTAAACAGCATAACCAATCAAAAGATTTTTGGAATATTGTTTTAGCTCTTGTTTCCAAAACTGATTTTTTTACTAAATCTCATATAAAATACCTTGAGTGGTTATGCCATAAAGAAGCTATGGAAACAAATCGCTTTGTTCTCCAAAACTCAACAAACCCCACAAAACCACATATTTCTGAATCATTAGAAGCTGATTTGTTGAAAGATTTTGAAGAAATAAAACTATTAGTGTCTTCACTTGGTTTTCCTTTTTTTGATTCAATAAAAAAACCTACAAAGAAAAATTTATTATTTTGTAAAGGAAAGGACGCTAAAGCAGAAGGGGAATTTATTGAAGACGGTTTAGTTGTTTTTTCGGGGTCAACCTGTAATAAAGACCTTTCAAAATCTTCTCAAGGTTGGTTAACCAAAATCAGAAAACAGTTAATCGAATCTGACGTTTTAAAATTAGAAGACAATGTTTATAGATTTACGTCAAATCATATTTTTTCTTCACCAAGCGCCGCGGCTGCAACTGTTTTAGCTCGATCGGCAAATGGTTGGAATGAGTGGAAATCTAAAGATGGAAAAACATTGCATGAACTTTATCGTAAAAAATAAATCTCTGTGCGCTTCGTGGCTAATATAAAATGAAAAATAAAATATTGGTCATTGGTTCCGGCGCTCGGGAACACGCCATAATTCGGGCCCTGGATCGCTCGCCCCAAGAAAAAGAAATCTACTGTTTGGCTTCTAATATGAACCCCGGCATTGCAGAACTTTGTGACGAGCTGACCATTGGCAATATCAATGATCCAGATTTTGTGGTGAGTTATGCAAAAGAAATGGGTGCCACTTTAGCCATCATCGGACCGGAAAACCCATTAGCAAATGGTGTGGCCGATGCCCTTTGGGATGGGGGCATAAAAGTCGTGGGACCCAAAAAAGATTTAGCCCAATTGGAAACGTCCAAAGCGTTCACCCGTGATTTGCTGAATGAGTATGATATTCCCGGTGGTCCCCAATATGAGACATTTAATTCCATGGGTCGCGTGGAAGATTTTTTAACCGAATTGGGTGAAAATTATGTGGTTAAGTATGATGGTCTCGCCGGTGGTAAGGGCGTAAAAGTATCGGGTGATCATTTGCATTCACACGAAGAAGCGCTGGCTTATTGTAACGAATTGGTGGATAAAAATGGTGAATTTGTGATAGAAGAAAAGTTCATCGGTGAAGAATTTTCACTCATGAGTTTTTGCGATGGGGAAACGCTCAAACATATGCCGGCCGTCCAGGATCATAAACGAGCTTACGAAGGGGATATGGGACCCAATACCGGTGGGATGGGAACCTATTCCGATGCAGATCATTCGCTTCCTTTTTTAACAGAAGATGATATTGCAGAAGCGCATGATATCAATATTGCAACCGCCACGGCAGTAAAAGACAAATTTGGCGAAGGTTATAAAGGCATCCTTTACGGCGGGTTTATGGCCACAGCCAACGGCGTCAAACTTATTGAATACAACGCCCGATTCGGCGATCCGGAAGCCATGAATGTTTTATCATTACTCCAATCAGATTTCATCGATATTTGCAACGGCATTGCCAATGGTACTTTGGAGAATGTAGATGTCAGTTTCCAAAATAAAGCAACCGTTTGTAAATATGCCGTACCGGAAGGATATCCGGACAGTCCCGTAAAAGGCGAACCTATTGATGTCTCTGGCGTCACAAATTCTGACGGTTTATTCTATGCGTCTGTTGATATTCAAAATGGACAATTAGTGGAAGCAGGCAGCCGAACGGTAGCCATTGTGGGAATTGCAGACACAATTTCTGAAGCGGAAGCTATCGCTGAAAAAGAAGTTTCATCAATTTCCGGTCCGCTGTTTCACCGGACAGATATTGGGACGGAAGCAGTGATTCAGAAACGTATTAATCATATGAATTCAATTCTATGATCAAACTGGGTGTCGTTGGTTCAACAAAAGGAACCGATCTTCAAGCCATTTTAAATGCTATCAATTCCGGCGATTTAAATGCCGAAGTTTCTGTGGTTCTGTCTAATCGAAAAAACGCTTATATATTAAAGCGAGCTAAAAATTATAATGTTCATGCTTTTTTTATTTCCCACAAAGGAAAAACGCGGAAAGAATTTGATTCTGAAATGACGGGTGTCTTAAAAGAATACAATGTTGAATTGGTTTTGCTTATTGGATTCATGCGAATTTTGTCAGCAGAATTTTGCCGTGAATGGCATGATAAACTCCTAAATGTGCATCCATCCTTACTTCCAAAATACGCTGGTGGCATGGATACAAATATCCATGAAGGAGTTTTAAAAAATGGTGAGACAGAAACGGGGTGTACGATTCATTTCGTCACGGACGAAGTGGACGGCGGGCCTATCCTGATCCAGAAAAGATGTCGCGTGGAAGATGATGACACTGTAGATACATTAAAAACAAAAGTCCAAAAATTAGAAGGCAAAGCTTTCATCGAAGCTATTAATTTAATTCAACATAGAGACACGGAGATCATAAAGTAAATTTCTTCGAGCTCTTTGTGCCCTTTGTGTTTAAAAGAAATACATGTTAAACAATCCAACTTTAAATCAATCCCCCATCAAAATAAACAGGGCACTTATTTCTGTATTTGATAAAACCGGTTTGGCGGAACTGGCGCAATCTTTAACCAATCTCGGTGTAGAAATCCTGTCCACCGGTGGCACCGCTAAAACATTGCGTGATGCTAATATTCCAGTCACCGATATAAGTGATTATACAAAATTCCCGGAAATTATGGATGGTCGCGTCAAGACCATTAACCCGTTGATCGAAGGTGGTATTCTCGGGCTTCGAGATCAACATTCTAACGATGCTGAAGCAAACCAAATCAAGTGGATTGACCTTGTGATATGTAATCTTTATCCGTTTTCAGATACCATCTCCCGGAATAATTGCGATTTGGCCTTGGCGTTAGAAAATGTGGACATCGGCGGCTCAACCATGATCCGCTCTGCTGCGAAAAATGTGGGTTGGGTATGTGTGGCGGTTGATCCAGCCGATTATTCCACCATTGCCGATGAGCTTGGATCTGCTGGTAAAATTTCTTTTGAGAGACGACAAAAACTATCGGCCAAAGCATTCGGCCACACGGCACAATATGACACCGTCATTCACAATTATTTAAAGGATGAAAACCTGTCCGATGATTTTTCGCTCACCTTTGAAAAGCATTCAGAAATGCGGTACGGCGAAAACCCACACCAGTCTGCAGCGTCCTATAAAATTCCCGGGAATAACGAACCCAATATTTTAAATGCTACCATTCACCAGGGCAAACAACTCTCCTATAATAATATCATGGATGCGGATGGCGCTCTGGCGTGTGTGCGGGAATTTGATGAAACGGCATGTGTGGTGGTAAAACATTCGAATCCATGCGGCGTAGCAATTGGTAAAGATTTATTGGATGTTTATACACGAGCATTTAACGCAGATTCTCTTTCTGCATTCGGCGGTATTATTGCATTCAACCGCATATGTACAAAAGATGTTGCAGAAGCTATTACATCTGTATTTGTAGAAATTGTTTTGGCTCCTGATTTTGTACCGGAAGCACTGGATATCTTTAAAAAGAAAAGGAATCTCCGTGTTTTAGAAATTGGTGATTTTAGTAAGCGGACAAAGAAACTTGAAGTCCGGAATGTGGATGGTGGATTACTGGTTCAGGACTCCGACATTAACACGTTAACACTGGAACACTTAAACACTGTGACGAAAGTAATACCTTCGGAGCAAGATTTAGAGACAGCCTTATTCACATGGAAAGTTTTACGCCATGCAAAGTCCAACGGAATTCTAATTGCAAAAAATAATACAACTGTTGGGCTTGGCGCGGGACAGATGAGTCGCATAGATGCGGTTCACATGGCGCTCCGAAAAGGTGGCGAAAATGTGAAAGGTGGTGTGCTGGCATCAGATGCGTTCTTTCCGTTTCGGGACAGCATTGATGCTATTGGGAATACCGGGATTTCATTGGTCATTCAGCCCGGTGGATCCATTCGAGACCAAGAAGTGATTGACGCCTGTAACGAGTTTGGTATTGCCATGGTTTTTACTGGAACTCGGTGCTTTAAGCACTAAAGTTTTCATAGAATTTCTGTAATTTTCCTGTTTATAATTTGGAAGATTAATCGGAATGAATTGGGGTTGCATTAGATCATAAATGAAAAAAGACACGCTTATTCTCCTGCTTAAAACGGTAGGTGTCCTTGGTGCGCTCTTTATGTTTCTCGTGGGCATTAAGGGCATGTCCTCTGCCATCAAGCACATGGGTGCGGATGTTGCAGATAACATATTCACTGCAACTAGCGATCCGATTATCGCGCTGTTTATTGGCGTGTTTTCCACAGTTCTTTTCCAAAGTTCATCCACCACCACATCTCTCATTGTTGGGATGGTGAGCAGTGGGGCTCTTGGGTTAACGGGTGCTATTCCTATGATCATGGGAGCCAACATTGGCACGACAGTAACAAACACAATTGTTTCCATTGGCCACATCAATCGTGGAAATGAATTTAAACGTGCTTTTGCCGCGTCAACGGTACATGACTTTTTTAATATTCTGGCCGTATTAATCCTGTTTCCACTGGAAATGATGTTCCACGGAATACAGAGATCGGCAGAATGGTTCGCCAGCCTTATCTTTGGAAAAATTCATAATGTAGACGTTTTGCAAGCAAAGAGCCCGATCAAGGCAGCGGTTAAATCCGGGGCAAAATTTATCGAGCAATTCTCTTTTGATAATGATTTTGTGTATCTAGTCTTGAGTGTTTTGGTGACCTTTGTCATGCTTTATAGTTTGGTGAAACTCCTTCGCAGCCTTGTTCTTGAAAAAATTGAAGTGTTCTTTGACCAGTATATTTTTAAAACAGTAGTGCGGGCCATTGCTTTTGGCATTGTCCTAACCATTATGGTTCAGAGTTCTTCCATCACAACATCCTTGGTTGTGCCATTGGCTGGAGCGGGTGTCCTTTCCCTGAGACAGATTTTTCCATTTACCCTGGGAGCCAATATTGGCACAACGGTTACAGCTTTATTGGCGGCACTTACCGGAACCGTTTCCGCACTGATTGCTGCTATGAGTCATCTGCTGTTCAATATTTTCGGGATCCTAATCATTTATGGATTTCCACCATTGAGGGCCATTCCACTTAAATGCGCAGAAATGATCTCCGAATATTCCATGAAGAATAAACTCATTCCCATAGGATATTTATTGGTTGTTTTTGTTGCCATTCCTTTAACCATAATTTTAGTAGGCGGATAAACCGCTCACTAATCAAAAGAGAGATTAATCATGTCAGTCTTTAAAGATATTGTCAAACTTTGGAACGCCGATGACCTCCTCTCCCAAGCCTGGGATGAGTCTTATAAAATGATGATGTTATCGAATGAAATCTTCACACAGGCCATTAAATATTTACGGGAAGGTGAAAATAAGGACATCATAAAGGCACTCAAAAAACGAGATGTTGAGATCAATAATTTCCAGAAAGATGTGCGCCGAAAGGTGGTCACCCACTATGCCATCAGTCAGGATATTGATGATTTGCCAAACGGTTTTGTTCTTCTCAACATGGTTGTTGATGTGGAGCGTGTTGGTGATTACACAAAAAATATTCTTGATCTTGCACTGAACCATCCCAACACGATCAAGTCTGAAGAATTTTCAGAAGATCTTCATCATGTAGAACAGGAGGTTGTGTCGCGATTCAGCAAAACTCTGGAAGCCATTCACACTCAGGATGCTGATGTGGCAAGAACAATGATGGACTCTTACAAAGAAACCCTCACGAGCGTATCTGACCAAATTGTAAATGGGTGTATTTCAGGGGAGATCACCCAGGGTGATGAATCCAAAACTGTGGCTTTGGCGCTTTATGCCCGCTATTTAAAACGGATCGGAGCACATCTGAAAAACATCACCACGATTCTGGTGAACCCCTTTGAAGCAGTGGGATATAAACAGTAATGAAAAAATTCTCTGGTTATATCTCTCTTCTTTTGGAATTATGTTTGCTTTTTTATCCTGGACCCGGGAAAGCGTGATACTTCCCACTGAGCCGAGATAGATGAAAGGTTTGTTGGCTTGTTTATTTGGTGGACTGCTTTTTTTCCTGCCCAGAACAATGGATTAAATACTTGAACTTAGAAATAAAAACCCCGAGACACCGAAGCTTTGTCTAGGGGGATATTTTTTATTAGAACACGAATTGAAAATTGATCACAACTGAGTTTTTGCCGTCACCTTCTTCCGGTGTGAACATTCTGAAAGTTGGGGCAATAGTTAATCCTTTTTCTGCATTATACATAACTCCGACGATAATATCCTGAACACCGTCTTTTCCCACAGACGTATCCGGATCATACATATCTAGTCTTCCCAGCAGTGAAATTTTATCAGATAAGCGATAAGTCACATAGGTTGAAATAATCTGGGCCTTCGCATCTTTATTCTTTTTCGTATCAAATTCTAATCCGGCTCGGATGCCATTCCCTGCATAGCCACCGAACAGTCCCATAATTGATGTATTTTCAACCGTAACCGAATCTTTATCATAAGGTTCGTATGAAAAACTGAGTCCTGCATTAAAGCCATCTTTTTTATTCAATTTATATTCGCCGTACACGGCGTGGAAAGATAATTTCTTATGGGAATCCATTTCTGCTTTCTTGAATCCGCCACCATTCATAATCAATGCGCTGGTTGAAACGAGACCAAAAGAACGGGTCACCCCAATTCCTAAATCAGCAGAGGGAGAAAACTTATACGTGTCCATGGGCATTTTTGCAATAAACCGATGTCCCCATGTATTTTCCATGGTTTTGAACATATTCATGCCCTGCATCCCAATGGAAATATCCCCTAGCCTGCTTTTCCATTTCACCATGGCCACTTTTAAAAATGCGGTGTAGGCACTATCATCTTCATTACTGCCTATATCATAAGTTAATTTATAAGAGAGATCATCGCTGACGTTGTTGGCAAATGTCAAATAGGCTCTTTTCATATTGAAGGCGTTAGAGCCATCTTCACCCAAGTTAATTGTATGGTTAAAAAATACTTTCCCGCTCACGTTACTATCCGCGAAAAGTAGTGTACTAAATAAAATAAGCATTGCTACTTTTTTCATTCTGTAACCTCTTGTTTAATATTCCCTTTGAATAAAGGTCATAAATTATAGTCTCTCTATTTTGATCACAGATTAATAAATCGGAACTGATGGATCAACTCCGGTCACCCAAGCATGAATCCCGCCAATAATGTTGGTTGCATCAAATCCCTGCTACTCCAAATATAAACAAGCCTAGGCGGAACGCACGCCCGAGTGCCACAAAATATAAACGGGGTAGTCTTTATTGATTTCGTTCATTTGATAGGGAATCGCCATCATGGGCATATGTTTGGATCCATCGATAGAAGCCATGATGAGTTCTCTATCTTCCCGAACATCCAATAAAGTAAAGTCTTCCCTGGTGTCCATTTTTTGTTTTAACTCTTGAACGGTCATTGATTTCATTGTGAATACGTAAAAAGTATAAATTGCCTGTTTATTTTCAACTGTGAATCGCTTGAGGATTATCCGTAATAATTCCTGAAATGTTGTTTTTTCTACACCATTCAATAGCAGGAATTGTGTTCACTGTCCAGAGGCTTAAAGGAAGATTGTGGCGTTTGGACAGCTCTATTAATTCATCATCAACCTGGTCAGCTCGAGGGTGTAAATAATCCGGATGAATCCAATGGGTGACCCATAGCCATTCCATATCCTGAAGGATAAAACCAATGGACACTTCAGGACATAACAATCGAAAATACACTACAACTATTGGGTGGAAAGATGAAATAATAAAGGTGTGTTTTATGATACCATTTTTAATCATTTCTTTCACAGAATTTGCGGTTGAAAGATCAAAAAGGGAGTGAGTTTTTATTTCGATATTGAGAAAAATATTTTCGGGAATTGTATCTAACGCATCCAGGAATCTCGGCATCGATTGGGTCTTGGATGGGTGAGAGTAAACACCTGTTTGGACGTCTTCTAACTGAGACAAACTGGACTGATGAATCCAACCGTGGCCATTGGTTTCTCTTTCCAAGTCAAAATTGTGAGAACAAATAAGTTCACCATCTTTAGTCTGTAAAATATCCATCTCAAGAGCAGTGAATCCAATATCCACTGCTTCTTGATAAGAGGCAATTGTGTTTTCCGGTGACACCATTTTCATACCGCGGTGCGCCATAATGGTTGGATATTTCAATCGGCGATCCCGTGCACACCAAAAAAACCGATGCCTTACCCCAAGCAAAATAAAGGTAATAAAAATGAGCAATTCGACCATAGATCAGGGATTTAACACAAGGTGTCTAAATTTCTTATCAGACCGGATAAACCCTTCCTCAAACCAAGTGGTGCGATATTCACCGCTATGGTACATGTCCGCCTGATCCCGATAGTGGGGGCTGCTGGGAATTCCTGATTGACCTGTCGGAAGGATGAATTGTGTTTCATTCATGTTACTGAAATCCACAATCCGCCGCATGGAAGCCCCTGCGGTCTGGTGATAAGGCTTATTAAAAGAATACCCACCGGCATTGGGAGTTTTATCTGATCCACCGGACCGGAACGGTCCCACATCTAATTTGAAAAACCAATTCAGGAATTTTACATCAGATAACATATGGGGATGCGTCAGCGTATGGGCATCTCCCCATTTCCAGTTCGATACATTCACCCCGTAATTATTTTCTAACTCTATAACTGCATCTGCAACCGACTTTACCATTATTTCATTTAATGTTTCAACATGGTTCGGTGTGGTAATATTATCAACCCAGGATGATTCACCTGTTTTTAAAACTTCACGAATTTTGCGATGAACCAAATATTTTAGTCCGGTGTAGGCTTCCAGATATTTTTCCCCCAACAGGGCAAGTTCATCCCCATAGAGATTCAAAACAAGGTTTCGCATGGTGGCATGGAATAACAGTGCTGCTTCCGAATTCACATCTTCAACGCCATCCCATTCTTTTAAGAATTCGAATGCGCGCTTCAAATTCCCGGTTTCGTCTCCCATCTCTGCCAACCATATATAAGGAAGCACTTCCTGTGCAAAGGGAGATGTATGATCCAACTGTATCGATTTCATATCATCCATAGTCATTTTATCCAAAGTACTTAACCGTCGCTGAATTTGCTCTGCCCGGCTGGGGTCTGCCCATAATCCACTAATATAATAGGGAAAACTGTCATCAATGGTTTTATTGTTTGCTGTAGAGATAAACCCTTTTTTCGGGTTATATAGATAGGGCATTTCTTCAAATGGCACCCTTCCTTGCCAGTCGTAAGCAGGGTCATGTCCAGGGCGCGGTATCATACTGAATCCTTCTTTCCGGATGGGAATATATACGGCAGGGCGCCAACCAATATTGCCCTCATCGTCTGCATAAATAATATTTTGTCCGGGAACGCCAAAGAGTCTCACCCCTGCACTGAAATTATCCCAGTTTTTCATGGTGTTGAGTTTCACCCAGGCATCCATTTCTGAGGTGATCCAATGTCCCGTCCAGGCTATGGACATAGCTACATTTTTCCCTTTTAATAATCCATGAATGTCACTGATGATAGGGCCGTGATGCGTCATCCGAATGGTAATTGTTGTGTCGCTTCCGTCTTTTAAAGGAATGGATTCTTCAACTATTTCCATGGGCAGCCATTTGTCGCCTGAAAGATACTCGTTTGGATTATCGGGATTTATAGTTTCCACAAAAAAGTCAACATCATCCACCATACTATTGGTAAATCCCCAGGCCACATTTTCATTCTGTCCTATAATCGGTATTGGAATCCCCGCAATACAAATTCCGGAAGTATTGAAACGCCCGCCTTTTAAATGAATTTCAAACCAGCGGGGCGGTTGAGTAAAAGCCAAGTGCGGATCATTTGCCAAAAAAGGTTTTCCGGAGGCAGTTAATTGCCCCGAAACCACCCAATTATTGGAACCAATATCCGCATTGTGTTTGCCAAACATATCCCGGAGAGAAAATTCCTGCGCAATAATTTCATCAAACACCGGTTTTAATTGACCAAAATCATTATCTGCGATGAAAGGTAGGCCAGCAGTATAACCGGGAATGAGTTCAGTTAGTTTCTCTACACCAAAGTAAGATGCCACGGCACCATAGACAATTTCCGGCTCCCAGGAGCCCTGCAATTCATGAGCCATTATGCGGGCGTAACCCGCCACAATCGTTGGATCCCAATAGGGCGGGTCGATCCCCAATATTTTAAATTCGATGGGCGGATCATCTTTGACCTCATCGATCCGGGCGTTGATCCCATCACAAAATGTGTCAAAGATCTTTTTATTTTCCGGTTCCATGACAGCTATCATTTTTTTCGCAGTGGCATGAATCCGCCAAGTCCGTAAATAAATATCGCTCCCTAATAAATCATCCCCCAGCGCTGATGATAATTCTCCCCGTACGGTCAAGGCAACGGTTGAAAGCTGGAACAGTCTTTCCCTGGCAGCGAGATACCCAGCGGTAAAAAATAAGTCATCTTCATTTTCAGCAAACACGTGGGGAACTCCATATTCATCGGTGTAAACATCCACAGATGCCATCAGTCCTGATAGTGATTGTTCTCCTTCGTACCGGGGTAATGGATGGTGGAGCCACCGCCAAAATAAAATGATAGCCAGTAAAATAGCGCCGGAAATAATTAAAATTGTTTTAGTATTCATTTTTTGAATCCTTTATTTGATAAAGCAGCCAGTCATGAGGATCAATCTCTAAATCTGATTTTTTGGGGATTGCAATTCGTTTAGGAGAATTGGTCAAATTCAGCCTCCGTTCCCTTTTTCCATCAAAAGACTCAAATGCAACTTCCAGCGGCATTTTAAAGCCTTCGTCTTTCCACCATAGATTCACAAACTTTTTATCCTTGATAATTTCCTCTTCTACGATCAAGGTGGGCAAATCATTTTTATAAAGGTATTGGTCAAAAAACCATTGGATGTCCCGGCCTGTATTTTCATGGATCAGTGAAATAAATTCTGCTGTGGATGTCTGGTTGTGGGGGAGTTCCTTGGGCATATTGATAAATTCTTTCAGGCTTTCCCGTAATATTTCATCGCCGATCAAGTACCGCAGTGTGTGGAGAACATGGGCGCCTTTATAATAAATATCATTATCTGTTTTATATCCTGTGGACGTATTTCTTTCTGGCACGATTGCCTGTTTATTTTGAATATTTTTCTTATAGCGATCATTTACAAAATTTCTGGTCGCTTCTACCCCATATTTTTCTTCCACAAACAGGGCTTCAGCATAGGTGTCAATTCCTTCATGAATCCAGTAATCAGCCCAGTCTGCTACACTCAATTTATTTCCCCACCATTCGTGCCCCATTTCGTGGAACATGAGAAAATCATATCCTAACTTGGTCTTCTTATAGCCGTTTCCATAGGCATTGATGGTTTGGTGCTCCATACCCCAGTAGGGTGTTTCCACCAATCCAAATTTTTCTTTCATCCAGGGATATTGACCAAAATGTCGAGCATAAAAATTCAAATAATCTTCTGCATCATTCAACAAGGCTTCAGCACCATTTCGGGATTCAGGTAAAACATAAAAAACCATTTGTAGCGGCTTGTCTAAAATGTATCCGGTTTTTTCAACTACTTCAAAATAGCCCGCGGTAAAATTTACATTATAGGTACTGATGGGATATTCGGTCCGCCAGTGCCAGGTCGTCCATTTATCGCCTTCCGGATGAACAGACTGGATCAAACCATTGGCTACAACCATTACGGGGTCTGGCACAGTAATAGAAATGTCGATACCATCCGGTTTATCGCTGGGGTGCTCTTTGCAGGGATACCAGATATAGGCACCATTTGTCTGGCACGAGACTGCAATCCACGGGTGACCATCCTTACTTTTTTCCCAAGTGAATCCCCCATCCCAGGGCGGTTTTTTTGCCACCGGAGGTTTACCGCTGTATTTGATATCCAAGCTGTGGGATTTGAATAATTCAAGTTCAGGGTTATCAATCAAAATCTTGTGCCCCTCATGTTTAAAAGAAAGATTCATTCCATTGATGGCTGTTCCGGAAACATGAAACTGATCAAGTAAGTCGATTTCTATTTCATCTGTTTTTGCAATCAGCATAAATGTGATCTGAACTGTACCGGCAATGGTTTTCTTATAGGGATCCACTTTCAGCCTTAAATCATAATGGGTCACATCTATGGCGGCCTGGTTTTTCGAGAGTTTTCCACCGCTGTATACATCCAGGGAAAAGCCAATGGAAACAATGAATATGAAGAAAAGAGATAGGTGCTTTTTCAAGATGAGAAAACCTTGTACTGGTATTGGAATATACCGTTCTTTTCATCTACCGGTACCATGTTTTGAAACACCAGCTTCCGTTCAGGAATTTCACCATCAAACAAGGGAACGCCCTTCCCAAACAAAAAGGGGTGGGGTGTAATATAAATGTGCGTTAAAAGGTGAGCAAAGCGGGCATAGGTCTTGCCACCGCCGATGATGAAACACCGTTCAGCATCTATGGACGAAAGAATGTCTTTGGGAACATCATTGCGGTGAACCACGATCATTTCACGGCCTTCCAGTTCTGCCGCTAAGGTACCGTAAGTGTTAGAGCCCATGACCACAGGATGCCCCAGAGTTTGCTCTTTAAATAAATGAAGGTCTTTCGACCAAGTTGTCACCTCGCGATTGTGCCGGGCAATGAATCCATCAACCGTCACTGCTGCAATCAGGATGACCTCGTTCGGCATTTTCCCCTATTTATAGATTCTGGATGCTTTCCAGGTGTTTACATCATCAAATGAACTTTTGGCACCGCTACTGTTGTCGTGTTGCTCGGCAAACATGAGACAATTCATCATTCGCCGTGTCTCTTTGCTTACTGTTTTTAACAAGAGATCAACAGCCGCAGCCTGGTCAAGTGTTTCCAAGGCAGCAATGGTTTTATCATCCCGCTGGAAATCTGCATCGTGCTCAAAAATGAATGTTTTGAGTTTATTGGCTCTTTCTCTGATGCTCATGGGCTTTTTCTCTAATTGCTCAATGGCGGAATCTTTCAACTGCTGGAAAGTTTTAGCATCCATGGATGCGAGAAATTCGGGCGTAGATGCAATAAAATCATCGGCTCTCTGGTTCACATCATCTGCGGTAAACTCCCCGGACTGAATCACAAAAGTGAGATAAAGTGTCTCGTCCCGATTGTTCTGATAAGACCAGACAATATATCCCAGTTGCTGGTTCGTCCGCATTTCTGTAAAGAACGGTTGCTGCAGTGCCTGACTGATGATCATGGACGTTGCCCGCAATTCCGGAGAGTCTTCTCCTAAAACATATTCGCGATAAAAACAGGAATTATTCACAGAGAGTTTCCCAACATATTGAATCTCTTCATATTGGGATTGATCCAGGTATTTCAGGTCAAATGCATCTTTACGATTAATCCCTTTTGTCTTTGTTTTTTCATTAAAAACACGAAGTGCATGGCGAGCATCCAATTCCTTAAAATCACCATAGACAAGGCCTTCAAGGAATGATTTTTTATAAAGGACTTTTCCATAATCCTGGATTTCAGTTAATGTAGCCGCTTGTGCCACGGGCAAGCTTTCTTTCCAACTGTATTTTACATGATTGAAAATAGTAGTGCCTATGTCCCGTGTTTGTTGGTGGGCATCCGATAAAGAAAAGTTCTGGTAATCCCGAACAATTTTATCCTTAATGGCATTAAACTGATCTTCGCTGACAGAGAAATCAACCATGTGGGACAACAGCATTTCATACAATTTCATGGCAGATTCGGAGTAGCCGGACACATTCAAATAAAGGCCTTCATAGCCTTCTCTGAATGAAAAATTCAACCCTGCCTGTTTTGCGGGATAACTGATCTCATTCAACGATTCATTCACACAGGCCACATAGATCTTTGAATACACGCGGTGCTTCACATTCATCATATTATTGGGGAAAAGAATCTTAAAATTGATCACGCCCTTGGGGCGTAAGAATTCTTGATCAACACCAAAATAAAGATTCACACCATTACCACTGGAAATAACTCTTGGCAATATGCCTTCTTTCATTTCCCGATTAGGGACTGAAGCTGTTTTCGGAATAAATGGGTTTTCTTCCGCAACCATGAACTCCGGGTGCGGGGTTGAAGTGGTTAACTCTTGATAAAATTCAGCATCTTCGGTGTAGGAATAGGGCGCCTGATAGTAGTGTTCTTTTTGATCTGTTTCCACCCCTTTTGCCACCAAAACCACCAACATATTATCCGGAGTAAGATGTGTTAAAAGATTTTCAAATGCTTCCGGAGAATTATCGCTATAGATATAGTTGACGCGTCCTGCATCTTTTAGAGGATACATCATGGTTTCGTTTGCCAATTGGGTGGCGCGCCACATACCTTCCCCTTTGTTTGCATAAATTTCTTCCAGAGCAGCCATGGATTTCAATTCATTAAACACATGAGATTGATGTCCCGACTCTTTCATGAGCGCAATGTAATCTAAGGTTGCTTTTATGGTTTCTTTGTATTCATTTTGACCTTTTTGTGTAAGTCCGATGCGGATATTGGCCAAGCCGTATTCTTTCGTTTCCGAGCCAGCACCGGCTGATAGGGATCGTGCCCAGCCTTTATCTTTCAAATAAGACAAAAGGCTGCCCTCACCCTCGTGTCCAAGAATAAATCCCAATTGACGTCCCGGTTTGCTTTCATACATATCCCGGGTGCTTGGAAGGGAAAAACTGATTTCCAAGTCTCGCAAATCTTTTACTGGATCAATCTGCACCAGCCTGAATGTTTCTTTCTTTTCAAATGGATCGGGGTCATGTTTGGTTCTCTCCAAATTGTGATCTCTAATATCAGAAAAATACTGGCGTGTCCACGCTTCCATATCATCCAGAGAGTGGGTTGACAACAGAGCCAACCCCATACGGTTTGCACTATAATGATTATTATAAAAATTGATCAATTCTTCGCTCGTGATATCACCCAAAGTTTCAAGGCTTCCTGTTGAGAATTTCCTTGCCGGGTGATCTTTTTTTACAAATTGGCTTAAAATTCGATGCCGGCGCCACGTGTCATTCATGATGTTTTTCTGGTGTTCGGAATTCACCGCATTCACTTCTCTCGCCGTGTATTCCTCTGTGAAAAGCGGATGAATAAAAAATTGGGCAAACATGTCCAATGCGCCCTCAAATCCGTCCGGCAAAACCTGAAATTGATAATTGGTGTGGTCGCTGGCTGTATAGGCATTTGAGTATCCCCCAAAAGTTCTTAAGTAGGAAGAATACTCATCCACATCGGGATATTTTTCTGTACCCAAAAAAAGCATATGTTCTAAAAAGTGAGCCAGCCCTTCACGATCGTTGGGGTTTTCAAGTGAGCCCGTTTCCACAACCATGGATGCGGCGGATACATTAAAATTCGGATCCGAAAGAAGATAAACTCTTACGCCATTATCCAGGGTCAGTTTCCGGACTTCAGATTTATCCAGTGGATGTTTATCAAGTGACTCATTTTTCATATTTGTACAACTCATCATTAAACAGATTAATAAAAGAAAGTTTGAATTTTTCACTATTATACCTTTTCACAATCAATTTATTATTAAAACTTTGTCGATTCTATAGGTTAAATACTTGCGATGTGCCTTCGTACCTTCGTCCACCCCGCTGGATTTTAAAGTGTATCTTTTTATCTTATTCAGATTTTCAAAAGCGGCTGCAACGGTTAAATGATCGTACTTAACCTTTCCTTTGTTTTGTACTATACGGATTAAGCGCTCTGTGTATTCTACCTGAAGATTCCGCCGCATTCCATTTACATTTTTTGCAGCATCCGCAGAAAAACATGATGAAGTGAGATCGCCCATCATTTCATTCAAACTGTATTCATTGCCGTAGAGTTCCGTATCTGAAATTCTCTTTAATACATTCATGTGCAGCAGATGGTCCAGAATTCCTTTTTGTGCGCCAAGAACCTTATCAAGAATCTTTGGGTCCTGGGTGCCACTGAATCCACGGCGCTCCCATTGAAGATGATTATATATTCCTTCCGGAATTTCATAAGCATTGGGTGCGAACATGTATTTTCCCAATAAGGCCATGGCCCATTTTTGTTTGTCTTCCGGAACGGGCATAAAGGGCTCATCCCTATCTTCCTGACCCACTAGGGAGCGGTCCATATACACGCCGCCCACATAGCGGGAAATTACATTAGCCGAATTAACATATTCCCTGTTTAGAATAAAAAATGCATCCCGAAATGCATGATAGGATTCACCTGTCCTTTCAAAACGGTCTTTTAATCCCGGGTAAAGAGATCTCACAATATCCATCCTCTGTTGTGCATATGCCACGGGATCATTACTCATATCAGACACATTCACCCGCGGGTCAATTCCTTTTCCCGGTGAGCGCATATCATCCGCATCATTGCCAAAACCCAACTCATTTTTAGTAGATTTTCTCAACAATAATTCGACCCTTTCTTCTTCATCTACTGCGCTCTCAAAAGATGGCGTATAGCCAAATTCGATGGCCCAAATATCATAGGGCCCCGGCGTAGTGGAATAAAATTGACCGTGGTGTTTGGGATTTCCGCTTACATTTGCGGAAACATAATCCATAACGGATGATGTTAGTCCAACGGGTTCCGTAATCAATCTATCATGAATATTTTGGAAACTGTGTAGATTGCTGGCATAAAAATTATGATTTAACCCCAAGGTGTGTCCCACCTCGTGAAGTGTGAGTTTCACCAGACTCTCATAGATCAAGCGGTGCTGTTCCAATTGTGAAAAATCATCGACAGGACTTAAGGCGGTCATCCCAAACAAATTGCCCTGATGTAAATAATCACCAGCGAGACAGGTTTGATTGGGGTCAATCTCAAATTCAGATTCAAACGTTCTGTGGATTTGTTCGTATTTCACACGGTTGGTGAAATAAACATATTCCAGCATAATATCTGCGCCCAATATCTGGCCGGTTCTGGGATTGACAAAACTGGGGCCATAGCCCCCAAAAGGCGGATTGGGGGATGATGTCCAACGGAGCACATTATAGCGGATGTCGCCCGCATCCCAGGCTGCATCATCGGGCTGAATTTTCACTTGGACCGTATTTCTGAAACCCGCTTCTTCAAAAGCCTTGTTCCACGCCAGTACACCTTCCTTGATTGCATCCCTGAATTCGTGTGGTGTTGTATTTTCGATCCACCAGACAATGGGTTCTACCGGTTCAGATCTTTCCTGCTGGGGGTCTTTCTTTTCAAGATGCCAACGATGGATCAGGTCCCGGTAGGGTGTCACATCGTCCGGTATTGTCATATTCGTAATTTGTGTAGAAAAATATCCAACGCGGACATCTTCAAAGCGTGGCGTGTAATTGTTTTCCGGCATTTGGATAAAACTGTGCTGGATGGTCACATTTACCGATCTCGGATCTGTAAGACCTCGGTCAGAGCCCCGGTTGGTAGGCAGGGGATTTGTATAAACATATTGCACGGCCAAGTCTGTATTTTCTGGATAATTCTTGATAGCGGCATACTTGGTCCGGTTTTTTGCAAGTTTTCCCATTTTAAAGGGGTTCTTGTTGGGGCTTCCGGGGACAAATCCACGTGAGATCTGATGTAGCGCCTCGGAGAGAAATACATTATCTATCTCAATCAATACATTCCCTTCTTTCTCGGCAACAACAAAAGATGATGCCAAAATGGCTGTGCTGGTATTGGCATCGGCGGACCGACTCAATGGGTTTTCCGGATCAAACCACAAAGCATTATTCTGGACTTCAAATTCGATTCGATTGAAATACCGATTTAATTTCATCACACGTGCACCGCGATAACTGCCCTTGAAAACGCCGGCATTCAACTGTCCGTTTAAGCCATGGACAAAATGGATAAATTCTTGTCCGATTTGATCTTTTTTGATCAGCATAGACAGTTTCCCATTTGTAGTGTCTTGATATAAGGTGAATAACCCGGGAATCTCTTTTTTGTCCTTCAGGGCTTCTTCCATGGTTTTCTTTTTGGGAGGTTCTGCTGGTTTTGGGTCCCCTACCGTAACGGTGGGTGTTTGCCCGGTGGTCGGATCCTGTGCAAAAGAAAAAGTAAGCATTAAGACCAGGGTTGTGAAAAGCATTTTCATAGTTTTACTCTTTTTTTTGGGGGATGTATAAATCTGTAATAGTGCCTGCAAATACTTCAGCGGCAGCGGCGAAAGTTTCACCCAGGCTGGGATGGGGATGAACCGTAAGCCCAATATCTTCAGCATCGGCGCCCATTTCGATGGCCAACATTCCTTCGGAAATCATATCACCTGCACCGGGGCCAACGATGCCCACACCGAGTACCTGTTTTGTCTTCGGATCAAATAATATTTTTGTTTTACCCTGTTTGGCACCCATGATGATGGCCTTCCCACTGGCTGCCCAGGGGAATTCTCCTTTTTCATAAGCAATGCCATTTTCTTTCGCGTCTGTTTCTGTGAGTCCGGCCCAGGCAACTTCTGGGTCAGTATAAACAACATTAGGAATCGCTCTAACATCAAATGCTGCCGAATGACCAGAGGCCACTTCTGCAGCAACTTTGCCTTCGTGAGTAGCTTTGTGTGCCAGCATAGGATTGCCAACAATGTCGCCAATGGCAAAAATGTTTTTCACCGAGGTGCGTTGATACACATCCACATTAATAAAGCCGTGATCGTCCATTTCAATATCGGTTGAATCAAGATTCAGAATATTCGAATTCGGTTTACGACCTACAGAAACTAATACTTTGTTAAAATTATCTGTCGTTGTCCCCTTATCGTTTTCTATTGTGACAGTCAGGGTTCCGTCATCATTGGGTTCCACCAAAGTTACTTTTGATGAAAGTAAGATGGATTCGAATTGCTTTTTCAATTTTCGTTGGAGCGGTTTTACAAGGTCCGGATCTGTGCCGGGAAGCAAATTAGGTAAAAATTCAACCACGGAGACTTGTGAACCAAGCGCCGCATAAACTTGTCCCAATTCCAACCCAATAATGCCACCGCCAATAACCAAAAGCCTTTCCGGAATATCAACGAGATCAAGTGCGGTTCTTGATGTAAGCACGGCTGGATGAGTTGCAGGCACACCGGGAATCATAGCAGAGGTAGAACCAGCGGCGATGATACATTTATCAAAGGAAACAAAGCTATCGCCTTCTTCTGATTTTACTTTTAATTCTGTATTCGAAGTGAAGGTGGCTGTACCCCGAATTGTTTCTACTTTCCGGGCTATCGCCATTTGAGCGATGCCGCTACTCAGTTGGGCAACAATTTTATTTTTATGACCCCGGACAACATCCAAGTCAATTTCGGGATCGCCATAGGTCACGCCCATTTTAGATAAATGCGCTGCTTCATCCATGACCTTTGAAATATGGAGCAATGCCTTGGATGGAATACACCCGCGATTTAAACAAACACCGCCTAAGGTGGGGTCTTTGTCAATCAGAATGACCTGTTTTCCAAG
>ENA-ORDI01000699-ORDI01000699.1-marine-metagenome-genome-assembly--contig:-NODE-699-length-21283-cov-6.892908_pt1 | contig 21283 bp, 15 predicted proteins | sample MGYA00248628_ERZ508525 | MGnify/ENA primary metagenome ERZ508525 (study PRJEB26195, sample SAMN05422138) | marine metagenome | isolation source: East of Porto Seguro, South Atlantic Ocean | place... | reverse complement strand
TATGATTATAGGGGATTCGGACCTCCTATTCCTCTAACACCTGTATCAATTGCGGGATTGTTCTCTGTTACATTAATTGCTGCAATATCTGCCAGAGTCGGTTTCTGGTGGGGTGAATGGATGAGACAAGTTAAAAGATGAAAAAAAAATTATTATTCATTTCCATCCTTCTAGGATGCTTTTCCTTCAGTTTTGCACATGTCGGAAGTTTGAATGTTTTTTATGAGGGGAAAGCAGGACCCTATCCCATAAGGGTAATTATCCGGCCTCCCGGAGTTGTTCCGGGACTGGCTGAAATTACGGTTCGTTCACTTGGTGAAGGTGTGGAAAAGGTGATGGTTCAACCTGTCAAATGGGACACCGGACCTGAAGGTTCACCTCCCCCTGATGTTGCAATGAATATATCAGGTGATGAAACTCTGTTTCATTCTGAATTGTGGCTAATGGATTTTGGATCCTACAGCGTGAATGTTGAAGTTTATGGTGAACAAGGGCGAGGCAGAGCTATCGTTCCTGTGAATTCTGTCGCTACGAAACAACTGGAGATGTCACTTCTTTTGAAGGGAATTTTAAGTGCCTTAATGATATTTCTTGTTTCTGGTGGGATTACCATCGTGGGAGCTGCAGTAAGAGAAAGCACATTAGAATCGGGGTCAAAGACTTCGAAGGAGAGAATTAAGAAAAGCAAAATCTCAATGTTACTTGGTACTCTTGTTTTTATTGGATTATTGTATGGCGGAAGAATGTGGTGGACAAGTATTGAAAATCTATATCAGGAAAATCTGTTTAAACCTATTGAAGTTACATCGGAAGTTGTTATTGAGAATGATACTCGTATCCTTCAGATTTCAATTACGGATGAAAATTGGAAAAAAGGTCTGTACACCCCATTAATCCCAGACCATGGAAAAATGATGCATACCTATTTAATACGAATTCCAGAATTGGATGCCTTTTCCCACATTCATCCTGTTTCCATTGATAAAGACCAGAATACCTTTCAAGTTATTGTTCCACCACTTCCGGGAGGTAATTATGTTTTCTTTGCTGATATCACCCACGAAAGCGGATTTGCACAAACACTGGTTGATACAGTACTTGTACCTGAATTCTCTGGAGTTGAAAAATTAGATAATTTAACCATTTCAAGAGATGCAGATGATTCATGGAGAATGGGTTATTCATTGCCTGAGCTTGAAATAGATTCAGCGGTTCAAGCAAGCAATGTGGTTAATGAAAAATACCAGATGGAATGGATAAACCTGCCTGACCGCATTATCGTCGGAACAGAGGTTGAGTTTTCTTTTAAGATCAAGGATATTGAAGGGGGACACCTGTCCCTTGAGCCTTATATGGGCATGCTTAGTCATGCCGGTATTTTAAAAACAGATGGATCCGTATTTCTTCATCTGCATCCTATTGGTTCAATTTCAATGGCGTCACAACAGCAATTTGAACGGCAGGCGGGGATAAAACCTCAGCATGGTTCTGAACACAAAGGACACTTGGATATGGACCATTCGCAGTACATGGGAGATGGAATGCATAAATCCTCGGAGGTTGTTTCTTATCCACCAATAGAATTTCCACAGCCGGGGCAATACCGCATCTGGATTCAGGTGAAAGTGAAAGGAGAAGTGTTGAGCGGGATATTTGATATTTACGTTCACCCTCAAATAGTTTCTTAGGATAGGTATCCCCAGAATGGGATAGGATTTAAGCAAGAGCCCTGCAGTAGCGGGGTTTTTTGTTTATAGATATTAGGACTGGTGGGGAATAATATTGTCTTAATGGATCAAATTGAGATTGTCGCTGATTAAAAGTAAATCCATGATATCAACCTCGTCATTATAATCCATATCACCAGCATAGCTGTTATACATATTATAAAATGTATTATTCATTATTATTTGTATTTCAGTCATTGTATCCATTGGCGTAATCATTCCATCACCATTCAAATCACCCATAATATAAGCGGGATCACCAAACGCATTGTTGTGATGTATCAAAGAGAAAGCATATCTACTGTCAATGTTAGTCCAATGGTATCCGGAATAAATATGGTATTCATGATCTAAGTTGAAACTATCCAGGAATGCATGAAAATCCATAGCATGCGCTTCAAAATAATATTCATCCTGGTCGCCGCAGTCTAAATAATAATCCAGCAGAGGTAACACACTTATGCTATCCTGGGCTATCCGCTGTGGATCATGAGGCATCCACAGATCCCACACAGATTGGATGACATCACCATTATAATCTACAGGCAGGTCAACATACCAAGGCAGAAGGTCAAGATTCGGGCTAAATGCTCCAGATGCGCCGAACATGAATAATGAAACAAGACCATTCGTGGGCATAAACAAACCGAATGGATTCCACCATGTTTCATCCATTAGGTCTGGTATAAGATCGGTCAAATTATCAAACACCAATGCACCGCTATGAGAAGAGACCGACCCAAAAAGATCATAATATTTTATGCCTAGTTTTGTTGCGCCGTACCCGCCCATGGAATGGCCGCTTATACCGCGGTATAAGCGGTGATCGATCGTTCGATAGGTATTATCTATATGCTCGATAAGATCATATATAATGTAATCTTCAAAATCACCATATAAAGCTGAATTCGTGTAAAAACTTCCTAAATATGGACTGGTTGATCCATCGGGCCTTACTATTATGAATGGATCCACTTGACCTACGGAAACAAGAGAATCCATTATATCATGTATTCCACCATATAATAAATAATGATTCATCCCAAATCCATGAAGAAAATATAGTGTAGGGTAATCTTCATTACTATCGTCGTATCCCTCTGGCAAATGAATCGTATATCCGCAATCGACTTGCAGTGCCTCAGAATAAAAGTAATTTATTTCAACGGTACCTTGGGCAGAAATTGCTGACAGAATCAGCATGTGGCTGTAAATATAGATTTTTTTCATAGAATTGAAGGGCATTGTGTCTCTTTAGCGAACAGTAATTTAGAGTTACATATGATTAAGGTTTAAATTCAAAATTAAATTTGACTAAAAGGGATGGGTCGAATCCTATAAACATTAGAATCACGTTTTTTTGATTCAATAATTATAATAGAACCCATAACACTTATCTATATTTATCACATATTTCTCTTTAGGTTAATTCTGGTGTTTTTGTTATATAAAAAATATCATTTGTTGAAACTCATGTATAGATCATTAATTTCCCGTTCTGATATCAATGATTATCCATGTCTGACGGTGAATTAACACTATTACAAAACGTAAAAAATTCTGATAAGGCAGCATTCAAGCAGCTGTTTCATCAGTACTATCCTACTTTATTCAGGTTTGTTGTATTCCGTCTGCATGATGAAGATCTGGCGGAAGATATAGTACAGGATACATTTTTACGAGTCTGGAATAATCGTGCAACCTTGGATCCAAAAAAAAGATTTTTCTCATTAATAGCTAAAATCAGTACCAATTTATGCTATGACCATTTCAGGTATCAGGAAGTTCGTTTTCGTCATAAAGATACGGTTCCTAAGCCAGAGCAATCTCATTATGATGATCCTCAAAAATCCCAAGAATTAAATGAGTTACAGGATGAAATAAATCGTATTGTAAATGAACATTTGCCTGAAAAATGCCGGGTAATTTTTATCTTGAGCAGGATGGAAGGATTAGTTAATAAGGACATCGCTGCCATTTTGGATTTATCGAAGAGAACTGTAGAAAATCAATTGTACAGAGCGCTTAAAATTTTAAAGAAACATTTGCAGGATTATTTGTGAGTGAGTGTGTTGGAAAAAACGTTATATAAACAGAAATAGAGATGTTTTTAGAAAACAATAAAATTATTGGAATAAATATTTAAATAATGAAACACTTTGAAAATAAACTTGATCGAATTATGCAGCGCATCTGGGAAGAGAGCGCCAAAATTCGGTTGCCAGAAACTCCAGATACAAATGATGCCTGGATGCGAATGGAACAGCTGATGGATATACAGGAGGCTGAATCAATTCAAAAAGCTGCTGTAGAACCAAAGGCATTTTCTCCTTTTATAAAACCGAAACTCGTTTGGGCTGTAGCTGCTGCTCTGGCATTAACATTTATTTCCCCCATTGTATATAACGCATATACAACAACATCAATTGTTGCTGAACGTGCGCAAATCAAGAATGTGACGTTAGCAGATGGTTCAACCGTGAAAATAAATGCGGAAAGCGAACTTTTTTATAAAAAAGGATTCGGAAAAAATCATCGGAATGTGATTTTATCTGGTGAAGCATACTTTGATGTTGAAAAAGGGGATATTCCGTTTATCGTGGAATTTGGTTCAGCATCCGTTGAAGTACTGGGTACCGAATTTAATATTCATACCAGAGGAACAGATATCAATGTTTCAGTTTTGGAAGGAATTGTAAAAGTATCTGGAACTGAAGATAAGCAAGATATTGTTTTAACTGCTGGACAAAAAGTGAACTTTATCCAAGGTTTTAACCCCGGTACACCGGAAAAAATTGATCATAAAAAATACCCAGGCTGGATTTATAACAGGCTAATCCTTGATCAAACAAATCTGAGGGCCGTTTGTAAAGAAATTGAACGTAAATTTAACGTTAAAATTGAATTTGCGAGTGTTGACCTTGGTAACATTACTGTTACAGGAATCATTGAAGCTGATGAATTCAATCCTGTCATGGAAACACTCGCGACTTTAGCACAACGGTCTTTTAAGTTTGAAAAGGATACTTACATTATCTACTAATGGCTGCCTAGTTAAGATACTTCTAGTCTTTCTTGCACAAAATCCCGTTTTGCCTCAAGAGCAAAACGGGATTTTTTTTGATGTAAATGATCAACCGCTCAATGCTGTTCTTGATTCATTAATCAATCAATATCATATATCTGTTGTTTATCAGGATAGTTATCTAGAGAATATAACTATCTCTTCTAAATGTTCAGGCTGTACAGAAGAAGAAGCAATTTCAATGCTTTTGAAAAATACGGTTTTGCATTGGGCAAAAAAAAATAATCAATACATTATTATTTCTGAAAAAGGATGGAATGATCCTTATAGGATAACCGGTTATATCCTTGATGAGGAAAGCGGTGAGTTTATACCCCACGCTAATATTAGTGTTTTAAACACTTTTTCCGGCAGCATTTCAAATGAAAATGGTTTTTTTAATATATCAGGTATCACTACTGAACAATGTACTTTAAGAGTTTCTTATATTGGGTATGAATTGGAAAAATTATTAATTCGTAAACGTGAAGCTCGAAATTCCATCATCAATATCAATTTGACACCAACAATACTTTCCAGTAAAAATGTTAATGTAATTGGTAATCAAGTTAATATAATGGAACAGGGTGAACAAATCAGCCAGATATCTTATTCTCCCCGCAATGTTGCCATGCTTCCTAATCTCGGTGAAAATGATGTGTTGCGCTCTTTACAGCTTCTACCCGGTATTCAAGGAGGGAATACTGGATCAGCTGGATTATACATTCGTGGCGGGACACCCGATCAAAACCAGATTCTCCTTGATGGTATGACATTGTATCAAACAGACCACTTTTTTGGTTTTGTAAGCTCGATCAATGCCTTGGCTGTCAAAGATATTCAAGTATATAAAGGTGGTATTCCTGCCCGTTATGGAGGCCGGGTTAACAGTGTAATAAATATGACGGGGAAAAACGGTGATATGAATAAAACCAGGATTTCATTATTCACAAATCAGCTGAGTAGTGGTTTTTCTCTGCAGCAGCCGCTGTTTAATCGCGGAAGTTTTTTATTAACACACAGGCAAACATTTACTGATCAACTGCACACAAACTTTTACGATAAAATCCACCGATATTTATCAGATGGCAGCGGATTAAATGTTGGCGAAGATGTTATTTTGATCGATTCGACTGCCACTCAGACTTATAAACCTGAATTTCAATTTTCTGATTTGAATGCGAAACTAACTGTGATGCCGACTTCCAGAGATATTGTTTCATTAAGCTTTTATACGAGTAAGGATATTTTATCCGAAGACAGTAGCTTTGATTTTGAAAAGACTGGGTATATCCATTTTCGGAAAATAGATGATACGGAATGGCTTAATGATGGTTTAAGTCTTAAGTTTTCACACCAGTGGAAAAATGCTGCTTATTCTCAATGGCAACTATCTCAATCAATGTATAATAGCAATCATGTATTAACTACTGAATCTGTATCGATTTTACCAGATACAATTGTGTATAATAATCGACTTGATGAACAAAACTCGATTGAAGATATTACCTTTCATTTTAATCATGAATGGGTTTTAAATAATCAAAAGCTGGAGAGTGGACTATGGCTTTCAAATTATTCAACAAATTTTGAGGTCAAACAACAAGATTCGATTCAAATAATACCCTTATTGGAAATAAATGGGCAAATCCTTTCACTATATTTCCAGGATAAAATGAATGTATTTGAAAGAGGGTCTATCATCACTGGTTTTAGAGCATCAAAATATTCAATTAATAAACAATGGGCACTTTTACCCAGAATGTCAGTTCATTATAAACTTACACCTAATTCAAAAATAATGGCTGCATGGGGTAGGCATATACAGTATTTACACCGTTTCAGTAATGATTTTATTTCCAGCGGCAGCAAATTTGTCTGGCTACTGTCATCAGATACTTTAAAACCTATTGAGGCGGATCAATTTGTTTTAGGCTACCATCATTCATTTAAAGATATTGTCCTAAATGTAGAATACTATTATAATGACAAATTAAACGTCCCCAATTTTTCTAGATTGCATCATTACCCCAACTATCTATTTCCAGCAGATGCCTATGATTCTGGATTACTTATGCAAGGTGAGGAGATCTCTCAGGGTATTGAAGTGTTGGTAAAGAAATCCAGCGGCAAGTTTCATGGTTGGATGAGTTATAATTATGGAATGGCTAAATGGAAATTCAATGAACTAAACGGACAAAAATTTTTCCCATCTGGGCACGACCGTACTCATGACTTTAAAACAGTCATGTTGACCAACGTAGGTAACTGGCAGTTGACGTTCTCGTGGCTTTATTTTTCAGGCAGAGCATTTACAGCTAATGAAAACCTAGTGGTGAATATGGATGAAGATGGAAATGTATTCTTAGAGGCAGACTCTGGAACCTTTATTCACCAGTCCAGATTACCAGATTCTCACCGTCTGGATTTGAGCATTATGCGTTTTTCTGATTGGGGAGGGTATCAATGGGAATATGGTCTATCCCTCTTTAATGTTTATAATAATAAATATATAAGCCATAAACGATATACGTTTGTCTCAAAAGACAAGGATATTCTCGTAAATGATGTTGAAATTATGGATTTAACACCTACTATTTACTTCAAAATTAGCCGCTAAAAACTTTTCCTGCATCTTTTCCCCCTCTATATTACATTTATTGACTATTTTTGACAGTAAAATCAAAGATTTGAGTATGTTTAAGAACAAAATAATAATCTTAATGCTTGTAGCAGGACTGTGTACTCTCTCAGCACAGAACTATAAAGTCGGTGATTATGTTGCTGACTTTACGGATTCTCTCTGCACAGCCAGTGCGGAATGGACCTTGTACGATTATTATGGTGACCTGAATGGGGGAGATTATAGTGTTATTTGGCTTGTATTTTTTAATACAACATCACGCCGCTGTCAATTAGAAGCTGCTTATAGTCAAACCATACAAGATATGTATGAAGATCAGGGTCTAGTTACAGTTGGGATAGGGTCAGGCTGGAGTGATACATACGATTGCAAAGACTGGGCCAAGAATTACAGTGTAACATATCCTATTATTAATGATGATCGCGCGAACCTGAAAAGTTTATTTGCCGATGGGACTGTACCTCACCATGTTATTATTGATCATAATATGCAGGTTGTTTATACTGCAAAAGGAACTATCATGCCTCCCTTGGGTAATGATTTCCTAATTACATTAAGTACTGCTTTGCAGAATATGAATGTGCTTTCTACCATTAATGAATCAATGTTTCCGAATGAACCCAAATTGAATTCATGTTATCCAAATCCATTTAATAACACCACAAAGATTTCCTACGTGATAAACGCAGAAACACCCGTAAGTATCAATGTGCTAGATCTACAGGGAAAAATTAAAAATTCGTTAATATCTTTATCATCTCAATCACCAGGCTCATATTCATTTTCCTGGAATGCAGATCAATATGCCAGCGGTGTGTATTTTATACAATTAGTCACCAAAAATAATATTCAGCATCAAAAAGTGTTATTAGTGAAATAGTTCTTATTCTTGTTCTATTATCTATTAAAAAAACCACCTTTAGGTGGTTTTTTTTGATATTTATCACCACGACAAAGTGTAAAAATTCTTATAATCTGCTTATTAATCTGTTTTATACAAATCAGCTTTAACTATATTAATTTCAACACTGATAAAATATTATGAGTTTTGTAAATACACCTCCCCAAATATCCATTCCAATAAAGGGACAAGATACATCATTTTTGGTCCACAGAGTTTTTTGTGTTGGCAGGAATTATAAAAAACATATCGCAGAGATGGGTTATCAAGATTCAGAAACACCTTTTGTTTATTTCATGAAACCACCAGAAGCGATCGTGAATAGTGGTTCAGAGATCCCCATTCCTGGATTTACCAATGATTTCCAGCATGAAGTTGAATTGGTGTTGGCTATTGGTGAATCTGGATCTAATATATCAGTAGATGATGCTTTAGATTATATTTTTGGTTATGCTGTAGGTATCGATATGACTTGTAGAGATATTCAGAAAGAAGCCAAAAAAAAGGGCAAACCTTGGGCAATGGCAAAAAGCATTCCTAATTCAGCTCCAGTATCTGATTTAACGGCAGTTGCTGATTGTGGTCATTTATTTTCTGGAACAATAGAACTTTCAGTCAATGGAACTGAAAAGCAAAAAAGTGGTTTGGAAAATATGATCCGCACTCCTGCAATTATCATCCATGAATTGTCAAAGATATATAATTTGCAATTTGGGGATATTATTTTTACGGGCACTCCTGAAGGTGTTGGACAAGTCACAGCTGGTGATAAAATTGAAGCAAGTATCGATGGTTTAGAGACATTATCGTGTTCATTTATTTAACTTATTTCAAATATTATTGTCTTATTTTTTAACTATATCAAATTGAAGGTGCATAAGATCAAATTTTCCAAAATATTAATATTGTTTCTAGTTTCGTTTTGTTCAGCAAAGAACTTATCGTTACTCTCACTTCATGATCCCCAAAACAGAGAACTTTTGGATGTGGTAATTTCTGATAGTGTTATGATTATCACTGGTAATCTGAATGGTACAGAGTTTTATGATATTTCAGATTCATCAAACCCTGTTCATTTAGCTAACCTGTCCATTCCCATGGGAAATCGAAGTTTGCCAAATTTTGAAGCGGCTATATTTAATGATTATCTTTATTTATCCTCTCGCCATCGCGGTCTCGCCATTGTTAATATTTCTGATCCAACAAATCCACAGTATGTTGGCATGGTAGATGAGCCAGGGGGATCCAATTACAGTTACGACGGGCTTGAGATCAATGACAGTATTTTATATGCTGCAGCACATGAACATGGTGTTATTCAATACGATCTTAGTGATCCTGCATCACCGACATTCATGGGAACGATCCAAGCTGAAAATGCCTGGGATGTATTATTTAAAGATTCTTTAATAATCATTCAAAATGGGGAATATGGCTTAAAGATCTATGAAATTGGAGCATCAGGGAATTCACAAGTATTGATAGGAGATACTGAAACACCTGGTGCTACAAAAGATATTCAATTGGATGGTGATCTACTTTATGTTGCCATGGGTAGCGCTGGTGTTGGAGTATATGATATTTCAGACCTTAATGATTTGGTTCTATTGGATATCTATGATACCAGTGGTTTAGCAAACAGGATCTCTCTCTTTAACGGAAAAGTAGCTGTTTCTGACTGGCTGGATGTCAAGATACTTGAATTTGATGGAGCAGAGCTTGATCTGGTTGGTTATAAAAACACAGCACGGAGGACCATGGCCATCAATACAATTGGCAATATCATATATTCTGCTGAATGGCGGTTGTTGCAAGTCATGGAATATGGAGAAATTTCTGGTCCGGATATTGATCTCAACACATATGAAGCAAATTTTCCGCAAATAGAAATAGGTGAATCGGATACAGCATTTATTTTAATTACCAATAATGGAAATCAATCTCTGGAATTCATCACAGAATATTTTACACACCCCGATTTTACTACGACCATCAACCTTGATGAAATTGAAGCAGGTAATTCTGTGGAAATGGATATCATTTATACGAAAAGTAATAATAATGCAACAGGTACTCTAAACTTTCAGACAAATGATAATGATGAAGAATTCATTGACTGTGCTATAGTTGGTAATTACGATGGGGTTAATGTAGGTATGACCGCTCCGGATTTCAATTTGCCCATAGTAGCAAACGGAAGTGATTATTTTCAATTGAGCAGCCACTTTGGTGAAATTGTCGTCATCACATTTTTCTCACCTGGTTGACCAGTTTGCAGTCCGGAGTTATCGGACCTGGAAACATCGATATGGCAAGAATACAGTGATGATGGGGTGAATATGGTTGGTATAACTGCAGTGAATGTGAATCAAATAAACCAATTCGTCATTGATAATGGAATTACATTTCCGATCCTTAATGATACACCAAGCGGACAGGGAATAGGTACTGGTGTCATTTATGATCAATATTATATACCAAATCAGGGATCACCATATCCAAGAGATTTCATCGTAGATCAGAATGGGATGGTTGTTTATGCAAACAATGAAATAGATACGGAAGGAATGATCTTTGTCATAGAGGATCTATTAGAACCAGAGACGAATGTAGACCATGAACTGATTCCAAATGAATATGTGGTCTCTATAGCGTATCCGAACCCTTTTAATAACTCAACTACGATTTCATTTTCGTTATTAACAAATTCTAAAGTGTGGATCAAAATGTATAATCTTCAGGGGAAATTAATTATAGAAAAACAATTGAGCGATCTGCATGTTGGACAACATGAATTTGTTTGGAATGCTAATGAGAATATTTCTTCTGGAGTATATTTATATCAGATCATTTCAGAACGATCACTATCTACAGGAAAGGTCCTGTTGATAAAATAATTCAGATTGATCTTATTAAATGAGCCCTTGACGAATCGCTTCTTTTTTCACCGGACCACAAAAGCCTATGAGTCTGCACATGGCATACAGTTGTAATGAAAAAGATAAACAAGGTGATATAAAAAGTCTTTTTCAATTGAGTCCTAATATATTATAGATTAGTGCAAAGGCATCGTTGATATTGATAACTCCATTACCGTCATAGTCTGCAGGCCATGTTTCCAAATAGGTTGGTATTGAGAAGTTCATAGCAAAATCAAGGATCATCAATACATCAGAAATATCCAAAACATCATCACGGTTCACATCTCCGGGATTATACGGTTGCGTGAAAGCATACCATTCATCAAACAACACCTGCAGGGAATCAATGGGCTCAACTCCCGGTATAACGCTGTTCACATTCAGGTGTAAATATAATGAGTCGGCTTCATTCTCGGACTTGGCCATGCGGATAAAGGCCGAAAGGGAAGAGGTGCCGTATTGGCCGCAGCGGGAGTCAGCACCCGCCATGTTGGCGCCCTGCAGGGCTGCCATAAGTTTTACATAGATAGGGCCTTCGGTGGCCAGGAAATTCATTTCCATATTGTCCAGAACGTCCTGCCCAGAGAGAATATTCCCTTGGATAGCGTAGTTTGGACCCAGTATATGATTTTTATAATCGTAACAATTGCTGCCGGTAAAAGCTGCGCTGCGGTTGCTATCAATGAGGGCGATGATACCATACTGGCGGATTAATGGATTATTCTGGGCATCATTGTTTACCAGAAGATCGATGATATCTTGAGGATTATAGCCCTGTTCCATCCAGTCGTGGGCGTTATTTTGGTTGGTCTGGTGCCAATAAGATTGGGTGTGGATGGCGCCAATACCTGGGAGTATATCACTAATAATAATGGAGCTAGCGATGCACGAAGCACCCGCACTGCCAATTTCCAATGTATTCGTGTCTACAGCTACGATGGAAAAGGTATCCTGTGCCTGAAGAAACGAACAAACTGAGATCAAAAAGACTAAAAAAAATCTTTTAGGAGAGATGCTCATTACTCAATGTAGAGTAGATTAGAAAATGATGCAAATTCAAATCAGTTTTGTTGCTATGAGCATTGAAATCAGTTAATTTTATTTTACTGTGAAGCAATATAAAGAACTCACAATCAATTTGGATTCTGAAATGGACAACCAAGGAAAGTTGGCTCTTAAAGAACTGAATTCATTTTTTAATCCCCTTGATTTCAACGTAGCTACCCATGAATCTACACTGACAGTTAACCTGCGGGCCCTTGATTTTCAGCAATTTTCTCTGATTAAAAACACAATCGAAGCAGACTGTGGTGTGGACAATGGCAATATCCTCAATGAAATTGAAAAATCCATTAATGCGATTAAAAGTTATGGTATCAAAAACGGGAAACGCCTCTATATCGATTATAACAGTGAACGTAAGGTAAAAAATAGGGTTGCGAAAGAAGGCCGCCGTGGAAAGTATTTTTATGCCCAGAATCATCAATATATAGATCAAAATAACGAGCTGCCGGAGTCATTAAACAATCAGATTATTTGCGGTGACAGCCAGACTGTACTGCAAAGATTACCGAATAATTGCGTAGACCTTATCTTTACATCACCGCCCTATAATTTTGGACTCGAATACGAGAGCAGCGCTGATGATTATAATTGGGATGCTTATTTCAAAAAACTCTTTTATATCCTGGATGAATGCATCCGTGTATTAAAATATGGTGGACGGCTTATCATCAATGTGCAGCCGCTCTTTTCTGATTATATCCCCAGCCATCATCTCATTAGTAAACATTGCATCAAAAGGAAATTGATATGGAAAGGGGAGGTTCTTTGGGAAAAGAATAATTATAACTGCAAATATACAGCCTGGGGGAGCTGGAAAAGTCCCAGCAATCCCTATTTGAAGTACACGTGGGAATTCATCGAAATATTTTGCAAAGGTGAAATGAAAAAAACCGGAGAAAAAGAAAATATCGATATTTCAGCGGATGAATTCAAGGAATGGGTGGTGGCAAAATGGTCTGTGTCACCGGAACGGAAGATGAAAAAGTATGATCATCCGGCCATGTTTCCGGAGGCTTTGGCAGAACGAATACTGAAATTATTCAGTTATCAGAATGATATAATTCTGGATCCATTCAATGGCGCTGGAACAACGACTGCTGTAGCTAAAAGGCTTAACCGCAGATTTTTGGGTATTGACATTTCAGAACTATATTGTAAAACAGCCAGGGATCGATTATCGTAACAATACAGAATGGGGAGGGCTAGGCACGTTCAAAATAAAAGTATCCAATAAGATTATCGATTACGCCAGAGGATTGCTTAAGGAGCATAATTTTGGTAACAGGGGTGTGGCAGACGGTAATTATAATGAACAGCTCACCGGCATTATCGGCCAATGCACAATCCAAACCATGTTTCATGTTGATTTACTTACCGGGGAGGAAGGCTTTGACCATGGTAAAGACCTTGAATATACAGGACTATCCATCGATGTGAAAACCATGGGCCGCACCACTGATGTAAAAGATTATTACGTGAACAATTTCATTGCACTGCAAAAAGGGTTTCCCACGGATGAGTTCATTTTCTGCAGTTATGTTGAAAATAAAAAGGAACTAACAGTCTGTGGCTGGCTGCCTAAAAATGAGGTTGAAGAAAAAGCTGCATTCTATAAAAAAGGAACAAGACGATACCGTTCAGATAAGACTTGGTTCAGAACCAAGGCAGACCTTTATGAAATACCGAATAAAAAATTGAGTACGGTGAAATCACCTGATGATTTGAAACAACAACTTAAAGATCAAGCGGAAATAGTTAACGTTAATGCGTAAATTATCACGATGGATTTCTTCCGGATGAAGATGATGATGAAATATTAATATTTTACTTCTCACGCTCTTCCGAGTCTTGTTTAGTCTACACAATAACTAAACATTTATTTAACTAACACTTTAATTATTTAATGAAAAAAATAACAATACTATTATTATGTACAACTGCCCTTATGGGCCAGCGCGATCATACCAGGCAGATGCCCGCTATTGGAGTCCTTCAAGGCGTTGTTTTAGATTCCGCTAGCAATAAACCAATTGAATATGCATCAATTTCAATTGTACGTGTTCGAGATGATGAAATTATAACCGGCGGCGTAGCAGATACAGATGGATATTTCAAGATTCAAAAAATACCCTTAGGCAGATACAGCGTTTTAGTCGAATTTATTGGCTATAATAAAGCAGTCATTGAAGAAGTAAACATTTTCCCAAGAGAAGGTGGAGGAATTGAACAGAATCTAGGTGATATCAAATTATCCATTTCATCAGTACAAATGGCTGAAGTAGATGTTTTCGGTGAATTGCCACAGTTCATTCAAACCATTGATAAAAAGATCTTTTTTGTAGACCAAAGCCTGACCGTGCTGGGCGGAACTGCTACAGATGCGTTAAAGAAGATACCCTCTGTGGATGTGGATATTGACGGCAATATCAGTCTACGGGGTGACCAGAATGTGAATGTGCTTATTGATGGTAAACCGAGCGGCCTGACGCATAGTGACCGCCGGGCCATGGTGGATAATATTCCGGCGGCCATGATCGACCGGGTGGAAGTGATCACCAACCCTTCCGCGAAATATGATCCTGACGGCATGGGCGGCATCATCAACATTATTTTAAAACGCGGACAATTTGAAGGTATGAACGGCAATACCTCCATTACAGCAGGACAATTTGATCAATTCAATGCCTCTGGAATGCTCAACTTCCGCCGGAAAAAATTTAATGTATTTTCCAACGCGAGTTATCGGAAAGGTTATCGCCAGGGTGATGGGTTCCGTACATTTATTATGGATTATGGAACCGCTGCTGATACATCTAAACAGAATACATCAAGGATAAGAATGCCAGTGTCTAAGACCCTGAAGCTGGGTGGGGACTACTATGTGACGGAAAAACAAACGCTCTCACTTAGCACAACATTTAGTGACCATGATAACACGTCTGAAGAGATCATACATTACATCTATCCCCTTGATTATAAAGTGCTACAAGATGAAGTAGAATTTGGTTCAACCAAAGCGTTGGATCTGACATACTTCAGAGATTATGAGGATCCCCAGCAAAAGCTGGAACTGGACATTTCTTATTCTTATAGTAATGACCGGGAAGAACAAACACAACGTTATAATGAGCAGGATCCAATCAACGCTGATGAATGGCGAACCAATATGATCATAAAAGGGGATTATACGCATCCGTTCAGCAAGAGCACGTTGCTGGAAACAGGGTTCAAAGGCACAATAAAAGATTTCAACTCGGATCTTCAATATTTAGTTGTGCCCTATGATTTCATTTACGGGGAAGATGTTTATGCCTTTTACGCAACCCTGGCTTATGATTTCAGTGCCATCTGGGGTCTTAAGCTGGGCCTGCGTGCTGAACAGGTTGAAACCAGCATCCGCATGAATGCCGACGGCGAACAGGACACAACCAATGTTTTCACCGCGCTGATCGATAGCGCCCTTAGTAAGGCACCATTTTCAAATCATTATTTTAAAATATATCCAAGTATGTTTTGGATGTACACAATTTCAGAAAAGGACCAGCTCCAGTTCGGATATAGTAAACGGGTAAACCGCCCTCGCCGCTGGTCCATGAACCCTTTTCCCCGGGACTTTTTTGATACCAGCCATATTCGCACCGGTAATCCCTATGTGAAACCGGAATTCAGTGATGTGATGGAATTAAACTTTTCTCACTTTGACCGCAGGCTGACCTTGAATACGGGAGTATATTACAAAAAAGTAAAAGATATAATGCGCTGGTGGGATAGTGATTTCATAGCGGTAGGTGATACAACCTACGAGGTGATTTCTTCAGATAATGCAGGTTTCGGTGAATCAAATGGCATTGAATTCATGGTCAATTACCGGCCAATACCTTTGATCAATCTAATGGTGTCTGTGACCACCTGGAATTCACGCACCTACGGTTCTGGCGAAGCGGATCTCAATGGAACATCCAGTGGATATTATGCCCGTGGTATGTCAACGATCACTTTACCGCGCATCGCCAGGATTGAGCTTTCTTCCAGGTATCGTGGCCCAATGAAATTTTCTGATGGAGATATAAAAGGAAGTTTCACCATGGACCTTGCCATACAAAAAGGATTTCTGGACAATCGTTTGAATTTGACCTTCAAGGTCAGCGATGTGTTTGACAGCGGCAAATTCAGGATCAATACTGAACAGACAGTGGACCTGGGTAGCTCAAGCTATACACAGATTATGGAAGCTGAGCGGCGCCGTTCCCCGCGAACCATGTATCTGACCTTAAGCTACAATTTTGGAAAGATGGAGGAGAAGAAACGATGGGGCCGGGGCAGAGAAGGTGACCATGGCGGCGGCGGTATGATGGAAATGGATTATTGAACGCTGAATTTTGATCCTACCGGCGGGCGATAGGCCTGGAAAGGGATCATCAATAGATTTTTAATACTGGAGTGTTCTTCAGGTTTCATATGGGTGTCGATACCATATACAAGATCATCCATTTTTTTCACACTAGTAGCAGTTCTGAATACGTGATCCCAGATGGAAAAGATATTGCCATAATTACTGTCCGTATGAGGTTGGATATAATGATGATGGATCTTATGGAAATGAGGAGTAACGAAAATATATGAGAACGCCTTATCCACCGCTAAAGGCATTTTGATATTGGCATGAGAAAAATGGGCAAAAAATACCGAGATGGTCTGATACAGCATGACCAGTCCAAAGGAAGCACCTGTAACAAAAACGGCCAAAGTAGTAAAAAGTAATCGGAAAATATTTTCTCCGGGGTGGTGACGCAAGCCGCTGGTCACATCCACATTAGGATCTGTGTGATGGATCAGATGAAACTTCCACAGCCATTTGACATTGTGCTGGATCCAGTGGATCAGCCAGGCGCCAATTAGGTCCATAAAGATCAGACCGCCAAGTACATAGAGCCAGAGAGGTAATTCGGTTAGATTTAATAAACCGGTACCATGCGATTCATTATAGTTAACCGCAGCGAGGATCAGATAAGCTCCAAAAAGATTAACAATAAGCGTAATGATCGTAAAAGTGATATTGATGAAAGCATGTTTGATTTTACTGTATTCCATCCTGAACAAAGGAACACCCGATTCGATAAAAAGAAAAAATGTTAGTCCCGAAATTAGAAAAATACCTCGGGCTTCATCTGAAATGTTCGTGAAGTATTGGATCAGTTCCTGCATAAATATGCTCTTAATTTAACTAGTGAGAATACTATCTGTTCTTAAATTTTGCAAATAAAAAGCCATTCGAAATGCAGGATGTTTTTGTTTGTATATTAAATTATGAAAAATTGGTTTAAAAATAATTCAGAATCATTGAACTGGAAATTGATCGGTTGGCTGGGTGCCGGTCTGGTTATTTTTGGATATTACCTCAATGCTAATGAATACATATTATCCTGGCTTGTCTGGATGGTGGGAAATGCTATGGTAGGCATCTATTGCATATATAAAAAAGCCTATTCCACTGCAGCAATGTCATTTATTATTACGATCATGAATATTTATGGTTACATACGCTGGCTTTCATGAAACCGATCGTTTCTGAAAAAGACTTCCCCACAGCAGATAAGTTTGTTTATCTCAATACGGCCAATGTGGCGCTAATGTATAGCGGCGCGGAGCAGGTTATTAAAGATTGGGTCGCAGATGTGGCCCAAAATGGCAGCAACAATTTTGATGATTATGCAGAAGAAAATGTCTTCAAAGATTTGCACAGTGCAGCTGCGCGCTTGATCAACGCTGCAGCGGAGGATATTGCTGCCGGTTCAAGCGCCACAGAACTGCTTTGTTCACTGGCCTGGGCTGTATCTCCAGAAAAGGAGCAAAATGTTGTCAGCACTGAAATTGTATTCCCCAGCACGGTGTATCCCTGGCAGCGCGTGGCCAACTCTACGGGGTGCGAGATCAGGCTGGCTAAAGAAAAAAGTAATTTTATTCATACAGATGATATCATTGCTTTAATTGATCAGCATACAGCAGTTGTCTGTATTTCCCACGTAGAATATGGTAATGGTCAAACCTTTGATCTGCAACTTTTAACAGAGGCGGCTCATGAGCATGATGCACTCTTGGTTGTGGATGCTACTCAATCTGCTGGAGCCATACCTATTGATGTCCAGGCATGTCCTGTGGATGCGTTAATCAGCGGAGCCTATAAATGGCTGTGTGGGCCATTTGGTGCGGCATTTATGTATGTTGCACCCCATCTTCAGGAAAAACTGGAGCCGGGACTGGTTGGCTTTCGCAGTCATAAGAATATGTGGGATCTTGATGCCAGCCGGATCGACTATCCGCAAGGGGCCCAAAAGTTTGAATTCAGTACCATGGCCTTCGGCTGTGCAGTGGGGCTGGCCAGAGCAATCGATTTTCTTAACGAGGTTGGGGTTGAGAATATTTTTCAATACAATCGGCAGTTGGCGGATAAAATGATCACGGGCCTGCGTTCCCGTGATGCGGTAATCACATCACCTTTGGATGATAAGGACCGGTCATCCATCGTAACAGCCTATTTCAAAAATGTCGACTCTAAAGAATTAATTAAAAAGCTCAAGGCAGCCCAAGTTTTTGTTTCCAGCCGGGCCAGTGCAATACGTTTTTCACCGCATCTTTATAATACCACTGATGATATAGATAGTGTCCTAGCTGAAATCGATAACAGTATTACAAACAAAAAACCCCGCTAATGCGGGGTTTTTTGTTTTACTATATTTGTCTTTATATTCTACAATGAAGTTTGATAGTGAAATAAATTTTAAGATGAATAAGACCCTCCCAATCGCTTCATTGATCATTTGATAGGAAACAAGATATGCTGACAAAACTCATTCACGGCGCTGTATTTGTATTTCTCTTAATTACTTTTGTAATGGCCCAGGGCGGTGGCTATGCATTGGATTTTGATGGGTCGAATGATTATTCAAAACACGGAACAAACTCATCACTACGCCCAACATCAGCAATTACACTTGAGGCATGGATATACGTCCAAACAGACGCAAACTGGGAAAGTGCTGTAAGTTACGCGACGGATAATGGTGGTACTGAATCTGGTTATGACTTGTTTTGCAGAGGTGCAGGTACTAATAAATGGTGTTTCAGAGTAGCTCGTGTAGGTATGGGTGAAGGAGACTGGGCTTTTGACCCTTTTGCAAATAATCTCACAAATTCGCAATGGATTCATATGGCTGGCACATACGATGGCAGTACAAGTCGTTTTTATAAAAATGGTGCTTTAGAGAGGTCAGAGACTAATTCAGGAAACATTGATTGGAGTCCGCTACCAGATAAATTCTACCTTGGAAAGTTTTCTGACAGTGATGAAAATAATTTTTTCGATGGCTACCTTGACGAAGTACGGATTTGGAGCGTCGCCCGCACCGCAGCGCAGATCGCGGATAATATTCATGTGGAACTGGATGGAGATGAAACAGGTCTTGAAGCGTATTTTAAGATGTCAAATGGTTCTGGTACAACAATTACGGACCATAGTGAAAATAGCAATACTGGAACAATGGTCAATATGGCAGATAATGACTGGATAACCTCCGACGCACCCATAGGCGACTTAACCAGTGGCTATACTACAGATGTGGAAGCACTATGGGAAGGGTGTGGAACATCAGCTTCTGATGCGTCGGATGGTTTAACTATGGTTGTGGGCACTGCGCTTACTGATGCAAACTTTGCTGTTTTTGGCAATAATAATACTGCGGGTACATCCACGTCTGATCTGCCTTCCGGTGTTGAGGTCCGTTCGGAGCGAATCTGGTATGTAGATGAATCAAATACCGTAGCTGCGGATGTTACGATTGATATCAGTGATGCGACTGGTTATACGGTTACTGCGGGTACAGCATCAGATTATAAACTGCTGAATCGTGCCGGGACCAGCGGTGACTTTAGTATCCTGGCATCAGGATCCAGTAAATCTGGTGATGCGGTCACCTTTAGCAGTGTATCATTATCGGATGAATATCTGGCCATTGGCCAGGCCACAGATAGTGATGCCTATTTGTCACCACATGTAACCATCTCTGGTTCTTCTAATCATTTCCGCATGATGTCGAGTCCTGTAGACGGTACCGTGTATGATGATATTCTTGGTCCCCTGTGGATACAGGGCATGACCAATGGCGATGTTACCAGCGGCACCGCCAACATCTGGACCTATGATGGTGCTGATGCCGAGTGGGATGCCTTGACTAATCTGAATACAGCATCTCAGGTAGCTGGAGAAGGATTCCTGGTTTATGTTTTCACCGATGTAGATTATGATGGTGATGATGACTTACCGGTGATCTTGAGTGTTTCCGGTACAGAGAACAGCGGCAATGTAGACCATGGTGATGGTTCAATTGCTAATAATGCATGGACTTTTGCCGGTAATCCTTATGCGTCAACCATTGACTGGGACTTGGTTACCCAAACAAATGTAACCACCTCTGCTTATGTCTGGGACAGCCAGGCAAGCACGCCAGCATACATAAGCTGGAATGGTTCTACAGGGAGTTTAACAGATGGTCTCATTGCTCCCTATCAGGGCTTCTGGATTCAGGGTGATGGCGGGTCAGGCTCGATTACCATTGCAGAGGCAGATAAATCCAGCACCGCAGGCACATTCTACAAAACAATGAATGACAGCACCGGCAGCATGAGCTTTGCCATTTCTTCCGGTGATTACAGCGATCAAACATATGTATCCTTTATGAATAATGGACAAGAAGGAATTGATAATTCTGATGCATATAAACTGCTGCCCATGTCCCCCAGTGAACGAGTGGTGGGTATCAGTTATGCGGAAGGCAACGGGCTGGATATCAACAACCTGCCGTATATCCATGATGGTTCCATATCCATTCCCCTGGACATTATGTATTTAACGTTGGATGAAGACTATAACTTTGTTACAAATGAAAATGATGTAACCATGAGCTG
>ENA-ORDI01000698-ORDI01000698.1-marine-metagenome-genome-assembly--contig:-NODE-698-length-21291-cov-4.596729_pt1 | contig 21291 bp, 18 predicted proteins | sample MGYA00248628_ERZ508525 | MGnify/ENA primary metagenome ERZ508525 (study PRJEB26195, sample SAMN05422138) | marine metagenome | isolation source: East of Porto Seguro, South Atlantic Ocean | place... | reverse complement strand
ACAGATTTGCCCATGTTTCCGGTTCATATTTTTCCGCTTCAAATAAATTGATAAAATCCCGGTACGGAAAATCCTGCCCATATTTTTCTTCGTGATATTTGAGTTGTGTGGAGTCACCGGAATTCAAGCCATTCAGGTACCACTCTGCATAACTCCCAATGGGGCCCCATGCCGGAACGGAATACAATCCCCAGTGAATGAAAATTCCGAATTTGGCATCCTTGTACCATTGCGGCGTGGGACGGGAATCCAGTGATTCCCAATTTGGTTCGTAATCTTTTGCAGAAAGGGACATAATAGATACCAATATTAATAGTATGATTCTCATGAATCATTAATCCAATGGTTTTTCAGTTTTCGGAAGAAATCCATTTTCGATAAAAGTCATTATTCCGAATAATGCGCCCCATGAATGGAAGCGGTCAGATGATAATCTGGTATCATCTCCTGTACCGGTGATGGCGGAATAATTTTCGCTCACATAGCCTTTCCGTGTCCATTCCGTCATAATCAGTTTTAGGGATTTTTCAGAGAGTTCGGTGGCCGCAGCGCTGTAGCCTGCTTGTCGCAAGCTCAAATAGGTGAGAAAATTCAGGGGCGGCCAAATGGCACCTTTCCAATAGCGCTGGCTCGGAAATGTTGGATCATCCCGGGTGGTTGATGGTAACATCCATTCCCCAAAAAATTCATCAGGATTGTAAAAGTGTTCTAGGATTTTGTTGGACTGTTTTTTATCCCCTACTTTTGCCAGGAGTGGATAAAATAGGGTGGGTGAAACACGTGTAGAAAGTGAATCAACGTCCGTACGATAATTCAAATAAGCACCGAATTCTTCGCTCCATAGTGCTTCCATTTCTCGGGTGTAATGTTTGGCTCTACTTTCTAATTCTTTTTGATCATCCACCCTATCAATAATATTAGCCATTTCCGCAAGCGCTCGACAATCCGCAATATAAAGACTATTGAGCCCCACATCCTGTAGTTCCAAGGTATGTTTCTTTTTGTTGAACGGCACACCGATATACATAGGTGAATCATCCATTCCTGATTCATATCCGGCGGCCGTTTTTGTTTCAAATACCGGTTCGTTAAATGGATTCTTTGCCGGCGATGAGCCGTAGCTCAATAGGCCCTCATTCACCCTTGCCCTGTGCCACCAGCGGTTCCAGCCTAAAAGATCGTCAAACGTGGCTTTTAAAAACCATTTTTCGGGATAAGTCTTATACACTTCTTTCACCATGATTCCCCCAACAGGCGGTTGAGACCGATCAAAAGATTTACTGCCGTTTCCACGATTGTCGTTGGGGATAAATCCCTGTTCCGTTTTGCCTCGGAGATGTTCAATCACATTGGCAAAGGCAAGATCTCGACTGGCGAGTCCTGTCATATAAGCCAGGAAGAAATTGTCCCAACCGAAGGTGCAGAAACCACCATATTCTTCATTCCATAACCGGCCGACCGTAGAAACAACACGGTCAAATTTCGGCTCATAAATGAGATTCCAGGCAACACCAGCCTGAACCGCAATGTAAACTTCCGCCAATTCACCGTATTTTTCCGCTTCTGATCGGAGCCGTCTTTTTTGGATATTAATGACTTTTTTTATTTCGGAAAGTGTTCGTTTTTTCCCTGTGGATATGCCAATTTCCCCATCCAACCAAAAAGCAAGGTAAGGTGTTTTTACATCAATATAAGGATCATCATCAACAGGGGCGGATGTGGTGAAAACTTTGATGGTTTTCCCGGGGTACACTGCTTTCAGGTAATCTTTTTTCCGGGAAAGATTTCCTTGTCGGTTCCAGAGCATCCCCGATTCAATGATGACCTTCATTCGATCATCTGGGATTGAATTTGGTGAAATTAACATGACAAGATCCTTCCCTGAGTGGGCGGTCTCAATTTTGGCATCCAAGCCTTCCCATTGAATCTCCAACTGTGTGTAACTCCCATCATAAGCGTGGGGGCCGGGGCGAATAGTTTCTGTATTATCTCCACGTCGATCAATCAGTGCGGAGGATAAATATTGCTCTTCCAAAAAGTAGTGTTGTTTAAATGCAAGGTTGATGGCAAATCCCTGAGGAAGTAGAACTTGTTGAAGGACGCTGGAATTGTTCCAGGTATTCCACCCTTGTTGGAGTTTATTTTGGATCCGTTGGTATTCTATGAATTGGTGACCGGATTGTTGAGCAGGAAGAAATCCAATAAAAAGAGCAATACAAATAATCTCCCTTTTCAAAAGGGGGTTTCGGGGATATCGAAATAATGAATCCTCTTTTTCCAATTTTACAAACAATCTGCATTTTTTCGATACCCATCTAAATCTTCCCTTAGAAGGGAAGATTGGTTTGATTTGCTCGTTTTTCATTTCTTTTGATCCGAAGATAGGTTGATTTTAAATAGGTCTACCATACTTTGCCTCAAATCCTTCGATCCATTCCATGATGATTTGACAGACTCCATCCATATTTGTTTTAACATCGTGATCATCAAATCTTAAAAAAGTGATCCCTAAATATTCGATTTTCTTTTGTCTTTTCTTGTCATTTTGTTCTTTCCCAATATGACTCCAACCATCAATCTCAACCACCAGATTTAATTTAGGACAAAAGAAATCTACGATGAAATATAGAATAGGTCTTTGTCGGTTGAATTGATAGCCCTTCATTTTTCTGCCCTTAAGTTGGTTCCACAACAGGACTTCTGAAAGAGTGGAATTATTCCGAAGATTTCTTGCCAACTGCTTCAGTTTCGGGTTGTAATGAATTTTCAAGTATTTTTACTCAAAAAAAGCACTACCGAAAATCCCCCTTTTCCAAAGGGGGTTTGGGGGATATCAAAATAATGAATGCTTTTTTGTTTGAATAACATTTTACCAATATTCCAGGAGAATTTTAGATTTAGTTTAAATTGCATCACCTTCATTTTTATTATATCCATCTAAATCTTCCTATTAAAAGGAAGACTGGTATGATTTGTGCACTTTTGAAAAGAGTCTGGAAGGAATCGATTTCTCTAATCATCCTGAAGCCCAAGTCAAAAATAAATAGATCCCAACTGTTGTTCCCATTATGGCATAAGATGCATTCTTTGCTTGGTGCCACGGTGTCATATCCACAGGTGCAGGATCTCGCTGATCACTTATAGCAATTTCCTCAACAGATTTTGGTTTTATGTAACCAATGACCAACATCACAACAACCGATGAAATAAAACTAATAAAATATCCGTGAAGCCAATGAAGGTCCCCATCCCCATTGGCAATAAATTCGGGGACATCCTTTATATTCACAAATGTGAAAAATGCATAAAATACCATACCAACAATCATCCCAATTTTAGCTGCAATGGCGGGGACATGTTTTGTGCCAATCCCCAACATAAAAATGCCAATGATAGGCACACTGTATAATCCATTCACTTTCTGGAGATATTCAAAAATAGACTGCATTTGGGCTAATATAGGTGCAATCATAATGGATGCAACCGCTAGTCCAATGCCAAAATATTTTCCAATTTTTACAATCTGTTCTCCAGATGCTTTTTTATTTATGTAACCATGATAAAACTGGAGTGAAAACAAAGTAGAAGCGCTATTCAAAGCACTGTTGAAAGAACTTAAAATAGAGCCCATCAAAACAGCTGCAAATAATCCTAGTGACCAATCGGGCAAGACATGCCGAACAATTGCTCCATAGACTTGGTCTTGCTTATCAATCGTAAGATCAGTCATATGGAGTGCAATAATCCCCGGCAAGCAAAGCATGAGTGGACCAACCAATTTCATAGCTGAAGCAAACAAGACTCCTTTTTGCCCCTCAGCCAAACTCTTTGCTGCCATGGCGCGCTGCACGATTACCTGGTTCGTTGACCAATAAAAAACCTGGATGAACATCATCCCGGTTAGCAAGGTTGGCCATGGAACCGAAACCACATTCCCATCCACATTGGTGTTAGTTAATACTGCCAAATATTCCGGGTTCGTATTCACCAATGTTGACAATCCGGAGAAAAATGAGCCATCACCTAAAGCAACCAAAGCCAATGCTGGAATCGCTAAACCACCAACCAAAAGCCCAACACCATTGAGAGTATCACTGACAGCGACAGATTTCAATCCACCAAAAATAGCATATGCACTCCCAAGCGATCCAATCGTTGCCACAACAAGCCAAAGAGGAAGATTCAGGTCAAACATACCAATCATGGCTAAGGAGCCTGTGTATAGAACGACCGGAAGTAAAACAGTCACATATCCAAAAAGGAATAATCCTGAAACCATGGAACGAGTGGTTTTATCAAACCGCTTTTCAAGGAATGCAGGTGTTGTCGTAAATCCGCTGGCCAAATATTTTGGTAAAAAAATGAGTGCTGTGGCAATCATGGCAAAAGCAGCTAACGCTTCCCAAGCAATACCTACCATAGCTTTATCGCCAAAAACTGCACCATTCAGTCCAACCAATTGTTCGGTGGACAAATTTGTTAATAGAAGTGAACCTGCAACAACTGGCCAAGCCAGTGCCCGTCCCCCGGTAAAATATTCTTCCGTAGCATTATCAGACTTTTTCATCCCGTGGACGATCTGATATGTAAAAAAGGCAACAGCACCTGTTGCCAAAATGAAAGAAATAATTGAAATAGTATTCATTAATTTAAAGATAGGTTTGATAGTTGTGTTAGATCGGTCCTCTCTTCAAAAGGAATCAGTAAAAAAGAATAATTATAAACTTTTGGCGTCAAAGTATATTGTTTATGTGGACGTGCTCCCCAACTGTTATCTCCGCCAACACCCATTTGTTTATAATCGATCAACCAATCTACCTGATCTTTTGGCTGTATATCCAATTTCCCATGCTTTTGTCCATACCGAACATGATCCAAATCTTTATAAGGATATTGATGAACACTCCCGTCAAATTTTGGTAAACCTTTGGCCATGAGTCCAATCTTTCCATTGGATACAGCCATCCATCTTACATCCGTTTTGTTCCCTGTTTCTTGTGGACGAACATATTGAAAAGTCTGACTCCAAACATCACTCTTGTAAAGTCCAACCGCAGCAGATGTTTTCCGATCCCAATAGGATTCATGGGGTCCACGCCCAAACCAATTGAGTTCGGTGAAATCACCTGTTAAGGTCATTTTTAATCCAAATCTCGGAATTTCAGGATTATCTGATTTTGTGTTTCTGATTTGATGTCCCACTTTGACAACACCATTTCCATAAACAAAATAATTTGTTTCAAGATTCGTACCTGTCAAATCGTGAATGGAAAAAACCTGGATATTCGCCACATTATTTTCAACGGAACTCTTGAGCTCATTCACTTTCATTTCTTCACCGGTATTCCGCCAAATGGCTGTTCGTTTCTGCATGGCATTACCAAGATCATTGTCATTGGGCGCACGCCAGAAATGGGGTTCCATACCATGTTTTAACAGGTCAACACTCCTATAATTATATTGCGATAAATTGCCTTTTTCGCGGTCAAATGTGATCTTGAATCCAGCGCCATTTACTTCTATCAAATGATCATTTTCTGTCATTTCCAATTTAGGAAGATCACCGGAATAGATAGATGGTGCCAGATTTTCAATGGGTAATTTGAATTGCTCCCACGCTACTAAATGACCTTTGGGAATCAATTCAGAACCTGAATTTGTATTCGCCCGGATTGTGAGAAAATATTCAGATCCTGGTTTGGGCATAATTGTTTGATGATTGAAATTGAAAGTTTCTGTTTCGCCCGGGCTCAATTTCATTTTTCCAAGATCTCCATTTTGAATTTCGGTCCCATCTTCTTCAATGACCCATGAAAAATCCAAATGAGTTAAATCAATAAAATCATACCGGTTCTTTATTTCAATTTTTGTAAGGGATGATTTTTTCGAGACATCCGTGAATTTGACCGGTTGATACACTTTCTTCACTTCATGGATATGAGGATTCAATGATCGGTCTGCGGCCACCAATCCGTTCGCACAAAAGTTTGAATCATTTTCCGAAAACTCATTTCCAAAATCCCCGCCATACGCCCAATAGTCTGTCCCATTTTCATCTGTTTTCAGGATGGTTTGGTCCACCCAATCCCAAATGAATCCGCCTTGGAGAGCATCGTATTTTTCAAATGTATCCCAATAGTCCTGGAGATTCCCCACACTGTTTCCCATGGCGTGGGCAAATTCACATAAAATGAGCGGTTTGTCCATGTCCTTTTCTGCATATTCCGAAATGAATTCAATATTCTTGTACATGGGGAAAACCACATCCGTGTGGCGCTCATACCAGGCGGGCTGGTAAACAACGGGGCGAGACTTATCCCGGATTTTGATCCAATTATAAAGTTTAACAAAATTCTCTCCATCGCCGGCTTCATTCCCCATGGACCAAAGGATGATAGATGGTTGATTTTTGTCTCGTTCCACCATGCGTTTTCCGCGGTCGATCCATTGGGCCGTCCATGCAGAATCATTGGCGATATGGGCATAACTCCCTTCATGGAACTGCATGCCATGGGATTCAATGTTGGCTTCATCAATCACATACAAACCATATTCATTGCAGAGTTCATACCACCGTTCCTGGTTGGGATAATGGCTCGTCCGCACTGCGTTAATGTTATGTTGCTTCATGAGTTGGATATCTTTAATCATGGTTTCTTCCGTAATGGATCGTCCCACAACTGGATCCCATTCATGGCGGTTTACACCGCGAAACATGATGGCTTTCCCATTCACCAACAGATTCCCGTCTTTCACTTCAACTCGTTTGAAGCCAACTTTCTGTGTAATTGATTCAATCAAAGTCCCCTGGGGATCGCTTAATGAAATTTGAAGATCATAAAGATGGGGTGTTTCTGCGGACCAGGGTTTCACCCGAGAAAGTATCGTTGAGAATTGAATTGTGCCCATAGAATCGATTGAGACCTTTTTCGATCCTTCGAAAAGGATCCGTTTCGCTTTTAGGATTGCATCTACTTTATATTTACCCGTAAATCGTTCAGGATTTGCAAGGCCAACTTTCAATGAAAATGTGCCAGAACGAAGATCTTCATTTAGTCCAGCATGGACAAAGAAATCTGAAATGCGAGTTTTGGGTGCAGCATAAAGATAAACATCCCTTTCCAATCCACTAACTCGCCAGGTGTCCTGCCCTTCCAAATAGGAGCCATCGGAGAAGCGATACACCTGCACAGCAATTTTATTTTTTCCGGGGTGGACCCAATCGGTAATGTTGAATTCCGCCGGCGTTTTGGACCCTTGACTGTAGCCAACAAATTTCCCATTCAACCAAATATAGAAAGCAGACCTAACACCGCCGAAACGAATAAAAATATCCCTGTCATTCCATGCTTCATCCAAATCAAAAGTTTTCACATACGATCCCACCGCATTATAACCAAATGGTACTTTTGGCGGATCCGGTTTGAATGGATATTCTTCGTCGAGATAAATAGGTACAGAATATCCCTGCATTTCCCAATGTCCTGGCACGATAATATCATCCCATTTTATTACACTATAATTAGATTGATAAAATCCTTTTGGTTTGTCATTAGGATTTTTTGCAAAATGGAATTTCCAACTCCCATTTAAGGATTGAAAAAATTTTGACTTTGTCGGGTCATTCTCAATGGCCAGTTCTTCCGATTCAAATGGGAAAAAGTGAGCACGAGGTTCTTCACGATTCACCTGAAAAATGGATGGATTTTCCCAATATTTCTCAACGGTTAGTTCATTGGCGTCATTCAAAATAATCATCGCAATAATAAAAAGAAGGAGAAATCCCACAACTAAAATCGGTTTATTCATGTGTATAATCTTTCCTTATCCCAAGATAGAATTTCGTCCAATGTTCCGGTCAAGAAAAGAGCATTTTCCCGGTTAAAAACTAACGGCGGTTTAATTTTGAGTACATTGTGATCCGGTCCGTCGGTGCTGATCAGGATTCCTTTTTCTTTCATGGAATTCACAATTTGATCCACTTCTTTGTCTGCTGGTTCCAAAGATTGTGGATCGCGAACCAATTCAATACCGAGAAAAAGCCCAAATCCTCTCACGTCCCCAATGATGGAATATTTTTCTTTTAATTCATTCAATAATGATTTCAGATAAAATCCAACATCCTTTGCATTTTGCTGGAGTCCTTCCTCTTCAATCACATTTAATACGGCATGCCCCACAGCGCAAGAAACAGGATTCCCGCCAAATGAATTGAAATATTCCATGCCATTATTGATTTCTTCCGCAATGGCTTTTGTGGTAACCACCGCCGAAAGTGGATGACCGTTGCCCATGGATTTCCCCACAGTTACAATATCTGGAACAATACCTTGAGTCTCAAATCCCCAGAAATGATCGCCCGTGCGGCCAAATCCGATCTGGACTTCATCGGCTATACAGAGTCCGCCTGCCTTGCTCACTTTTTGGAATGATTCTTTCAGGAATCCCCTGGGCGGCACTAATTGCCCACCGCAACCCATGAGGGATTCTGCAATGAAAACAGACACTCGTTTTCCGGATTCTTGAATTTTATCTATGGCTATTTGAACTTCATTCGCATACTCTTTTCCCGATTCTTCTCCGCGATATTTCCCCCGAAATGGATCTGGCATGGGGATGGTATGGACAAAATCGGGGGCACCGCTTCCGTCGGGACCGTCGTGCTTATAGGGACTGATCTCGATCAAGGATGACAGGTTGCCGTGGTATGCTGCATCCAATACAATTGTTTCCTTACTTTGGGTCACATGACGAGCGATACGAAGAGCAAGATCATTAGCCTCACTGCCAGAATTTGTGAAAAAACAAATATCGAGCTCATCGGGAAGTTTATCCGTTAGCGCTTGGGCATAATTGACGATTGTTTCATCCAAGTACCGCGTATTGGTATTGAGTTTTTGATATTGGGCAGTGGCTGCTGCTGCCACTTTTGAGTGGCAATGGCCCACATGCTGGATATTGTTCACCGCATCGAGATATTGCTTTCCATCCGCATCGTAAAGGTATTGCCCTTCTCCTCTTACAATATGCAGCGGATCCGTGTAGGATAAACTAAACGAAGGTGCGAGATGGATTTCCCGAAGGACTTGGATAGAATCTTTATTGAGCAATTAAGTTCGCCTTTCATTATTAACCACCCCTTGTTTTCCCCTCCTTATATAAGGAAGTGACGAATCTACTCCATGAACTAATTTAAAATGATTTAGGGGTGGTTTTATTTGAGAAAGTTTCATTTAATACTTCACAAAATCAATTAACCGGTTTGACCATTCTTTTAAATCTTCTTTTTCCAATTTTAGCAACAAATCCCAAGCTGGTTTTTGAGACACCGATAAATACTCATTTTCAGGAAATAAATTCATTCGCCACGCTGACATGGTTACCGAAATACAAAGCCGGACACAGGTCAAATATATGGCGGATTTTAATTCTGTATCCCTTAATGGAAAACAAGAATAATACCCCTTCAAAACTTGTGCCATTGGCATGAATGCATCTTTTTTTTCCAAGCCGACATAGGTCATGCAAACGGCGGGTTCCGCCGCCTGGTAAGAATACACCATATCCCCAAAATCGATAATCCCGGTCGTTTTTCCCTTATCATTGATCAAAACATTATGATCATTGCCATCATTGTGGATGACCGCCATTCTTAACTCATTGCCAATCGGCAGAATATTTTTTTCATATTCATTTAAAAAATGGGTTACAGTTTTTTTCTCAGATTCAGACCCCAAATAGTCTAATCTGGATTTTATTAAGTTAGTGGTCCGTACATCCCATTCAAATTCCCGATCAGCAGCAGGATGAGAAAACCCCGCCAATGATTGACTCAATTTCCCTAAAAATTCTCCCAAATTTTCATGATCTGGATCAGACATTGTCGAATCTTTTAGAAACTGCCCATCCAGATATTCTATCAAGCGGACAAAATATGTTTGTCCGTCTTTTTCAAATTCTATGATTTCTCCAATTTGTAACGGTACACCGAAATTCGAATCTTGTGAATGTATAAATAAGGTAGCTTCATTTTGCAAATCCAGGATTTCACGTCGTTCTTCCGGATTTGAGATCTTTAAAACATATTTTTGATCCGAATTGGATTGGATGAGAAAGTTCTGGTCCCGGTCGCTATAAAGATCATGTGCCTTGCAGGATAACTTAAAATGAGATGAGCATATTTTTTCCGCTTTCAATTCGGAGAATGAGGGAGGTTTGATGTTGAATACAGAGAACATAAGTAAAAAAATTACGGCACGATACTATAGGGTTCCACCTTCATTTTTGTTGTTTAAAAAACAATCTTGTCATTCCGGAAATTGCAACGTAATTATCCGGAATCTATTTCATATTGACATAGTAAACCTTAGCAAGGTTAATTCACACATTAGGAGATTTACCATTTTTCCCCTGTCAATCCTTGCAAAGGTTTTTTCCAACTGAAACTTGTGATAAAACTAAATGTGACCTTTGAAAGGTTAATAATCCGGTCTACACTGAACCTTGCAAAAGGGAAAACAATTGTTATGTTACCAATATTATGTAAAAACTCTCCCCTAGCTCCTCTCTCATGAAAGAGAGGAATTAAAGGGGTGAGTCAAGTAAAAAAGGACAGTCAAACCATCGCCAAACCTTTGAAAGGTTGTTTATTCCCTATTTTTATTTACAGCAATATGGATGCCCTGGAGCACCAGTTCCGGGACAATCACATGAAATAAATTATCATTGCGATAGAGATTTGAAAAGCCACCTGTTGCCACAACCACCGGTTCATCCTCCGGGAATGTTTCTTGGGTGATTTCTTTTATCAATTCCTTCACCATACCCATTTGCCCAAAATACAACCCGGACTGGATACTGCCCATGGTGGATCGTCCCACCACTTTATCCCGTTTCACAATTTCCACCGGCGGAAGTTTGGCCGCTTTTTGTTCCAGTGCTTCCATGGAGATCTGGAGTCCCGGCAGGATGGTACCGCCCTGGTACACCTTATCTTTCGTGATCACATCAAAGGTGGTGGCTGTTCCAAAATCGATAATGATTAGATTTTTTCCAGGAAATTGTTCAACAGCAGCCACAGCATTGGCGATACGGTCTGCCCCCACTTCTGCAGGATTCCGGTAATTGATCTTCAGTCCAGTTTTTACACCGGGGCCCAGTTCGAATGGAGACATTCCAAAATATTTTATGCAGGCATTCCGTAATGAATGAATGGTATCGGGAACCACGGAACAAATCCCAATATTTGTAATCTGTGTTGGATCAATATCATTTTCCTTTAATACGGATCGCAAAAAAATACCTGTTTCGTCCGAAGAACCACGAAAAGTGGCTGTCTTCCTAAATTGAAGAATAAGATTATCCTCCTTAAAAACACCGCCATGGATGGAAGTATTTCCCACATCAAGACACAAAATCATACCATAACCTTTTTTAATGTTTTTTCCAGAAGATCCCCTAATTCCGCAGCATGGTTTACGGAAGAAATAAGGCCATTTTGGTCATATAAATTAAATTCAGATTGAACACCATTATTCCTGGAACCGGTGTCATTTTGAACGATCCAGTCCGTACCTGAATTTTGAAAAAGCGCATTCACTTTTTCTTCTTTTATGGATGAATCTTCCGTGGCCGTGAGTTTAAACGCAATGAGACGCATATTTTTATTTTTACTTTTTTCTCGAATTGCATCAACCAGTTTTGGAGTTCGTTCCATTTCCAAAACCAGGTGATCCTGATCGGAAGTGATTTTGACATTTTTATTAGAATTCACCGGTACAAAATCACTGACTGCAGCATTGTGGATGACTGCATCAAAATTATTTTCTGAAATGAGTTTAAATAGTTGAGATTGGAGATCATTGGTTGAAGAGAAGTTTGGATTCTCACAAACACCATTGGGCATTTGCGCTTCCGGTGAGGATAAATAGGTTACATCCCAATTGTGCTGGATGAATCGATCTGCAATGGCCGCCGCTGTTTTCCCTGTACTCATATTGGCAATAAATCGTACTTCATCGATGGGTTCTTTTGTTCCTCCGGCTGTGATCAATACTGAAGGCCGGACAGATTTGTTCAAAAATGGCTGAATGGAGTTTAAAATATCAGCCGGTTCCATCATACGTTCCGGCCCCACATCACCGCAGGCCAGGTTTCCCGCATCGGGTGATAAAACACGAACGCCCCATTTTTTGAGTCGCTCCAAAGCTTCCTGTGTTGCCGGATGAGACAACATTTTGGTATTCATGGCTGGAGCGATGAAATAGGGTTTTGCCCAGTCGTGGGCTAAAAATAAAGTGGATACCAGGTCTTCTCCCAACCCATATCCCATGCGCTGCAAAAAATGCCCCGAAATTTAACTTTTACAGAATGATATAATCAAAACCTATTCACATTTGCACGATTTACGTGACTGTAACACAATGAAACAAGTGTTTTCGTCAAGGCTGTAAAATTATGTGACACTTTACTATTTTATTATTAAGTTTTAATTATCCGAAGTAAGGGAATTGCCAACCAAACTCTGGCTTTCCCGCTATTTATATTTATGTCAGAGAATAAACAAAAATCTGTGCTCATCATTGAGAGTGATGATGCAATCCTGGACAGTCTGTCCAACCGGTTCAAACAACGGGGCATGTTGGTCATCACTGCAAAAGACGGTTACGAAGGGTACACCCGCGCCTGCAACGAATCGCCTGATTATATTGTGTCGGAAACGCTGCTTCCCAGCATGAATGGATTTCGTGTTTCCCGGCTCCTGAAATTTGATGATCGCTTTAAAGAGACCCATGTAATCTTAATTACAAGCAATAATGTGGATTCCGTTCAGGATATGTTTCGAGCAAGCGGTGCAGACCATATCCTTGGGAAACCATTCCGGTTTCGTGATCTCATGGAATCCATAGAAGGGGTGAAAGCAGCATAATGGACCTCCCAGATTACATCATTATTTTTTTTATTTTTATTCTCGGGGCTGCCTTTGGAAGTTTTTTAAATGTGGTGATCTATCGAGTGCCGGAAAAAATGAGTTTGATCAAACCGGCATCCCATTGCGGATCCTGTAAAACACCCGTCAAACCTTTTGATAATATTCCCATCCTGAGTTATTTCATTCTGGGCGGAAAATGCCGCCATTGTGGTGCTGCTTTTTCCATGCGCTATACCCTGGTAGAAGCGCTCACGGCGGTCATGACCGTTTGGCTTTTTATCATTTTTGGCATCAACGAAAAATTCTTCATGTATCTTATTTTAACCTATCTTTTGATCGTCATCACCTTCGTGGATATGGATCATTTGATCATCCCAAACGGATTTGTACTCTTTGGGCTTGCGGTGCTGGCCGTTGGGCTCCCTATGGACTGGCTGCCCATTGATTGGGAAGATGGCATGTCAGGCGCATTCGTTTTTGCAGGATTTTTATTTGCCATTGGGTTGGTCGGTCAATTTATCCTGAAAAAAGAAAGTATCGGATTTGGGGATATTAAACTTGGATTAGTCCTGGGCGGATATCTTGGGGTTGAATATTCAGTGTTAGCCTTGTATTTAAGTTTCGCAATTTCCGCTATTGTCGTGTTTATTATGCTGGGATCCAAGATGATTTCCAAAAGCCAAAAAATACCATTCGGCCCTTATCTTGCCGGTGGCACACTTTTATCGATCTTGACCACCACACCTTACGGCGGGAACTACATTTTGGACTGGTACTACAGGACGATGTTTTAAATGGCCATAACCGGAAAACATTCACTGGGGCAATTGCTCATTCAGGCTGGGAAGATTGATGAAGATCAACTCCAGAAAGCACTGGGTATACAAAAAGAAAAGGACGTGTATATCGGTGTCATTTTCAGAGAATTGGGATATTTGGATGAGCGGGAATTGAACCGCTATATCAGTCAGCAATTGAAAATTCCTTATTTGCCCCTTGGGCATTACGATGTGGATAAATCCGTCATGGATCTTATCCCTGAGCGAATCATCCGCTCCCAAAAAATGCTGCCCTTGTTCAGGTTGAACAATACGTTAAATATTGCTGTGACCGATCCGTTGGATGCGTCACCTATCAATGCTGCCCGGGATGCAACGGGTCTCAAAATAGAACCGGTGATTGTTACAGAATCGGAAATTGTAAATGCCATTGATCTCTATTATGGCATTTCCGGATTCGTGGATGTCGGTTCTTCGGGTGAGGAAGTCACGGATATTTCTGATCTGTTTGATGAGACAAGAATTGTGGAACTGGTGGATAGTATTATCACCCAAAGCCAGCGATACCGCTGTTCGGATATTCATGTAGAGCCGCGGGAAAATGATATCCGGGTTCGGTTTCGCATTGATGGCCGCTTGCAGGATTTCCAAGCCTTGCCTAGAGATATTCATACTGCTCTTGTGTCCCGGCTCAAGATTATGTCAAATATGGATATTGCCGAAACACGGCGGCCCCAGGATGGACGTATTTTGTTCAATTCATCTTCCGGGCGGTTGGATCTTCGTATTTCCACGTATCCCACACTCTATGGAGAAAAAACTGTGCTTCGTTTATTGAATATTTCGGAAGCACTCCATTCATTAAGAGGCCTGGGATTTGAAGAGCGTACCGAAAATCAATTCAACAACATACTCGTGGGTGGCGAAGGCATCATTTTAGTCTCAGGCCCAACAGGATCTGGTAAAACAACCACCCTTTATTCCACCCTGCATAAATTAGAAAAACCGGATGTGAATATTGTTACAGTGGAAGATCCCATTGAGTATGACCTGGAAAATATCAATCAAGCCCAAGTGAATACAAAATCAGGTGTCACCTTTGCATCCGCTCTGCGATCGATCCTGCGGCAGGACCCGGATATTATCATGGTGGGTGAGGTTCGTGACGAAGAAACAGTGGAATTGGCTATTCGAGCAGCGTTGACCGGTCACCTTGTGTTTAGCACGGTTCACACCAATGATGCTGCTTCCGGTTTTACACGGTTATTGAACTGGGGTGTGGAACCGTTTCTGATCGCTTCTACGGTGAAAGGTATTTTGGCACAACGGCTCGTACGCCGGATTTGTAAGGAATGCCGCGAGCCTTATTCTTCAACACCAGAAGAATTGAAATTAGCAGGTTTGAACCCGGATGAACCCTTGGAAGGATTTAAGGGAAACGGATGTCTTGCTTGTCGGAATACAGGCTATAATGGCCGAATCGGGATTTATGAATTTTTGCTGGTGGATATTGATATTTCCGATCTTGTTCTCCAGGAAGCACCGGGATACCACATCCGTGAATTAGCAATGAAAAATGGGATGATTACCTTGTTAGAAGATGGTGTCACCAAGATCAAACGGGGAGATACCTCTCTTTCTGAAATCTATGAAACATTGGGAACCACGAGGATAATAACATCATGACGGTGTTATACGTTGGTGGAAAGAAACGGGACATCCCCCAACTTTCCGGGACCGGTACTCTTGTGGATTATGTCCAGAATGGTATGATCGCCTTGAGCGCTGCCCAAACCCAGAGTTTTGATGCTATCATCATTGAAGACCAGCTCCCCCTCATGACCGCTTCCCGGCTAATTGAGGAATTCGTCTCAATAAAACAAGAGATTCCGTTGATCAGTATTATCCGTGGAGATGAACGGCGTTCCCAACTCATGAAAGATTTCGGGCACGGACTCTTTGGCTGGTTTGAACCGGATCACACATCCACAGAGGAACTGATGGAAATGCTCACATCGGCAGATCGTTTTCATAATTTCATCAAAGATGCACCCAAAACATCTCTTCGCTCTTTTACGTCCATTGGATACAGGGGTATAGTGGGTGTGGCCGATGCCATGTTAAAGGTGTATCACCTCATGATCCAGATCAAAAATAAAGATGTGACCACTCTTTTATACGGTGAAAGTGGAACCGGAAAAAATTTAATAGCAAAAACATTACATGAAACAAGCCTTCGCCGGGATCGACCCAATGTTGTTGTTAATTGTCCTGCCATTCCATCTGAATTATTAGAAAGCGAATTATTTGGGCACGAAAAAGGAGCCTTCACCGGAGCCATTGAACGAAAAGATGGAAAATTCCTCACAGCGAATGCCGGGACTATTTTCCTGGATGAGATCGGGGATATGAGCCCTTCCCTCCAAGCCAAGATCCTGCGAGTGCTGGAAAGTAGTGAGATAGAACGGGTGGGCGGTGCAGAAACCATTAAAGTGGATGTACGGGTCATTTCCGCAACCAACCAAGATCTGGAAGACAAGATCAGGAAAGGCGAATTTCGGCAGGATTTACTCCATCGGATCAATGTATTCCCCATTACCATTCCACCCCTCCGAGACCACCCTGAAGATATTCCCCTGATGGCCATGTCCATCCTGAAAAGGTTGGCGAAAAAACATAAAACACCAGTTCATTATATTTCACCGGCTGGAATGGTCTTGTTGAAATCATTCCCCTGGATTGGAAATGTACGTGAATTAGAAAACACATTGGAAAGGATCGTCCTGATCAATGATATACCGATCCTGACGGAAAATGAGATCAAACCGATCTTGGATGAATCATCGTATCACCTGCATCAACAAACTGCCCCAGTGACAAGTTCCCCGCTTGTTTCATCACCCTCGCCACAGAATAGCAATACAATATATGGTACCCAGAATCCTGCTGAAGAACAATTGCATTTCATTGATACATCCGCGGTAAAATCATTAAAAGAATTAGAATATGAAGCGATCCAGGCGGGGCTTTCAAGAAACAATTGGAATATGACCCTCACCGCCCAGCAGCTTGGGATCAGCCGTATGACACTTTATCGAAAATTAGATCAGCATGGCCTCCGAAAAAAAGATTAAAAAGCTAACCGTCTTTTCCTACATCGCCACGAATGCTGATAGCGGTGTAGTTCGGGGAGAATTGAGGGCCATAGGCGAAGATAGTGTCCTCATTCAATTGGAACGAATGGGATTGGAGCCGGTTTCTGTATCAGAGAGAAAAAAATCCATTTTGGATGTGGACATTACTTTTTTCGAAAAAGTCCCGCCCACCGATATTTACAATTTCACCCGGCAATTATCGGTGATGCTGAAGGCAGGAGTCCCTCTGGTGGATGCATTGGACTCGGTCCATTCGGATCAATCCAATCCCCTGCTGAATAAAACCATTGATGCCGTCATTGATGATGTTTCCGGTGGGATGGCTCTTTCCAAATCCATGAGCCGCCATCCGAAAGTTTTTAACAATATGTTTGTGAATATTGTAAAAGCAGGTGAAAGCGCCGGTGTGTTGGATATGGTCATGTTCCAATTGGCGGATTTTATTGCTCATGACCTGAAATTAACAATGGGAATCAAACAGGCCATCCGGTATCCCTCCATAGTAATCGGAATTACCTTGATGGTTGGTGTGTTTGCGGTGACTTACATTTTACCCAGGTTTTCTACACTTTTCACCAATACCCGGATCGAGCTGCCCCTGCCCACGCGAATTCTTCTTGGTATCGATCAGTTCACGCAGGATAACTGGGCCGGAATCATCTTTTTTGTTTTGTTTTTCATTTTAGTATTCTGGAGGGCTTTAAAAACAAAAGAAGGCCTGTATCAATGGCACAAATTTATTTTGACCCTGCCCATTTTTGGCCCTCTTGCCCAAAAAATGGCCATTTCCCGTTTTTGCCATGTGCTGGATACACTGGACCGGACCGGTGTTCCCATCCTGGAAGCATTGGATATTGCCGGCAAAACGGCCGGGAATACCTTTATTGAGGATCGATTAGCCAAAGTTCATGCAGATGTGGAAATGGGGAAAAAAGTAGCTCTTTCTATCCAGCGGCACACCCACGATATTTTTCCACCCCATGTTTTAAAAATGATCCAAGTGGGTGAAGAAGCCGGTGCCATGGATGATATGCTCAAAGAGATCGGGGATATGACCGATGCGGAAGTCCAGGATCGTGTTTTAAAATTGACTGCAACTTTGGAACCCCTTATCACTGTCATTATGGGTGTTTTTATCCTGACACTGGCCCTGGCGATCTTCCTGCCCATTTGGGATATGTATGAAGCGTTATCTACCAGTTAAAAACAATTTAATTCTTAGATATTTTTCTCTTTCTTCCATTGGTCCAAAATAGCCTTTATACCCCAAAATACTGATATCAGAAAAACGCCCTGGAAAAGGGTTTCATTTACCTTGAGACCTGTTCCTGCCCAGGCATATTGCTTTATAAACAAATAGCCCAGGTAAGGTGGAACAATTCCCATTATCAAATGATAACTTGTTAATCCTATGGTAGCCCATTTTTGACGCGTTGCTATAAATAAAGCAAATGGGAGCCAGAAATAACCACCAAATGGAATACCAAATCCCCGGGGTGAATCATAGCCATCTGGCTGAATATTGATGCGCCTAGCGGTCATGGTTACACGCGAATTTTCAGCCTCATCAAGAGACAGATAAAAGGGTGCAATTAAATTTTGATTAATATAAACCCGAACCGGACGAACGAGTGTGATATATAAAATAGAAAAGATGGTCAGGCTAAAGATAACCCTGACGGTGATTGGGTATTTTCTTCGCAGGTTAATGTCCATTGATACCAAATCCCTAGAATGATCGGGTAGAAGAAAATAAACGAACTGAATTCATGAAAGGTGTCCCAATGAGGCTGGAAATATACGGTGGCGAGAGAAAATGCCATAATGCGAATCACATTTAAAAAGAAGATAATTCCTATGCCACCGAGAAGATAAACTATTCTTTTTTGGCCTGGACCCTGAAAAGAAATGATGAACCCGGAATAAAGTGCCATGAGAGTTAAGGCATTGCATCCATTCAGAACTTCAACCCCACGATAGCCATCAATGACCAATAATCGATCTAAAACATTGATCTGCCATCCAAATGCAGAAAGGCCAATCTTCGCAAGCGCGGCTACAGAAACAGCGAGTATCTGATCCAACCGGCCATCCGGGAATATGATGAGATCATAGATCAACTGCCAGGCAATATAGAAAAAGCCCGCTTTTACTAAAAATCCCATCATAGGATTTTGGCTGAATTTATTTCTGATTACTTCCAAAATATTTCTTTGCTGCTAAGATTAATCCGCTAATGGCCATCCAACCTAATCCACCTATTGGACCCTGGTTGGGCGGACCCGGCAGGTCCGGTGGATCCTGGGCGAAAACGATTGATAACATGCTTATTGAAATAATTAAGATAATGTAGAGTTTATTCTTCATGGTATTATCTTATTTAATGTATGTGATTTTTTGATTCATAGATTCATTTCCAACTGTCAATTTTACCAAGTAAATACCCGATGAGAATTGGCCAGGATTCCAGTTTATCTGGTGGCTCCCTGGGGACATATATTCGTTTATGAGAGAAACGGCCTGTTTACCGGTCAGGTCGTAGATCTTCAGTGAAACCATATCGGCTGTTGAAAGATCAAAACTGATCATGGTGCTTGGGTTGAATGGATTTGGATATGCATTATGTAGGATAAGACGCTCTGGCAGGATTTCATCTCCTGCTCCAGCTAATGTAGCATAAACGGATAGGGTAAATTGGGATTGACCAACAACTGGATAAGTTGCCATAAAATCTCCAGGCGTTGAAAAGCCGCCTTTGCTGGGCAGGTTTACATTAGCCGATGGATAACTATAGATGTTAATTGATTGATCAGTGAAATTATTCATAAGTTCCAGAGAAAGCCCTTCAGGCAGCCCTGTAATATCCCAGGTAAGGTTAATCTGTTCCGCCTGTGTCTCATAGCCATCATCCGTCGGATTAAGCATCATGACATCCATAGGAAATGAAATATCACTGGATAGTTCCAAAGGAAGATTATTGATTGATAATGATTTCCCAGACTCATGAATCATGGATGTTAAATGTGAAGCAGGTTCCATAGGTAATAGACGCAATGCATCTGCATTATCAAGGTTAATATGCCCATCAGGGTCGAAAGATAGATAGACTGAACTAGTATAATCTCCCACATGGAAGGAAAAAATTGCACTGCCAGGTGTGTCGTCATCCGTGGTACGATAGTTCGTTCCTTGATTACTGGATATACTACCTAGAGTAAATGTATACTCAGTGCCAGAATTTGAGTTGGTCCAAAAACCCTGGAATGGGGCAATAAGACCATCGGCAATGTTCCCTGTTTGCCCGTTATGAAATCTGTAGGCTGAAATCTCGTAATCCCAAACGTATACGCTGGAATTAAAATCGCTATTGTCATCAGCAAGCTGGCTTATATCTACTGCCCAGGGATAGGGGTTACCTACGAGATTCCATGAGCTTTCACTGGCAGAAATAGATATGTCAGAATCGTAGTCATCGGTTTCGATACCATCTATGCTAAGTGTAACAGGTAAATCATCATCCCCATCAAAATCTGTATCACTAAATACATATAAAGCAAAACCCTGTCCTGCAGATAAACTTTCATTGTCTAAATCAATTACAGGAATCCACTCACCATCATATGTAAAAATATTTGGGTAGGAACTGGGCTGATCTGACCCTTCTGCCCCCTGGGTCCATAATTCTTCTAGTAAATCACTATATATATTTCCTGCAACAGGGCTGGTTAACATTCTGTATCCAGAAGTACCGGTTATCTCAACACTGGTTACCATTGGCGGAGGAAAATCAGGTGTATTAGATGAATATCCAGTTCCATAGTGCGTGCCGTGGTTATTACTTCCAGAATGATCATCAAATTCTTGATTAAAATGCCATAGTCCCATTGTATTTTCATCTGGTATAAATTCATAATTAGGTGGTGTGAATTCTGATGCATAGCGCGCAATATTGGATATCCTTAACTCATCAATTTTCCCTGTCAACCGAGATGAGGATGAATTACCATTGTTCCATGTATGGTAATTAATATCTATAGAACTGTTTTCTTCTCCTACAAGTCCAACGTCACAGGGTTCACTTGTAATAAGAACACCATCTACAAAAAAGTAATAATTATCCTGAAGGTCATATAGAACAAATTTTTAAAGGATTTCACCCAAAAATACATTACATGGATCATCATATGGCTCATGCTGCAAGTTCTTATTATTTAAGATCATTTGATAAGGCTGCATTTTTAATATTAGATGGACAAGCTGAAAGACATACAGGCACTTTTGGGTATTGTGATAAAAATGAGATTAAGAAGCTTGATACAGTTAATTACCCACATTCTTTAGGACTCTTTTATGGAACGATTACACAATATTTAGGTTTTCAGCCTGATAGCGATGAATGGAAAGTTATGGCATTGGCATCTTATGG
>ENA-ORDI01000697-ORDI01000697.1-marine-metagenome-genome-assembly--contig:-NODE-697-length-21301-cov-2.772286_pt1 | contig 21301 bp, 24 predicted proteins | sample MGYA00248628_ERZ508525 | MGnify/ENA primary metagenome ERZ508525 (study PRJEB26195, sample SAMN05422138) | marine metagenome | isolation source: East of Porto Seguro, South Atlantic Ocean | place... | reverse complement strand
ATAAAAAAACGATCAACCAGACCTGTAACAACAAATAAAATGGCAGCAGGTAAAAAAGGAAGCCCAAATAAAAACATTTTTTTGCTTAATGATATATCGTAAGTATTAAAATTTGTATATTTAAAAAATATGGGAGAAAGCCATAAAAACTGAATCAAAGATGTTCCAACAAGCGCATATATAGCGCCCCTGTCCCCTAACTGTAAATAATGTATGAAAAAAATATTAAAACCATAACTGAATACCGAATCAGTGAATTTAAAAATGACTCATTGACATTGACGCATAAGATAACAAAAGAAATTATGGACGTAGACAGAAAGTCGCTGGTAATAGTAGGTATGCGTCTGCCGGTTGATTCCCTATTCAAGGAGCTAAGTGCAAATCAGTCATTGCTTGAAGATTCTGGAATTAAGACTTTAAACAATATAGGCGATTCAAATTCTCCAGGGGCAGTTTTTCATGCAGTTTATGCTGGTCATATGTACGCAAATACTTTTGACTCGGGTATTGACGATGACCCTTATGATTTTAAATTTGAATACCCAGTGATTCAGTGATTAATCGACCAATCCCCTTCGTTCTAATAAAGGCTCAATTTTCGGATCTGAACCTCTGAATTTTCTGTATTGATCCATTAGGTCTCTGGTATTTCCCGATGAGTAGATCAGAGTTTTTAAGTTGTTAGCAGTTTCTGCATCAAACAGACCTTTTTCTTTAAACAATTCAAAAGCATCTGCATCCAGTACCTCGGTCCAGAGATAACTGTAATAACCTGATGAATATCCTCCTGCAAAGATATGAGCAAAGTAGGTGCTTCTATAGCGACTTGCTATTTCAGGTATCAGCCCTAAGTTTTGCAGGATTTCCTTTTCAAAAACATTTGCATCTTCAACCTTTTCTTCCAGGGTATGCCAAGCTAAATCTAAATAAGAAGCAGCCAAGTATTCTGTGGTAGCAAATCCTTGATTAAATTTTGAGGCTCTGGATATTTTTTTAAGCAGTTCAGCTGGAATACTTTCATTCGTTTGATAATGCTGTGCATAGGACTGAACTACCGAAGGTTCATTGGCCCAGTTTTCCATGAGTTGTGAAGGAAATTCTACATAATCCCTGGCCACACTTGTTCCAGAAAGACTTGGGTAGGTAGCGTCTGACAACAAACCATGAAGTGCGTGACCGAATTCGTGGAATAATGTTTCAGCTTGTCCAAAAGAAAGGAGGGCAACACCGTCTTTATTTTGTGGAGGGAAATTACAAACATTGATAACTATCGGTATTTTAATGCCATCGAATTTGCTCTGACTTCTAAAGGTATTCATCCAAGCTCCGCCACCTTTATTGGGTCTGATGGTGTAATCTGTATAGAAAATACCAATGGTATCGCCGTTGTTATTCTTTACCTCAAATGAACGGATATTCTCACGATACTTGGGGAGATCGAATCTCTCAGTGAAAGATATTTGAAAGAGCTTATTGGCTACATCAAAAGCCCCTGCAAGAACTTTTCTTTCACTAAAATATGGTTTTACCTCTGCTTCGGTAAAATCGTATTTATTTTGTCTAATCTTTTCTGAATAATGCCACCAGTCCCAAGCAGCAAATTTAAAGTTGCCGCCCTCAGTATCAATTAACTCCTGCATTTCTTGGACTTCCTGTTTGGCTCTTGATAATGCAGGCTCCCAAACTTTATCCAGCAGATCATTAACCCTTTTTGTATTTTTAGCCATGTTATCTTCAAGAACGAAGTCTGCATGGGTTTTGTACCCAAGTAGCTTTGCCCTCTCTATACGCAGGGCTGACATTTCAATTGCGATATTTTTGTTATCTCGTTCGTTGTTGTTGTCACCGCGTTTAATATAGGAATTATAGAGTTCTTCCCTGAGGTCTCTTTCGGTGGAGTAGGTTAAAAATGGATACATGCTTGCCCGTGTAGGTTTGAATAGCCATTTTCCAGAATGGTCTTCTGATTCCGCTAATGCTGATGCTTGATCAACAACATCTTTTGGTAATCCGTGAAGCTGGTCTTTATCATCAATAACTAAAATAAAACCTTCGTTTGTTTCTTTCAGTAAGTTTTGGTCAAACTGGACTGAGAGTGAGGACAGTTTTTGGTTGATCTCAGTCAATCTTTCCATGGAATTTTCATCCAGCTGTACTCCAGCTCTGACAAAGTATTTATGCGTTTCTTCAATTAACCTTGTTTGTTCTGGATTGAGGCTTAAACTTTTCCTTTTTTCATAAACGCTTTTGACCCTATGAAACAAGTCTTTGTTAAGCAAAATACTGTCCCTGTGAGCCGAAAGTTTAGGGCTCATTTCTTGTACCAGACTATCCATCTGGTCGTTCGTATTTGATGAAAGCAGATTAAAAAAGACGTCTGCAACTTTGTCCAGAGTCTCCCCGGTTCTCTCTAAGGCAACAATGGTATTTTCAAATGTGGCTGCTTCTGTATTTGCAGTAATGTCATTGATTTCATCTAAATGTTCTTTCATGCCTTGTTCGAATCCAGGCTTGTAGTGCTCCATTTTTATTTCTTCAAAAGGGGGTATTTGGAAGGGAGTCTCATAGTCTGTAAAGAAAGGATTCATGGAGTGTGCTGTGTTTGAGGTACTGGTAAATAAGGCCATAATCAATAAGAACATCGTTAGTTTTTTCATTTTTATAACTGGATTAATTATTCGGACTCATTACTCTAGGAGCATTTAAAGTATATGTCTATAAAAATGATCACTCAATTTGGGGAGATTATTTATGATTGCAAGCGAAAATACAATTGAGCAGGTATAATTTAATTGGTTTTATGTGGCAAGGTGGCAGAGTGGTAATGCAGCGGCCTGCAAAGCCGTGTACGTCGGTTCGATTCCGATCCTTGCCTCCATTTTGAGCCCGGGTGGCGGAATTGGTAGACGCTACGGACTTAAAATCCGTTGAGATTTTTCTCGTGCCGGTTCGAGTCCGGCCCTGGGCACCAAAATTAAATTAATGAGCATTATTGATCTCCTCTTTTCTTTTTTCTACAAATGCTATTAAAGTTTCATTAACAGACTGGTCTAATTTTGGTTGTTTGTATTCTTTCAACAATGTTTTCCAGGCTTTGTTGGCCCGCTCAATTGTTGTTACCGACCCATTTTTTTCCCAATTATCGAAATTATTCCAGTCGGAGATCATGGGAGTATAAAATTCAGTTGCATAACTACTCATCGTTTGATCGGTAGCAAAAAAATGCCCGCCCGGCCCGACACTCTTAATCGTCTCTACCCCTAGATTTTCTGGATTTACCTCAATAGGTTTCAAAGATTCTGAAATTATTTGCAACATTTCTGCATCGATGATCAGTTTTTCAAAAGAAGCTGTTAGTCCACTTTCAAGCCATCCTGCCGCATGATTAACCAAGTTTGCATGGCTCATAACAGTTGCCCACAATGACATTGAGCTTTCGTAAACAGCCTGAGCATCAACCGAATTCGAGGCATTGGTGTTGCTGCTTCGATAGGGGAAACCATAGAATCTAGCAAGTTGGCCGCTCGCAATGGTAGCTCTAATATATTCAGGAGTGCCAAAGGCGGGAGATCCAGTTCTCATGTCAACATTTGAAGAAAAAGAACCATACATTATGGGTGCACCAGGACGAACTAACTGGGTTAGAGTCACTAATGCTAAAACTTCAGCATTTTGCTGCACCAATGTTCCAGCTTGCTTAATCGGAGCCATGGCTCCAGATAATGTAAATGGAGTTATGCAAGTCACTTGTGCAGACCTTGCAAGTTCTATGGTTGCTTCTGACATTGGGATGTCAAGTTGCAGAGGAGAATTTGTGTTAATAATGCCCATAACTGATGGGTTGACTGCCAGTTCCTCTCTTGTGCATTCAAGAGCGATACAGTGCATATCAATGCAATCTCTAGTTCTATCTTTACCTAGAGGATATGACTGACAGTTTTTGTCTAATAATTGAAATTGAGCTAAGTAAAGATCGAGATATCTTGTTTCCGGAGGCAATTCAATAGGTTCAAATGACATACCACCTTCTTGATGAATAATGTTAAGGCTTTGAATGATCTTCATGTAGTTCTGCAGGTCCTCAAAACTTCCTCTCCGTCTTCCTCCATCAAGGTCACTGCAATAAGCTGGGCCACCAACTGCACTAAAGATGAGATGGTTTCCTCCAAGTTTTAAGTCTCGTTTTGGATTTCTTGCCCGTAAGATAAATTCTTCCGGTGGTGTCGAAATTTTGCTTAATACCAAATCCCGATCAAAATAGACCATTTGTGACGATTCATTTACATTCAAGCCAGCATTTTTAAAAATATTTCTCGCATCTTGATGTAAGACTTTCATACCAACACTTTCCAGAACGTCGAGTGATGCATGATGAATGGATTCAATCTCGTCTTCGCTAATTATTTTCAAAGGCGAAAACATTGTTACTACCTCCTGCCAGGGCAGTTGAGTAATCGAACCCTTCTTTGGTTTCTTCCTTCTTGTTTTTCTTCGTCGCATAGAGTTTTATAGCTTTTGAATCCCACTGAATATTTAAAAAAGGATAAATTGATCAGTTTTCAAAACTGTAACCAATCCCGTAAATAGATCGGATATACTCGGATTCAGGATTAACAGCCTTGAGTTTTTGACGTAAGTTTTTGATGTGGGTGTCAACTGTGCGGTCAAGAACAATTCTGCCATCATCAAAAACATTATTTAGAATTTGGTCTCTGTTATAAACTCGATTTGGATATTCTAAGAACATTGATAGCAGTCTAAATTCAACAGGGGTCAAGTCCAATTTCTGCCCCGCAAGAGTTATAGAATATTGATCTGAGTTAACTTCAAAGCCTATTGATTTAGAACTCTTAATGTAATCAGGGTCGCTTCTTCTCAGCACTGCTTTGACTCTTGCAATCACTTCTTTTGGGCTGAAAGGTTTACAGATGTAATCGTCTGCACCCAATTCCAATCCAATAAGTCGATCAATTTCGTCAACCATAGCAGTGATCATAATGATGGGTAGACTGGAGAAAGTTCTTATTTCTTGGCAAATGTCTTTGCCATTCATTTCAGGCAGCATCAGATCCAACAGAATCAAGTTGGGATGGTTCTTCTTAACCCAGGGAAGAACTTTTGAGCCGGTTTCAATGTGTTTCGTGTGAAAGCCATCTTTTTGCAAATACTCAATCAGAATATTTGCCAACTTCACTTCATCTTCAACAACAAGAATCGTTTTGTTCATCATTGATTTTTGTTCAGTTTGACCTCTATCAATAAACCACCTAAGTTGGATGCTCGGGCAGAAATTGAACCCGAATGTGCCTCCACAATGGCTGCACAAATAGACAATCCTATACCTGCACCGCCTTTTTCTCGAGACCGAGATAATTCTTCGCGGTAGAAACGATCAAAGATCTTATCAATCGATTTGGGATCAATACCGGGAGCGGAATCGGAAACAATGATAACGACATGATCCTTTTCATTGCTTGTGCTGATTGCAAGAGTTCCAGGGGAGTCGGTATAGCGTAGGGAATTTTCAAGTAAATTGGTAAATAATTGGCCCAGTCTTTGGTGATCGCCAACGATTGAAATGGATTCTTCAATATCAGTTGTTAATTCTATACCGGATTGCTGATATCTTTCTTTGTATCCATCGAGTGTTTCTTTAAGAACATCTTTTAGATCCAAGTCCACCATTTGGTATTTCATTGCCCCAATGTCTGAAAGAGCTAGCTCATAAAGATCATCAACCAAAGAATTAAGTCTAGTTACTTCGTTTGATAGGGATTTTAAAGTCTCCTTATCAAAGTTTCGAATTCCATCTTGAATTGCTTCGATCTCACTTTTTAAAATTGCTAAAGGAGTTCTAAGTTCATGAGATATATCTGCTATCCATTGTTTTTGACTTACTGAGTTTTTTTCCAGGGTTTTAGCCAGGATATTAAAGTGTCTTGAAAGTTTACCTATCTCGTCTTTGTTTTTAATATCGACCCTGGTTTTAAATTCCCCGCCAATTAGCTCCTTGGTCGCCGTGGCAAGTTTTCTTATAGGGCCGGTAAAATTGAGGGTAAAAATTAGAGATATGATTGCGGCAACAAACAAAGCAACGAGGGCAGAGATATACAAGGTTGATTGTTGTGCTTCGGCAAATTGCAAGTCAATTTGCTCGCTGAGATCTGGATTTGGAAGCAGGACAAGCGTTCCGACTTCTTTATCTCGATGTTCAATTAGTACCCTTATTGTATTTTTAGGCAGGTCCTTGATTCCCAGGACAACTTCACCGTTTTCATCCAAGAGGGTTAATCGACCTTGATTTATTCCTTGTCTGAGTTCGCTGATGCCTAATCTGGAGGTGATACCCTCTCCGAATCGCTGAAAAATTCTTTGATTAAGTTTATTGTCTCTTGGTGGCGGACTAAATGAGAATCGGTAACGTCTGTATATTTTTCCAGGACCGGTTTCCCTTGAAGTTACAATAATGTTCTGATCAAACAATCGCCTTTCATTCAAGAGTACATCCGCAATTCTAGGGTTAACCCTGATAAATTCCCATGTTTGTACCTCTCCATAGTAATCTTCAAGTTCAGAAGCAAAAAGCTCTAATTCTTTTACTTCGGATTCATGAATATACTTCAAAAAACCCTGTTCAAAACTCCAGTCCAGCGTTACTACCATTAAGGCAATTACCGCAAGAAAACTGGCCGCAAAGGCAATAAACAGTTTAGGGAAAATCTTCATTTGCTGCTGTGTTGCAATCTGTACATAGGAAAATTATAAATGATTCACAGTTTAAGAAGCCCACTATTCATCTTTTCTTCATATTTACTCCATTATTTAAGATAATAATTCAATTCAAATCTGAAACAAACGGAGGCGTTACAGATGAAACAAGTATTAGCAGTTATAGCCACAGTAGCTATTTATTTAGGTTCAGTCTTGTTAATAGACTCGGCCATCGCATTGGACCACCATGAAGGCGCACAGGATGCTTCTAAAGCACATGAACACAAAGACGGTGATCGAATGCGTAGACATGAGGGCAAAGACCAAAGACGGGATCACAATCCTGTAAAAATGTTATTTCGAGGGCTAGACCTGAATGAGGAACAGAGGGTTCAAGTCGGCTCCATTATGCGAGAACAAATGGAAAAGGGCAGAAATCAACAAGAAAGCTTCAAAAGTGAGACTAGAGACCGCCTTACCGCAGTTCTCACAGAAGAACAGCTCGGTCAATTTGACCAAAATGCCAAAAAAATGGAACAGATGAGATCTGAAATGGACCGAAAAAAGGGAGGTCCCAAAGGCAAAGGCTCTAAACATAAGAAAAAAGGCAAGCACAAGCCACATCCACAGCACGATTAAATTAGTTTTCTGCCGCAACGGCAGTACCCTAGCTGGAATCATTTATCTTCTTCCCCTGATAATTGATTCCAGTTTTTTTGTGAGATTTGAAACTCTCAAGCAAATCTAATATTCCTGTATTAACATAGTGATCTGATTGATTATCTGTAGGAGTATTTTGATGAAATTAGTTGAATTGGGCTCATTTGGCGATCAGGGATTATCGCTGATTGAGAGGGGGCAACCGAGTCCTTGTTTGGGTGAGGTGGTTGTAAAAATTAAAGCAGCTTCGGTTAATTACCGAGATTTTATGATTGCTCAGGGTTTTTACAACCCAAATCTCTCTTTACCACTAATTCCTTTATCGGATGGTGCTGGTGAAGTTGTGGAAGTTGGCAACGATGTGAAAAGTTTCGAACCGGGTGACAGGGTATGCTCGGTGTTGTTCCAAAATTGGCATGATTACAGTCAGCCAAGATCCATATCCACCGGTTGTGAGGCAGCAGGGGTTTTAACCGAGTATGCGGTTTTGCCTGAATCTGCTTTAGTTAAGATGCCCTCTAATTTAAATTTCGCTGAAGCATCTACTCTTCCTTGCGCTGCATTAACGGCTTGGGCATGTTTGCAAGCAGCCGATATCCATAAAGGTGATGCAGTTGTGCTTATGGGAACTGGCGGCGTCTCAATTTTTGGATTGCAATTTGCCAAGGCACTCGGTGCCAATGTAGTCATTACTTCCAGCAGTGATGAAAAATTGAAACGAGCAGAAAGCTTAGGTGCTGATGGGTTAATTAATTACAAAGAAAATCCAGATTGGGGTAAACAAGCTTTTGCGTTATCTGGTAGCGGTGCAAAATTAATCATTGAAATTGGTGGAGCCGGAACATTAATGCAAAGCATTGATTCTCTGGGCACGGATGGACACATTTGCTTGATCGGTGCACTCCAGGGGATAAACTCAGAAATCAATCTGCTTCAAATTGTGTTCAAAAATATTCATTTGCATGGGATAACAGTAGCTCCTAGAGAAACCCAAAAACAGATGAATGAATTTATTGTTCAACATGACATTCATCCAGTAATTGATCAAGAATTTGATTTTGAAGAAGGCCCTGGTGCAATTTTTGGAATTGCTGCTGGGAATCACTTTGGAAAAATAGTAATTAATTTGGATAGATAATTTCTACGAGAGTATGACCCAAACAGGGAGAGGATCTTTGACACAACACAATCTCCAAATAAATTTTCTTGAGTTGTATCGGAACGATGATCGTATCTTCTCTGAAATTTCTTTCGATCTGTCTGAAGGCCAGCATTTACTGATAAGTGGTGCAAATGGAACTGGTAAAACCAGCTTGTTACGGGTGATTTGTGGTTTAACCATCCCTACAGGTGGGACCATTTTATGGAACCAGTTAGCCACCAACAATATCAATTGCCGTTATTACGAGCATCTGGCCTATCTCGGACATAAAAATGCTTTAATACCTGAATTGACAGCGAGAGAGAATCTTGAATACACATTTGAGGGGATCCGATCAATTAATAGAACTTCCAGTGTTCTTGAAGCGTTTGGCCTGAATAAATATTTGGATCAATATGCTGAAAAACTTTCCAATGGTCAAATACGAAAGATAGCATTGTCACGGATTCTTTTGTCAGAAAAAACACTCTGGATTTTGGATGAGCCCGTTGCAAACCTCGACACCTCAGGCACACAATTCCTGTTGGTAGAAATGCAAGCTCATTTGGACCAAGGAGGGATGCTTATCACCACATCCAATCTTAACGATCAGACTTTGAAACCCAACAGCGAAATCAACTTAGATAAGGCATGATGAAGGTGTTAAGAATTATTTTTTTAAAAGATTTAAAAGTGTCTTTGCGGAGATGGAGTGATCTCTTAACCAGTTTTATTCTATTTGTTTTGGTTTGTCTCATTTTCCCACTCACTCTTGGAAACGATCCATCATTGTTATTAAAAATTATTGGTCCGGTGATGCTTGTTTCCGCGCTTCTAGCAACTTTATTGGCAATGCAGAATATATTTAGGCCAGATGTTTTAAACGGATCGCTGGAACAATTAACTTTGAACTCGTATCCGTTGACTTTGATTATTTGCATTAAAATCTTTAGTTTTTGGGTAATCACTTCGCTACCACTGATACTGATATCTGGTTTTATTGCTTCCAGTTACTACGTCACTGGAAATTCAATTTTTATCGTCGTTTTAACTTTGCTGCTTAGTACCCCTAGTTTGGTGCATATTTCCGCACTTGCGGCAGCTTTGACAGTAGCCATTCGATACCCCGGAGCCCTTATGGCACTCATCATTATTCCATTATCGTTGCCGATTATGATTTTTGGCGCAAAAGCAATAGAATTTTCAATTTCTGGAATTGATGCTTCCGCACCTCTTTATTTTTTGTTGGGAATGATGTTTTTCACTTGCAGTTTGGGACCGATGGTTACAGCCGCAGCAATTAAAATATCAATTGATTAGAATGATTTTTTAACGATGAATTTAAAAAGTATTTACAAACTTGGTTCGCCTCCACTATTTTACAAACTCTGCATTGTTTTGGAGCCTTGGTTCTTAATAAGCTCTATTCTGTTGATTGCAGTTGGAATGTATGGTGGGTTATTTGTTGCACCTCCGGATTATCAAATGGGGGATGCATTCCGAATTATTTACTTCCATGTCCCGAGTGCCTATGTCTCCATGATGGCCTATGTTTACATGGCTGTCTCAGCCATTATAGGGTTAATATGGCGTTCGAACGTTGCTTTTTCTCTGGCAAAAAGCTGTGCTCCTATTGGCGCTTCTTTTACGTTTTTAGCATTGATAACTGGAATGCTCTGGGGCAAGCCTATGTGGGGAACTGCGTGGGTTTGGGACGCAAGGCTGACCTCTGAATTGATCCTTTTATTTCTCTATTTAGCCTACATCATGTTGCATTTATCAATACCAGACCGATCCAAAGCAGACCGAGCGACGGCTCTGCTGGCTATCGTTGGTGTAGTCAATATCCCCATCATTCATTATTCGGTTGTTTGGTGGAACACTCTCCACCAGGCTTCAACCATTTCAAAATTCGCCAAACCATCGATTGCTACAGAAATGTTGTGGCCCTTGGTGATTATGATCTTGGGTTATACCTTGCTATTTGCAGCGTTTCTTTCAAAAAGAACCGCTGCTGAACTAGCTGTTCGGGAAAAAAGAACAAGATGGCTACAAACACTGATTGTAGGAGACAAAAACAATGCCTGAGATTTTTGCAATGGGCGGTTATGGTTTCTATGTTTGGGGGTCGGTATTGATCTCAATCGCAGTTCTAGTTATCAATTGGATTACGGCTCATAAAAAATTTAAATCCACTATAAATGAAGTAAAATCATTTATTAGTAAGGGCAAAGAATAAAGTTTGAAAAATGCTTCCTAGACATCGAAGATTTACAGGATTGATTGTGATTCTATTTGGGGTTAGTTTAGCCTCTTTTTTTGTTCTGAAGTCATTCCAAGAGAACCTTCTTTATTATTTTACTCCAGTACAAGTTCAGTCAGGTGAAGCTCCCATTGATAGGGAATTCAGAATGGGGGGGTTGGTTGTGCCAGGCAGTTTCAAAAGGGAGGAGGGCAGCCTCTCTGTTGAATTTGTTATGACCGATGGCGGAGCATCAATACGAGTAAAATATACAGGCTTACTGCCTGACTTGTTCAAGGAGGGCCAGGGCATTATTACTCGAGGAAGAATAAATGCCAGCGGTGTTTTCAGCGCCATAGAGGTTTTGGCAAAGCATGATGAAAACTATATGCCGCCAAAGATACAACCACTCACAGAACAAGCCTGATTAAAGCAGCTTAGAACATGTCACCCGAAATTGGACAATTGTTACTGACACTTTCCATGGCCGCTGCATTTTTGCAGACGCTTGTTGGCATGGGTCTTATCAAGCTCCCTTTAAGCCTTCAGGACAGACTCATGATGAATCTTGTCGCAATACATGCGATTGGTTTGTTCTCGGCAATGATTTGTTTGGGATACAGTTTTATCACTGATGATTTTTCTGTCCTTTATGTGGCACTGAATTCACACACAGACCTACCGGTTCAATATAAAGTTGCAGCAATCTGGGGCGCTCATGAAGGTTCTTTATTGCTGTGGGTATTTTTGCTCTCCATCTGGGGATTACTGCTTGCTCTTTCAAAAAAATTTACCCAGCAAACTATGGATCTTAAAATTAAATCACTTGGATTTATCGGTTTAATAAGTCTCGGTTTTATAGTTTTCATACTGTACACATCCAATCCATTCGAGAGGTTATTTCCCATTCCAGTTCAAGGCAGAAGTCTGAATCCGTTGCTACAAGATCCTGCTCTGGTGATGCATCCACCCATCCTTTACGCGGGCTATGTTGGCTTAGCTGTTCCATTTTCACTTGCTCTTGCTTCCCTTATCACGGTTAAACATGAAGCACTTCAGTACCAATGGGCAGGCATCGCAAGAGTTTGGACCATCGCTCCATGGTTGTTTTTAACTGGAGGAATAGCCTTGGGCAGTTGGTGGGCTTATTACGAACTTGGCTGGGGCGGCTGGTGGTTTTGGGATCCGGTTGAAAATGCATCTCTGATGCCCTGGTTAACGGCAACAGCTTTGGTTCATTCTCTGATTGTTACTGATCAAATGAGATTGTTTAATGCGATGAGCATCTTGTTGGCAATTATTTCTTTTTCGTTAAGTTTGCTTGGAACCTTTTTAGTCCGTTCAGGAATATTAATTTCAGTACACTCATTTGCCTCCGACCCGACCAGAGGCATGTTTATATTGATGCTTCTTGGTTTTTTTACAGGTGGTGCTTTGATTCTTTATTCCTTAAGGCTAAAAAAAGAAAGACGGTTGAAGTTAAAGATTTTTTCAAGGGAATCCTTGTTGTTGTTAAATAATGTGTTTTTATGTACTGCTGCTGGGTTGATTCTAATTGGCACACTTTACCCGCTGTTGATTGAGGTATTTGATGCAGGAAAACTTTCAGTTGGCCCTCCATACTTCAATTTTGTTTTTCTAATACCGTTTCTACCAATGCTTTTTTTCATGGGCTGGGGAGCGTTTTCGTCTTGGCAAGATTCTGAATTGAAAGATTTAATTAGCAGAACCAAATGGATTTTCTTATCCGTTATTCTCCTTAGTATCTTTGTGACTTTTGCTGTCTATAACTACGCGGGACTTTTGACGCTTGTAGGAATCACTCTTGCCGGGTGGACAATTTTGACCGGAGCCACTCCTTTTTTCAAAAATCTTAAATTAGATAGACGAAATGCCTTAAAGTTACTACCAATGTCATTGGCACATGTTGGTTTAGGGCTAACAGTTTTAGGAATAACCGTTACCAGTACTTATGGGATTACTTTTGATAAAAGTCTGCAGTTCGGTCAATCAGCTCAGGTAGGTAATTACGAATTTAAACTGATAGGTATTACTGATAAAAATGGGCCCAATTACAGTGCCAAAGTTGCTGAGGTAGAAATAACATCCAACGATAATCGAGTTGCTATTATTTACCCAGAGAAACGTACTTACGACCAAAATTCTCCAGCATTGACCGAGGCCGGGATAGAATCCAATTTAGGTAGAGATCTATTTGTTGCCTTGGGGGAAGATGTTGGTAATCAATCATGGAGTTTGCATTTGCAATATAAGCCACTGTTAAGATTAATTTGGCTTGGGCCTTTTATTATGATTTTGGGTGGATTGTTCAGGATTTACCTGAGCAAACCATTAGCCCGGAAACTAGATTAGAAATGATTTGTATAAAAACTAAGATACCACCAGAAATTTGTGAAATAGACGATGAACTAAAAGCAATTTATCACAGCAAAGACACAGTCTGTATTTGGGTATTGAAGACTAGAGATGATCGCAATGGATTTATGGATGCAACAATTGGTATGTCGAAGGTAGAAAGAGAAGAGCATTTTGAGTCATTCTATGATTAAAAAATTACCAGTTTTAATTTTCCTTGTTTTTTTTGCTTTTCTGGCAAAAAGCCTCTTCCAGGATCAAACCGAAATCCCTTCACCACTGATAGGCAAACCCATACCCACATTTTCTCTTCCACGTCTGAACGCTGAAGGCTTGGTTTCGGATATTGATATTGTTGGAAAAATCTCGTTGATCAATGTTTGGGCCACCTGGTGTGTAGGTTGTTTGGAAGAACATCAGTTGTTGATCAAACTTAGCCAAGGGTCCATGGCTATCCCAATTATTGGCATTAACTGGAAAGACCAAACTGACTCTGCAATCCGTTGGCTTGAGGAGCGAGGCAACCCTTATACTGAAATAGCTGTTGATTATGAAGGTAAGACAGCAATTGATTTTGGTGTCTACGGTGCACCTGAGACCTTTCTTATTGATGATGATGGCATTATTCATTACAAGCATATTGGTGCATTAACCGTTGATGTTTGGGCCCAGGAATTTTTACCAATCATCAATGAATTAAAACAATGAAAAGAAAAATATTAACTTTTCTATCGGTCTTTGTTATAGCAATTGGATCTTCGACAGCTATGGATGGACTGACTCCTGAACAAGAAGCTTTGTATCAATCAATTGTTCATGAAGTTAGATGTTTGGTTTGCCAAAACCAATCCATAGCAGAATCAAATGCAGAATTGGCAAAAGATTTACGAATTGAAATAGCCAATCAGATCAAAGACGGTAAAACCGAACAAGACATCAAAAATTTTTTACTGAACCGCTACGGTGATTTTGTTCTTTACGAACCCTCTTTTAATAAGAAAACAGTCTTCTTGTGGCTCTCACCACTTCTTCTTTTGTTGCTAATTTTTGGTTGGTACAGAAAAATTAGTTTGAATTAAATCAATGAAAGCTGAGTTTTTAAGCATCCTACTTATTTTTGCAGTTGTGTTGACAGCTGTATTTTTACCATTGGCAAAAACGTACAAAAAAAAATCAAGCATCGTTGTTGGTCTCATACTTGCAATTGCAGTCTTTTCTGCGTTCTTATTTCTAAACTACACAAACGTTTCAAATTACAGCTGGGAGGAGGGCTTAGAACAGCAAGATATTGAACAGATATTAATTGAACTAGACGATCACATTGCTAAAAATCCATTGGATTTAAAAGCATTGAAGCTTGCCGGAGGTGCTTACCTGACAATGGAGAATTATGAAATGGCATACACCTACTATCAACAAGCCTATCAGCTAACGATGGAAACAGATATTGAAGTCATTATGGGTCTGATTGAATCTGGGATGATGAATCAAACCGGGGAATTTTCCGAAGACCTAGAGCTGCTTGTTACTCAAGCGATTAGTCTTGAGCCAGAAAATCCACAGGCTCTGTGGTTCGGAGGATTGATTGCATTGAGTAACAAAAACAACGATCTTGCAATTGAAAGATGGTCAAAACTTTCCGACAACCCCGAAGTTTCATTACAGATGCAAGAATCAATTAATTCACAACTTGAACAGCTAAAATTGATGAAAGAATTGTTTGAAGGGCAGGAATAATACACTTGAGGAATGACAAAGAATTTCTAAAATCTGTTACTCTTAAATCTTCACGTGCACCAAGAAAAAAGGGGAAATCATGATTGAAGTTCACCATCTCAATAATTCTAGATCACAAAGAATTCTTTGGTTGTTAGAGGAATTAAAAACCCCTTACGAGGTAGTCAGCTATCAAAGAGACTCGCAAAGTAACCTTGCACCGGATAGTCTTATGGAAATTCACCCTCTGGGGAAGTCTCCGGTTATAAAAGATAAAGGCCAAGTTATTATTGAATCTGCCGCTATCACTACTTACATTGTTGATAACTACGCACCCTCTGGATTTGCACCAAATACTGAAGATGATGACTACTATCAATACTTAGAACTTATGCACTACGCAGAAGGTTCAGCAATGTTACCGTTTTTATTATTGCTCTATTCAAGTTTCCTCGGAGAAGCCGCAGCCCCCTTATCTCAAAGGATATTTTCAGAAATCAAAAATCACCTCAGTTTTCTCTCAATGCGACTGGGTGAGAATGAATTTTTCTTCAGGAACACCTTCTCTGGATTGGACACCATGCTTTCATTTGTTTTAGAGGCAGCCCAGATTTCAGATTCTCTCAAATCATTCCCTAACCTTATTGCAGCCTTGGAGCGATATCAGTCCAGAACTGCATATCAAGAAGCTTTGCGGAGGGGTGGGGAGTACAAATTGGGTGGTTAAAAAAAGCAATTAAATTATTAATTTTTTCTTAAATTAAGTGCAATTTAATAATTTCAAAAAATTCTTCATCTTTTCAATCATAGGATGCGTAACAATGATGCCGATTTTGATTGCGCCGGCTTTGGTTGGAGTTTTGGTTGATCACGGCCAGTTTTCTGAGTCCTATGCTGGTTGGGTGATTGCATCTGGATCGTTTGGTGTTGCGGCACTACTTATGTTTATTTCTGTGCGTATTCACAAGTTAAATCTGAAAAAGCTCGCTGGCTTGAGCTTAGGAGTAGTTGTCATTATTGATATTTACTCATCTTTTTCGGCCAATCCTGATCTTTATTTTTTAGTCACTAGGTTTTTGGCAGGGATTGCTATGGGTGCAGCAAATATTGTTGTGTACACTTCATTTGCAACAATGCCAAACTACGAACGTGGGTATGGTTTATTTGTTTTGATGCAATTTGTTGTCAGCGGTCTTGGTCTTTATTTTTTGATTATTTATTCTCAAAATATTGGCGTTCAGGGAATGTATTTGTCACTTGCAACATTGGATTTGATCGCATTGTTTCTAATTAGGTATTTACCCGATAGATCAACAACAAGGGAAGTAGACGGCAGTAGTCATACAGAAATGAAGGTTTTACTGTCGTTGGTTACTCTTTTTGCTGTTGTTGGTTTCGGGCTATTTGAAGCTTCAGGTTTTGCCCAATTTACATACATAGAAAGAGTCGGCATGGCCATTCCACTAAGTGAACTGACCGTTGGAAATATAATGCTAGTATCTTCGCTGATCGGTATTCCAGGTTCTTTAGTGATCATTCTAATTGGAACTCGTTTTGGGTTGATACCCCCCCTTTTGTTTGGAATGCTGAGTTCTTTGGTTGGTATGGGCATTTTATTGATAACAAAAACTTACACATCTTATCTTATCAGCGCGTGTCTTTTAGGCTTCGGTTGGGCATTGTGTTTACCTTATATTCAAACACTTCTCGCAAAATTAGATAAGAAAGGAAGTGCACTTGCTGCTGGCAATTCCTTTGCTACCATAGGTGCTGCACTGGGACCAGCTTTTGCAGCTATGGTTGTAGGTAATAGTAATTATGATAGGGTGTTTGCCTTATCTATAACGCTATTATTATTTGCAGGAGCAAGCCTCTTAATTTCAATAATCAGGATGCAAATCAATGCCAAATAAACAATCCAAAAAGGATCCAAGGGACCTGGGTTTGTACATGCCAGGTGAATGGGAAGAACACACCTACTGCTGGATGGCGTGGCCTGCCCGAGTTGATTTATGGCCCAATATTGAGGCAACTAAAAAAGCCTATGCTGATGTTGCCAATACAATTGCTCAATTTGAACCAGTAAATTTATTGGTTTCGCCATCGATGTTAGATGATGCAAGAGCTTATTTGTCCAAGAATGTTGAGATAATTGAGATGTCTATTGACGATTCTTGGACCCGTGATTCAGGACCTAATTTTCTTATCAATGATTCAGGACTTTTAGCTGGTTCGACTTGGGAATTTAATGCTTGGGGAGATAAATTTAGACCCTATGATCAAGATGCTTTGATGGGATCTCAAATACTTGATTTGATGGGTGTTGATGAGTATACATCAAAGATGATTGCTGAAGGAGGGGGGATAACAGTTGATGGTGAAGGTACTGTTATAACCACAGAATCCTGTTTCCCAAACAAAAATAGAAACCCTCAAATGACCAAGAGAGAAATAGAATCTGAACTTTGTAGAACTTTGGGAGCCTCTAAGGTTATCTGGATTCCAGGAGATCCAGACGAAACAGGAACGGATGGACATATAGACGGGATTGCAGCCTTTATTGAACCTGGAAGAGTTTTGGTTGAGGTTAACCCTGATTCTTCAGATCCACACTACCCAGTAGGACAGAATAATATGAAAGCGCTGAAAAATATTAAAGATGCAAAAGGCAGAAGACTTGAACTTGATTTTATCAATGAAGCTAGTTATCACCGGGAGGTTCGGGATGATGAATGCGGGTCTTATATTAATTCATATCTTGCAAATGAAGCGGTTGTGGTTCCTGGATATAATTCGCAATCCTTTCCACACCATCAGCCCGAAAGAGATTTTGAGGCTGTTGAGACTTACCAAAAAATTTATCCAGATAGAGAGGTGGTACAAGTTCAAATTAATGACATTGCAGTTGGTGGAGGAGGTATACATTGTATAACTCAGCAACAACCCAATAGAAAGTAGATAAAATATAAAATAAAAGAGAATTACAATGTTTGATTGGAGTTAGCAGTCGTTATGAATAGAGACATAGAATTTAAAACTTTTGAAGTTAAGAAGGACGAATGGTCCTCTTCACAATTCGTTTCCGAGACCTTTACTGGAAACCTCGAGCAAGACCAGGTTTTATTAAAAATAGACCGGTTTGCCTTAACTACTAACAACATTACCTATTGTGCTGCAGGGGACATACTTGGATATTGGGGATTTTTCCCTGCCAAAGAAGGTTTTGGACGGGTTCCAGTGATGGGTTATGCCGATGTCGCTGCATCCAATCACCCAGATGTGCAAGTCGGTGAAAGGCTTTGGGGATTTTATCCAATGTCGAATTATCTGGTTGTTCAAGCAGGCAGAGTATCGAAATCGAGTTTCTTTGATGTCAGTGAGCATCGTCAACAATATGCACCAATCTATTGCAATTATTTACGTGCCTTGGCCAATCCTTACTATGAACCGCGAAGAGAAGATCATGACTTACTATTGAGAGGACTGTATCTAACGTCGTGGCTGGTGGAAGATTTTATGTTTGATAATGAGACTTTTGGTGCGGATTCTTATCTGATTACCAGTGCTTCTTCGAAGACAAGTATCGCTTTAGCGTTCGCAGTGAAATCGCGAGGAGAAAAAAGAGCCGTTGGGATAACATCTGAATCAAACGAAGCCTTTTGTAAAAACTTAGGTTGTTATAGTGAAATCATTACCTACGATGATGTTTCTTCTTTTGATGCCTCAGAATCGGTGGTCATCGTTGACATGGCGGGCAATGTAGAAGTGTTGAGAACATTGCATGAACGTTTCCAAGAAAAGGTCAAATATTCATGCTTGATTGGGACGACACACATCGAAGAAAGCAAAGGTTTGTTATTTTTAACCGGTTTACCGGGCGCTAAACCAGAACTGTTTTTCGCCCCCAGCCATGCACAAAAGCGGGCTGAGGAGTTGGGAGCAGGGCAGTTGGAAGTATTAATAGGACAAAGCTTAAAGGATTTCCAAGAATACAGCGATCAATGGCTTACTGTAATGAGAGCATCTGGTCCACAAGCAATCGAGTCAACATTCAATAAGGTCCTCAGTGGTCATGCTTTACCCAGTGAAGGTTATATTTTGTCAGTATAAATAATGCTTCTGGAGTAATGCTTAAGGATATGAAACAAATTATCTTATTAGTTGGACTTCTATTGACTATGAATGGGTGGGCTGATGTAACTATGAATAAAGTTAATCAAGAAATTTCAATCCAGGGTCTCAGTTGTCTAGAAATGAATGATCAAGATGCACTTGAAGAACTTTGGTTAATCAATTTCCAATCTGAAAAAATATCTCATTGGGACGGGATTGATTTCGAACTTAGAGAATTTCCAGTCACTAGGATTAATCTGAAAACTATAGCCTGGACTCAGATTTCAGATGTGCCCTCTGATATAAGTCACGTCTATGTCCTAGACAGGGAAACAATGAGACAGAGTGGCACTCGAATCTCTGTTGATTCTAATGGAAGAACCAAAATTGAAGCTCGGTGGTTTTCTCAATGTAAGATGCTGCCTTATAAAGAGCTAAACACAGTTATAAAAAAAGAAATAGAAAGCAAAAATAAATGAAGAAATTCACCATACTTCTCGGATTGGTAATGTTGCTAGGGATGATAGCCTTACTTTTAGTAGGGTTCTTTGTATCTTAAATTTTACTCAGAAAAGCACTCAATCGACTTGAGTCAAAGACTTTTACAGTGACCTTATCACCTGCATTGATTTCGCCTACCACATCAATGACACCAACAAGACCACGTAGTCGTTTTGCTGCTTTCACAAATGCAAGGCGCTTTGGAGGTTGTCCAGATGTTGTCGTATGAATTTCAGCTATCTTTTCTGACATATAACTGCATGGTGGATTGTAGTCCTCAACCATGAGTATTGCACCCGATGGAAAACATAACTGACTTCCTTTGGGCAGTTGGGAAAAATTAGTTATCCCTTCAAAACAAAGATTCGCAGCAAGCGTTGCAGCTGTCAGAGTATTTTCAAGTTCCATAGTTTCTTGAATCTTCGCCAGTTCTTCTAAAGAGACTGCTGACCACTGACGATCATTACGGCGTACCGTTCCAGCTGGTACTGACTCACCTTCATAGGCTCCACGCATATAACTTCGATGTTTATCTGCCACAATGCCATCAAATTCGGCCTGAATAGTTTCTGTCGATTCCTTACTCATATCCCCGTTATTACTTATGTGGACAGAGGCGACAGAGCCTGTAATTTCTTTACTGTAATTTGTCATTTTTAATTGTTTTATTTTTCGTTAAGAATGTTGTTAATAGATTCCATTTCCTCTGGTGACATTTTCCAAGAAATAGCTTTAATATTTTGTATTAATTGTTCTGGCTTGGTTACTCCTACGAGGACAGAACCAATTTGCTTCTGATTAGCAGCCCAGCTTAATGACATTTCTAATATATTGCGATCGATGCTCTGACCAAATTCGATTATTTTGTCCATAACATCAAATTTCCAATCAGATCTAAATGCTCCACGCCAGAGTGCAAGTCTGGTTCCTGGAGGAGGGTCCTCATCACGCTTTACTTTTCCCGTGAGAAGACCACTTTCCAATGGAAAAAAGGGCAGGATACTGATGTTGTGTTTTTCACACGCTGGAACAATTTCTTTTTCCATATCTCTATTTAAAATACTGTAACGGGTTTGTAGCGAAATAAAGTGGTTCAGTTCATTTGTGATCGAAGTCCAAGCAGCTTCTGATATTTGCCATGAGGCAAAGTTTGATGAACCTATGTAACGAACCTTACCTGAAGTCACCAGATCATCCAATGCTCTGAGAGTTTCATCTATCGGTGTTTCATGATCTGGAAAGTGCATTTGATAAAGATCAATATAGTCGATGTTTAATCTAGTTAAACTTTCTTCTACAGAATTTACAATGTAGTCTCTTTTTCCACCACCTTTTAGACCAGAGCCTCTGGAAGCTGGATCTGCAGCAAATTTTGTTGCTAAAATTACTTTGTCTCTTTGACCTTCAATAGCTTTTCCAACTAATGTTTCGCAGTGACCTTTTGGTCCACCATAGAGTGCAGCTGTATCAATGCAGTTAACCCCCAGATCAATGGCCGTGTTTATTATTTCAGTTGTTGTTTCTTGATCACAGAATAAGCCAAAGTTCAAACAGCCTAGTGACAAAATTGAAACGTTTAATTCTGAATTGCCAAGATTTCTATATTCCATAACTTAGTCCTCAAATATTTTTTGCCAATTTTTGTTTTCCTTCTTTGCCGCCAGGTGCAAGAATTCTTACGATAATGGCTAAAATCATTATAAATGCTTGAAAAATACCAACAATAATAAAAGGCCAGCTTGGACCCCAAGCATCAAATAACCTTCCACCAATGAATTGGGTAATCATGATACCAACAGCACCAAATAACCCTATCATTCCCATAATTGATCCACGGT
>ENA-ORDI01000694-ORDI01000694.1-marine-metagenome-genome-assembly--contig:-NODE-694-length-21346-cov-4.087968_pt1 | contig 21346 bp, 26 predicted proteins | sample MGYA00248628_ERZ508525 | MGnify/ENA primary metagenome ERZ508525 (study PRJEB26195, sample SAMN05422138) | marine metagenome | isolation source: East of Porto Seguro, South Atlantic Ocean | place... | reverse complement strand
CCGATTCAATAGTGGTCCCGTAGGCGTCAATCAGTCCGGTCCGCAACACCCGTGCCACCTGGCTGCTGATCTGCTGGCCCAACACAGACATAACCAACGACTCAAACACGCTGGCCGCTTGAGGAATCCGCATCCCACGAAACTCAGCGATCAGCGGCGCCAACATCTGGTCATCGCTTGCCATCTCATAGAAGTCACCAAGAGGCCTGTCGACTCCCAACATTTTCACCATGATTTCGCCAGCCGCGTCGGCTGTCTCCTCCGACATATTCGGACTGGCAGCAGAAAATTCGAGGGCAGGGTCGTCCACTTTGCCAGTGGATCGAGCCTGCATGAGGACAAGGTCCTCGCCGACATGTAGCAATCGGGAGTAAATGCCTTCTCGATAAACATCCGCCACGTAGCGTTCGCTACTATAAGTCGCAAATTTGACCGTCTTTTCAAAGTCATACGGCGGTTCAACAAGAATAATGGATGTGGATGCGTGCCAATTCCTCTCAGACATCATTACATTGATCCTCTGCCATACTTGACTCTTGAACACCTGATACCCGTCCGACTCGGAACTACCGATGATGCCGCCACAGTTCTGACAGAAATACCGTAATGCCCACGGCAAACACGATACCTCCAGCCGCGTTGACGATAAGGGCGATCTTAACGCTAAAACCATCGGCCAGCGCGCCAGACAGCAACAACCCAATGGGCAGGCCATAAACCGCCAGGGACCGCAGCCCCATAACCCTTCCCCTGACTTCCGGGGAGGTAGCGCTCAGTATCGCCATCGACATCGTGACCATCGCCACCGACTGCGACAACCCGGTCAGCGCTAACAACGCAAGCGACGGCCCGAACCACTGGCTGAAGGCGATTAACAACATAACGCCGTGCCACCCCAGCGCGCCCAGTACGATCATACGCCCCGGCCTGTGAATAACCGGCACAGCGGCCAGAGTTATCGAGCCTAACATGCTTCCCGCGGCGTATGCTCCCAGTAGTTGGCCGAGACCTGTGGCGCCCAGACCCAACACGTCCCTAGCGAACACTGGGAGCAAACCTTGATTGAGAGGAAAGCCCGTCAGGTTCACGAGGAACGCCATCAACAGCAATGCCAGTATGACCTCCTGACGCCGGACGTACCCCAGCGCCTCTCTGATATTGGCAACAAGCGATGGGCCACTGGCCGAACCGACCGCCATCAATGATTTCAGATTGAACGCGAAAGCGACACCCACTGCGTACAACCCGATTACGGATATGTAACTGACACTAATCCCCCATGCGCTCAGAATATACCCGCCTGTTATCGGGCCAACGATCTGCATAATATCGTGTCCCGTCCTCGTTAGAGCGACGCCGTTCATCAGCCCGCTGGCAGGCACGATATCTGCGATAACCGTCTGGCGGACTATCGTGTCGAATGCTCGCCCCATGCCAGCTATTCCCGCCAGCACAAACACGTACTGAACGCTCAAACCATCGCTCGCTGCCAAAACGAGCAACACTCCCGAGTTGGCGAAGAAAACCGAGCGGGTCAGCACGAGCAACTTCCGCCTGTCATATCGGTCCACTAGCACACCGAACAGTGGAGAGAACAACGTTCCAGTGAACCTCAGCGCCCCGTAAATCCCCAGCATCAACGGAGAATCGGTCTCCTGCAAGACATACCAAGCGAGAACGACAAACTCCACCTGCTCAGCCCACCCGACGAACGAGTCAGACAGCCACAGCATGCGAAAGTCGCGATAGAAAAATGCAGTAAGTAACCGAGAACGCACGCCGACGGTCAACCTATTGTTATTGATGGAGTCTCCCTGGTGAGGTAATGCGTCGAGATTTCGCCCCCACAAAACTGTTGGATAAGCTCGGTAGCCTCCGTACAAGCTTCTGAGACTTCAGTAAACGCGACAGGCGGCAGGCCGTCAATGTTCAGCTCCACGTAAGTCGAATCCGGGGTTGTGGCGGTGTGCTGGCCCTGTCTCCACGTCCATCGACGAGTCAACACCATATCGCCTTCAGCCAGGATCACCTCACCAGGCTCCGGCGACTCGCTCTCAGACGATCCCAGAGGAACAAAACTCTCGTCGCCCCTGGCTGGCCGAAGCTCAAAATCACCCTGAGCGACGTCAATCGCATGACATCCCGCCGAAAGAATGTGCCTCAGCGAAATCACGTTACCGATGTCCACAAGTCGATTGATCGCCGGCAAGGAGTCGCCCCGAACCAACCGACGCGACATCGCCTCGATGGAGCATCGAAAGTCTGAAGGCCGAGCGCCGAACCAGCGGTACGCCGACCGCCAAGCCGCGATCCTCGGATGTTCCGCGATGTTGTAGCCTGCCATCGCGCCACGCGCCGATTCCTCGGCCTCTCGAAGCAGCGCCACCAACCCTGGTGGAGACTCCCCATTCGACACACCTTCTGCGACCACAACCCCTCGCACATACCCCGGAAACTCTTCAAAGATTTTTTCTGACGCCGAGTAATTCATTCCATGACACCTGATACCTGAAATCCTGAAACCTGTAGTTCCTGCCCGAAATCATAGCTCACAAACCCACCTGATTGTAGTTTCTTGCGGAAGCAATTAAAATCGCCTTGCGGAGGCATTCCAATGACATCACCCGTCATCCAGGAAACCCATGTAATGGTTCAGGGATTGGAAATACCTGTATGGCAAGCAGGCAACCAGGGCGAGACGGTCATCTTATTACACGGGGCGGGCGGGAGTCGCCGTGATTGGGCAGTCGTCATGCTAATGCTGTCTCAACGCTTCCGGGTGTACGCGCCTGATGTCATCGGATTCGGTCAAAGCCCCCGGTCAGACGTCACCTACACCGTCGACATCTTCCGAGATTTCGTCATCGACTTGATGGCCGCGTTATGCATCCAGGAGACAGCGCTGATCGGCCACTCCCTGGGCGGCAGAATCAGCCTGGCGGTCGCCGCGGCGCTGCCTGATCGGGTAACGCGGCTGGTTCTGGCTGCCCCTATGGGATTCGGCCCGGTGGCGCCAGTTGGTCACATCATCGCGACCACAGTTTGGGCATTCTACAAGGCGACTCGTCTGACACCCAGGTATCCCAAAATGGCGCTGGACCCGGGCGCCTATGAGTCAGGAACGTTCGAGAAAATCCGCCAGCCAACGCTTTTGCTCTGGGGTTCTCGCGACCTCTATTTCCCAAAATCCCACGGTTGGCGCGCCCTGGCGACCCTGCCTGACGCTCAGTTGAAGATTTACAATGGCGCGGGCCACTCACTACCCATCGCATACCCAGTACACTTCGCCTCAGACATTCACGCCTTCCTTGCCGACCGATAACGTTGAATTAGTCGGGCTTGCGTAAACAAATCTGTTATTGTATGTTCATATCCAAAATTACACGGAAAAGGAGCGTTGCACATTATGACTTTGAAGTCTGCGCTTAGGCGCCTATTGAGAGTGCAAGAGGCTAGCGCCCATTGCGACATCCCATGTGGAATCTATGACCCAATATCAGCGAAAATCGCCGCTCAGACCGTCCTCAAGATGGTCATGAGAATCCAGGGGCTGGACGCCGGTGACGACCAGGCCGCATACCAGAACACCCTGTCCCGTTACATCACTGTTAAGGAACAACACGCCGCTCTCTGCAAAGACGAGTTGGACATACTTTGGCACGACTACTTCCGGCCAGACCATCTTGAGGCTCACCCCGACCTCCACGACAAGTTCTGGAACGCCGCCAAGCTGGCCGGCGCCAACAAGCAGAACGTCAACCTGGAATCCGCCCAGAACCTCGTGTCGGCGGTTGACGACATTGCCACCATCTACTGGTCAACAAAGGGCGTGGAATACAGCGACCCAGTGGCAGACGTCCGCTTCGGGCCTGCCTAACCGACTCTCTTAAAAGCCGAAGAAACACAGTATGGGCCTCGAAATATCGAGGCCCATATTTTATTGAGGTAGGTATACAGGATGGTTTGGGCCAGACGGCAAGAATGAGCGGTTGACGAGCATTCAAACAAGGCTCATCGAGTTAGAAGGGCAGCCTGGAGTGATTGAACGACACTGTGAATTGAATCGGGACGTTCAGACGGAGTTTGACAACAACAGCGACCGGATATACAGTGCATCCCATCCGAGATAGGAGCATTCACGAACACATCACGTTCCACTGGGAGTTTCAATGTGACCTTTCGTTGGCATACGTGTCCAATAATGATATTCGAACGCGCACATCCGTGAGATCGACACATCCATCAATGGAGGCAAAATATGGAACCTCGCATAATGTTCGCTAGACTGATGATGCTGGCCGCGTTCGCGTGCGGGATAATTGGCCTGGTGATTGGCATCGTGGACCGAACGTGGAAGCTGGGTGTGACGGGATGGTTCACGGGCGGCACACTGCTGGCACTGTTAACCTTGGTGGTGCTCGCCGACGAATACTTCGCGCGGCGGCAGAGTAGCTGAACAGCGCATCATAATGCGGTTGCAAGGTGGTGGAATCGAATTCTCTCGCTCGCCAATTGACCGCCAATTCCATGAAATCTGATTCCTGGTCGCCCCGTCACCCGATATAATCCTCGCGCGGGGGACTGAATATGTCTAACGCGACCGATGGTTGATCGTTGGCGAAAAGCCCATGTTCGACGCCGCCAGGAATGATGTAATAATCACCTTCCTTCAACGTGGTGGTCTCGCCACCAATGGTGAAGTCGAACTCGCCCTCCAGCACCATCCCTGCCTGTTCGTGAGGATGGGAGTGCATGGGCACCACCGCGTTCGCGGCGATCTCGACCCTGCTCATCATGATCTTCTCGCCCCACATTGTCCGCAGAATCACGCCCGGCGCAAGCTCTCGTCGGTTCCCTTCACTAGCATCGTAGGTGTAAGTCAACTCGTTCCTCCTGATATTACGTTTGTGTTGCTCGATTATGGGCGACCGACAGGCATGACGTGATGAAGTCGTTCACCGGAGTCGCGACGCCGTGCAGTTTGCCAATAGCCGCCACCGCGCCGTTGATGTTCGCAAGCTCCAGAGGCCTGCCAGCCATGAGGTCCATGTGCATCGACGAAACCAGGTCGGCCTTGTCTCGCTGGAACTGGGCCATCGTGGTCTGGGCCATATCAGTTGGAATAATTACGCCTGCCGCTCTGCCGACGTTGGTCGTTTCTTCTAATATCCGCAGCGTCAGATCAGCAGTGGAGGGATTGTCCAGCGCTTCCACCATGCTCGACCTGCAAATACAGGTGATACCGCTTAGGGCTGAAATGAACACCAGCTTGGTCCACAGCGTGGCGCTCACATCATCCGACAGAATGCCCTCGATGCCTGCGCCGTTGAATGTCTTCAGAATATTCAGGGCTCGCTCGGACCAGGAGCCGTCACGTTCCCCAAACACGAGCCGACACGTCCCGCCATGTTCGGCGAATACGCCGGGACTCGACCGTTCTGCCTCGACATACGCCGCACCAAGCATCACGGCGTCTTCGCCGAACGTGGCGCTCAACTCATCTGCGCTGCCCAGGCCGTTCTGGAGAGTCAGAATTGTGGTATTCGGGCCAATGGCGGGCTTCATCTGCTCGATTGCGACCTCGTTGTGGTAGCTCTTTACGCAAAACAGGACGAGATCGGCCTGCCAATCGCCGTCAAGCGAGTCCACTGCGTCAGCAGACTCCACGACGAAACTGCCAGTCGTCGCGCTCTGCACCACAAGGCCATTGGCTTTTATCTGGGCCAAGTTCTCGTTGCGCGCCACGAACTTCACTTCATTTCCGCCCTTGGCAAGCACGCCGCCGAAATACCCGCCTACTGAGCCGGCGGCCATGACTAGAACTCGCATCTTGCAAATCTCCCTACGTTGATGTGCCGCTATATTCTAGGACTGCCAGCAATATAGTCAACTCACGCCCAGATTGACACTAACCGGAGGACGCCTTAGACTTGGCCCAATTCCCGCAGATTCAGCCATAACACCCAGGAGACCACACGATGGATTTTGGACTTCTCTATGAGATGCAAAGGCCCAACGACGAATTTAAGATCGACTACGACGCTCTCATCGAGGAGACCTTCGAGCAAATAGTCCTGGCAGACGAGGTTGGCTTCGACTATGTGTGGTTCGTTGAACACCACTTCCTGACAACCTTCTCCGGTTCCTCAGCGCCGGAGGTCATAATTTCCGCTCTTGCCCGAATGACGAAGAACATCCGACTGGGTTTCGGCGTCGTCATTTTGCCGCACCACCATCCTGTTCAGGTGGCCGAGCGTGTCGCAATGGTGGATCACGTTTCCGGAGGCAGGGTCGAAATGGGCGTTGGCCGCAGCAGCCCCTACGAGCAGCTAGGTTTGGGGGTCGATCCCAGAGACACCCGCGAGATCATGGAAGAAGCCCTTCAGGTCATTCCCATGATATGGCAGACCGACGGCCAGGTTTCATGGGAAGGGAAACACTTCAACATCCCTGCACGCGAGATACTGCCCAAGCCCAAGCAGGACCCGCATCCCCCCATCTGGATGGCCTGCACCCAACCTTCCAGCTACGAAATCGCCGCGAAACACGGCATCGGCGTGCTGTCATTCGGTTCTGGCGCGCCAGCTGGCATGAAACAACACATTGACAAATACCGAGAGGACATTAAGTCAGCAGTGCCTGTTGGAGGTTTCGTCAACAATAAGTGGGCCAACTTCACTCTGGGACACTGCGGAGACAATGACCAGGAAGCCAAAGAGCTCGGCGCCAAAGCCATCAAAGAGTTCTTCGGCCCAAACAGGCCCTACACCGCCGACCGCGCCGACGTTTACGAGCGCCTGCTGGAGTCCTGGGGTGGTGTTCCCGACCACCTGGCCTCCAATTTCTCTCGATTCCAGGGCGGAGATCAGGACCTGGGCGGCGGCGGAGTCCCGCGAGCGCAGTTGGGAGAGCTTCCCGCTGATCTGCTGGCCGAACGCGGGGTGATTGTCGCCGGAAATCCCGACAGTTGCATCGAGGGCGTCAAACGCCATCAGGAGATCGGCGCCGACCAGTCGCTGCTCATAATGCAGTGCGACCAGATTCCTCACGCCAAGGTCAAACGCTCCATAGAGCTGTTCGGGAAAGAGGTCATCCCCGCCTTCAAGGACTAATTTGCTGTCGGGCATGTTCCAACCTAAGCCGATTGGGAGCGTTGGTGATATCAAGAGACCCCGCGCGCCATCTCTCCGATCTTCGACACCGTGCGCCAGTTTCGAGCGGTCGCGCCCACTCCCAACAGCCGTTCAACTCTCGCTGCCAGCTTGGACCGACCGATGCCGTCCGGCGCGTGCAGGTAAAACACATTGTCGATCAGCGCAATCTCCTCGCTGTCAAATTTGAGAGCATTCAAGGCGACATTGTCTGGATCGTGTGGCGGTTCCGACAGAAAAACAGATGCAATGTGTTCGGGTGTTCCTCGGTTTGAGAAAAAGGGTTCGAGGCAATGGCATGTCCAAACTCCGCCCTTCCTAGGACAAGGACGCGAGCATTGACGCTAGAACCGTGCAGTGCTTTCTCGATCACCGTCCCCATCGCCACGCCGGTTGATTCTGAACTCTTGAAGACGACATTGCCGCTCTGAACGTAGGTTTTGACATCCGAACAGCACATTCGTTCGAGGAGCGCGACTAGCTCCTTCATCTTCAATACATTCTTGCCGCCAACATTGATTCTTCGCAGAAGCGCGACCCAGACATTCACTGGGTATCCCCCGTGTAGACTTCCCCGTCATGCAGCGCGATGAAGGGCATCTTGTTTTCGATGAAATACTCGACAGCCTTCTCGATCATTTCAGATTCTGGATGATCCGACCTGTAGTGCGGCGCGATACAGAACGGAACCAGACCAAGCCCGTCCCAAACGATCTCCTTTGAGTATCCTTCGGCAATCTCTTCAGAATCGTCCACCAGATGGATGCCCCTCAGCGTTGGCGCCAAGACACAACTACCTGCGCTATATCCAGCGTACACGAACCGCTCATCATTGGCCTTATCGAGAAGAATGGCGTCCAAACCGCTGTGCTTCATGGCGCGCCGGAGAAGAAACGTGTTGCCTCCAACCACCCAAAGGGCATCGAATTGGTCCACAACGCCACGAAGATCATCCTGGGACCGGAAATATGCTCTCAAATCAATCTCTTCCGGGACCAGGCCTAATTCGCTCAGTTCGCGAAACTCCCGGTCTCGCCCGGCATCGAGTCGTGCCTGATCGTCGGAGAAATCGAGCGAATTGCGAATGACGCCGATGCGCCTTTTCCCTGCGACCAAACCTCCCAACTCACTCGCGTTATCTTCAAGACCAAACGATGACAAGTATAGTTTCATTATTGAACCTGGCTACTCAATACGACAGACCGCGCCGGTAACAGTGACCAACGCGGTCTTTCAATTGACTCGATTCGTATTCTAAGATTCCTTCAATTCCACCAGAACATTCACATATCGAGTGTCCCGATCATTGTGAACTCGATGTATCTGATGCTCACCGTGATACCTGTACGTCCCGACACTCGACGGGCTGTCCTCGACTCGCCCGTCATCGAACTCGACCTTCAGGCCGGCACCTTCCACGACAATGGTCACGTAGTCCCGACCGTGCATGTGCCAATCGCTGGTCTCTCCAGGATTCACAATCAGGTTCCAGATTTTCACCTTGTCGTTCTCGAACAACACGTCTGTTGCGACCTCACCGAGCGGTTCGTCTCCTCTGGGCATTTTCGCCTCCTCATTTTCAAACCGATAAACTACAGAACTCCGCTAATTTTCCTTCAACTCGACGATAGAATTGCTGTATCGTGCGCTCCCAACATTGGTGACTCGATGTATCGAATTTTTCTGCCCCATCACTACCTGACCCAGAGCGTAATCCGACACCGATTCTGTGCCGTCGTCATACTCAGCCTTCAGCGTTCCTGCTTCCGTCACAATGAACAGATAGTGAGTATGATGCTGATGCCAGTCCGAAGACCGCCCCGGCTCCAGAACGAGGCTCCACGTCTTCACATGCTCGTTCTCGAACAAAAAATCCGTTCCCACATCGCCAAGTTTTCTGTCCGTCATGTCGATTCACCCCTTTTTTGTTTCATGGTGTCATTGCATACCTGAAGTCTGATCCCTCGTCACCACCCCATCCGTTCCCTCAAACGCACGAAACCCCGACTACCGATGGTGATGTGATCATTGAATTCAATATCCATCATCTCCGCGGACTGCTTGATATTCCGTGTGACTGGAATGTCTTCAGGGCTAGGACTTGGGTCGCCAGAAAGAAGGTTGTGGACCATGATAACGGCAGGACAGTTCTCCCGCACCACCGGTCTCAGCAATTCGGCCACGCGCATTTGCGCCGAATCCAGCATGCCCTGGTACACCTCGTGCACAGATATAACTTCCGCTCTCGTGTTCAAAAGCACAACCTCGAGTTTCTGCTGAACCGTCATCGACATCTCCGCGCCCAGCAGGTTGTGAATGTCTGCCGGAGTCCGAATAATCGCCCGATCATCAGGCAATAGAGACGCAGCCAGACGTCCCAACTCGAAGGCCGCTAGAATCTGGCACACCTTAGCCTCGCTGATGCCGTTCGTCTCGCACAATTCAGCAAACGAGCTTCGGGCCTAGCCTGCAAGGCCTCCGAAACCAGCGATCACCCGCGTGGACATGCTGAGCACGTTCTTGCCCTTTATGCCTGTACTGAGCAGGTTGGCAATAAGCTCGGGATTTCTCAATTGGCTCGCGCCCAACGCACGCAAACGCTCCATCGGCTTTTCGTCTGCCGGAAGGTCTCCGATCATCGTGGCTGGGTTGACCATCTTGTCAGAATTCATATCCGTGGCTCCAACCCGCGCTGGGGAATTTCGTGGGATTGCCGTAGTGTACCTCGCGCTGAACTCGCCGTCCAACCCATCTCCTTGACACGCCAATTCCAGCCAATACAATGGAGGGAGCCAAGCATCAAATTGCCATGTTGAGCCGGGGCGAAACATCTGGTCGCTTTGCGAACCACCAACGCCACACCGACGATCAGATTCTTCACATCCGGTCAGAATTACACATTCCTGATCACTGACAACCTGAAGCCCGAATGCCTGCAAACCGAAGGAAACACATGATAAACAGAGACAGGCTGGTCAAGACATTCTGTGACCTCGTCCGCATTGACAGCCCCTCCGGCGAAGAGGAGGCGGTGGCCCAGGAACTTATCAAACGCCTTGAAGGCATGGGGCTCAACGTTCAGCGAGACGATTACGGAAACCTGGTCGCCAACGATGGCGGCGACGATCCGATCACGCTCTCAGCGCACATGGACACCGTGGAGCCTGGCCGGGGAATCCAGCCCCTTGTGGAAGGGGACCGCATCGTCTCCGACGGCACAACCATCCTGGGTGGCGACTGCAAGGCCGGGGTCGCCGCAATCCTCGAAGCCCTGGAGTCGGTTTTGGAAGATGGCACGCCCCACGGAGCTATCGAGGTCGCATTCACTCGCGAGGAGGAAATCGGCCTCGTTGGCGCCCGCAACCTCGACCTGTCCCTGCTCAAGGGCAAGGAGGCCGTGGTATTTGACGGTGAAGGCCCGCCCTCCCAGATCACCTCCTCCAGTCCAACCTACATAGGGTTCGACATCGAGATCACCGGACGCGCCGCCCACGCTGGAGCAGAGCCGGAGAAGGGAATCTCGGCTATTCGCATCGCCGCTGAACTTATCACGCGTTTCCCCCAAGGCCGCCTCGACGACGAGACAACCTTCAACGTAGGGACAATCGAAGGCGGTTCGGTTCGCAACACGGTTCCTGAGAACACAACTGTGGTCGGCGAATTCCGAAGCCGAAACCTGGAAAGCCTGGACGGGCTGACATTGCAGGTCAACGAGGTGGTGGATGAGGTGCGAAAGCTGTTCCCAGGAGCTGAGATCGAAAGCCACTTGCACACCGAGTTCGAGACATACACCCTCGACGACACCGATCCGGCGACTCAGCGTGTCAAGGCCGCCCTCACCGAGTTGGGCCTGACTCCAGAAATGCACCCGTCCGGCGGCGGGACCGACGGCAACGTGTTCCGGCTCCACGACATAAGCGCCGTGGTCATCGGCATGGCCGACCACAACATGCACACCACACGAGAATACGTCACCATCCCGGACATGGTTGACGCTGCCCACCTGTGCGAAACTCTGCTCCGGCGTTCGGCCAACCAGTGAGCGCCAGCCTGACATATCTGGGGCACTGCGGCTTCGTGTTGGAGTCGGAACAGGGGCGAAAAGTAGTCGTAGACCCGTTTCAAAACCCATCCGAAGGATACTACTGGTTCCTGAGAGCGTTTCCTGACACGCCGGTCGATGTCGTCGCAGTGACCCACGACCACTTCGACCACAACAACGCTGACGCGCTGTCAGGCAACCCGACGATCCTGAAAGGGCCAGGCGAGTTCACCCTGGACGACATCAAAATCACAGGCGCGCGGGACCTTCACTCCGGAAATTCAGGACGTCGGGGAATGGTCAACACGATCTTCGTCATCGAAACAAATGGCGTTCGAGTCTGTCACATCGGAGACAACCGACACAACATGCCGGAAGAGGTTCGAGACCAAGTTGGCGATGTGGACATCCTGATGGTCACAGTGGACGACTCGTCCCACCTCCTGAGCTTCGAGGAGGCCGACGAGTTGGTCGCACGACTGTCGCCATCGGTCGTCATCCCGATGCACTATTACCTGCCAAAGCTGACCACGACAGAATCCTCTCTGGGTGGCCCAAACGGGTGGCTCGAAACTCAGAAAATAGTCAAACCGCTCAACACTTCAAAATTTCCATTGGAGAGAGCAACCCTACCGAACACTCGCGAGGTCTGGGTGTTCGACGCCCAACTCGCCTAGCCGAAATTAGGTCATGACTACGCCATCCACAATCGACACAGTCCTGTTCGACGCTGTGAATACGCTATGGCATCAGTCGGGCTCCATACTGGACATATGGGCCGATGTGCTGGAACGATTCGACGCGATCCGCACGCCTAAAGAGATCATCAGGGCCGATTTCGAGCATCAACCTTGGCTGGAACCCCAGGTGGCTTCGTTCGAGACTTCAGGCAAGCCAGTGAGTGACGAAGCCATCAATGCCTTTTGGATAGAGTTCAACCGGCGGATGCTGCGATCTCTGGGAATAGAAGCGTCAGTTGAGTCAGTGGTCTCCAAAGTGTTGCCCGTGTTCGACGGCCTCGACGTTCTGTACGATGATACCGTCGATGCCTTAGCTTCACTCCAAGAAATGGGCTTCCCAATGGCGATCGTCTCGAACGGAGTGTACCAACAAAGAAATGCCGCCAGGATGGTAATTGAAAAGTTTTTCGATAGCATCATTGATTCCTGGCACGTTGGCTTCATGAAACCTGACGCAAGGATCTTCAACCTAGTGCTGCGGGAGTTGGGTTTCTCTGCAAACCAAGCCCTCATGGTTGGCGACACGTGGAATGCCGACGTTATAGGCAGCAGATCACTGGGAATACGAACACTGCAACTGATACGATATGAAATCGTTGACGAGTCGAACGACGAAATATCGACCTTGCGCGGCGTCGTCGGATTCCTCAAACACCAGCAACAAGAAGCGCGGTAATTATGGACATCAGACTGGCATATGGCCGAAATGGCCTGAACATCTCACTGCCCGACGACAGGACGACCGTCATCGAACCCGGCTATGTCCCCGGACTGCCGGATCAGGAAGGCGCCCTCCGCACCGCCGTCCGTGACCCCGTAGGCTCGAAACCCCTTCGACAGTTAGTGTCCGCTGACCAAACGGTTGCCATTTCGGTCTGCGACATCACCCGACCAATGCCCAGCACTCTGGTGCTGCCCATCATCCTAAGAGAGCTTGCCCACGTCCCACGCGACCAGATAACCATCCTGATCGCCACTGGCACCCATCGTGGCAACACCGACGATGAACTGGCGCAGATGCTAGGCCAGGACGTCGTGAACAACTACAACGTCAAAAATCACGATGCCTTTGACCCAAGCAATTTGGTTCTCAGGGGACACACTTCCGGCGGCATCCCAATTTGGTTGAATCGACACTGGTCGGAGGTGGACATCGGCATAACAACTGGATTCGTCGAGCCTCACTTCTTCGCCGGCTTCTCGGGAGGCCCCAAGATGGTCGCTCCTGGGCTGGCGGGTTTTGAAACCATTATGCCGCTTCATAACTCCGACATGATCGGACATCCCAAAGCCACTTGGGGAATCATGGAGGGTAATCCCATCCATGACGCGATACGGGAAATCTCTGAGATAACGGGCGTGGATTTCGCCGTGGAAGTGACGATAAACCGAGAACACAGAGTCACCAGCGCATACGCCGGAAACCCGAAATTAGTCCATCGAGCCGCCACCAGATTCGCCAGAACGATGGCGATGCAGCCAGTAGATGAACCCTTTGACACAGTGGTGACAACTAACAGCGGCTACCCCCTTGACCTCAACCTGTACCAGGCGGTCAAGGGCATGTCAGCCGCCGCCCAGGTGGTAAAGCAAGGAGGAACGATTATCTGCGCCGCCGAGTGTTCAGACGGCGTTCCAGAGCATGGCCGCTACAACGAGATTCTGTCGTCCGCGACCGCCCCGTCAGAGCTTTTGAAGATGATCTGCGCCGAAGGATACGACCGACATGACCAATGGCAGGTTCAGATACAAGCGCAGATTCAGATCAACGCCGATGTCCAGTTGAAGTCCGAATACTTGACCCACCAGCAGATTCGAGCAGCCCATTTGACTCCCGTAGACGACGTTGAGGCCGCCGTGGAATCCGCCATCCAGCGTCACGGCCCGCAGAGCCGCATATGCGTCCTGCCAGAAGGCCCTCAGACTATTCCGTATCTACGCAACGGACAGGGGCGCTAAACAACTCAGAAGCTACAAGCCAACCGCGCCATTCTGAGTCGAGGCGAAGAATCTGGTCGCAGTTTGAACAATAGTTGCTCATCCATCGACCAGATTCTTCGGATGCATCCTCAGAATGGCAAGTTCTGGCCGCGAATTCCTGACATCATAAAAATATGTCCGCCAGAGTTCGGCCCTGGCGGACATATTGAATATACCAATGACAAGCCTGAGCGGCTTTTACTCGACGGCTACGACGGCCCCTGCACCTTCCAGCTTCGCCTTGAGTTCGTCGGCGTCTTCTTTGCCGAGACCCTCTTTAACGGCTGTGGGCGCCGACTCGACCAGTTCCTTGGCCTCTTTCAGGCCCAGGGTTGTGACCTCGCGGACGGCCTTTATCACGTTGATCTTGTTGGGGCCAATCTCTTTGAGTGTGACGTTGAACTCGGTCTGCTCTTCTTCAGCGGCGGCCTCTTCCGTGCCTGCGACGCCCTGCACCGTGGTCATGGCGACTGGAGCGGCGGCGCTCACGCCAAACTCATCTTCCAGCGCGCTCACGAGGTTGGAAAGGTCGATAACCGACAGTTGCTTGATCTCTTCAATCAGTTCTTCTTGGGTCATTGCCATTGTTCTGCCTCCTGTGGCTGTGGATTCCTGTAATTTACGATAGTTGAGATTATGCTGCTGTTTCTTGGGCCAGATTGTCCGCGTGTTGCTTAAGCACTCGCGCCAGGCCTCCCAAAGGCCCATTCAAGACGTTTACCAGTCCGGACATCGGGGACTTCATTCTGGCCAGCAGCAGAGAAACAAGCTGGTCCCTGCTGGGCAGCGTCGCCAACTGCGTGACCTGCTGCGGGTTGAGGGCCTGACCCTCGAACTCCGCTCCCAGAATCTTCAGCGCAGACCGAGATCTGCGGATGTAGTCGCTCAAAGCTTTGGCTGGAACGGTCGGCTCTCCGTCTCCAAACGCGATGCCCGTCTGCCCCTCGATTACCTCTTTTAACGCTGTTTTTCCAGATGCGTCTGCCGCAAGCAGGGCCAGCGAGTTTTTTATCACCCGGAACTTGACGCCTTCTGCCTGAAGCGCGCGTCTCATCTCGTTCATCTGCCCTACGGGCAGTCCAGAGTAGTCTGCCGTGATAAGTATCGAGCTGTTAGAGAAAAGCTCTGCAAGCTCCGCTACTTTTTGTTCTTTCAGTTTTGTCGGCACATATGCCTCCTTGGTCATCAAAAATCAACAAAAAAACCCTGAGCCAGAGGGGCTCAGGGCATATCGCAACAAACGAATTTCGGCCCGAAGGCCTGTCCTGAAACGCCTCGGCGGGCTGAACCGATTTAATCCGCTCTCGCGGAACCCGCTGTCTGTGGCTAACTAGGCTATTCTACACGAAGCTCCGATGCCATCGCAACGTCCATCGACACGCTTGGTCCCATCGTCGAAGAGAGATACGCGGCGCGGATGAACTGGCCCTTGACTCCAGAAGGCCTCGCTCTGACGATGTTGTCCATCAGCATTGTCAGGTTATCCAAAAGCTGGTCAGCATCGAAGCTCGCTTTGCCGATCGGCATGTGCATCAGGCCGGTGCGGTCCAGTCGGTACTCGACGCGACCTTTTTTGGAATCTTCCACGGCTTTGGCAATATCGTCGGGTTGCACTACGGTGCCAGTGCGAGGGTTGGGCATCAGGCCTTTGCGACCCAATATCCGACCCAGACGACCGATCTTGCCCATCATGTCTGGCGTAGCGATTGATACGTCAAACTCCAGCCAGCCGTCCTCAATCTGCTTGATATAATCATCGTTGCCAACGTAATCTGCGCCGGCTTCCTCAGCGAGGCCCATTGCTTCACCCTGAGTGAACACCAACGTGCGGATGGGTTTGCCGACGCCGTGGGGCAAAATCGCCACGCCTCGAATCGTCTGATCGGCGTGCCGTGGGTCCGCTCCCGTTCGCAGGTGTAGCTCAATTGTCTCGTCAAACTTGGCCGTGGCGAGATTTTTCACCAATGCTACAGCGTCTGCCGGCTCGTAATCCGTATCCTCAACGACCTGGGACGACGCATTGTTGTAGCGTTTTCCATGTTTTACCATTGGCAGTTTTCCTCAAATTCTCGTGAATATGTGCTGACGCAAAAATCTAACTGACCTGAATCCCCATACTGCGGGCCGTTCCTTCGATAATCCTCATGGCGCCTTCGATATCGGCAGCATTAAGGTCTCGCATCTTAGTCTCGGCGATTTCTTTAATCCTGGCCCTCGGGATCGTCGCGACCTTCTCAGCAAGAGGGTTGCCGCTTCCTTTGTCGATGCCCGCCGCCTTCCTAAGTAATTCGGAGGCCGGGGGACTTTTGGTCACAAATGCGAAGGACCGGTCCTCGAAGACCGTCAACTCCACGGGTATCACGGTGCCCATGTCACGCGATGTCCGCTCGTTGTATTCTTTCACAAACGCCATGATATTGACGCCGTGCTGGCCCAGAGCCGGGCCAACGGGGGGAGCGGGAGTCGCCTTGCCTGCCTCAATTTGAAGCTTTATTAACGCGCGTACTTTCTTTGCCATTTTTTACCTTTGTTATGGACGATGAGTCGTTATTTGTTAGCCGTCAAAACATATATCTTTATCGTTCACAAGAGATGGTTTGGTCTCTGAAAGCCATCACAGAATCCCTCCCATGCCCATTTAGAGAGCTTCTATGACCGCTCGACCTGAAGGAAATCCAACTCGACCGGCGTTTCGCGGCCAAAGAATGAGACCAGCACTTTGACCTTCGACCGTTCCTGAGACACGTCGTCGACGACACCCAGGAAATCCACGAACGGGCCGTCGGTGATGCGAACGCTCTGGCCTTTCTCAAGACCAATTCGCACTCGTGGCGTATCGTCGGTCGCTTGTTTGAGGATGGCTTCAACCTCCTGCTCCTCCAGAGGAACAGGCTTTGGTCGGTTGTCTCGCTCGTCCTCCGCAGACACGAAGCCAGTCACGCCCGGAGTGTTCCGAACGACATACCAACTCTCGTCGTCCATCTTCATCTGGACGAGGATATATCCGGGGAAGATACGACGGGCGACAGACTTGCGCTTGCCGTCCTTGATCTCCATTTCCTCTTCAGTCGGCACCACCACCTGGAATATCTTGTCCGTCATGTCCATAGTGGAAATGCGAAGATCAAGGTTCCGTTTGACCCGATCCTCTTGGCCTGAGTAGGCGTGGATAATGTACCATCGAGTGTCAGCTTCAGTTGTGTCGGTTGTGTTATTCATAACGTCAATTCCCCAAGAGCACATCGAGCAGTCGAGAGAATCCCAGGTCCACTATCCCAAGAAAGATACCAATAACGACAGCCACAGAGATCACCATTAACGTGAGCCTCATGGTTTCCTGTCGAGTGGGCCAGGTTACCCTTCGGATTTCTCCGACTACTTCACCGAATATCCGAAAACTAACAGCCCTGCGGGCTGCCTGTGTGCCTATCCTGCGAGGTAATCCGGGACCGCGTGCCACCCTACCTCACCTCTCTGTGCAAAGTATGTGTTCGACATCGTGGGCAGTACTTCTTGAGTTCCAGCCGCTGTGGGTCGTTGCGGCGGTTCTTCGATGAATTATACGTTCGTTCCCGACAATCCACGCAACCGAGGTTTACGAGAATTCGGGCATCTGCTCTCCGTGCCATCGGATTGCTCCCTGGGGTCTGATTATTTATGTTGGGTAAATTATTACGATGCTTTGGCCGGAGAATCGATTCTTAAAACAGGCCAAAGCCCTCACACTCAAATCTGCTGAGTATAAGGGCATTTAAATGAGCGAATTGTGCCTCGCGAAAACCTACTCGATGATGTTTGTGATAACACCAGAGCCGACTGTCCTGCCGCCTTCACGGACGGCGAATCGAAGCTGCTCGGTCAGGGCCACAGGCGTAATGAGTTTCACATTCATCACGATGTTGTCGCCCGGCATCACCATCTCGACGCCCTCTGGCAGTTGAATCTCGCCAGTGACATCGGTGGTCCGAATGAAGAACTGCGGCTTGTAACCGTTGAAGAACGGGGTGTGCCTGCCGCCTTCATCCTTGTTCAGAACGTAAATCTGAGCTTCGTACTCGGTGTGAGGCGTGATGGAACCTGGCTCCGCCAGAACCTGACCTCGCTCGATGGATTCTCGTTCAACACCGCGAAGCAGCACGCCTACCGCGTCCCCAGGCTCGCCCTCTTCCAGGGTTTTGTGGAACATCTCCACGCCAGTGACGACGGTATCACTCGTTTCCTTGATGCCGACGATCTCGATGGGCTGTCCCACCTTGACCAGGCCCTGCTCAACGCGACCCGTCACGACGGTGCCGCGTCCCTTGATGCCGAACACGTCCTCGACGGGCATCAGGAACGGCTGGTCCTTGGGGCGGTCAGGAATGGGAATGTACTCGTCCACCGCATGCACCAGATCCCAGATGCCTTTGCCCCATTCGCTGTCCGGGCCTTTGTCATCGGCTTCCAGAGCGTTCAACGCGCTGACTCGCACGAAGGGGATATCATCTCCTGGGAAGTCGTACTCAGTGAGCAGCTCGCGCATCTCAAGTTCGACCAGTTCCAGAAGCTCCTCGTCATCCATCGCGTCGACCTTGTTGAGGGCCACGACGATGGCAGGGACCTCGACCTGCCGCGCCAGGAGGATGTGCTCTCTGGTCTGCGGCATCGGGCCATCGGGTGCGCTGACCACCAGGATTGCGCCGTCCATCTGGGCCGCGCCGGTGATCATATTCTTGATGTAATCCGCGTGTCCTGGGCAGTCCACGTGAGCATAGTGACGGGACTCAGTCTCGTACTCGACGTGCTGAATCGCGATTGTCACGCCGCGTTCGCGTTCTTCGGGAGCGTTGTCGATGGTATCGAACGGACGATATTCAGCTAGACCTGCAGAGGCGAGCACCTGTGTGATCGCCGCTGTCAGCGTTGTCTTGCCGTGATCAACGTGACCGATCGTGCCTACATTAACGTGAGGCTTGTTCCTCACAAACATTTTCTTAGCCATTTGTGCTATACCTCCAGATTATGGAGCCCACAAGCAGACTCGAACTGCTGACCTCGTTCTTACCAAGAACGTGCTCTACCTGCTGAGCTATGTGGGCCCGTATTATTTTGCTCATTGGTAGATCATTGAAGTGGTGGAGGGGGCAGGATTCGAACCTGCGTAGCCCTTCCGGACGCCAGATTTACAGTCTGGTGGTATTAACCACTCACCCACCCCTCCATGATAACCACCGTTAATTCTAGCACAGCGAAATCTCCTAATCCAATGCCGCTCTAGGCGCTATCATAGCGTGTTCCAAGTGTTGCACGGCCACTGTCAACATCGTGGAGGGGAGGAGGAGCCCGTCAGGCAGGAATCAGCCCACCAACAGTCCGGCCAATACCTCAGAATCAAAAACGCCGGGCCGCCAACACCAATTGTCAGCATACCCGCGTCTTGTATATTCTAATCATGTAATGGATTGCGGTCAACACCAGTTGCGAGCGTCCATATTACACCGGAATCAGCCAACTCGGTTGAGGCCGAAACTGCCAAACATCCAAAGCCTGCACCGCCTAAGGGGACGTTAGAGGGTTTCAGATGTCAGAACACTCAATACTGCACCGCCTTGAAGAATCTCGTCGTGAGTGACGCAAGCGCCGAATTGCGTGCGACCACATGCTTCGCCTCGACTGAGCATGACAGGCTATTGTGATCGCCTGGTCTGATAGCTGACCGCTGACAGCTTCCCTTGAATACCTGACAGCGACTAGCCCTCCAGCAATTGGGCCTCGGCGTCCCGTTTCACGATCCGATATACCTCTTGGAGAGGCATGCCCTGCTCCTGAGCAATTCGCTTGCAGTCCTCGTATTCAGGAGATGCGGCGATGGCAACGCCGTTAAGCAACTTGATTTTTACTGACACTTCGCCCAGGGCAGTGACCGCGGTGGCCTGTTCTCGATCTGCTTCGTATCGTGAGAGAGGCCGGACGCGCACACCGAGCGTTGTGGTCTCGCGCATCAGGATTTCAATAGTCGGGGCCTCAAGCTCCTGTGACACAATGACGCTGACCATCGTAGCGGGCCTGCTCTTCTTCATCTGAATAGGCGTGAACCAGACGTCCCGTGCCCCCATGTCAAACAGCAACTCTTGGGCGTATCCCAGCAGTTCTCCAGTCATGTCGTCGACGTTGGTCTCAATGAGAATCAACTCGTTGGTGTAAGATGCGCCGTTCTCCTCGCCAATCCAGAGGGCCAGCGCGTTGGGGTAGTCTCGCGCTTCTCTCGACCCGAGGCCATAGCCAATATTCTCCAGGTTCATCGCAGGTTGCCTGAAGGTCGCAAGGGTCGTGATGATAGCTGCGCCCGTGGGGGTGACCATCTCGCCCGTCTGGGTCGCGCCGCCTGGAGCAGGAACCGTAGGCGCCTTTGCCAGAGCCATAAGAGCCGCCGTCGCCGGGGCAGGCACAGGCAGAACGCCGTGCTCGCTCTTGATGACGCCGGAGCCAGTCGGGAACGGTGACGAGTACAGCCTGTCAATTCCCAGCGAGTCAAGGCCCACGATACCGCCCACGACGTCCACAAGCGTGTCCAGCGTACCCAACTCGTGCAGATGCACGCCCTCTATGGGCGTTTGATGCACTCGCGCTTCGGCCTCTTCGAGGCGCCGAAACACCGCTGTCGCGCGTCCAATCACAGTTTCGGAGAGGCCGCTGCCCTCCACGGTGTCCACAAATTCTTGGATGCTGCGGGGGCGTTTGGCCTGTTCGTCCAGATGCACCTCCACGAGCTTGCCGTTCAGGCCTGCCCGTTGTGCATTCTGGCAAGTGATGGAGACGCCTTTTACATTCATGGAGTCGATTGCCGAGGTGATTACTTCCAACGGCGCTCCGGCGTCAACCGTCGCCCCAAGGATCATGTCTCCGCTAGCCCCGCCGATGCATTGAAAATATGCGTTTCTCAGTTTACGCCCCCAATTGCTCTTCTAATCATGAGTATTTAACGCTTGTTAAGATCGCGCCTGCGCCCTGGGCAATGCCGCCTGGAGCGCCTGCCGTATCGTGGATGCAGGGACAACTTCTATCGACTTCGATTTGGCATTCTTGTCCCATTGTCTCGCGGGAACAATAATTCTGTTCAGGCCAAGACGGTCCGCCTCTGCTATTCGGCGGTCTAATTGCGGCACTGACCGGACCTCTCCACTCAGCCCCACCTCTCCAACGGCCGCCAATCCTGGCGACAGTGGCACGTCTCGGGCGCTGGAGGCTATCGTCAGCGCCACTCCAAGGTCTGAGGCAGGCTCGGAAACGTGGAGACCGCCTGTGACGTTCACCACAATATCCTGTCCACCCACATTGACTCCCGCCCTCCGGCCCAACACCGCGCACACCAGAAGCATCCGGTTGAAATCCATCCCGCTGGAGACTCGCCGTGGAGTCGACAGCATCGACGTTGATGTCAGCGCTTGTACCTC